>Ga0116170_10001497_pt1 | contig 23518 bp, 10 predicted proteins | sample AD_JPNHW1_MetaG_FD_89797 | JGI IMG/M metagenome (GOLD analysis project Ga0116170, IMG submission 89797) | Active sludge microbial communities of municipal wastewater-treating anaerobic digesters from Japan - AD_JPNHW1_MetaG | ecosystem: Engineered > Bioreactor > Anaerobic > Digestate | place... | reverse complement strand
GGTGACAGCCTGGTTCTGAAAGATTCCGCCGGTGATGTCCTCGACAGCATGGCATACACCGGGGTTTCCGGCAAGAAAGGGATCTCTCTGGAACGTTACACAGATGAGGACAGCTCCGTGCATTGGCGCTATAGCTTGGCAGAAAGTGGTTCCACTCCTGCTTTGGAGAATAGCCAGGTCACCCAGAATATCCCCGAGATCGATGGCACACTGAAGCTGACGACCGATGCCTTTTTCCCGCTGCAAGGGGGTAAACTCACTCTCGTTTATAAGCTCAAGGTTTCCAGCACCAACGTCAATTGCCGGATCTATGACATGCGTGGACGCAAGAAGCGCACCCTTGCCGAGCATCTGAACGTGGGCGAAACAGGAATCCTGGAATGGGACGGGAAGGACGACGACGGCAAGATCCTCCCTCAGGGGCCATATATCATTCTCTGGGAGTCACAATCCTCTGGTGGCGGGAAGATATATCGCCGGCAACTGGAAGTCGCGCTCGGGCATTAATATGAGTCATCGCTAATCATGAGTCGCATTCTTGCGTGCTGATTCTACTGGTAACAGAAAAAGCTTGACTCACTGCTCCGATCGGATTTGCTTGAAAAAACCGCAAGGATTAACTCGTTAAGGAAGATCGATGGTAGGAATTGTTTTCTCATACGCGACAGTGGGTATCGACGCTCAGCAGATAACTGTGGAGTGCGATTCGTCCGGGCAGATCTTTACCGTAAACATCGTGGGAATGGCGTCGAATGCGGTCAAAGAGAGCAAGGATCGTGTCTTTGCCGCTCTGAAGAACTCCGGTGTGGAGGCGATGAACCGTCAATACACGATCAATCTGGCTCCCGCGGATATGAAGAAGGACAGTTCAGCTTTGGATCTGCCCATCGCAGTATCAGTGCTGCAGAGCCGAAAGCTGATCCCGGTCGAATATCTGCGTAAGGTAGGCGTGATCGGTGAGCTCTCCCTGGATGGCAATGTCCGTCCTGTTTCAGGAGTTCTGCCAATTGCCATCGAAGCCAAGCGAAATGGTCTGGACGTCCTGATCGTTCCATGCGAGAATGCGGAAGAAGCTGCGATCATCGATGGTCTTAGCGTGATCCCAGTCTCTTCCCTGAGAGAGACTCTCGATTACCTCACCGGCAGCATCAAAATACCACCCGCGACGGTTGATCGTGACAAGATATTTCAGGTATTGAATGACTTTCCTCTGGATATGCACGATGTCAAAGGGCAGTTTCAGGTCAAACGCGCGCTGGAAGTCTCTGCCGCTGGAGGTCACAACCTGCTGATGATCGGTCCTCCCGGAAGCGGCAAGACCATGCTGGCACGCAGAGTGCCGACTATTCTGCCGGAACTCAATCTCGAAGAGGCTTTGGAGGCCACCAAGATCCACTCTGTGGCTGGCTATTCACGTGATTTCCGCAATGGTATCCTGACCACCAGACCTTTCCGCAGCCCTCACCACACCATCTCTGATATAGCTTTGGTTGGCGGAGGAGCCTATCCTCGTCCGGGAGAGATCTCTCTGGCGCACAGAGGCGTCCTGTTTCTGGATGAACTGCCGGAATTCAAACGCGGTGTCCTGGAAGTGATGCGCCAGCCCATGGAGGACGGCGTGGTGACCATCTCCCGAGCTACGCAGAGTTTGAATTTTCCCGCTGAATTCATGCTCATCGCCTCGATGAATCCCTGTCCCTGCGGATACTATGGCTCAAATATCCCAAATCATCCCTGCGGCTGTCTTTCAGCTTCGATCCAGCGCTATCGCAGCAAGGTCTCGGGTCCCCTGCTCGACCGCATCGATATCCACGTGGAAGTCCCCACGGTAGGCTATGCCGATCTGGCTTCGCTGCCCACCGGCGACCCCTCAAAAGTGATCCGTGCCAGGGTGAATAAAGCGCGCCAGACCCAGCGTGAACGCTTCGCGGAGGAGGGGATCTATTGCAATACCCAGATGACCTCCAAGCTCCTGCGTAAATACTGCAAACTAGAGCCTGACAGCCATGCCCTGCTTCAAAATGCCATCGACAAGCTGGGCTTTTCCGCGCGCGTCTTTGACCGCATCCTGAAGGTCTCCCGTACCATTGCCGATCTCGACGAATGCGATACTATCCGTCCGGAACACATCTCCGAGGCGATCAATTACCGCACTCTGGATCGAAAATACTGGGGATGAAGGATCCAGGAGAAGCTTAGAATTCTGCCTCGGATAGCGGCCGGTTCTGTTCTTCCTTCAGCTCCGCGATCATGCATAGGCGTACCAGCTTGAGATCCTCGTAGGTAAAGGCTTCATCCAGAGCATTGAACACGGGTGAGAGAGTGGCAAGTCCATTTTCCCGGAACGCTTCGCGGACCTTTTGGTCGTCTTCCTGGCTCAAAGTGCTGAATCTCTTCAAAATCCCGGGATCAAGCCAGCCATCAGCTTCCAGAAAGTGCTGGAGATGTTCGATGATCGTTCGCAGCTGCACTCCGAACTGAACCATACATTCTTGCAGATTGTGTCCGCTCTGGAGGTATTCGGCGATCTGTTGTGATTTGCTGAGAGGTTTTTCGTGATTCGCCGGGGTTTTGTGATTATCGTTGGCTGTCCGTTCGTCTATTCCCCTGGGTTCGCAGTAATCACGAATTATCTCTATGAATTGCTTTCCATATCTCTCAGCTTTGTAACTACCAACCCCACTTATCCGCATAAACGCTTCGGGGCTTTGAGGATAGTACTTCGTCATCTCTTGCAGATTGCGGTCTGAAAAGATGATGTACGGAGGGACACGTTGTTCCAGTGCCAGATTACGTCTTAGTGAAACAAGTTCGTCAAAGAGTGTTTCGTCTGAATCCGGTTCGGCTGGCTTGAGCCATTGTGAAAGCTGAGAGCCAGGCATGAGAAAAGGAATCTCACCACGCATGATCTCCCAGCTTTTGGAGGTTAGGGTCAGGCGGAAATTCGGATATCTTTCGACGACGATCCTCTCCAGTTTCAGCGCTTGATAAAGGCTGAACCAATCAGCTTCCTTCCACTCCCTGCCGATGCCATGCACGGAGAGACGCTCGTCTCCGTCCTTGATGATATCATTAGCCATTGATCCTCTCAGGATCTTGATGATGCGTTTCGCGGGATACCTCTCTTCGGCACGGTAGATAGCAGAAAGGAATTTCTTCGCCTGTTCTGAGACGTCCGTTTTTTCTCCCGCGCTTGCCAGGCAGTTATCGCACATCCGGCAGTTGGATTCGGGATAGTCTTCGCCGAACCACTTCAGCAGTGGTGTCCTGCGGCAGCCAAGATACTCGCAGAAAGCGATCATGGCATCCAAATGCCTTTTGGTGTTCTCGTTCAGGGCAGGATCTTCGCTGGTGAAAATGATCTTCTTCAGAAGCTTCAGATCACCATAGCTGAAGAGCAGCAAGCAGGTCGAGGGCAAGCCATCTCTTCCGGCGCGTCCGATCTCCTGATAATAGGTCTCCGGGCTTTTAGGCAGGTCAAGGTGGATAACATAGCGGATATTGGATTTATTTATTCCCATGCCAAAGGCGATCGTGGCGACCATGACCGTTACTTCGTCGTTGATAAAGGCTTCCTGGTTTCGATGCCTCTCCTCGTCGTTCAATCCTGCATGATAGGGTAGGGTGGAGTAACCTTCGCTAAGCAACTTGTCGGCAAGTTCATCGACAGTTTTGCGGGTCATGCAATAGATGATCCCGCTTTCCCTGGGGTGCCTTTTCAGGAAATTCAGGATACGCCGGTAGCTATCCTTCTTCGGTTCGATCGTCAGAAGCAGATTCGGACGGTCAAAACTCTCGATCCTTTGGTTTTCCAGGGGAATGGACAACAGCTCGCAGATATCTTCCCGCACTTTTGGGATGGCAGTGGCGGTGAGGGCAAAGCAAGGCACCTCCGCGAACCGTTTGCGCAGAGTGTCCAGTTGCCGGTATTCCCGGCGAAAATCATGTCCCCACATAGAGATGCAATGCGCCTCGTCGATGGCTATCAATGACGGGGGCTTGCTTGCCAGAAGCTCGAGGAATGCCGGTTTTAGCAGCGTTTCTGGTGCGGCGTAAAGAAGCTTCAGCTTTCCGGCGAGAAGCTCACCCCTTATCTGCGCCTGTTCTTCGGGACTCTGCAGGCTGTTGTGCATTGCTGCGGGTATTCCCAATTGAGAGAGCTGCATGACCTGATCTTTCATCAGCGAGATCATCGGAGAAGCGACCAGAGTATAGCCATCCAGGATCAATGCGGGCAATTGAAAGCAGAGTGATTTGCCGGAACCCGTGGGCATCACGGCGAGAACCGATTTTCCCTCCAGTAGGTCACTGATTATCTCTTTCTGAGCTGGTAAAAAGGCGGTAAAGCCAAACCATTTGTCTAAGACCGAAAAGATCTTTTGTTCCATATTCATAATCCTACACTCCCGAATATCGATAGGCGCATCCTGAACGACCTGTGATCAGAAGTCAAGGAATTTCGCTTAGCCGCACCTGAAGCATACTCAGTCGCCATTTCCGGAATATCTATTGACAGGAGACGAAGAGCCGGGAAAGTAGAATCCATCTATCAGGACAAGGCAGGATTTATGGATATTGTCTATAGCATCGGTCATTCGAATCACGAAGCGGAGCAGCTGATCGCACTTTTGCAGGCTCAGGGAGTAAACCTGATCCTGGATGTGCGCAGCACTCCCTATTCACAGCGCTACCCCCAGTTCAACCGCGAAGAGCTGATCCGCGAACTAAAGAAAAGCATGATCCGCTACGAGTGGTTCGGAGAGTGGTTCGGCGCGAGGCAAACTAACGAAGATTTCTATACTCCCGCAGGGTGGCTGAATTACGCCTGGTTCACCGCCTCGGATGTCTTCAGCGAGGGTATCCGTCAGCTCGATATCTATTTGGTCAAGGGTTTGACCCCAGCGCTGTTATGTGCGGAAAAGGATCCCTTCGATTGCCATCGGGCGATCATGGTCTGTCGGGCGCTGAGTTTGAATGGCTATGAGCCGCGGCATATTCTGGCGGACGGCAGGATCCAGACTCAGTCGGAACTGGATACAAGACTACTGGATAAATACTTCCCTCATCGTGACGAGACCGATATCTTCAGCCTGATCGAGGGAGAGTGCGAACCCGAAGAAGTGCTGGCGGAAGCTTATCTGAAGCGCAACGAAGCCATTGCCTGGCGTCTCGAGAATACGGAGGATTGATGAAACTCTATACCATCGGATTTGCCGGTAAGAATGCGGAGATTTTCTTCGGTCTTCTGCGGACCGCGGGCGTAAAAAGCCTTCTGGATATCCGTTTGAATAACAAAAGCCAACTGGCGGGCTTCACAAAAGCGGTCGATTTGGAGTACTTTCTCAGGCAGATCTGCGAGATCGGCTATTATCACTTTCCCCGGCTCGCGCCGAGTCAGGAACTCCTTGAGGCATACCGCAAGAAGGAGATAGACTGGGACGACTACCTCCCATGTTTTGACCAGTTGATGCGGGAGCGGGATACAGACGCCTTTCTGAAGAAAGAACTAAAGGGTATCCCCAAACCGATCTGCCTGCTCTGCTCCGAGAGCGAAGCCACTATGTGCCATCGCAGCCTGATCGCAGCAAGGATCGCCCGCCTGTTCCCCAAGACGGAGATCATCCACCTTTGATAAAAGAGTTGATCCTCCTGGCAGCTTCCCGCAAATATGGCAAGTACTGCGTGGCAGGGATCGACACTTCTTCCGGGCAATGGCTTCGCCTGGTGACTAATGATTCTGACGCTCACTATGCCATCGACGCTAAGGACCTGGTCATGGATAATGGTGAGACCGCGCAAAAGCTGGACATTGTGAGACTTGAGACCACGGACAGGTCCATATCCTACTTTCAATCTGAGAATTATATCATCCGCAGGAACGTCCCCTGGCATAAGGTCGGCATTGCCAGCATCAGCGATGTGACTGCAGTCCATCCTCCCAATCAGCCTGAATATATCTTTTACGACACGACCCGCAAACTCCCCCGTCAATTCTATGCAAGTCTTTCCTTCGATCAGATCCATTCGCTCATGCTGGTCACCCCAGAAGATGTACAGGTCGAGATCCGCGATCAGCAGGAGAAACGCAGGATCTTGCTCCATCTGCTCTACCGTGGAAGAACCTATGAACCATTACCGGTGACGGATATCGAGTTCAATGCCCTCTGCGCCAGGCTGGAGCCGGGGCTTTATCCTATGCGGAAGAAGGGCATCATGCTCTGCAGCGTCGGAGAATGCTACGAGAAGGACCAGTTTCATTACAAACTGATCGCGGGGATCATGCTCGAAGGCTGAGTATTCTACCTGTCCGGTTCACCTCAGAAGGATCATCTTTCTGCTGCTTACTCTCTTCCCGGCTTGCAACCTGCAGATATATACCCCCGCGGCTGTAGGCTTCCCCTGTGCATCCAGACCATCCCAGAAAGCGGAGTGATCGCCTTTTACCCCGGTCTCATTAACGAGACTGCGCACTTTCTGTCCTCTGGTATTAAATATTTCCAGGAGTGCTTTGCCGGGTTCCGCTAATCTATAGGAGATCGTGGTAGCGGATGTAAAGGGATTAGGATAGTTCCCTGTGAGGCAGGAGCCCGGTTCCGGCGCGGCGGGATCGTCAACTGCTCCGTTGGGCTCGATGATCAGGTCGTCGATCAGGAGCGCCATGGCATCGATAGAACTGCAGCGGATACCAATATATACAGCCTGATTGAAATACGCGCTCAGATCATAGGTATACTCAGTCCAGCTATCCGGAACATTCGTCACGTATCCGCTGATATCTATAAAGCTCTGCGGAGCTGTCTCAGTTGTGGAAACCCCCACCTGAAAGCTATTTAAACCATATTCAAGAGCATATGATCTGGCAAAGAACCTCAGTTCCAGAGGACTCAAGATCATGGGTGTGATAAGCCAATCGTTATTGGGAGAAAAACCTGCTGCAAAGCAAGCCGCCATCTTGCTTCCGCTATGAGCTGAAATGTTCGTCAGTGGGGGCACTGGAAGAGGGATTGAAGATGATAAAAGCCTTAGGCACGCTGAGATTGGGAAAGCTGATCCCATCAGGGGCGTAAGTTTCGCTCATATCCACATCTACAAGAGTCCAGGGAGAGAACTCAATAGCAAAATCAGGATAGGTCTCAAATCCATCCTGGAAAGTGCTCGTATAATGATAAGTCAAATTAAACTGTAAAGAAGTAGTTTGACCAGACACGACCAGCACATCGGTTATCGTTAAAGGTTCGAAACTTGGGTGGCTGGCGGTAACGTCGTGATGTCCTGAGAAGATATTCAGATTGTAATGACCCGTGTTATCGGTAGTCGTCGAATAACCTTCGCTGGAGACTGTCGCGCCAACAATAGGGTGGCTCATATCACGCATAACAAAGCCAGATACCGTCCCCACCTGTATAGGTACAAAGATGCTATTGGAGAATGCCGGAGGGGAGACGACGTTGTTCAGATATATCGCTTTTACCGCCCATTTGTAGGCAAGCTCCGGCATCTGAAACCAGTTTATATCCACATACGCGGTTGCGGTAATCGGGTTTGGCGTGAGTGAGACCCAGACGCTCTCGTTCTGCTCTTCTCCGGGATGCAATCGCCAGACCTTGTATGCCGGGAAGACCGGCTCCGTCACGGGATGGTTCCAGTTCAGGTAGACCTGCATATTATTCTCGACTGCCTGCACATCGGTCGGAGCTAAGGCGTATCTGACCAGAAGCATGGTTCCCATATTCAAGGCTGTATTCGCAACCATGATCGTACCCGTATTATTGTTATATCCTTCGAGCATGATCTGGTAGGTATATGTCCCGGCTTCCACTCCCTGGATGCTGAATTGACCCAGCGTATCAGTGACAGCCGCGTAATTCATGCTACCCATCAAAGAGATGAATGCCCCCTCCAGACCTTGTTGGGGATCAACGCTGTCCGCAATTCTGCCGGAAACGGTTACCACTCTGTCCGGTTCCACTGCCCCGATCCCCCAAATGGAAAAGCTAAACAAGACCACAAACATACTAATAAGTATCAATTTCTTCATCTGAATCTCCTCATTATCAACAGGATCTACATCCTGTGACCTATTTAACCAAAAGCATTTTGCCTGTATGAGCCTCTTTACCAGCCATCAGGCGATAGAAATACACACCGGAAGCGACACCACGTCCTGAGGCGTCACGTCCATCCCAGACGGTCGTATGGATCCCTTCCGGGATCTCGCCGCTTACCAGATTTCTTATCATCTGTCCTTTCAGGTTATACACAGTCAATTCCGTGCGCGTCGGCGCATTCAGATAGTACTTGATCGTGGTACTGGGATTGAAGGGATTGGGATAATTTGGATAGAGTTCGGCTGTCACTGAGGGAGTATCTGACGGATCATAGGCTGCCGAGGTTTCGTTGATGATCATCTGCGCCCAGAGGTTTGTGTGCTCGATGGGCTCATCTTTCTCATAGTTCGCCGGGCCGTCCGACCAAGAGAGAAGGACGCGGTTGCCGATCACGGTGCTGTTCAGGTTATACGCTTCCCGTGTGGTCAGGTTGATATGGTAATCGTTGACCGCGCCGATCAGCCCGCCATCCTGAGTCACAAAGCGGTATTTCAGATTGTTGTGTTCATGCCCCGTACCCTGATCGTCGTAGTCTTGCCAAACAAGCGCGAGTGCGTCGTTCGGGAACCGTGCGATTTGCATATTGGAGATCGAATATTCGTAATTGTTGACCGTCAGCGCTTCCCAGAGCGGAATGAGATCATAACCGACCCGGCTGATCTTGGTGAATGACTGGTCATCCTGATAATCCGTCCACAAGACTATGAAGTCATTTGCTCCGCAAGTGGTTTTACCATTGTATCCCTCCCAGGGAAGATCGACCTGGGTGGCGGTCTGCCCGAGAAGAACCTGCCCCTCAGGGGAGAAGCGCTGCGCCATCAGACGGTTGCCTGATCCTGCCACGTATTCACTGAAGAGGATGAACAACCCTTCCTGAGTCAGCTTCAAACTGCTGAAGGGGCGGTGATAGAGGCTCTGTCCGGAACCGGGCTCCACCGATCGCCCAACCGGACTCCAGCCTGCCAGAGGCGCTCCTTCCGAAGTATCGAAACGCATCACGTAGAGATCAGGAGTATTGTTTTGATCAGTTAAGCGCCTTTCATAGACCAGCCAGTTATCCTCGATCGAACATAGCGAGTTGTTGCTGGTCGCGGCATCCTGGATCACTGATCTGCCACAGGCTCCCCACTGGATCTGACCGTCGCTGATCTTCTGCATCATTATCTTACCGATATTGTTATTGTCGCTGTAGGTCAGATGAGTCCAGCCGATAAAGAAATCTCCGCCGATCTGCGATATAGCTGAATTGGACACACGACCATTATCCAGATACGTAAGCCTGATGCCGTTTTCGCCCCAGAGCCTGCTGCCGGAGGAATCCAGCAACTGGGCATAGAGATCATATCTACCGGAATGCCGTTCCTGCCAAAGCAGCACGATCCTGTCTCCTGAAACGACCTTTGCCTTCTCTATGTAGAGCTCACCCCCGGTGTCCAATGTGACCGGGATCCCTCCTGTGGCGAAACCGGTCGTCCCATCCGGAGCGATCTCCTGCATATAGATCATTGTCCTGTCATACCCATTGCGGTCATCGTTCCAGAAGAGCACCGTATCATTTCCGCGGGTGAGGCTGACCATTCCTTCGCTATACATGCTGTTCAGTCCACAGACCAGGCTCCTGCCGTTGGGTTCCAATAAGGGATTGCCGTTCAGATTCAGGATCTGGTAATAGACACCGCTCTGTGAACCACGCTGATCCACCCAGGACGCCCAGATATGGTCATTCACAATCCTCAGTGCAGGTTGGTACCAATATCCCTCATTGATGTTCAGAAGGACTCCGGGATCACCCCATTGGCTGCTTCCCGCGGCATTGAACCGCTGAATGTAGATCGAGGGTTGCGCCTGATCGACTGCATAGTGCCCCCAACTGATACAGCAACCGCCATCGATATCGGAACTCCATAGCGTCGATTGTGCGCTGTAGTACCCCACAGTAGCGGCATCGACCAGAACACCGTTTCCCCACAGAGGAAGGCCCGAGGAGGAGAACTTCTGCAGGTAGAGATTGTTGCCGACATAGCTGATCAGGGAGATCAGGATCGTATTATCCGCGGGGGAATATATCAGTTCCTCGGGACTATCACAGTATATTCCCTGGTTTGTAAATTGGTAAGGTTCTGTCAGGATAGTCTGTCCGTTCAGGTCGAAAAGCTGTAACTTCAGGTAACTTCCAATATCGTTTGCCGAGTACCAGAGCAGATAGATCACTCCGTTTCCCAAGGTCATCAGCCCATTCCGGTTCATCTCAAAGTCATTGCCGATGCAGACCGGAGCGTTCCAGACCGGGACCCCTGCGGCGTTAAAGCGGTTCAGATAGACTCTCGAGGCTACGACGTAAGTGGTGGAGTAGGAGATGACAAAACCTCCAGATCCATCCATGACGATCGAGGAGATCGTATAGTATTGCTCGAGGGTCAGGTCGATCCCGCTTTCCTGCCAGCGGAGGGCTCCATTCGGAGCGATGCTCTGCCCCATCGTGCGGATGCCGCTGTATCCTTCCAGGGTCCAGGTCAGGATCATTCCGCCCAGTGCATCGGGAGTCAGCCGGATCTCGCTCTTGGGGTCAGGGTCGGTCGTGATGGGGATCCCGCCTTCCTGCCAGAGCTTCTGCCCGGATTCATTTATCTTCTGCAGGTAGATCTGGCTGGTGTTGTAAACGTAGGAATCGATCCAGGCTATTATGAAGAAACCGTCTGATGTCTTTTGAATGACGGGGCTGCGTTGCGCGCCGATCTTGTTGTCAACGATCAGAGGCGTGCTCCAGAGCGGAATACCCTGAGCATTGACCCGCTGAGCGTAGAGATCACGTCCGTTGGCATGGGTGTCCGACCAAACATAGATCATTCCCCCGTCAGAAGTTATCGCGCAGGCTCTGTTCCATTCAACTGCCATGCTTCCACGAACTTTCAGATTAGTGTCCCAGGCAGTAGTGGCGAAAATGCCAATGTAAAAGAAGCAAAATACTAAGAGTAAACTCTGTTTCATCCTCACCTCTATCCGGCAAATCCGTAATGAATCTTCTATCCTCCTTCAGGGGAATGCCAAAGCCGTTCGGGATGGATCCCATGTCTCGCATGGGTGATTCTTATTGTTTGCTGCAAATATGTGAAGCAAAAAGAGTTCCACTTTTATATTTGATTCAGTAGGAGCGACATCCTGTCGCTGATATTGTCAGGATGTTTCTTTTACACAGAGACACAGAGACACAGAGGATTTAAATAAATTAAAAAAGAGTAAAGGAGTAAAAGAGGCTTTTTATACAAGCGCTCACCGTAGCGCCATTGATCTGAGTTTGGAGCAAAATGAAGTTTGGAGTTCAAGACGGCTAAATAGTCTTTACGTAAAAATCTGTTCTTCAAGCCGGCTTGGACTTCAAAGCGTTCAGCATCTGTTTAGCCCTATGCTAGAGATACGGTTGCAACTGTCGCCATGAAGTCCAAATCGCCTTTCAAGACGGGATGCCAATTCAAGACCAGCTACGGCGCTTTGAACTCCATGCTGAGCTTTGAACTCCATGCTTAGATCAGCTACGCCACTCAGACATTTTCCAGCCCTGATCCCTGTTTCCCGATCCCTATCATCTCTCTATCCTCTCTCTATCATCTTACGTCATGACATAAGATGATAGAGAGAGGATAGAGAGGGGATAGCCAGAAGAGCAGAAGAAATCAATAAGAGGTTGACAGGATTCTGCCTGAGTGCCATTCTGGACGCGAGGGTAAAAGGAGCATGAAAAATGAAGAGATCAGTGTATGTTTTAATAGTCTGTTTTGGGGTTCAGATCCTGTCGGGACTACCCTGGGAACAGGATAACAGCGTCTTCAATCCCAGCGGGATCCCCAGCCTTACCTTCTCCCAACCACGTTTCGCCGATCTGGATAATGATGGCGATAAGGACTTCCTCCTGGGTAATACGAATATCGGTCCGCTCTTCATCAAGAACATCGGCAGCGCCAATGCCCCTGACTTTATGGTGAGTTCCGGAGTCACGGAGGGGATATCTTCCCTGGACGCGGAACTTGCGGTATGCGTGGATATGGACGCGGACGGTGATCTTGATCTGGTCAGCGGAGGTTATACCGGGCTGAATTTCTTCCGAAACGACGGGAGTGTGAGCGTTCCTGAATTTGTGGAGGTACCCGGATATTTCTCCGGCTTGATGGTGGGAGAAAATCCCGTTCCCGATCTTGCGGATGTCGATAATGACGGTGATAATGACCTGGTCGTGGGGCTTAGCGAAAGCGGTGCCGTCCTTCTTTATACCAATATCGGGAGTGCGATCGCGGGTCAATTCAGCCAGTCGCAGATGTTGAATCTCGGGGATGTGGGCCTCTATGCCTATCCGATCTTCTGTGACCTCGATTCGGATGGGGATCAGGATATCCTCGCCGGCAGGGATTCGCACGGCTTCATCTATTATCAGAATATTGGCAGCTCTTCAGCCGGGAATTGGCAGGCGGAAGATACGAATTTTCAGGGACTCGGCATGCAGACCTATTGGAATTCTCCCGATCTGGTCGATCTGAACAACGACGGGAAATACGATCTGGTCTTTGGCACTGCTTCCGGTCCACTCATGTATTATGTGAATACCGGAACGGCTGCTGCACCTGTCTGGCAGGCGAATACCTCATTGTTTGGCGGAGTTCTGGATGTCGGAGGCGCAAGCAGTCCGGTTTTCTATGACTTTGACGGTGACGGCGATCTGGATCTGATCAGCGGAAGTCAGATGGGTGACATCAAGTATTTCGAGAATACCGGAACCCCCTACAGCCCTGCCTGGGCGGAAAATAACAGCTATTTCAGCAGTATCGATCATTCCATCTATGCGGCTGTGGCGATCGGAGATGTCAATCGTGACAACCTGCCTGACGCGATCATCGGCGATCTGAGCGGTCATCTTTACTATCACCGCAATACGGGCATGGGTTTTACTCTGGAATCCGTTTATCTGACCGATGCGGCGCTGGGCGGCTGGTCGGTTCCGAGATTGGTGGATATCGACGCTGACGGCGATCTGGATATCGTGGCTGGGAATGAAGCCGGGAATCTGGTTCTTTTCGAGAATACTGGCACCCCCCGGGATCCTGCCTGGACTGGGATCACGGGATACTTTGGCGGGATCGATGTAGGTTCGAATTGCTCTCAGGCTTTTGGCGATATTGATGGCGACGGGGACTACGACTTCGTGGCGGGGAATATCGGCGGGAATCTAGCCTGCTACCTGCGTCAGGGCTTCAGTTGGGAGCCGAACAGCGTCATCTTCAGCGGAATATCCACGGATCAGAACGCCGCGCCTGCGCTTGCGGATCTGGATCATGACGGCGATCTTGATCTGATATTGGGCGATTACGACGGAACTTTCAGCTATTACAGAAATCTCCAGTATTCCGATGATAACCTCAATCCTCCTCTGAACCTGAGCGTTAGCGGAACCGCCGATGCTGTCCTGAGCTGGGATCCGCCTCTGGAGGGAAGCAGTTCTCCCTTTGAGCGCTACAACGTCTATCTCAATGGTGACTATCAGGGCTTCACGACCCAGCAGAGCTGGAATTTTACCGGACTCAGCCCGAACGTCACCTACACGGCGTGGGTCACGGCGCAATATATCGCCGGTGAATCCCTGCCGGCAGTGATCGATCTGTCCTTTACAGGCAATGAAGATGATCTGATGGCGGCTATCAAGCTGCGTAATTATCCCAATCCCTTCAATCCCAGCACGACGATAAGCTTTGGGGTCAAACCGGGCGAGACTGCGGTCGTGACGATCTTTGACCTCAAGGGAAGGCAGATCAGAAAGTGGTCTGCTCTCGCTTCCGGAGAGCATGATCTGGTCTGGGACGGACGGGATGCGCATGGACAGACGATCGGTTCGGGAATGTATTTCTGCAGAGTGAGGACGCAAACAGGAACGCAGACCCATAAAATGATGCTTATCAAGTAATAGTAATTTCAAGATCAAAAGAAAAGCTCCGGGAGACCGGAGCTTTTCTCTATTATGTGGCGTTCAGCCTGAACGGCTGAACGCCTGTTTTACGGATATTATCCTACTCGACCAACAGCATCTTGCGGGTGGAGTTGTAGGTGCCCGCGCTCATGCGGTAGTAGTAAACACCGCTGGAGACGGGACGGTCACTATCATCCTTGCCATTCCAGACGATCTGGAAGTGACCGCTGGCTTTGGCTTCGTTGACGAGGGTCTTTACCTTTTGTCCCTTGAGGTTGTAGATCACGAGGCTGACGACAGCGGGTTCTTTGACGCTGTAGCTGATCGTCGTGCTGGGATTGAAGGGATTGGGGTAGTTGCCTTTCAATTCGGTGGCAGTCACAGGGAGCAGATCATCATCGATCCCTGAACCGGGGAGCAGAACGAAGTTCACGGTCGTTGTCTGGTTCGGGTTGACCTGAATATTCTGCTGGGTGACGCTGGTGAAGTTCGTCGCGGAGGCTGTCACGCTGTATGTTCCGGTGGGCAGGATGATGCTGTAGGCACCGGAATTGTTGGTTGTGGCGGAGTATGTTCCCGCGGTGACTGTGGCTCCGGGGATCGGTTGGTTGTTCTGCTGACGCACCACACCGCTGATCATGCCTGTCACGACTTCCTTGATCAGAGAATTGGAAAGGGTCGCCTGAGAGGTCACGTTATTGGTGTAGATGGCTTTGACCGCCCAACGATAGCTGCCGTTGGCAAGAGTTGCCCAGGCAGGATCGTTGATAGGAGGTGAGACCAAGGGGGTCGGGGTCAAAGGTACCCAGGTTGCTTCATTGGTTTCGGAACCGGTTGTCAATCTCCAGACCTTATAGCCCTGCAGGCTGCGAGTGGGATTGACGGTGGCTCTGAGCTGCTGAGGACTGGGCAGAGATGATTCTCCACGGGAGAGACCTTGCTGGACGGCGCGGGAAGTGGCATAGGTGGGAACCGCTCCGGTCAGTGTTGTCTTGCCGGCAGAGCGTACTTCAAGCTGATCCGTGGCAAAATGGAGGCTTGTTGTGGCATTGCCGATGTAGATATCATCGATGAACCAGACGTACCAGAGACCGTCATTGCTGGGAGGATCGATTGCGTGCCAGGCGAGCTTGATCTGCTGTCCGGCATAGGTGCTGAGGTCGATCGTGACGGGGGTCGCGTAATAGTTCCAGCCGCCGGTCTGGGTACTGGCATCCCAAAGGACTGTCCAGGTCGCGCCGTTATCGGTCGAGACTTTGACGTAGTAATGATCGCCGGAGGTCGAACCAAAGTAGCCATAGTTGGCAAAGCTCAGGTGCGCCGTGGGCGGGCAATTGAAGTTCGGGGTCTTGAGCCACTCATCCTGATGGTTGTAGCTCCACCAGAGACCGCCCTGACGCTGGCCTTCGGGAGGCGCGACAGTCGTGGAAGCGATGACGACGCTGCCGAAGCTGCACCAGGTGGGATAGACTCCGCTGGAATTGATGGCGCCGGTATCAGTGATAGTCTGCGTCCAGTCCGTGGGCGGGAAGGTCGTTCCTTCAAAGCCTTCCGTCACTTCGACGGCATTGGGATCGGGCGCTGACCAGGTGATGATCGCTTCGGTCTGAGGAGGATTGAGGCTTGCGACTACATTGATCGGACCAAAGGCGATCTCATTGAGAACGACGTTGCCCATGGCATAGTTCGTTCCTGTCACGATGATCGTTCCGGAAGCGGTCGAATAACCGGGAGCCATGATCACATAGGAATAGGTCTGATTGGCATAGACCGCAGGAACGGTGAAGGCGCCGGTGGCATTGGAGTTCACGGTATAATCCGCGTAACCGTTCAGGTGGATGGCAGCGCCGTTGATACCTATCATGGTATCTGAAGCGAGAACCGTTCCTGTCACGTTCACGGTAGCCATCGGCTGCATAGTCACGTTGATAGTGAGTTCCTGATCTTCGGCAAGGGTTATGTTTTGGGTCTGGGTCACATAGCCGTATTTGCTGAAGGAGATGGTATAGTTGCCGGGAAGCACGTTCAGCAGGCTGTATTGTCCCTGCGCGTTCGTGGTTGTGTTGTATCCGGCATCGACAAGTGCGACAGCTACTCCGGGAAGCGGGGTGTTTCCGGGTCCGTTAACGGTTCCCAGAATGTCACCAACCCCACCGGGTATCACCAGGAAGGTGGTCTTGGGGAATTGTCCAACTGCTGTCGCAGCAGCTGGAGCGGCGGGATCGTAGGTCACGGAGTCAGATTGGATCTTGCGGGCACGGTTCGTTCCGATCGTCTGAGCCTGGAAGTTGTCGCTCGAGCTGTAATATTGAGTGTCCATCGGGCGGTTGATCATGACCACCAGATTCTCGCCGTTAAGATAGAGGTAAGGAGTCGGCAAAGGAATGGTGATGATGTTCGCGCCTGAGGGATAATTCACAGTACCGTCAAATACCTGGGTCAGGGAAGTGGAAGGGATCCAGCCGGCTGAGAGATCAGGGCTGGTGGTTGTTCCGATCCAGATCTTGGTGGGCATGGCGGTGAGGTTGGACACGAAGTTATTGTAGAATCTTAATCCTGTGATCTGTCCCATGAAGTTGCCGAGTTCGGCTGGGTAATAGAGACACTCAAACAGGCTGTTCTTGTAGAACATATCCACGGGAGTACGCGCGCTCTGACTGCCGTCGCCGACAGTGATGGTGACGAGACCCGCGGGATTCACGAACAGGCTAAGGTTAGGCGACTGGTCATTGCCGGTGTTCTGGTCACCGGTTAGCACCGTCTTGGCGTAGATCGTCATAGCGCCTTCAGCGGTGGGGACCCAGGGAACGTTCACGTTCGTGATCTGACCGGGAGTCAGAGCAGGACCTGCCACGGAAGCAAGCTCTGTTCCGGTGGAACTGAAGAGCTTCACGTTGTAGGTGCTCTGAGGACTGGTTCCCCAGTTCTGCACAGTGACAACGTAATCTGAACTGATGTTCACTGTGGGAGTTGCGTTACCGGCGAGTGCGTTGGCGCCGAGATCGTTCGGAGCGACCAATTCAATGGTCACATCATCGACGTAGAGGAGACGCGAAGTTCCGCCCAGACCATGCTTGAAGGCGACGGTGTGTCCGGTTCCTGTGTATCCCGTGAAGCTGACGATGTACTCCGTCCAGGTGGTGGTCAGAGCGATGTTTTGCACTTCGGTGTAAGACGCTGCGTCGCTGGGATTGCTTATGATACCTACGGAAATCGGATATCCTGCAGAACCGGCGCGTCCCCAGAACTTTAATCTGGTCGTATTCGCGGGGATAGTCGTTCCCAAAGGAGGAGCGAGAAGGAGCAGAGTCGCGTTGGCGTCCGTGCTGTTCGTCATTCCTGCGGTATTGGGAGTGCTATGCGGGGTTGTTGTATAGGTCTTGACCAGTGCTGTTGTGACTGTGGACTGCACGATCGATCCCCAATCGGGAGGCAGCGCAGGCTGGGTCACTCCGTCAAAGTTCTGGGAGTAAGGCAGAGTATTGATCGTGGTGTCTATGCAGTTACCGGAAATGGTGAGTGTGTGAGTCAGACGCGTCATGTTGTCCACGATGGTGATCGTGGCGGTGTGTGCGCCGACTGCGGTGGGATGATAGACTCCCGTGATTACGAGAGGCGTACCGAAGGTCACGGTCGCGGGGAAGGTGGGAAGGTTCGAGAGCGTGATGAAGGGACTTCCCGTGACGCTGATGGAACTGATCACCAGCGGAGCTCCGCCGGCGTTTGTGATTGAGAAGCTCTGGTTGTTGGTGCTGTTGATCAGGACAGTGCCAAAGTCTCTTCCGTTGGGACTGACCGAATACAACGGCGAATTGCCGATGGCAGCCATGTGTAAGGTTGTCTGCGGGAACTGAGCTGAGAGTGTGCCGGTCGCTGAAGGAGCAGCCGGATCATAGGTAACCGTGTCAGAGGTCAGCTTACGGGCACGGTTTGTTCCCGCCGTCTGAACCTTGAAGTTGTCGTTGGTATTGTAGCTCACGGTGTCCATGGGACGGTTGGCATAGAGCACCAGGTTTCCGCTGGTATAGTTGAAGGCTGTCTGCAATGGGATCGTGACTGTGTTCTCACCGCTGGGATAGGTGATATTGCCATCATAAACCAAAGTAAGTTCCGGAGGCAGGATCCAGCCGGCAGAAAGGTCTGCGAGCGGAGTCTGACCCAGCCAGATCTTGGTGGGTTTATCCGGGAGGTTGGTCACGAAGTTATTATAGAAGCTCAGTGCGCTGATACTTCCGTACATACCGATCTCGGAGGGGAAGTAGAGGCACTGGAACAAGCTGTTTTTATAGTAGAAGTCGACAGGACGTCCTTCCACGGCAGAACCGTCTCCGACTGTGACGGCGACGACGCCGGCTGCCATGACGGAGATATTCAGGATAGGAGTCGTATCGTTCGTGGGAACCGCGTCACCGGGAAGAACCGCTCTTCCTGTCAGAGCTACAGGACCAGCCGTTGAGGGAGTCCAGGGGATCAGGAAGTCGTGTTCTTCATTGGGAGCGAGAGTCACGCCGGGAACGGAGGCAAGAACTGTCTCACCGCTCATCAGCTTGACCGTGAATGCCGTGCCGTTCTGCGTAGTGGTTCCGGTGTTCTTGACATGCACCGTATAGGTGGCCTGCAATCCCACTGAAGGAGTGGTCGTGCCGCTGACTGTCAGGGCGGAGAGATCCAGCCTGAGGATGCGGATCATGTTGGAGAGAGCGGGTACGCTATACACATTATTGGTGTAAGCAGCTTTGACTGCCCATTTGTAGTTACCGTTGGGAAGTGATGCCCAGGCTGTATCGGTGAAGGTCGTATCCGTCACAGCGGTAGGAGTGAGCGAGGTCCAGGTGCCTTCATTGGCTTCGTCACCCTGAAGCAGACGCCAGACCTTATATCCGGTACGGACTCTTTCAGGATCACGGCTGGAGGAAGCTGCCATTTGATACATCGACTTCGTCGTCCCGGTTCTCGCGATCTTGGCGTTGACGCCGTCTGTCTCCATTCCGGAAGCCTTCTGCATCATACCCGGTGTGTAGGTGTAATTGACGGTTCTGCCTTGCGCAGTGCCGACATAGAGATCGTCTATATACCAGCCGGCATAGGACACAGTGCTTGTGGCATACCATTCGAAGCTGATCTCCACGCTTGCCTGGTTGCCATAGGCGGCGAGATCAATGACAAGCCGCTGCCAGGGCATGAATTCCGCAGCAGCACTGCTTCCCCAGACAGTATTGCCGTTCACTTTGACCAAACCGTAATCCCAGGTATTATAACCATCCATATAGTGCCAGAAATCCAGCACGGGGGAGGTCACGCTGGAGAGATTGAAGGTCTTTCTGAGATAGGACCAGCCTGCGCAATTGGAGTAGCCGCCCTGAATAACTGTTCCCCACATTCCAGTTCCGGAGTGCGCGGCTGAGGGCGGAGCGTCCACGTAGGTATCGATGTCAGTATAGTTCGCGGCATTGTAGGTGTTTGTCCACTGCCAGTCACCCAGCGGGTTTGTCCAGCTGGAGGTAGGCACCCAATTGCCATTATTCTGTTCAAAGTCTTCCTCAGCGCCACCGCCTCCGGAACCCGGATTACGCCAGATAAGGCTGACCTGAGTCTGCGCGGCGTTCTGGGTGGCAACGACGTTCGTGGGAGGAAGGGCGATCTCGGACATGATCAGGGAGCCCATACTATAGTTGGTGGTTCCAACGTTTATGGTTCCCGTGAGGTCCTGATAACCTTGCTTCACGATCGTATAGTTATAGGTATTTCCGGAGAGCACACCGGTGATGGTGAACTGACCCTGAGCATTTGTGGTGCCCGTGAAGTCCAGCGGCCCATCCAGCGAGATCGTTGCTCCGGCAAGACCAACCGTGGGCTGATCGCTGCCGTAAACAGTTCCGGTGACCGAAACATTGGCAGATGCCGTCAAACTAAAGTTCAGGGTGCTCGCCTGATCGGCAACGATGGTCACCGGCAAGGTCTGAGACTCATACCCAAGCTTGGTAGCAGTGACCGTATAGGCTCCGGGGATCACGAAGGGGAAGGAATATGTCCCGTTGGCTCCCGTAGTGAAGCTGTATGTTGTCGTGTTGATCGTAACCAACACTCCGGCAAGAGGATTTCCACCTGAAGTGACCGTTCCCGCAAGAGAACCCATGCCACTTGTGACCATGGAGAATGAGGTCATGGGGAACTGACCACCGAGGGTGCCGGCAGCGGAAGGCGCCAAAGGATCATATACGACCGTGTCGTTATAGAGTTTGCGGGCACGCGTCGTGCCGATGGTCTGGCACTTGAAGTTATCCGAAGAGCTGAAGTATGCCGTATCCATCGGACGATTCACACGCATGATCAGGTTATCATGCAGATACATATAGGGAGTCTGCAAGGGAATCGTGATCGTGTTCTCGCCACCGGGGAAGTTGACCGTGCCGTCAAAGACCAGTGTGTACTGATCGGCAGGGATCCAGCCCGCGGATAGATCGGCAAGCGTGCTCATACCCAGCCAGATCTTGACCGGCTTGTCAGTCAGAGTGGTCGTCACGAAGTTATTATAGAAGCTGATTGCCGTGATCTGACCAAAGGTGTTGATCTCATTGGCGAAGTACAGCCCCTCATAGACGCTGTTCTTATAGTACATGTCGATCGGGACCCTGGCAACCTGATCACCTGCGCCAATCGTCACAACCGTGGCGCCGGCAGGCATCACTGAGATGGTCATGGGATTGGTCTGATCGTTGGCAGGATTGACGTCTCCGGCAAGGACTACTTTCCCATAAATGCTCATGGGACCCTGTACCGTCGGAGTGAAACCGATCTGCACCGCAGCGTCAGCTCCGGGGGCGATCATCGGGCCGGCTACTGATGCCAGCTCCACGTTGCTGCTGTTGAAGAGCTTGACCGCATAGGTGCTCTGCGAAACAGTTCCCCAATTGTGTACCCCGACCGTATAGTTGGCAAGAGTATTCACAGAGGGTGTGCTGTTCCCGGTGATGGTAGTGGCTCCCAGGTCGTTGGGAGCGATCAGCTCAAAATTCACACCATCGATGTACATTGTCTGCGAAGTCGCAGTACAGCCGTGCTTGAAGGCAATATAATGACCATTCCCGGTGTAGGGAGTGAGGTCGATCACATACTGTGCCCAGCTGGCTGAAAGAGTCATATCCTGAACCGTGACAAAGGTCGCCGGATCGGTCGGACTGCTCATCACACCTACCAGAATGTGATAGGTCGTAGCGCCCTTACCCCAGAATTTGACTCTGGTGTTATTGACGGTGATCCCGGCAGCCATGGGAGGTCCGACCAGGATAACGTTAGCCGTCGCGTCAGCGCCGTTGTAGATCCCGACGCAGTTCGGAGCGGTATTCGGAGTGGTCGTCACCGTCTTGACATAAGATGTGGTGACGGTTGACTGAACCACCGACGTCCAGTCGAAGGGCAGCGCCGGAGCGGTCACCAGATCCCAGTTCTGACTATATGGCAGAGCTGTGAGTGTCGGGTCACCATGCGTGGTGAAACTCCAGACCGGGCAGTTCGTCGCGCTACCGATGGCATTATAGGGTATAACTTGCCAGTAGTAGGTGGTCGCGGGGGTCATATCTCCGGCGGGATCATAAGTGGTCACCGCACCGAGATCGATATTATTGGCGATGTTGTTGGGCGGGATATTCGTACCGAAGTTGATCCTGTATCCCGTGGGGAATCCACCGCCCGAAAGCCAGTTCAGCGTGGATGCCAGAGTCACAAGCGTGGCTCCGTTCGTCGGACTGACGAGGCTCGCGGGGTTCGGTGGTACGTTTGTCTGAGGATAGTTGAAAGTGAAGGTCGTCCCATTGGCGGGGAAGATCTGATCGGACATGACGCAGTATTCGGTATTGGCTGCGGCTGCGGTCGTGGCTGCCCAGCTTGTGGCTGTCGTCCGGGCGAAGAAATCCGTCACGGCAGGTCCGCGAAGTCCGACCTGGAAGTTTCCTGCGGTGGTGTTTGAGGTCATGACCCCATAAACTATTTCGACTTTATTGGTCGTCTCATAGAGCCGGATCTGAAAGCTGAAATTGTCTCCGGTTCCGGTTGTGCTGTACTTTTTGTAGCCTGCCCACTGGATGACGCAAACACGGTTAGGCGCGGTTCCGATGGTTTCCAGCCGCAGAGTCGAGCCGGTCTGAGCCTGAATGTCTCTTGCCAGAGCGCTGATCCGGTTGTAAAGCTGATCAGGCGTGATGGCAACACTGCTCGCTATCGGGGTGTAAGCTGAGGTAGAAGCGTTATTCACAGAAGGCGTCAACGCTGATTGTCCCAGAGATATCCAGCCGTTGTTGTTGATCGCTAAACGGTCAAAGGATATACCGTTGAACAAGAAGCTGAATCCGATAGGGAACCCGGGACCAGTCGTGGTCGTTCCGCCCGCAGGGGTTGCCGGATCGACAAATCGCTGGTCATCAGAGGTTTCGGTTCCCAAAACCGTTCCACCGGTGATCGGTGTGTAGGTTCCTACCGTGCTCAAAAACGAATATTCAAACGTTTGAGCAAATAGGCTGCTAAAGACTCCTAAAGAGAAGATCATCAGCAGGGTGATAAGCAATTTTTGTTTCATTGCTCTTTCTCCTATTAGTTTTGTATGTTATAAAAGCCTGGCTATCGGCTTGTAGATCACTCCGACAGCGAAAAATACACAAATCTATACGCTTTCATTGAGGGTCTCTCGTAAAGAAATAACCCCGACGTTCATGATATGCAATATTCATGGCAAAACAAGATATTTCCTTCTTGCTGCCGGCTGGATTTGTTGAAAATTGTGAATTTGCCTGTGGATACCTCGGACTGTCGGGGCTTTTGGGGGATTTTGCCTGCTTCTGCTACCCTCCGAACGAGTTCTGATCCGGTTAGTTTCATCGCATCCCAGGCTTCGATCTTACGGGCATCATCTTGCTATCCTCTCTCTATCATCTTACGTCATGACGTAAGATGATAGAGAGAGGATAGCAAGATGATGCCTTGACAGTTGCATCTAGTGGTGGCGACATCCTGTCGCCGATAACGCTGAGATTAAAAGGTGGAACGGCGTCCGCCTGTACTGTATAGGCGCTCGCCGTAGCGCCTTTCTAAGTAGTGAAGTGGTTGGGTGGTGAGGTGGTGTCGCCCCTCCGGGGCTTTATTTCTGGTGAGGTGACGATGTTCCCGGGGTTTCGCTTCGCTCCACCCCGGGCTATGGAATGCCGTCCCTCCGGGACTAGTATGGATCATCACCTCCCCCGGGACTAGCATGGATCATCACCTCCCCCGGGACTCAAATGGATCATCACTCCCGCAATAGCTTACGGGTCGCGCTAAATTTTCCGCAGGTCATACGGCAGATGTAAACTCCGTTGCCAACCGGGTTGCCACCGGCGTCTCTGCCGTCCCAGACCAGTTCATGCGTTCCGGCTGCCTTGGTTTCACGCAGGAGGGAACGTACCAACTGTCCACGGATGTTATAAATATC
>Ga0116170_10001496_pt1 | contig 23526 bp, 16 predicted proteins | sample AD_JPNHW1_MetaG_FD_89797 | JGI IMG/M metagenome (GOLD analysis project Ga0116170, IMG submission 89797) | Active sludge microbial communities of municipal wastewater-treating anaerobic digesters from Japan - AD_JPNHW1_MetaG | ecosystem: Engineered > Bioreactor > Anaerobic > Digestate | place... | reverse complement strand
GACAGGCTGTAGTTGCCCGTCCGCGATCCACCGATCGGCCATGTGCGGGTTTCCCCAGCCCAGGTCATCACCGCTTGCGTGGCGTTCATGGTCCCCCGCATGCGGATGGACACCATGTTGGCGTGCCCGTCACCGTCGGAATCGTAGAGGGCCGCGCGACCGGAAGGCGTCACCTTCAACGGAACCCAACGAGAAGACGCGCCCACGAACTTCGCTCCATCGGAAACACCGGTGCCGAAACGCGCCCATGCCATGTTCGACGGAATGGAGCCAGAAGGAACCGCGACCTTCAGCGACCCCACCAGCGAGGCGGGAGTGGCATCCAGGGGCACCACGGTGGGAGTCGCCGATCCGGAGTCCGTAGCCAGCCAGGCCAGATCCGCCCCGACAAAGCTCAGACGCTCCGAACCCACGATCTCCAAGGTATCGGCGGAACCCGGATCGAAGCCGTAGATCAAGCGAGCAGTGGTCGCCACCGGAGCGATGGAGTCCTCGATGGCCGCCGAGAACGTGGAAACGTCCGCACCCACGGCAATCCAGCCCTTGTCACCCACTTGGCCGCTGGTACCCAAACCGAACGGACCGATCGCTCCACGCCAGGACAGGAGGTCGGCGCTGCGCGTCAGCGTGGCCGCCGAACCCGGCATGCCGCTCCAGATCGCCCCGAAACCGGTGGGAATCGGAGCGCCGGAGACAGAACGCGTCAGACGGAATTCGATATCGTCCGCGATGCCGTCGCCGTCGCCGTCGCGCAGGATCGCACGGATCGGCTGGGGACCGTACACCACCGGAACGAACGGCGAAACCGCCCCCGGAGCCACATTCCCCGCGTCCAACGCCCAGCCCCGCAAACGCAAGGAGTCGCCGGAAACGGAGCCGACATCGACGATCAACTTGAGCATAGTTCCAGGTCCCGCTCCGGTGAAGGCCACTCGAGCCCCCGAAGGGCTTGGATCCCCGGCGTCCTTCAAACCGAACCATCCTTCGCCGGGAAGGGCTCCCTCCACCACAGGTTCGGAGGCCACCACCAGCAGGGTGTCCTTGAGCAACCCATAGCGGAACTCGGCCCTCAGCGCGACGGCCGGCACCGAATCCAGAAGGCGAAAACGGTTCGTCTGGGTTCCCACCAACACTTCGACCTGGCATCCGGCGCAGGAAGTGGCATTCTTCCACAGATTGGCGGGAAGATCCACGAACGTGGCGATTCCAGTGGGCGTGGGAACGATGAGGGACGTGTCCGCACCTGCGGCGTTCCTCCAGTTCACCACGATCTGCGTGGCCTTGGTGAGGTCGCCCTTGGAGGCGAAGCGGATCTGGTCCGGGGCGCCGTCGCCGTTGCGGTCGAGCATCCAGGAAGTGGCCACCGGATCCGCCTTGAGGGGGACCCATTTCGAGAACTCGCGAGGCGCGTTGCCCGATCCGTCGCCGGAGAAGCCTCCCAGACGAATGGAATCGCCGGGTTGGACGGGATTCGTCTTGGGGTCGATGGCCAGTTTCAGAAGACGTCCTCCGTCCACCAGAACCGCTTGTCCGGCCACAGGACGATGGATCGCGAACCGACCCGTGAGAACCCATGCCGAATCGCCCAAGGGCAAATCACCCGCGAACTGGACCAGAGGCTCGCTCACCCGTACGAACATGGTGTCCTTCGCTGACGGGTCTCCGGTGGTGTCGTAGACCAGCCAGGCGCTGTCGGCCACTGGAGCGATGCGGTCCGCAAGGAGCAGCACTGGATTGCGCACGGTGTCCTGGAAAAGCTGGGTGAAGACGTTGCCCATGTCTCCCTTGCATCCCGTGGTTGGGCATTCGGTCCTGTCGGGGAACAACAGCGTGCCAACCAGCACGGAATCGCCAGGTTGGCGCACCAGGTTGGTCACCTTGGTGGAGTCCATCTTTCCGGACCGATCCGCCCAGCGGAGCACCGCCTCGATGGGCTTCATGAAGGCAGGGGCGGACCCGACCACGTGGAGGACCACGCTGTCCGGTCGACCATCACCGTTGCCGTCGAAGAGCTCGCCTTCCACGTCCACCGCCTTGGAGACGTTGGACCAGCTGACGAGGCGCGAATCCGTTCCCAATTCCACCCGGATCTGGTAGAGCCCGCTCATCGTGAGCCGACCGGATTTCTGCACCACCGAAGTGTCGACGGTCAATCTGCTGCCGTTGACGGTGATGGAAGCTCCCGGCATGGTGGCCGCGAGGTATGCGGAATCGATCAAGCGCTCCGTGCCATCGGGGAAGATCAAGGTGTAGACGGGATTGCCCGGGCGGGTATTGACCGTGGATGCCCCTCCTTCCTCGGCGCACCGGCTCGCGTCGGCGGTGGTTTCCGTGATGCGCGAATCGATCACCGTGATCTTGCCGCTGGACAGGCTGGTGTCGAAGGAAACCTCGATCACCGGAATCAGGTTCATGGTGGTCTTGATGCTGATGCTGGAACCCATCCCTTGGCGTTCCGTGTAGAACATGTCGAACTGGTAGGATTTGCCCTCGATCAATCCGAGGTTGTCCACGTTGATGGAGCCGGGGAACGGACCGTGCTGACCACCGATGTCCAAGGCGAGCTTCTTGTCGATGAAGATCCACACGTCGTCGTCGCCGGTGAATTCGAACTTGAGCCCCGGGACGTATTCGAAGGCGGCCTTCGCGTGCATGGCGAACTTCCGATCCTCCATTCCGGTCGCCTTCCCGTAGGGCGCCGGGATGTTCGCCGTATCCAGAGGCCAGAACATGGTGTTCGCGTACGAATAGTATTGGCCAGCCGCATCCAGTGTCAGGGGAACCCTCACGCAGTGGAACTTGTTGAGCGCCGTGGCACCGGTGGAGAACGTATTGGAAATCACACCGGTGGAGCTCTTCCAAAGGGTGTCGAACCAGTATCCGGGGCCGTTCGTGGCCACGCTGGTGTTGATTCCACAGGCCGACTTGTGGAAGACGTTCATGTTGGGAAGGCCGGTGGTGGGATTCAGCGTGTTGGTCACGAGCCCCTTGGTCGCCGTATTTCCCGATCCTGGACAATTGTTGTCAGGTCCGGTCTCGCTGAAGGGCTCGTAGAAGAACGCGTCGGTCTTCGCCTGCGGCCATGCGTAGTCGTAGGCGCTGAACGCGAGGATCTTGGTGTCGCAAAGCCCTCCGGTGGAGGGCACCCCGGGCAGGAACACCGGGGTGTTCGCATCGGTGTTCATGGACACCGTGGCACCGGTGGCCTTGGACAGATCGATCCAATCCGTGAAGGTGGAATACAGGGTGGGAGCCTTGGCCTTGCCCTTGTTCCCGTAGATGGTGTCGCCCACGGGATTGGTCAGGACGATCTTGGAGGGGACCGCTCCCTGGTAGAAATTGATCTGGAACCAGTCGCAGTACTTGGTGGAGGATGCGATGAACCGTGCATCCAGTCCCTGCTGCACCACGCGCACCGCGCTGGCCGACCAGCTCGGCCTCTTCACGTAGAGGGTCAGGGCGACGGGCGGAGCCTTGGTCGCGGGCGGAGGTGTCACCCCTCCGGTCGGTGGCATGATCCAAACTTCCTTGCCCTTGCCCGGGGTGACGGAGAAGTCCATGGACGTCCCGTCGGCGTTGGTTCCCAGCCCACCCGCATCCCAGTACTGGACGTTGGATGCCACCCGCGGATCGGCGTTGGCCAGACGGATCTTGAACGCCTGGGGGGTCCGGGGATCGGCCCACAGGGTGGTGGTCATCCAGCCCGGGCGGCCAGTTTCCTGGTAGAGGGGAAACCATTTGTCGCCAAGTTGCGCCCAGACCGTCTTCCCCGGCCATGGATTGAGGACATGGACGGTCCCGATCTTCTCGAAGAACGGATTATGATCCAGGCACTTGATCGAGGAAGAGGATGCGTTGGAGGAAATCTGCCCCGCGGTCATCGCCCCTGTCCAGAACCAGATGGTGTCGCCCCAGGCGCTGTCGATGCACCCGTTCACGAACTTGCCGTCGAGCTGATCGGTCTGCCCGGCACCGAGAGGATACACGTCCACCTGGACCTTGGGGTCTGGCCGATTCAGCATGGGCATGTGCTTCTGGCCCGCATAGGTCAGGTAGATCCGGATGCGGTTGGACTGGTAGTTGGCGGTGTTGAAGTTGGGGATCGAATACCAGCTGCGTGGGAGCTCCAGAGGGATCTTCAACGAGTCCGGAAGGGTGTCGTTGCGATACCCCACGTTCACGGGGATGGCCGATGCGTATGCGTTGGTCTTGACCAGAACCTGGTCGGTGGTGGCGTTGTAGTAACCGGCTGTTCCGTCGTAATGGGGGATCACGACCGAATTGACCTTGGTGATGGTGTCCACGTTCCCCATCTGGTACCAGTCGACCAGCCACATCAAGGTTTTTTCCGCATGGACTCCACTGGGAAACGCGAGGACCGCAAGAAGCCCGAGGAGGAGGGAACGAAGAACGCGAAGAGCCGATGCCATGGATCTTACCTGTAGATGACTGTGATAACGAGACGAACCTTGGCAACATACCGAGCGACTCCGCATTTTTGTCGGCATTTCGAATTGCCCGGCGCGCCAAGCGTACTCGATCGGAAAACAGCAAAGGCCTCAACTCCTTGATTTCCAAGTAGTTGAGGCCTTTCTCATCTCCACCTTGGATCGGACTCCGAGGAGTCCGATCCAAAATCTTTCAGGATTCCATCGGATTCCGCCTTACTTGGGCGTTTCCTTGAATCCGACCTTCCACAAGTGGTTGACCAGGTCGGATCCGCCCTCGCCATTGTCGACCTTGGCGACCAGGCGGATCAGATAGACCCCCGTCGCGACGAACGACTTGTCGATGCCGCGACCATCCCACTGCGCGTAGATCTCGCGCATCTCGTCCTTGGCATCCTTCGGCCAAAGCCTCGAGAGGTCTTCCAGATCCTGGCGCAGGACGCTGACACCCAGGTTGTCGTAGATGAGAAGCGTGCCACTGATGATCGGACGATTCAGCTTCATCTTCACCATGATCACGTCGGAACTGTCGTGGACGGGAGGAGTCGCCGCCTCGATGGTTCCATCGGGAGCGACACGCATCTGGTTGTCGATGGTCACCAGATTCCCCCGATCCGACAAGAGCAGACTCAACTTGGGAAGCCCCTGTAACTTGCCGATGTCGCGAGCCGGACCCGGAGCGAGAATGGGATGGATGACGGAGAACTCCACGGTGGGAGGACGCAGACCGAATTCCAACGGAGCCCAGGGAGTGATCAGACCTGGGTAGTTCTTGAATTCGTCGTTCACCACTCCGGCCGGGGCCGGGGTCAATCGAATGGAGTCGCCCGACATCCAAGTGCTGGAAAGCGAACTGTCGGCGTAGATGTCGACCTGAGTAGGAGAGACGAGGCTCCAACCCCGCATCGGAGCAACCGGTTTGTCCGCCCCAGTACGACCGATGATCGCCAACGCTTGGGTCAGGACGGTATTTGGAGCGGCGCTCGTCCAGGGCTCGGACAAGAACACATTCAAGGTGTCGGGCAACCCGGAGGTCCCCGTGTAGCGCACCTTGCCCTTCACGATCACCGGCGGCACGGAATCATCCTCCAGGATGGTGTTGGAGGAGCCATCGCTCCCTTGGACCACTCCAAGGCAACCAGGGCAACTGGTGGTACCGAAAGCGAAGGGAACGGGGAAGGTGCCCAGCCAAGCTCCGGGAGCTCCCGTCAACGAAGCCACAGGAATCGTGCGAGCGTCGGTGGCATTCCCCCAACTGAGCACCACGCTGGCGATCGCGTCGAAGGTTGCCGCAGGAACCGACCGTGCCGGACGCAGCAAGAAGTGGGTGGCGGTGCCGACCCCGTTGGGATCCATCATCACCGCGACCAGCGGAGGCACGCCGAACCGGATTGGTCCCCAGGCGCTGTTGGCCCCCACCTTGTTGCCGAATGCGTCCACCACGGCACCGGCGTTGTTGCGGATGGACAGGCTCGCCGAATCCTCTCCCCCGGTCAGACCGGTGGCGGCGGGGATCGACAGGATCGCGGAATCGGGAGTCACCAAGGCCTCGATGGCGTTGTCCAGCGTGCGACGCCCGGACAAGGGGCCGACATCGATCCAGGGGAGGTTCTGATCGGCGACCACCAAGGGCTCGCTGAACTTGACCATCATCTTGTCGTCGGTGGTTCCGAACTGGTAGGTGGCATAGAGGACGATGGGAGGAACGCTGTCGATCAGCGCCCAGGTCTGGATGGGCTGGTCGGCGGCGTCCAGGAACTGCACCGTGCAGGGACCCGACCCACAGGCGGTGAGGCCCCTGGGGAATTCCTTGCCAACCGGAGCAGGGAGGAGGAACGAACCGCTCGCAGGAGAGCTCAAGGTCCAGGTCTTGGACACTCCGCCCCATTGGATCTTGGCGCTCCTGACTCCCGCCAAGCTACCGCGCACCACCACGGAGATCTGATCCGCCATGCCGTCGCCGTTGAGATCCTTGATGTAGGCCGCTCCCTGGGCATTGGATCGAATGGGCACCCAGACGCTGGATTTGGCGGCGGAATTTCCCAGAGCGTCGGAAATCATGCCCCCGAGACGCAACGAATCGGCCGGAGAGATTCCATGCGTGGACGGCAACAGGAATTCGAAGGTCAGCGGATCCGTCATGGTCGGCGGGATCGCAGCCGCCAAGCCACGAGGAGCGAGTCGATTGCCAAGCATCGCGTAGAAATCGGAGGGCAGAGCCGCGCCATTGACACGGCTGGCTTCGTTGACCCAGATTCTCAAGGTATCCGGAGCCCCTGGAGTCGCACTGAACACGATGCGGGCGGAGTCGGCATAGGGCCCCATCCCATCGCTCAATTTGATGGGGTTGTTCACCACCTTGGAGCCGCCGTTGGGACGTGTGTTCACCCAACCCAGACTGTCGGTGCGGATGCCCGCAGGCAGGGAAGTTCGACGCCCCCAGTTCTTGCCACTCAAAGGAAGGATGATGATCGAATCGCTGATCTTGAGACCGTTGGCTGGCTTCACCGAATCGCGAACGCCTGCGGAATTGAACCAGACCAGAGTATAGGCAGGGGAATCCTTGAGGATCGGCGCCGGAGCCACAAGCATCACGGAGTCGGCCACGCCGTCCCCATCGCCGTCGATCACCTTGCCATCCACCTGTACGACACCGAAGGCCTTGGTGAACTTCACCGCGTAGAGCGAGTCCCCCAGCCGGGATTCGATCCGGATCTGGTAGGTTCCCGGCCACTGCAAGGCGGGATCGTCCTTGAGTTTGGCTGTGTCGATCACGATGGATCCGCCGTTGTAGCTGAGATTGCCTCCGTACAAGCTGATGTCGGTGGTGTAGATGTCGTTGATCCCGGAATTGTCAGGTCCAATGACGACCATCCGACCGTTGGTGGTCACCCAGGATTCGGCCTGGGGCTTCATGAGGTCGGCACAGGAGGGCACGAAGTTGTTCGTCTGGTTGCCCAGGATGTCGATCTTCAGCCCCGTCCCGAGTTTGGCGACCTGGGCCTTGTACTTCCAGGAAGGCTGGAGGTCCATGGTGGTCCGAATCAGGATGGACGAGCCGCTCCGCTGCCTCTCGCAGTAGAAGATGTCGAAGGGATACACGTTTCCTTCGCGCAAACGGAGCTTGTCGACGTTGACGTAGGTGGATTCCGGAGCGTGGCTTCCACCCAGATCGACCGCGAGCTTGTTGTTGATGAACACCCACACGTCGTCGTCGCCGCGGAATTCGAACTTCAGACCTGGAGTGTATTCGAAGGCGGCATGGCCGTGCAGACAGAATAGGAAGTTGTGGTCCTTCCCGTCGCTGGCCATCAGAGGCGAATACCCGCGCTTGTCCGAGATCGTGTCCAAGGGGAAAAATCCGGTATCGGCGAATTTGTAGTAACCGCTATCCTGCAATCCCCTCTTGACCAACGGGAGCTCCAGACAGGAGTGTCCAATGGCAATGCCAGGAACCGCTGCTTTCAGGGCAGTGGTGTCGAACCAGTTCGAGGGGGTCGATTTCTTCCAGAGCGTCTGGGCCAACGGCAAGGCCGTGGCAGGTCCCTTGTTGTTGATGCCACCCGACTGCCATTCGCCGGAGTCCTTGCCGGAATAGATGGGCAATCCGTTGGTGTCCAACTGGCTGAGCACCATCCCCTTCACAAGACCGGAGCTGGCATCACCTTTTCCTTCGTTGGGTCCACCGACCTGGAAGGAAGGATTTCCACCGGTTTCGCCACGGCCTTTGAAGTCGAAGGCCTCCATCACCAGCTTCAGGGTGTCGGTCGAACAGTCCTTGACGGTGGTGCTCGCGACGGCCACTGCGGGAATGCGCGCATTGCCGGCATTCTTGGTCTGGATCCAGGTTTCGTTCTTCGCGTTGATGGCTGTCGCGGGAATGTCGATCCAGTTGGTGCGCAGGCGGAATTGGACCCCTGTGCTACCGTAGGTGGAATCTTCGAACGAATGCCCGATGAGGACGCGCTTGGGGGCCCCGAACAAGGGATAGGCGAACCATCCGCAAGACTGGGTGGGGCGCATCACATGGAGGTTCTTGTCTTCTTCCCACAGCAAACGTGGACTGCCTGGCAGCCAAGGATTTTGCACATAGATGGTGTGGGTGGGCTTGGGTAACGTTCCTTTGCCGGATATGACCCCGACTCCCGCCTCGGAGGGGATGAAGTACCAGTTGGCGCCACCCTTGGTGAGGGTGAACGGCATGGCAATCGCTTGGTCCACGCCTGCCGAATCGAAATAGTTGTTTCCATTGGCGGCCTTCTTGAAGCGGATGACACCGGATGGCACACCAAGCGGATCCAGGTATCGAAGGTCGGCTGTGAGCCAATCGGGATTGGTCGCGTGAGGGTACATGGGAATGTACTGACCGTTGAATTCCACCACGGGGAGGTCCGCTCCCGGCCAGGGGTTGCGCAGGTTCACGATGCCGAATCGCGTGCTGAATGGGTTGTAGCTCGTGCACTGCATGTCTTTTTCCAACGGGCTTTGCCCAGGAGGCATCGTCGGCGTGCCCCAACGAATCCAGACCGTGTCGCCGGGGTTCGACTCCAGACACTTGTCCAGAGCGCCAGGCTGAGTCACCGACTTGGTTCCCACCGTGATGGTTTTGCGGACATTCAATAGTTCGGTTTCGCTATTTCCGGGTGCCTGGTAGAGTTTGGGACCCCGGTAGGTGGCCGCCACATCGAAGTAATGGAATTTGGGGGCCGTCGAAGGAAGGGCCACGGTGACCATCCTGCTCGTGGACTTTTCCTGGTAGGTCAGGTTCTTCTGGGTGTCGGGGAAGAAGGCGGTATCCCCAGCCCGCACCGAATAGTTGGAGTCGTTCTGGTACCACCCGCGCGAGTACTTGGTGTTGAACCGAACCCGCCCCATCGCGTAATCGTCCGGGTTGAAATTGGGCAATGCGTACCACCACCCCAGCTTCTCGGTGTCGTAGGCGTTGGTTTTCACCGGAGAGGGAGGATTGCCACCCTTGTACTTGATTTCGGAGCCGGGCTGGAACACCTGGAGATTGATGATGGTGTCGGTCTGGTCCCTCTGACCGAAGTAATCGACCATGATCATCAGCGTTTTTTGGGCGCTGGAGGATACGGCAAGCAACCCGGTCAGGGCGACGACCTTGGCCAACTGCTTGGATCCGATCCCTTGGAAAGCTCGAAACATGTTCAATCTCCTCACCGGTGGATAGGTTGGACCTCCGGCCCGACTCCCCAAAATAGGGGGCATTGTCCAAATTTGGGTACCGATTGGTGGGCAAAATCCACTGAATTGTTCTCAACCCGGGTACGAGACCTCCAAATGGCGATCTCAGACTGCGTTCAGAAGGCGAAGAACCCCAACTGAACGAGCCATGCGGACAACAGGAAGCCCATGGCGAGGAACGGTCCGAAAGGAATTGCGGAGGGATCCACCCCGGCCTCCAAGGCCAATTGCGCGGAACGTGGATGCCGTTGCCTCCAGAAGTACCCTACCACCCCCAGCAAGCCTGCCGGAGCCAGCCCCAGAAGCACGGCAGGAGCGCCTAGACAGGCTCCAGCAGCCAGGCCCAACGTGACGTCGCCAAGCCCGAGCGCCTCCATGTCGCCATCGAACCTGGACCACCTGGCGATGGCACTGAGCAGGTCCGCACGCCATCCTCGACGCCAGTTCCAACGGATCCCGCGGGGCCTCAGGGCACGGATCAGATGACCCCACCCCCCCATGAGGACGCGAGCGAAGAAATGCAATGCATACAGCCCTCCCGCTGCCAGCAAAGCGCCCTTGATTGCGTCATTTGTCCCCTGGAGGGGCGAATCGGCAAAGAAGATCCTCGCCGTCAACCCAAACCCGAACGCGGAGGCGACCAAACCATCGGGAATCTCGAAATGCTCCCAATCGATCAAGGCGATGGGAACGGAAAACAAGGCGAAAACGCCCCATCCCAGCGCGAGGTCCAATGGCCAGCCATGGGTGGCCATCCAGATGGTCGCCACCGACAGCGCCCCGCAAAGCACCTCCACCAGAACGTAGAAGACGGGAATGCGGAAACCACACCAGGCACAACGGCCTCGTTGCAGGACCCAGGTGACCACCGGCAGGTTCCGATACCAGGGGATGGGATGCCCGCAACCCGGGCATCGGGAGCCGGGATGGACCACGGATTGCTTGCGAGGAATGCGCCAAACGGCCACGTTGAAGAACGAGCCCAGGCAGGAACCCACCGCCCAGGCGAAGATCAGCAGCGCGGGGAGAGGCAGCTCGCTCAGAGGAGTTTCTCCGCGACAGGAGCTTCCGCATTGCGATCCCGACTCTGGATCAGCTCGGCGATCAATCCAAGGGAAAGGAATTGGACCCCCAGGATCACGCCCCCCACGGAAGCGAGAAGCATGGGCCTGACCCGAAGCCCCCCCTCGACGATCCACATGTAGGCGAACCACGGAGTGGGCGCCAACCCGAGGACGATCGCCAGCAAACCGATGCCTCCGAACAGATGGAGATGTCGACGGAGGTACCTGTTCAGGAACCACAGGGTGAGCAGATCGAACACCCCGTGGAACCCACGCCAGATCCCGTACTTGCTGACCCCGAACTGGCGGGGTCGATGGTTCACGATCTTTTCGGCGACCTTGAATCCGTCCCAGTGGGCCATGACCGGAAGCAGTCGATGCATCTGGCCGTACAGGCGGAGGCTGGACAGGACTTGACGCTTGTACGCCTTCAGTCCGCAGTTGAAGTCGTGGAGCTTCAGGCCCGACACCCGCTGGACCAGGGCGTTGTAGATCCGGCTCGGGAGGGTCTTGTCCACCGGATCGTTGCGCACCTGCTTCCATCCGGAAACCATGTCCCAACCGGAATCGAGCATGGCCATCAAGGGACGGATTTCGGCCGGGTCGTCCTGGAGATCGGCGTCCATGGTGATCACGTAGTCTCCCTGGCTGGCCTGGAAGCCGGCGGCCAGGGCGGCCGCTTTTCCTGCGTTGCGCCGAAACCGGATCCCGCGGATCCGGGAATCCTTGCGATTCTCCCGCCGGACCTGTTCGAAGGTTTCGTCGCGCGAGCCGTCGTCCACCACCAGGATCTCCCACTGCCCCTCCCAGTCGGCAAGGGCCTGGCGGATCTGGTTGAAGAGTTCCGGAAGACTTTCCGCTTCGTTCCATGCGGGAACGACGATGCTCAGTTCCATGACACTATCCCTTCTGCGATTGCGCGCCGGATCGGCGCCACGACAGAGTCAACCCAAGAACAAGCCCGGCCAAGGCGGGAGTCAACATCCCCACGAAGCTCGTGACCAGGGCCAGGGCCAGGCTACCGGATATGGCAGCCTCGGTGGCCAATCCCGGCATGACTCCCGGGTACGAGAACAAGGTCTTCTGGGCTCCTTCGCGCAATCCCCATCCCCCCACCGAGATGGGAAACACGGCGATGAGGGATACCACGGGGATGAACAGCAGGATCCAGGCGAAGTCCAGGGGTAGCCCCAAGGCCCGGGCGGCGCACCAGTGCACGATCAGACGCAGGAACTGGGTCGCCACGGACAAGGCGACCACCTTGGCCACGATCGCCGGTTGGTCGCGATAGAGCAGGAAGGAAGATCGCAGATCCCTGGCCTTGTCCAGAAGGCGCCCCTCCCCCAGGATGCGGGCCACCGGAGAGATCCATCCCACCACGCGTCGTGAAAACAGCACCAGCGACGCCACGCAGAACCCCAGCGAAACCAGACCCGAACCCCAAGCGAGCTTGGAGAACAGAGGATCGGATTGCTTGGCCACCAAGAGCCAGGAGGCGACGGAAGCGAACAGCGCGAGGGTGAACAGACCCGCGAAACGATCGAGCAAGGTCGCGGCCACGCCACGGGTTCCCGCCTGGGCATGCTTGTGCGCCTGGACCGCCCGAACCACATCGCCACCGACTCCCGAGGGGAGCACGAAGTTCAGGAACATCCCCAGGCTGTAGGCGCGGAGAAGCCGGAGCTGGGACATCTCCACGCCTTGGGCGGAAAGAAGGCAGGCCCACTGCCAGGTTCCAAGGACGATCGATGCGGCCATCACGAGCACCGCCATCGCCATCCACCAGGAGTTCATGGTCGCCAGATGATGGGCCACGGCCTCGGGATTGTTCCGGCTGATGATCCATCCGACCAGGCCCAAGGTGACCACGGCCTGGACGATCGGCCAGAAGAAGGAACGCTCCCCCTTCATCGGGATCGGATCGCTCGCGACAGGACGGCTTCCGTCTTGTCGGCGACCTTGTCCCAGGTGTGCGAGCGCGCCCATTCCAGGCTCCGTACCTGGAGGCTGCCGGCAAGGACGGGATCCCCCAGGATCCTTCCGATCCGATCGGCCATCGCCTGGTGGTCGCCGAAGGGAACCAGGTATCCCGTGACGCCATCCTGTACGGAGTCGCAGAGGCCGGGCACGTCGGAGGCGATCACGGGGGTTCCGCAACCGTTGGCCTCGATGGAGGTCAAGCCCCATCCTTCCTTCAAGGAGGAATTCAAGGCGACGCTTGCCCTCCGATAGAGCGAGATCTTCTCCTCCTCGGACACCCTGCCCAGGAACTTGACCCGATCCCCGATTCCGAGTCCTTCCGCGACGGACCGGAGACGTCCCGAATCGTCGCCGGACCCGGCGATCTCCAACCGGGCTTCCGGGAAGCGGTCCTTGAGAAGATGGAGGGACCGGATGAGCACATCCAACCCCTTGTACTTCTTGACCCTCCCCAGGTACAACAGGAGGTTGGGATCGCGCTCGGCGTCGGCAGGCGGGCCATACCCCGTCAAGTCCACCCCTTCCCCCACGTCGATCACTTCCCGGATGCCCAGCCCCGTCAGTTCGGCACGCGCCGAAGGGCTTCCGGTCATCACGGGAACGTTTCGGTAGATGCGAGGGACCAATGCCTCGGAAAGCCTGACGTAGAGTGCCGCGGGCAGGCTCGCTTCCCGATGGATGGCGCTCCCGAAGAGGTGATGGATCAGGCCCACCACGGGGACATCGCACAGCCACGGAGCGGCAAACGCGATCTTGTTGGAATCGTCCACCACCAGATCCGCCTTCTCCTCCCGGATCCAGCGGCGAAGACGCGCGTAGACCCGGAAGTTGAAGGTGTTGGCTCCACCTTCACGACGGATTTCGTAACCGGATGGATGGGATTCCCTGGATGCCGCCCCCTTGAAGGCGTGGCAGACCAGGGTCGTCTTCCATCCGCGTGCGGCCAGCCGCGCCAGAACCTCGTGGGCATGGACCTCGGCTCCCCCCCCTTGGGGGTTGTCGAGGTCCCGCCAGTTGATCCAGAGTACGCGGCCCTTGGACATTATTTGACGGAGTCCGCCTTGGGGGTCTGGGGAGCGGCGGGAGTCGGCAACTGCGGCATGTTGGGAACCGCCTTCGGCATCTCCTGCTGCATCCGCCCCACCTGCGCCTGGAACTGCCCCTTGACCTGCGCCAGGCGCTCGTCGTTGGGATTGATCTGGGTCGCTCGTTCGATGTGGGCCAGGCCTTCGCGGAAATCACCCTTGGCGGCATACAGCGAAGCGAGATCCGCTTCCAGCTGGTAGTCCTTGGGGAATCGCTTGGTGGCGGCGAGGAGAACCTTGATCGCCTTCTCGATGTCGTTGGCGCGACTGGCCACCTCGGCGGCGGCGCGTTCGATCATGACCTCTTCGGGCATGCGCTTGCGCGCCTGGTCGAGGAGGGAGTCGGCCGAAGCCACCTTGCCCAGGCTCGCGAAGAGGACCGCCCCGGAGTAGGGAGTGCGCCATTCCTTGGGCATCAGCCGTTCGGAGGCGCGGATCAGGGTCAGGATCTTGGATACGCGTTCGTCGATCTTGCGGCGCAGTTCCAGCACGTGGGCGGAATCCTTGGACGTCGCGGCCTCCGCTTCCCAGCGCTTGGCCTGGTCGGCGGACGCCATGGCGGCCTGGATCGCGATGGAGGAGTAGTTGGATTCCAGGCGACGGGAATCGTCGTCCAGGAAGCCCACCGAGTACTTGTCGCCGGCCATGCCGCGGAACTTGTAGACCTTCGAGAACAGTTCCAGGGTCCGGTCGATGTCCACCGGATCGTGCTGGATGGAATCAGTGAGTGTGTACACCATTCCCTGCATGCGGCAGTACGGCGCCAATCCCATCATGTTCTCCTCGCCGACGGTGGCGGCGAAGTGGATGGGCTTGCGCTTGCCGGACTTCTCGTTGGCCATGGCGATGTTGATCACCATGATGTCCTGGGTGGCCAGCCACGGCTTCTCCTGCTGGGAGGGCATCTGCACCATGCGTTTGCCGATGGGGATCTGCGAGTTGGGCGCGTAGGGATTCTCTTGTCCACCACGCTCGGAGATCGCCTTGATCTTCATGTCGTTGAACGACACGGGGACCTTGGGTTCGATGTCGCGCATCTGGCGGATGTACCAGTCCGTGTTGATCAGGGATAGGTTCACGAGCCGGACGTCCGAACGGATCCCGTAGGCGTACTGGAGCGCCCAGAGCGGGAACGTGTCGTTGTCGCCGTTGGTGAACAGGATGCCGTTGGGTTCGCACGAGTTCAGGAGGTTGTACGCGTAATCGAACGGGATCCAGTTGTTGTGCCGGTCGTTCTGGTGCCAGTTGGAGCCACCCGCCACCACCGGCATCATGGCGCACAACGCCATGTACCCGACGAACTTGGGTTGCGACTGCCAACGCCTGGTGGTGTCGCGCAGGCGTTGGGCGTACAGGGCGGCGGCCATTCCATACAGGACCGCGACCAGCACGAAGGCCGGAGTGAAGAAGTAGTCGCGCTCGCGGACTTCCATGTGCACCGGACCCGGGTAGGGCGGCTCGGGTTCGTTGCGGAGCTTGGCTTCCTTAGCCTGTTCCTTCCAGCGGTTGAGGTAGGCCACTTCGGGGCGGGTGCCGTCGGCGAAGTTCACATACCAGAGCATGCCGAAGCTCGAGAAGATGTACAACCCCGCGAGCAGCACGGCCAGCTGCTTCTGGCGCGTCCAGCCGAGCCGGAACAGCCACCACAGAGGCAGGTGGGCCAGGAGGATCAAGGCCAGCTGCGCGAACCGCTTGCGACCCCAGCCGGATTCCTGCACGTACCTGCCGGTGGCCTCGTCGCGGACGGAATTGACGCCGATCACGGAAACCTGGCTGGGGATCTTGATCCCGAACAGCTCGGTCACGCGCTGGTTCTTGAAGGGGATGAACTGCTGGACCAGGTAGCCGCCGTATCCCATGTTCTCGTGGACCAGGAACTGGTTGAGGGGATTGGAGCGCCGGGTCATGGAACGGACGATCATGTTTTCCGAGCCGTACTGCTTGCGCTCGATGTACTCGCGGAATTCCCCCCAGTTGCGGAGCTTGAACGCGTCCTGCAAGGTGGGACGGTCCTTCAGGTTGTTCCAGGAGTCAGGATCTTCCAGGACGAGGGGCTTGCGCACCTCGGGATCGCCTTCGTCGACGATTGGGTCGAGGCTGGAGCGGATGGGGATGTACAGGTACATGGACCAGCCGAGGATGGCCGCCAGGGAGAGGATGGACGACAATTTCCATCCTTCGCGATGCAAGGTATGCTGCTTGCCCAGCACCAGCACGATGGCGAGGCTGACGACGGCGGTGATGACCGCGAGGATCGGGAAGAGCCCTGGCATGTAGATGACGGAAAGCAGCAGGGTACCCGCGATGTAGAGCGGATACATGCGACGCTTGGACTCGTCGACGAAGACCACGTAGATGACCAGGATGGGGATGAACATCACCGTGAACATGGTGAAGTTCACGCCCAGGTAGCTCATGTAGACCACGAACACCAGGAGACGATCGCCCCAGGGGGTGTTGCGGAGGTCGGTCCACTCCAGCATGAGGTAGATCGACAGGAGGGTGAAGAACATGGCAGGGGTGTACATCTCCGCTTCCACGGAGGAGAACCAGAGCGTGTCGCAGAAGGTGGACAGGAGGCCCGCCAGCGCACCACCCAGGACGGCGACCCAGACTCCGGATTCCTGTTCCTTGCGGGACTGGAACATGCGGATGCCTCGGAAAGCCGTGAGATAGGCGGTTCCCGCGATCAGGGCGGAAGCCAGTGCCGAGATCCAGTTCACCCTGGCGCCGATGTCATCCCACCAGGTGAACAGGATGATGCTCACCCGAGCGATCAGGTGGTGCAGAGGCATGCCGGGAGGGTGCGGAACGGCCAGCATGTTGCCGGCCGAGATGTATTCGCCGCAGTCCCAGAAGCTGACGCTGGGCGACATGGTCAAGGTGTAGACCACCAGGGCGAACAGGGTCGCTCCGAGGGCACCGAACCACTTCAACTTGCGCTCTGTCACGTTGCTTCTCCTTTGCTGGGGTGCGTTCCACCCCGGACGATGCGGGCGATGGGATCTAGGATTCCGTTGACGAAACCGCCGGATTTGACGGTCGAATAGCTCTTGGCCAGCTCGATGGCCTCGTTGATGACGAGCTTCATGGGGGATTCGGGCACCTTGGCCAGCTCGGCGATGGCCAGCCGCAGGATGCACGAATCGATCAAGGCGAATCGGTTGGGGTCCCAGTTTCGGGTGTGCTTTTCCAGCAGATCCGAGGTGAAATCCCTCGTTGCCAAGGCGTATTCCACCAATCGGACGGCGAAGGCGCGATCCTCCGTCGTGGGCTGGAAGAAGGCCAAGGCCTCCGGGAGGACCTGGTCGATGCTCTCGCCGCGGACTTCCATCTGGTAGAACAGATGGAGCGCCAGCTCTCTGCCTCCGCGTCCGCTCATGCCTCGCCGATCTTTCGGTAGAGATCGCACAGTTCCAGCGCGTTCAGTGCCGCATCCCAACCCTTGTTGCCGGCCTTGCCACCGGCGCGCTGCTGGGCCTGTTCGAGATCCTCGGTGGTGAGGACGGCGAACACCACCGGAACATTCGCCTCGTAGGCCAACTGGCCCAGGGCGCGGGTGGTGCCGGAGACCACTTGATCGAAATGGGGAGTCTCGCCACGGATCACGCATCCCAGCGCGATGACGGCGGAATACTTCATGGAATCCACGCAACGGCGGGCCACCGCTCCGATTTCCCAGGCTCCAGGCACGCGCAGGACCACGATCTGGTCCTCGGCGACGCCATGGCGAACCAAACCGTCGCGAGCGCCTTCCACGAGTGGATCCACGACCAGCGCGTTGAAACGCGAAGCGACCAAAGCCACCGGCTTGGACGGCGCGACGAACGACCCTTCGATGCTTCGCATACAAGACCTCCAGAAACCAAAGACTGCACAATCTAGCAAGGGTTCGGCAGACTCCAATCCGCACGGCCACACCTTTACATTTGGTTCCCATGCGACGGACCTACGACGAAACCTGGATCTACCACCCTTCCGCCCGATCCGGGAGCCTCCTGGAATTGGACGAGTCCGAATCGACCCATCTGGTCCGGGTGCTTCGATTGACCCCGGACACCGAGTGCACCGTCACCGACGGGCGTGGGCAGATCCTGAATGCGGTCCTCGAAGAAGCCCATCCACGGCATGCGACTCTTCGTTGCCTGGAGCGGACCGGAACACAGGAACCTCCCCGCCTGAGCCTTGGGCAGGCCATCCTGAAGAACCGCGGCCTGGAGGATGTGGTCGATTTGTGCTGCCAGACCCCCATCCGGCGAATCCAGCCCCTATGGACGGACCATGTCCAGGTGGCGAGGAACCGGGAGTTCGAACATCAATTGCACCGTCTCCAAGCCAAGGCCATCGCCGCCCTGCAGCAGTCCAAGCAGGCCTGGCTCTGCGAAATCCCCCCTCCCCAACCCTTGGATGCCTGGATCTCAGCCCTGCCTGTGGAGGAGACCGTGGCGATCTGCGACGCAGAGGGCACTTCGGGTCCGGTCCCCGATCTTGGCCACCTGGTGATCGGCCCCGAAGGCGGCTTTTCGCATCGGGAATCGGACATCTTCCAGGAACGGGGTGTCGCCCGCATCAGCTTGGGAAGGTCGCGCCTACGGGCGACCGCCGCTGGATTCTGGGCATTGGGCCGGTTTTCCTGATCCATCGGCCCGGGGAAGGTCGATTTCCACCTGCAATCCCCCCCCGTCCAAGGAACGGGTCCAGATCAAGCTTCCTCCAACCGACTCCGCCAAGGCCCTGGAAAACAGGATGCCCACCCCGGTCGTGGAGGCCGAGCCCCCGACCTCCGGAGTCGCCCCGGACAGGATCTGCACATCGGAGACATCGGCTCCCGCGTCGTGGCACACGATCCGCAGACGATCGCCTCCGTTCGGTTCCCAGAGGACGTCCACCTTCCCCCCGGCGGCCATGGCTGCGTTCCAATGTTCGTAGAGATTGGCCACAAGCTGTTCCAGGCGCCCGGCATCCATCGCGATTTCGCATTCCCCGTCACCCCCCGGCCCAGGGAGGGAGGTTTCCAGCGTGCCTTTCATGCATCGGTCCACCTTGCGCCAGATGTCGCCGAGGGGCGAAGGTCCAGCGTCCCGGATGGACCGTGGCTTTCCCCGCATGGCCTGGAGCATCGCCAAGCGGTTGACTTCCATCAGCCCTTGGACCATTTGGCCTCGCATCTCCGCCTTGGAGCAGTCGCGGGCCCACCGGATCCTGCGGAACCCCAATTCGATGCGAGCCTGGAGTTCGATCAGGTCGTAGGGCTTGGCGACGTGGTCGTCGGCCCCCACGGCAAGCGCGGCCGCGGCATCCGTCCCCTTGGATTTGGACGTCAGCAGGATGAGGTGGATGTTCCGGATCCCCGCGGTTTCCCGGACCCTCCGGCAGACCTCCAGGCCATCCAGCACGGGCATCATCCAATCGAGGATCGCCAACGAAGGACCTTCCGGATCGAGCAGTTTGGCCAAGGCGTCTTCGCCGTTGATCGCCGACTCCACCTGGTAGCCCCATTTCTGCAGCACCGCCTGGAGCATCACCCGGGATATCCGGTCGTCTTCCGCAAGCAGGATCTTCTTCATGGCGCCACCTCCGCGACCAACCTCAGCACCTTCTCCGAGATCTCAGACAGGGGCAGGACATGATCGGCGGCCCCCAGGGCCACCGCCTCCCCCGGCATTCCCCACACCACCGAAGTCGCTCGGTCCTGGGCGATCGTGCGCGCTCCCCGTTCCTTCATGGTGAGCAATCCGGCGGCACCGTCGGCGCCCATGCCCGTGAGGATCACGCCGACCGCGTTGGCTCCGGCATGCTCGGCCACCGACTCGAACAATTCGTCCACCGCGGGACGCTGGTAGTGCCGACGCTCCCCCTGGTGCAGCTCCACCCGGTACTGCGCACCGCTGCGCCGGAGCACCATGTGGTAGTTGCCTGGCGCGATCAGCGCGATCCCCGGATTGACGAGGTCCCCGTGCCTGGCCTCGCGCACCTCCATTTGACAGTCCCTGTCCAGTCTCTCGGCGAAGGACTTCGTGAATCCCGGAGGCATGTGCTGCACGATCACGAGGGGAGGGCACAGCCCCGGAAGCCGTCTCAGGAACGCGTCCAACGCCGTGGTCCCTCCCGTCGAGGCACCCACCGCGACGATCTTGCTGGTGGTGCGGAGCATCGTGGGAGCGGGAATCCCGACCGGCTCGACCCGATCCTTGGTCGGCCTGCGCAGGGTCACTTCCGAGGCCGCGAGGATCATCTCCGTCAGGATCGGAATCACCTCGGAGACGGTGTAGGCCGCACCCGGCTTGCACAGGACGTCCACCGCCCCGATATCCAACGCCTCCAGGGCCATCCGACTGCCCTCGGGAGTGATGGAGCTCACCACCACCGTGGCCACAGGATGATGTTCCATGATCTTGCGCAGGAAGGTGAGGCCGTCCATGCGCGGCATTTCCAGGTCCAGGGTCATCACATCCGGGGAAAGGCGCAGGATCTTGTCGCGGGCCACGTACGGATCGGGAGCCACTCCCACCACCTCGATCCGCGGATGGCGAGACAATTCCCTGACCAGGACCTCGCGCACCACCGCGGAGTCGTCCACGACCAGCACCTTCACCTTCCTCGGAGCCGGACTCATCGCCTGCCGCCAACCCAGAACATCATGGGCAGCCCCTCGGCCACCAGCCAGAATCCGGTTTCGGCGTCGAGCGGGTAGTCCCGGGGATCCGCCTGATGGGGAATCCCCAGCTTGAAGACGGGACCAGGTCCCCAGGCTTCCGTCAGACAGTTTCCCAGGACCATGTTCAGCACTTCTCCCAGCGCGTCGATCCTCTGCGACCGGGCGTGGGGATCGTCCTCTTCCACACCCAGCATGTTGGCCGCCAGGGCCACCAGCAGGCCGGGATCGGACCACACCCGGATCGCCCCCTCGGAGACCTCTCCCGACCAGGTCAATTCCACACCTTGTGGATTCCAGGACGCATCCGGACGTTTGGAGGGATCGTTCATGGGGTCGGAAAAGAAGAAGGCGGCTTCTTCCAGGATCCTCATGGAGACGATTTCCAGGGCTTCCCGCATTTCGTCGCTCATTTCCACTCCCCCAATACCTTGTGGAGGAGATCGCGGATCTCCTCCGGCCTGCAAGGCTTCCTCAGATACCCGGAGATCCCCGCTTCCCGAAGGCTTTCGATGCGCGTGCTGGATCCTTCCGTGGAGATCACCGCCACCGGAATCTCCCTCAGGCTCGGATCGGCCTTCATGGCCGCCAGGAGTTCCACTCCACCCATGTTCGGCATGTTGATGTCGGTGAGGACCATGTCCACCCAGACCGACTTCAACGTGTCCAACGCCTCCCTGCCGTCTCCCGCCTGGAAGACCTCCTCCATGGGAAGTTTCGCCATCTGGAAGGCCTTGAGGAGGGCTCCGCGGATGGTTTCGCTGTCGTCCACCAATAGAACAGTGTACCCCATCTATCGCTCCTTCCTCATAGCTCGTGCACCTCGCCGCGGCTGGTGAACCAGGTCCTTCCCGTCGCCACCTCCAGAAACAGGGTGCGGGGCCTGTTTCCTTCGACGTCCTCGGCGGCGATCAGCACTCCGTTCTTCCAGAACAGCTTGCGGGCGATCACCACGTTCCTGGCCCCGATGTCCAGGCTCTGGACGCTCTCGATCACCCTCGCCCCGCCCGCGATCACCACCCGCAACCGTTCCTTGGACGCACCCATGGCGTATGCCTCCTTGAAGAAGGCGGGAATGCCGGTGTCCCCGAACATGAACGGATTCTCCTGGGCCTTGGTGGCATCCAGGCTCCCGTTGGGCAGCATGTAGTGGAGGATCCCTCCCACCATGGCCACCGGATCGTGGATGGCGACCCCGACACACGACCCCAACGCGTGGGTCACCAGGAGGTCGTCGGCCTTCCTGGACAGGTATCGTTCCGAGATCCCGATGGTTCTGCGTTCGGTCATGGGCGTCCCTTCCGATAGACGGAGGGCATGACCGAGGAAAATCCATCGGCGATACCCGCGAGGCTTTCGGAACTCCCGACGAAGAGGTGACCTCCAGGCGCCAGGAGACGCCGGGCTTCGTCGACGAACTTCCGCCTGCCATCGGCGTCGAAATAGATCATGACATTCCGGCAGAAGATGACATCGAAAGGTCCCGTCATCACGTAGGGGACCTGCGCGAGATTCAAGCGGGCGAACGTGAGCGGCTTCCGAAGAGGTTCGCTCGCGACCATCCGCTCCCCCTCCTGGCCCCACCATCGCCGACGAAGGGCATCGGGCACGCCTTCGAGCTTCTTGGTTTCGTAGGCACCTTCGTGGCAGGCATGGAGGACCCTGGTGGAGATGTCGGTGGCCAGGATGCGCAGATCGGTGAGCGAAGGCCCGGATTCCTGGACGACCATCGAAAGCGTGTACGGCTCCTCGCCGGTGGAAGCCGCCGCGCACCACAGACGGAATCTGTGCGTCCCGGTACGGCATGCATCGCGCACGATCCGCCCCAGGAGCTCGAAATGCTTCTCCTCGCGGAAGAAGGAGGTGAAATTGGTGGAGATCGCGTCCAACAGCTGCACGATCTCCTCGTCGGAACCGTCACCCGCCAGATAGTCCAGGTATTCGTCGTAGGTAGACAGATCCAGCACCCGAAGACGCTTGGCCAGACGGGCCTGCACCAGGGCCTGCTTCGTCGCCCCGAGGGCGATGCCCGCCTTCCGATGGACCAGGGAGCGTATGGCTTCGTACTGGTCCGTCCTGATCGCTTCCGACTGGATCACCGCCAATCCTCCTGTCGCAACTGGTGCACCTTCAGGACGGCCACTTGGCCGCTCTTGCCATCGAACAGGACCTTCCGTCCCTTGGTTCCTCCCACATCTCGCGAGGAAACCTCGATCTGCCTGGCCGCCAGGACCTTCTCGGCCATGGCCACGTTCTCGGATCCGCGACGATCGCCGGGGTACTCCTGCGCCCCCCCGAACAGCTGCGCCTCCAGGGGCCCTCGAGGATCCTCCAATCGCACGAGGCGGACCACCTCGGGAACGGCCACGTTCCCGAATCGGGCGTAGCATGCAGTCCTGTTCGAGGTCCGTGGTTCGACGAAGTGTGCCATGGCTGCGATCTTCCGTTCCGGCGCCCAAAGGCAGACCGCGACACCCGAAGCGAGGATGGCCACCATCCGGGAGCCGTCCTCCACCACGGCGATCTCGCCGGGGCCCACCAGGGACCCGTCCAGATCCTCTCCGCCACGGCGACGTTCAAGGCTCATTCATAAACTCCTCATCGCATGGATTCTGTTCGATCGGCTTCTCGCCCTTGGCCCCGAGGAATCCTGACCAAGCCCCGCGTGCCGCCGCCCCTCGATGCGATCGACCGATTCTTGAGTGGCGCCTGCGGCGCCGCATCGAAGGGCGGCTGATCACTCGAGGAACGTCGACCTCCTGGATCGGTCGGTGGACTCCACGGGACGGCGGGACTCGTGCCTTTGCCTAGAACTCCTTCAGCGCGTCGTCGTCCATCGGGATGATCTGCTCCGCGCTGATGGTCTTCATCCCCTGTTTGGAAGCCTTCGGCCTGGTCGCCTGAGTCTTTGGTGGGGGCGCATGGTGGGCCAACCGCAAGGTGGGCGCCTGGATGGACCCCGTGGACCGGATCCTGAACTGGGCCACCATTCCGGCCAATTCCTCGGCCTGGCTGGACAGCTCTTCCGAGGCGCTCGCCGATTCCTCGGCGTTGGCGGCGTTCTGCTGGGTCACCTTGTCCATCTGGCT
>Ga0116170_10001494_pt1 | contig 23539 bp, 24 predicted proteins | sample AD_JPNHW1_MetaG_FD_89797 | JGI IMG/M metagenome (GOLD analysis project Ga0116170, IMG submission 89797) | Active sludge microbial communities of municipal wastewater-treating anaerobic digesters from Japan - AD_JPNHW1_MetaG | ecosystem: Engineered > Bioreactor > Anaerobic > Digestate | place... | reverse complement strand
CTTAAAAATAATATTGCGATAAATAATTCAAAGGCAAACGCAGTTTTCGGGGATATTTTTGACGAGAAAATTATTTTTGAAATGCCGTTTTCGGATATAATCGTTTCAAACCCGCCTTATCTCACAGACAATGATATGGAAAATCTCCAGAAAGAAGTTCAGTTTGAGCCTGAAATGGCTTTAAGAGGCGGATCTGACGGTCTGGAGTTTTATAAAAAAATAGCTTCTCTTTGGAAGAAGAAGCTTAAAAACAACGGATATATCGTTTTTGAAATCGGAATTAATCAGGAAGAAGCGGTCAGCGGAATATTCAGGGAAAACGGATTTTCAGACGTTAAATATTATAAGGATTTAAGCGGAATCATACGCGTTGTTTTGGCAAAAATAAATCTATTGGAGGGTTAAAAATGGCATTTGACAAGAAAAAACCGGAAGCAAAGAAAAAACCTGAGGTAATGCCTCAGACGGCGGAGGAAAAGAAAATTGCGATTGAAAACGCAATTGCGCAGATTGAAAAAAACTACGGTGCGGGCGCTGTTATGCGCCTTGGAGCAGCTAAGACCTATAACGTCGATTCAATTCCGACAGGCTCGATGACGCTTGATATGGCACTCGGAATAGGCGGTGTTCCACGCGGAAGAATTGTTGAAATCTATGGACCGGAAAGCTCCGGTAAAACCACAGTTTCACTCCAGATTGTTGCCGAAGCGCAGAAACTCGGAGGGGAAGTCGCATTTATCGACGTTGAGCATGCCCTTGACCCTGTTTATGCAAAAGCACTTGGAGTAGATATTGACAATATGCTTGTTTCACAGCCGGACAGCGGAGAACAGGCACTTGAAATCATGGAAACTCTTGTAAGGTCGGGCGGTATCGACGTTATCGTTCTCGACTCTGTTGCCGCAATGGTTACAAAGTCCGAAATTGACGGCGATATGGGCGACAGCCATGTGGGACTTCTCGCAAGACTTATGTCACAGGCAATGAGAAAGCTTACTGCGGCTATTTCAAAATCAAACTGCGTTGCCATTTTTATAAATCAGGTGCGTGATAAAATCGGAGTTACTTATGGAAATCCAGAAGTTACAACAGGCGGTCGTGCGCTTAAATTCTATTCATCGGTAAGAATTGAAGTCCGCCGCGGTGAAGCAATTAAAAGCGGCGCCGAAATTATCGGAAACCGCACAAAATGTAAAATTGCCAAAAACAAGGTTGCCCCTCCATTCAAGGAATGTGAATTCGACGTAATGTACGGACAGGGCATTTCAAGAGTGGGTGAGGTTCTTGACCTTGCGGTTGAGCTTAATATTATACAAAAGGGCGGGGCATGGTTCAGCTATAACGATATGAAGCTTGGACAGGGACGTGACAATGCAAAGGATTTTCTGAAAAACAACCCGGATATTATGGCTGAAGTTGAAAAGAAAATCAAGGAAAATGCCGGTGACATAGTTCTTGTTTCTAAAAAGAACAAGAAAGCTGCCGCAAAAGCCGATTCCGGAAAATCTTATGACGATGACGTTTCCGCAAAGGTTGACCCTGAAGAAGACTTTGAAGAATTTACTCCGTCGGAAGAATAAAAAATGAGAATAACCGACATAGAAAAATATAAGGGAAATACCTATATGGTGAGCTTTGATGAGGGCGAGCCGGTATTCCTCCATTATGAAATAATATGTGAATATAATCTCAAAAAGGATATTTGCCTGCCTGAGGAAGCACTTGAGGAAATACTTTTTTCATCTGACAAACGTCGTGCAAGGGAAAGGGCACTGTATCTTCTTACATACCGCGATCATTCATACAAAGAACTTTATCAGAAGCTTAAGAAAAATTATTCTGATGAAATTTGTGACGAGATATGCGATAAAATGGAAGAATCGGGTCTTATTGACGATAGAAAATATGCCGAAAAGCTTTCCAGAGAGTATATTGTTGGAAAAAAATACGGGGAGTATCGTGCAAGAGCTGAAATGCGTCAAAAAGGAATTAATAAAGAGCTGATTGATGAAGCTTTGTCCGAGTATGAGGAAGATACCGAAGAACGCCTTTCAGAGCTTGTCGAGAAAAAATATGCGCGTTATCTTACTGACAGGAAAGGCGTTCAAAAAGTAAAATCAGCGCTTGTAAGGCAGGGGTACAGCTATTCTGACATCAACGCCGTTTTAGACGATTATATTGACGAAACAGATTGGGACTGAATATTAAAAACTCAAGGAGAAGTTATGAATATTAAAGTGGGAATGGTATCTCTCGGCTGTTCAAAAAATCAGGTGGATGCCGAAAGAATGCTTTATAAAATAAAAGAGGCGGGCTATAAGCTGTCAGAGGATCCCGCCCTTTCGGATGTTGTTATTGTCAATACCTGTGGCTTTATCGAGTCGGCAAAGCAGGAGGCTATAGACACAATTCTTGAATTCTGTCAGCTTAAAAAAGAGGGAAGAATCAAGAAAGTCATAATTTCCGGCTGTCTTGCCGAGCGTTATAAGGAGGAAGTTTCCGAACAGATCCCCGAAGCCGATGCAGTCATCGGAATAGGCTGCAACGACGACATATGCGGCATTATTGACAGAGCGCTTTCGGGTGAAACGATAAGCGAATTTAAAAACAACGAGAGCCTTTCTCTTGACGGCGGAAGAATTATTTCGACGCTTCCGTTTTTTGCGTATTTAAAGGTTGCTGAGGGCTGTGACAATCGTTGTACCTACTGTGCAATTCCATTAATAAGAGGAAAGTACAGAAGCAAGCCGATGGAAAAGGTTGTTGAAGAAGCGACATGGCTTGCCGATAACGGAGTACGTGAAATTAACGTCATTGCACAGGACACAACTCGTTACGGCGAGGATATTTACGGAAAGCTTATGCTCCCCGAGCTTTTGACAGAGCTTTGTAAAATTGAAAAGCTTAAATGGATAAGAATACTTTACTGCTATCCCGAAAGAGTGACGGACGAGCTTTTGGACGTTATGGCGAGGGAAGAAAAGATTGTAAAGTACATGGACTTGCCGCTTCAGCATATAAATAACGATATACTAAAAAAGATGAACAGGCGAGGAACTTCCGAAAAAATCAAAGAGGTTATCAAAAAAATCAAAAAGAAAATCCCGTCAATAACACTCAGAACAACGTTTATCACAGGCTTCCCCGGTGAAACGAAGGAGCAGTTTACTGAGCTTTGTGAATTCATTAAGGAAACACGCTTTGACAGATTGGGCTGTTTCCCTTATTCACAGGAGGATGGTACTCCCGCCGCGTCTATGGACGGTCAAATTGACGAGGATATAAAACAGCACCGTGCCGACAATATTATGGAAATGCAGAGCATTATCGCCGAACAGAATAACCAGAGAATGATTGGTAAAACTGTTGAAGCGGTAACTGAGGGCTTTGACAGATATGCGGAATGCTTTTTCGGAAGAACTTCTGCCGATGCTCCCGATATTGACGGAAAAATATTCTTTACTTCCGAAAATAAGCTTTCACTCGGACAATTTGTCAAGGTTAAAATTGACGATGTGATGGAGTATGACTTAATCGGAAGTGTCATAGAATAGAGGGTACCACGATGGCATTTACAGTTGAAAAAGAAGCGGTTGATCCGATAAAAAAGATAATGATTTTTTTAGAAGGAACAATATTTTATACAAGACCAATTTTATTTTTATTTAAGGTAAAAGGCTATGTTCCAATCGGTAAGTGTGTGAATATTATCAATTCATGGAATGAACAGGGTGCGGAAATTACTTTTTGTACATACGCTAAGAAAAATAAAATTAATTTTATAAAAAGAATTCTTAAAGAATATGGACTGAATTATCATCGTCTTTGTTATAGGGATAAAAAAGAGCAATACAAAGATATTGTTGAACAGATTAAACCGGATGTTTTGATTGAAGATGACTGCAAAAGCATCGGCGGCGCTTCTCAGATGTGTATTACAAATGTAAATCCCAATTTGAAAAAGAATATAAAATCCGTTGTCATTAAAGAATATGCCGGAATTGATATGCTATCACGTAATTTGGAGGACTTATAAAAAATGAATTTACCTAACAAGCTTACACTTTTAAGAGTGTTTATGGTGCCTGTGTTTCTTGTGTTTGCACTCATTGACACAATTCCTTATAATGAATTTATTGCGGTAGGCATTTTCGCCCTTGCTTCAATAACCGATGCCCTTGACGGATATATTGCGAGAAAAAATAATCTCGTAACGAATTTTGGGAAGTTTTTAGACCCTCTTGCCGACAAGGTGCTTGTCATGGCGGCGCTTTTATGCCTTGTTCAGATGGGCTATATCGGGAGCGTTCCTGTTATCATAATCCTTGCAAGAGAATTTATGGTTTCGGGATTAAGACTTGTAACCGCAAACGAGGGTGTTGTCGTTCCCGCGGGGATATGGGGAAAGCTTAAAACCGCTTTCACGATGATAGCAATTATAGTGATTTTTATAATTGCCGGGCTTTTCGGACAGGGGACAGTATTTGGAGAAGCGCTTTATAACTCGACAGAACAATTTGAGAATTTTTATGTATTGATTTTTGTCATTCCTGCAATACTCATTTGGATTGCGACAATTCTAACCGTTATTTCGGGAGTTCAGTATCTCTTTGCATACAGAAAATATATTGATACGACAAAATAAAAACATAGCATAAGGAAGGTCTTAGACGTATTATGGATGCGGCTGTATTTTGGAAAGTTATCGGGAATTATAATTCACAGACAGTATGGATTCAAGTGATAGGCGTTATCGTGATATTGATTTCAGCAATTTTATCCTATAGAAAAATATTAAACTGTGCCGTAAAAGTGGCATTAGGACTAATAAATTTATATATCGGAATAGTATTTTTCGGCTTTTACGGAACAGAGCCAATCCAAAAGTATTTTGCTCTCCCTCTATATATCTGCTGCGGAGCTTTGTTCATTTATGAAAGTATCAGAAATTTCAATGATAAACTGAACAGACCCAATATTGCTCAGATTGTTTTATTAATACTATGCATTTCATATCCAATAATATCTTTTCTGCTGGGGAATCGGTTCCCGCAAATGGTTACATATATAATGCCTTGTCCTATAATAAGTATGAGCATTGTTATATATTCAGGCTATAACAGGAAAAATAAGCTGTTGCTGGCATTATTGGCGATTTGGGGATTAACAGGTGTAAAATCATTGATATTCAATGCATATGAAGATATTATTCTTTTAATATGCGGATTATTTTGCGTATATTTATTTTTTAGAGAATATAAAACTGCAAAAAGTAAAAAATAATTTATAACTATCGTCAATACATTTACATTCATACGACATAAAAAAATTAAAGGAGCGGCAGCTATGAATGTTTTTATAGTTTATTGTCACCCCAGCAATGACAGCTTCACTTATATTGTTAAAGAAAATTTTAACAGAGGGCTTAACGATGCAGGTCATAATTATGTTATTTCAGATTTATATGCGATGAATTTCAATGAAGCAATGTCTGAAAGCGAATATTTAAGAGAAGGCTATTATAATTTAGCTGATTCTATTCCTGATGATGTTCTTGAGGAGCAGAAAAAAATTCAGAATGCTGAGGTAATTGCGTTCATTTATCCTGTTTTTTGGACTGAGGCTCCCGCAAAGCTTGTGGGCTGGTTTCAGAGAGTATGGACATACGGCTTTGCATATGGAAATGAGCCGAAAATGAAACAGCTTGAAAAGGCACTTTTCTTAATAACCATGGGCGGAAGCATTACGGACAGCATAAGAATAGAGCAGGTTAATGCGATGAAAACAGTAATGCTCGGCGACAGAATTAGCGAAAGAGCAAAAAAATCTGAAATGATAGTTTTTGACCAGATGACAAGAGGCTATGGAAATGACGAAAACCGAGAGCAAAGAGCTCAAAAATTTTTAAAAGAGGCATATTATATAGCTTTTAATTTATAATAAAATCTCTTGCATTTTTAAGCTTTATATCATATAATATAGTAGGTATTTAAAGGCGTAGCAGTCAGAGTAGCTTATTTTATTCTTTCAGAGAGCATTGGTTTGGTGCGACAATGCAGAAGAAAATTTGTGAAGTGCGGCTGTCAGCCTGAGGGGTGAATTAACAGTATTCCCTCACGTTTCCCGCGTTAAGGGTTAAAGTGCGCATTTTGCGTAATTGGAGTGGAACCGCGGTATTTTGTCGCCTCCTTGGGATTTTTCTCAAGGGGGCATTTTTAATATTTAAAGGAGGATTTTTATGTTCGACAATATAAAAAAGGACATTCAGTCAATAAAGGAACGCGACCCAGCGGCAAGAAACACGCTTGAAATAATTCTGACTTATACGGGACTTCACGCGCTTATTTTTTATCGTATTTCACATTGGTTTTATAAGGAAAAGCTTTTCACTATGGCAAGAATAATTTCTCAGTGCGGACGTTTCTGGACGGGTATAGAAATCCATCCGGGGGCAAAAATAGGGAAAGGGCTTTTTATCGACCACGGAATGGGCGTTGTTATAGGCGAAACCGCTGAAATCGGCGACAACTGCCTTATTTATCAGGGAGTAACTCTCGGCGGAACGGGAAAAGATAAAGGAAAACGTCATCCGACACTCGGGAATAATGTTATGGTTGGTGCGGGCGCAAGGGTTTTAGGACCTTTCAAAGTGGGCGACAATGCGAAAATTGCGGCAAATGCGGTTGTGCTTGAAGAGGTTCCGCCGAATACGACGGCTGTCGGTGTTCCCGCAAGAATTGTAAAGTGCAACGGCAAAAAAGTCAGACAGGATCTTGATCAGGTCCATATTCCAGACCCTGTTGCTCAGGAACTTTGCAAGCATCTTATGCGAATTGAAAAGGTTGAAAAATGTCTTTGCGAAATGAAAAACAAAGAAGAAATAAAACAGCTCGGAGAGAAATATAATAAAAAGTAACAGCATAAAAAGGGAGATTTACAAATGAAAATTTACAATACCTTAACTAGACAAAAGGAAGAATTTGTTCCGATAAGCGGTAAAAAAGTCGGGATTTATGTCTGTGGGCCGACCGTATATAACTTTATTCATATAGGCAATGCCCGCCCGATATGCGTTTTTGATACGTTAAGAAGATTTCTTGAATATATCGGATACGATGTAACTTATGTTTCAAATTTTACCGATGTTGACGACAAAATCATCAGAAGGGCAAACGAAGAAAAAGTATCTCCCAGTGAAATTTCAGAAAAGTACATTGCCGAATTTAAAAAGGATGCAAAGGGACTTAACGTGCGCGAGGCGGATATTCATCCTAAAGTTACCGAAAACATGGACATAATCATTGATATAATTAAAACGCTTGTCGAAAAAGGCTATGCTTATGAAAAAAATGGTGACGTTTACTTCAGAACATCAAAATTTGAAGAATACGGCAAGCTTTCAAAAATGCCGCTTGACGATCTTAAAGCGGGAGCAAGAATTGACGTAAACGATATGAAAGAGGACGCAATGGATTTTGCCGTATGGAAAGCGGCAAAGGAAAACGAGCCGTATTGGGAATCACCGTGGGGAAAGGGACGTCCCGGCTGGCATATTGAATGCTCGGCAATGTCTGCACACTATATCGGCGATACCATTGATATTCACGGCGGGGGACAGGATTTAATTTTTCCGCACCACGAAAACGAAATAGCTCAAAGCGAATGTGCAACGGGCAAGCCTCTTGCAAAATATTGGATGCACAACGGCTATATCAATATAGACAATAAAAAAATGTCGAAATCGGCGGGAAATTTTTTCACAACACGCGATGTTGCTGAAAAATACGGCTACGAGCCAATACGTTATATAATGATAAGCGCTCATTACAGAACACCGATAAATTACAGCATAGAAATTATCGAAAGTGCAAAAACGTCGATAGAAAGGCTTTATAACTGCCGCGATATTCTTGAAAGAACCGCCAAAACTGCCCCTGACGGAGTTATTTCAGCAGAAGCCGAAGAAATTTTCAAAAACAGAAAACAGCAGTTTGTCGACGCATTAAGTGATGACCTTAACACTGCTGACGGCCTTTCGGCGATATTTGAGCTTGTGCGTGAGCTTAATACAATGGCGCTTGATGAGAACGCTTCAAAGCAGCAGCTTGAAAAGGGTCTTGCAATTTTAATCGAATTGTCAGGCATTCTCGGGCTTTTATACAAAAGAGATGAAGATGAAATTCCCGAAGAAGTGCTTTTGCTTTCCGCACAGCGCAATGATGCAAGAAAAGCTAAAAACTTTGCTCTTGCTGATGAAATACGCGGAAAAATTGCAGATTTGGGATTTATAATTGAAGAAACCAGACAAGGTACAAGAATTATAAAAAAGAAATAAAGTTTATAAATTATAAAATATGTTGACATAATTTAGTGCATAGGTTAAACTGTGATAAGTGAATAAAAAATGAACATAGGGAGAATGTTGAATAGTGATTGCTTTATTATTGGCGTACCTTATTTCCCCTCTGGTATTTATTCCGCTTTACATTTACGAATGTTCTAAGAATAAGAAACTTAAAAAGACTATAAATGATATGTTAAGCTATAATGCTTCACAGCAAATAAATAATCTTCCTGAACAGCAAAACCCTGTCCCTGTTCAGAATCAAAATTTCTCGCCCCCGCCGATAGAACCTGTTCCTTTAGTGCAGACGGCAACGGCGGAAATTCAGGAGAATGTAATTCCTGTGCCCGTGCCTGTTCAGATGTATCAGGCATCACCTTTACAGCAGTATCAGACGGTGGCAAAAGAGAAAAAGACCGTAAGCACCCCCGGCATACTGATGACGGTGGGAGCGGTATTTATAGTCCTTTCGGGACTTATTTTCGCAACGGCAGCGTGGGAGATTCTTCCCGCGATTGCACGTATAATTGTTATGTTTTCGTTTTCGGCTTTTTTTATCGGGCTATCGGCGTTTGCAGAAAAAAAGCTCAAAATTCGCAGAACAGCGCTTTCGTTTTTCTTCATAGGAAGCGTATTTATACCTATTTCAATTCTTGCGATAGGCTTTTTCAGACTTATGGGAGATTGGTTTTCGCTTTATGGTGATGGCAGATACCTCCTCCTTCTGACAGGCTTCGCGGCTCTTTTCATAGCCATGCTGATAGGGATTTCGTGGTATTCTCAGAAGCTTTTTTCCGTTGTTGCATGGGGCTCGCTTTCGGCAATAATTATCTGTCTTGCAAAATCGTTTTATCTTTCCCCCGACGTTTTTTCGCTTGTTATGGCTGTTTACTGCGCTTTCCCGATTGTTTTTGGGAAGAAAATCAGTAGAATAAATTCCTCCGATAAAGTCATGATTTTTACAAGCTTTGCCGAAATATTCGCGATAATAAATACCTCGGCGGTGGCGCTTTTCTGTATAATCTTTTCGGGACTTGGCATTACGTCAGGTGTTGCGTCAATAATTTTTGCCTGCCTTTTTTTAAGCGGACTGTTCAACGAAAAAACAAAGGCATTGGGCGGCGGGATTCCGTTTATGGTGTTCTCAATGCTCGGCGCGATAAGAATGTTTTCGCCTGACAGCTTTAACGGAATAATTGCCGTTACCGCATCGGTGAGTGCTGTCTTTGCTGTAATGGGAATGATGAATCTTATAAATCCTAAGCTGAAAAATGTGCTTAACGTCACCTCGTCGGCAATAGTATTTATAAACGTAGTTATGGCTATGGTTTACTCCGCTTTTAATGATTGGACAATTCCTCTTGTGATAGCATCCGGGGTAATGCTCTTTAACATCGTACTCCTTGCGTTTAGGGAAAAACAGCGCATACTTTATTGCGGCTCGGTATTTACTTTTATCGTATTTATTAACGGATTTATTTCTATTTTCTACTTGGGTAACCTTTATACCCCGCTGTTAATGTCAGCGGCATTGGTTATTCTGTTTGCCGCTTTGTATATAATAAAAAACAACCCGTTTCGTTCCATTGAAAATGATGTTGTTATTCTCGGATTTCTTATAGCGTGTGCATTATTTATCACCGAAAGCTCAAAGAACGCCTATATTTTATGCTTTTTAGGCTGGGCGGCTGTTGTTTCGGTTAGCTGTGTTATCTCTTACTTAAACAAAAATGACCTCTTTAAAGACATTATGACGTATGTCCTGCCATTTTTGGGGCTTGCGCTCCTCGTTTCGCCTGTAAAATATCTTGTGACAATAAAAGCATATGAAACAACCTCGCTTTTTTTTGCCGGATATATGCTGATAGTCGTTGTCCTTTGTGCAGTTCATTACTTGAAATATAACGATACTAAATCTCATCGGTTTTTGTCGCTTTTAATTTTCTCGTTTTTGGGCGGCATAATATTCCCCGTGATTTATTTTAATAACTCGTATGCCTTTACTTTCCCGATTTTTGCATCGGTGCTTTTCATTTTGATTTTTGCTGTTCATCAGAGGGACGGAAAAGGTGGAAATATATTTTTCTATACGGGGGCATCGCTCTTTTCATTATTTTCATTTATTACGGTGCTGAATTTAACCGAGCATATGCGTTACAATCTTACATACGCCGCTGTTGCGGCTGCGGTTATGCCTTTTATTCTTTCAATTTTCGGAATTGTCTTAAAGCGTGATGAGGAGAATTCTCTTTATGTCCCGATAAAAAATTTCTCCTGCTGGGCGCTGATAATTTTCGGATTGCTTTTCGCCATATGTTCGCTTGATTCAACAGGTGACAGGGCGTACTGGTTGGTTTCGTATTATCTGATTATCTGTGCGCTTTTTGCGCTTACTTCCAAAACAAGTCTGAATATTTATGTAATGATCCCGCTTCTTCTTTTCTGGCAGGTTTTATATCATTCTCTCACTGATATTGAAAACATATGGATTTCGGCGGGGATAATTTCTGCTGTTCTTGTTGCAACCTCGCTTTTCGGACGCGTCTTAAAAGAAAATGTATTTGCAAAAATAGATTACATTATTTATTTTGACCATTTTGGAATTCTAAATATAGTCGGTGCATTTTATGCGGGCGTTGCCGCTGATTCAGCCGCACTTTTCTGGCTCCTTGCTTTGGCTTATGTCATAAATTTATATAACCGTTTAGGCAAAAACAAAAACATCAATCCATCGCTTATTACAATTTCATGCCTATGCGGCTGCTTTATGCTTTGGGCACAAAAGGCTGTGGAAATTCCTGAAATAATACGCGACGAATATTACATTCTTCCCGTTGTTGTGATATGCTTTTTCCTTAAAAAAATCTGGCAGGATCGTTATGCCATAATAGAATGGGTACGCTTTTCAACGGCGATAATCAGCATTCTGTATCTTGCGGCAAAGGCAATAGATTCGGGGCTTTCAGCTGACGCGGTAATTCTCAGCATAGGTATCCTTGCGATAATAGTATCGTCATTTATCGTTAAAAGGAAGAAATGGTTTATGCTCGGGATTATATCGCTTGTCGGATTGGTTTTCTATCTCACTTTCAGATTATGGAGCAGTGCGGCTTGGTGGCTGTATCTCCTTTTGGCGGGAGGAATTCTTATCGCTCTTGCGGCATTTAATGAACTTAAAAAGCAAAGAGGCTCATCGGGGAAAAATATTTTCGACGGATGGGAATGGTAAAAAAGCTCCGTTTCACATTAAGTGGAACGGAGCTTTTTCTATTCATTTTTAAGTGTGACAAGCACGAGTGACGGACGGTTTAAAATACGCGGGCCGCCTATGCCCCTGCTGACTATCAGCTTGTTATCGTGTATTGAATATTCACCCGCATAATATTTTGGCAAAAATCTTCTTCCGGGTGAAAAAAGTCCTCCTAAAACAGGAAGCCTTATTACTCCGCCGTGAATATGTCCGGAAAAGGTGAGGTCTGCTCCCCACTTGGCATAAACTTTGAAATCAAGGGGATTGTGAGCCATAAGGACGGAAAAATGTTTGGAGGGGGCATTACCCAAAAGTCTTTTCATTTCATCAATGTCAAATTTTTCGGGATGTCTGTACGAGCCGTTTTCATCTTTATAATACCGCAAGTTATACCACATTCCGTATAATTCAATATAATCATTACTTTTAGTAATAATCGTACTCTCGTTATTGAGAATTTTTACGCCCATCTCTCTGAGTATTTCAAACATCTCTTTAAGCTCGTTGTCAGAAACGTCAAGCTCGTGATTCCCGACAGTGTAATATACGGGGAATCTTTTGGCAAGAGCTGCTGAAAGGCGATAAAACGGCTCAAAGCTTCTGTCCTCTCTGCTAACCATATCACCGGTAAAAAGAATAATATCAGGATTTAATGCAATAATTTTATCAATAAGAACTTTATTGTTATTCCCGAATTTTTTGCAGTGAAAGTCGGAAAGCTGAAGAATTTTATAGCCGTTAAAGCTTTCGGGGATTTTATCGGAAATTATGTCATATTTATCGGTTTCAATTGAATAATTTTCAATATAAAGCAGAGCCGAAACAATCGCCGCCCTCGCAAATATCAAGGATTTTTTCATTTTATCACTCCTTCTGATTATATTGTACCACTTTTTTTTATTTTCAGCAATTTTTTTAAAGAACAAATTTTTCAATTTATCGTGAAGTAGTAGAATTTTTGGGAGGGTTAAATATTGGTCGAATTTTCTTGGATAATGTGGTATAATAATGAAAATAATTGAACGGAGGGAGTATTATGGAATCAGAGGGCTATATATGTAATTGGTGCTTTAAACAATATAATGAGGAGGACTATACTGGAGTATGCTCTTGCTGTGGCAAAAAGGATTTTTCTGCTTTTAAAGCTTATGAAGATAACAAACCAAAAATAATATTGAAAATAGGCAAGAAAGATGTCCTTGACAGCATAAGAAGCGGCATAATATGGTTTCAATCCCCGCGCGTATATCAAGAAAATGAAGACAATGAAGCAATAGGTGATAGATTTGAGTGTGCATACAGTAGCGTTCAGGATATTGACAAATCGCAATATGATAATATTAAAAAAGAATTACAAAAAGCGAAAGTTTATTGTGATGGCAAGCGGCTGCAATTATCGGAAATTAAAGAGGCAAAATTCTTTGAAACTAATGTTGATCAGCCAAAACTAAGAATATTATGCTTTTATCAACTTTTTTTAGACGATAACCATAATATATTAGAACTTGATAATCGATTAAGAAATTTTGGCGATCATTTTATGTTTGTTGATTATACTAAATTAGTATGCAAGCTGAAAGAACTTGAAAAATACGGAGTATTATTCTCTCAAGGCGGGGCTGCATATTATACAGAACAACATACAGGCAAAATCACTCCTTTTTTCAAACAAGAAGATAAATTTTCTTATCAGCATGAGCAAAGAATTGTTTTAAAATCTAATGATTTTTTAAATTATGGAATAAAACAACCTTTTAAGTTAAAAATACAAGATGATATTACTGATTTCTTTTCTGAACCTATTCCTATCGATAAATTATTTTCAGCTAAGAAATTAGAAAATATTATATAAATTGATACATAGAGCTTACGTTTAAATGTAAGCTCTTTTTATACCAAAAATGCAATGCAATTGATAACCACATAAATATAATCTCAAATACATCTTTTCTTTTTAAACAAAATGTGATATACTAATTGATGTATATATTTCAAAGTACACACTACCTGTCCGGCGACAGTTTTAAGGAAAGAAGGCTCTTTATGAATATACTCGTTGTAGGCTGCGGAAAAGTTGGTTCGCGTCTTGCAAGCGTACTCAGCAGACAGGGACACGATGTTTCTGTCGTATCAAAAAACGAAGAAGATTTTGATAATCTGTCAAAGGATTTCAACGGATTTACAACCCACGGCGTTCCTATTGACCAGGACATTCTGAAAAAAGCGGGAATAGAAAGCTGTGAGGCGATTGCCGCCGTTACTCAGGACGACAACGTAAACATCATGGTTTCTCAGATGGCGCGTGAGATTTTTAAAGTTCCAAAGGTTCTTGCAAGAATTTATGACCCAAGACGAGGGGATGTTTTTTCCCATTTTGGGCTTCATACCGTATGCCCTACAAACCTCACTGTTTCTTCGGTATGTTCGGCACTCACTCAGGGCTGCAGCAATAAGTCGTTTAATATTGGTGCGCATACCGTTTCATTTATTACTATGGACATTCCAAAACAGTATATAGATCTGCCCGTAAGCGAGATTGAGCTTGAAGAAAATGAAATTTTATATGCTATAAAGCGCAACTCAACCGATCTTATTCTTGTCGGTCAGCAGAATCCCATTCTTCAAAAGGGAGATATTTTAATTTTCTCAAAGCTTGTGGATTAAACAACAAGCATTAAAAAGGAGTTATCAGATATGAAAGTGACTATTGTCGGCGGTGGAAAGGTAGGTTATTACCTTGTAAAAACCCTGCTTGAACATCATCATGAGCCTACCGTTATTGATATAAATAAAAAAACCTGCTCTTATATAGCAAACGAACTTGACATTAACGTTATTTTCGGCGACGGAACACAGATTGAAACCCTCGATTCAGCAAATATCGGGCAGACCGATGCTATAGTATGCGTGACGGGAAAGGATGAGGACAATCTTATTGCCTGTCAGCTCGCGAAGAAAATTTTTAACGTTAAAAAAACCGTTGCTAAGGTGAACAACCCCAAGAATGCTATGGTTATGAAGGAACTCGGAGTTGATAACGTTATCAACAGCACGGACAATATTGCTTCACTTATCGAACGTGAGGTGGATACTTCAAAAATTAAGCAGCTTATCGCTTTAAACCACGGCGCCGTTGTAATAAGCGAAATTCAGCTACCAGAGAATTATGCACTAGACGAAGTTATGCTTAAGAATATTAAAATGCCGGATATTTTCAATATCGTTTCAATAACAAGGGGCGAAGAGCTTATTATCCCGCGCGGTCAGTCGGTTTTGAAAAGCAACGATAAGCTTCTTGTGATTTCAGGGACAAATTCACTTCATCAGCTTAATTCTATTTTAAAGCTTGACAAAGAATAATCAAAAGGGGTATATCAATGAACAAAACCTATTCACTGGGCATAGATGTCGGTTCAACCACCGTAAAAACCGTAATTATCGACAGTTCGGATAAAATAATCTATTCAAAATATCAGCGACATTTTTCAAAAGTACGTGAAACGGTGCTTGAACAGCTTCAAATAATCGGCGAAAAATTCCCTGAATCATACTTCAAGCCTTGCATAACAGGCTCGGCGGGGCTGGGTCTTGCGAACAGCGCGGGCGTTCCTTTTGTTCAGGAGGTTTTCGGTGCGTTTATCGCGGTAAAAAACAGCTATCCCGACGCCGATGCTGTAATTGAATTGGGCGGAGAGGATGCTAAAATAATTTTCCTTACCGGCGGAGTGGAACAGAGAATGAACGGCTCGTGTGCCGGCGGAACAGGTGCATTCATAGACCAGATGGCAACGCTTTTAGGAATTACTCCCGACGAAATGGATAGACTTGCGGCTAATGCCGAAAAGCTTTATCCTATCGCTTCACGCTGCGGAGTTTTTGCAAAATCCGACATTCAGCCGCTTCTGAATCAGGGCGCAAGACGTGAAGATATTTCGGCAAGTATTTTTCAGGCTGTCGTTGACCAGACCGTTTCAGGACTTGCACAGGGAAGAAAAATCGAGGGCAAGGTTTTATTTCTGGGGGGACCTCTTTCGTTCCAGAAAGGCTTGCGTGACGCATTTGTCAGAACGCTGAAACTGTCAGAAGAAAATGCCGTTTTCCCTGAAAATGCCCCTGTTTTTATGGCTTTTGGATGTGCACTTTACGCTAAGGAAAATACAGAGCCAGTGCTTTTGTCTGAATATTCAGAAAAGCTTAAAAACGCCCCAGTTTCGGACAATATTGTTACGGGTGAGGTTTTGTTCCATTCAAAAAAAGAATATCAGGAATTTGTCGAACGTCACAGAAAATGTGACCTCGGCTATGAAGAAATAGAGAAATACACAGGCGACGCATATCTCGGAATAGACTCAGGCTCGACGACAACAAAGCTTGTGCTTATCACTCCCGACGGGGAAATCCTTTACAACCATTATTCCTCAAATAAGGGACAGCCCCTTGACAATATTTCAGCTCAGCTAAAAGAAATTTACAAGCTTTCTGACGGGAGAATAAATATAAAGGGAAGTGCCGTTACAGGCTACGGTGAGGAGCTTATAAAAGCAGGCTTGAAAGTCGATTTCGGAATTGTCGAAACCGTTGCACATTACAAAGCGGCATCATATTTCTGCCCCGACGTTGATTTTATCATAGACATCGGCGGACAGGACATCAAATGCTTCAAGATAAAAAATCACGCAATTGACAGCATTATGCTGAACGAAGCGTGTTCGTCGGGCTGCGGCTCATTTATTCAGACCTTTGCACTGGCTCTTGGTTATGATATTGCAGATTTTGCAAGACTTGGGCTTTTTGCTGAGCGCCCCGTTGACTTAGGCTCACGTTGTACGGTATTCATGAATTCAAACGTAAAGCAGGCACAAAAAGACGGCGCAACCGTTGAGGATATTTCGGCGGGACTTTCGTCGTCGATTATAAAGAATGCTATCTATAAGGTTATCCGTGCAAAATCTGCGGACGAGTTAGGGAAAAACATTGTCGTTCAGGGGGGAACATTCCTTAATGACGCCGTTCTCCGCTCCTTTGAAATCGAACTCGGGCGAAACGTTATCCGTCCGGCGATTGCGGGACTTATGGGCGCATTCGGTGCGGCTTTGTATGCAAAGGAAAAATCATCGGAAAAATCGGGAATTATTACAGAAAAAGAGCTTGAAAGCTTTTCGTATACGTCAAAGGGTACAACCTGTAAAGGCTGCGGCTCAAACTGCAACCTCACGGTAATTACATTCGGTGACAAGCGAAAGCTTATTTCAGGTAACCGCTGTGAAAAAGGTGCGGGCATTTCAAAAACCGAAACTGCCCCTTGCCTTTATCAGTATAAGTATGATCGACTTTTGTCAGTTCTTGACGAAAAACCTGAAAATCCAAAAGCCAAAGTCGGAATTCCGCTTTCTCTTGGATTTTACGAACAGCTTCCATTATGGCATAAGATTTTCACAAGGCTCGGTTTTGAAGTCGTTATTTCAGAAGAAAGTTCAAGAAAAACTTATTATAAAGGACAGCATACAATCCCGTCGGATACCGTTTGCTATCCCGCAAAAATCGCTCACGGACATATTGAGGCACTCTTGGAAAAGAACGTGGATTTCATTTTCTACCCCTGCGAAAGCTATAATATCGATGAGGGACAAAGCGACAATCATTACAACTGTCCTGTTGTTGCATATTATCCCGAGCTTTTAAAGGCTAATATCCATCAGCTTAACGACGAAAACTTTTTCTGCCCTCACATTGACATTAACCTTGAAAAGCATTCTGTTGACGTGCTTTACAATATGCTTAAAAAGTATAATATCAGCAAAAATGATATAAAATCAGCTTTTAATTCGGGCATGGAGGCTTTAAAAAGCTATCAGAGCGATGTTGTCAAAAAAGGCGAGGAAATTATAAAACAGGCGCGTGAGGAAAAACGCAATATCATTGTTCTTTCGGGACGTCCATATCATCTTGATCCTGATATAAATCACGGAATTCACAAGCTTATAACCTCGCTTGGGCTTGCGGTAATAACCGAGGACAGCATATGGCAGATGGGGTACACCCCTAAGCTTGACGTGCTTAATCAGTGGACTTATCATTCAAGACTTTATAAGGCGGCTCAGTATGTTACGACACAGCCCGATATGCAGCTTATCCAGCTTGTTTCATTCGGCTGCGGAATTGACGCAATTACAACGGACGAGGTGCGTGCAATTCTTGAAAGCGGCGGAAAGCTTTATACACAGCTTAAAATTGACGAAATAAATAATCTCGGTGCGGCTAAAATAAGACTGAGAAGTCTTGTTGCGGCAATGACGGCAGACAATTAAGGAGAATTCATCGTGAACGCTATACTTATGCTTAAACCAAAAGCAACTGTTGCTTTTCTTTACAATGACTGCTCCGTGCGTCAGGGACTTGAAAAAATGCGGGCGCACGGCTTTGCTTCCATTCCCGTGATTTCAAGGAAAGGGCAATATTGCGGGAGCATTACTGAGGGCGATTTTTTGTGGTATCTTATAGATAACCGGAGCGCCGAGCTTAAATTTCTTGAAACATCGACAATTGATGACGTTGTGAGGAGGGATTTTAACCCTCCCGTAAAGGTTGACGTAGATGTGAATGAGCTTATTGACAGGGCTCTGACTCAGAATTTCATTCCTGTTGTCGATGACAGAAATTTATTTATCGGGATTATAACAAGACAGGACATTATCAGATATTTTTCTGAAAAAATCAGTACATAAAATCATTGCTTTTTTAGAGAAAACAAGAAATTTCCTGATATTGAATTGTCGAATACTACAAATAACTATTTTTTCTATTGATTTTTATGGAATTATGGTATATACTTAAATAAATAAAAGTTGAGGAGGAGTAGATATGGATATTGCAGCAATGTCAATGAGCATGAATCAGCTAACCATTCAAACCGAGGTTTCAACCGCGCTGATGGGTAAGGTTATGGATGCTCAGTCACAGCAGGTCGATACGCTTCTTCAGGGATTTGAAAAAGCCAATCCTACCCCGTCGTTCGGGCATGAGCTTGACACATACGCATGATAAATTTAATGCCGTTCATATGAACTAAATCAGCCTGCCCGAAAAATGGGCAGGCTGTAATTATTTTATACTAAACTAGTTCTTATTCATAGAAAAATTATCGCTAATGTCAGTTATCTGCCACTTGTTGTTTTTGTTTTGAAGATTGAAAATTATTTTGTCATTTCCGACAGGCACTGTCACTGTAACATAATTATCATACTCTTTTTTATCGAATTCCAATGTGCCTATCTGAGCAGATAGTATCCAATCCCTATGGATATTTTCATCGGATTCATAAAGCTTATTCAGATTTAAAAGCTTATTGCTTATGTTGATTTCTGCGAGTCTGTTAATAACGCCGCTGCTTTTTTTATAATCATCAAAAAGAAAGTTTAATTTTAAAAACTGATCCACAACATTTTTAGGCGTGTCAGGATAATCCCCTGGATCTACGGTTGTTGACACATAATCAAAGTCTTTTCCATTCCAATTATAAAAACTGGTTACATCAAAATAGCTTACTTAATAAGAATAGCGTTCCTCAATAAAACCATCATAAATATTATCATTTTTTGAAGAGGTTAATCCATCATATCCTTCACCCGTCGCAGAGGCAGAGTAAATTATGTTGTCTAGCGTATCCTTATTTATTTCATAGAGAGCAAAGCCTTCAAGTCCTGCACCATTTGTTATATTCGATAAAATATATTTTTTATCTGAGCCTCTCATTCTTACTAAGCTGACATCATAAAAGCCATAACCGCTGCTTTTAATCTCACCGAGTTTCTGCAAGCTTTTTCCGTTTTCTCTTAAAACATACGAATTTATTGTATCATACGCGCTCTCAAAAGCTATAATTATTTCCTGTTTTCCGTCAAAGTCAATATCCTCTTTAATTAACTTTTCTACCTTGCAGCTTTGATTTAAAAATTCTGTATATTTCTTGTATTGACGCTGTTCGGAAATATCTGTTTTTACTCCATTTAAAATATAGCTTTTAACATATCGATTTTCTTTGTCATTCAATACTTCAATTTTCATATTGTAACTTTCATCTATGAGTGTATAGTCCCAATATGCATTTGCTTTAGCAATTTCATTTACGACTTTAAATATAAAATAATCTTTATCAATATACTTATACTTCGGAAATTCAACAAAAAATGTTGGGTATGTATTGTCTTTAGTTAATTCAAGCTTTTTTATTTCAATATCATTCTGCTGCAATACCGATTTTACAGGATGTTCCCAGTTACTAATATCATCAGCAATATTCTTATCCTCTGAATTTGTAGTAGTGGTTTCTTTTTGCGAAGCGGAAGTTGTTGAGGTTTCCGTTACCGGTATGCTTTCGCTTGATTGTGGGGACTTATTAACGCCACAGCTTGAAAATGTTAAGCAAAGTAATAAAATCAAAATAATTTTTTTCATTGGTATATACCCCCTAATATGTCTATTTTTACAATACCATATTTTTCAATCAAACTCAATGTTTTTAAAAATAATTCTTGACAAGTCTATAAAAACATAGTATAATTACAAATTGTAAAGGCTTTATGCTTTACAATATATTCGGAGGGTATTTTATGAGTAAAGATCTCAATATTGCACTACTGCTTGATTTTTACGGCGAAATGCTCACCGAAAAACAACGTGACATGGTTGAGCTTTATTACAACGAGGATTTATCTCTCGGCGAAATTGCTGAAACCGTTAAAATTACAAGACAAGGCGTCCGTGACAGCATTAAGCGCGGCGAACAGCAGCTTTTTGAGCTTGAAAAAAAGCTTGGGCTTGTTGAGAAATTCATGAAATACAGCGAGCTTCTTGACAATATTGACGAATATGCTAAAAACATAAATAAAGAAAGCACAACATATAACTATTCCAGGACTATTTCTGTGAACGCACAGAAGATCATCGAATGTGTCAGACAAAGCAAGGAAATCGTATAAAAGTGAGGTAATTTTATGGCGTTTGAAGGGTTATCAGAGAAGCTTGGCAGCGTATTCAAGCGTCTTAAAGGCAGAGGAAAGCTAAGCGAAGCCGACGTTAAGGAAGCAATGCGCGAGGTTCGAATGGCACTTCTTGAGGCTGACGTTAGCTATAAGGTAGTTAAGGATTTTGTAGCTAAGGTTTCTGAGCGTTCTGTCGGTGAAGAGGTTCTGTCAAGCCTTACCCCAGCACAGCAGGTTATAAAAATTGTAAATGAAGAGCTTGTCGCTTTGATGGGCGATTCAAATGCAAAAATAAACTTTCCCTCAAAGCCACCGTGCATTATTATGATGTGCGGACTTCAGGGCTCGGGAAAAACTACTCACTCCGCAAAGCTTGCTAAGTTTTTTAAATCCCAGGGGAAGCGTCCTCTTCTTGTTGCCTGTGACATTTATCGTCCTGCGGCTATAAATCAGCTTCAGGTTGTCGGTGAAAAGGCTGATGTCAAGGTCTTTGAAATGGGACAGATAAACCCTGTCATGATTGCAAAGGAAGCCGTAAGGCATGCGCGCGACCACGGGAATGACATAGTTATTCTTGATACCGCGGGACGTCTTCATATTGACGAAACGCTTATGACGGAGCTTAAAAACATCAAGTCAGAGGTTAACCCCAACGAAATTATGCTTGTTGTCGATGCGATGACGGGACAGGATGCGGTGAACGTTGCAAAGTCATTTGACGATGCACTCGGAATAGACAGCATTCTTATGTCAAAGCTCGATTCAGATACAAGGGGCGGTGCGGCACTTTCTGTTCTTGCCGTAACGGGAAAGCCTATAAAATTTGTCGGAATGGGCGAAAAGCTTGAGGATTTTGAACAGTTCCACCCAGAGCGTATGGCATCAAGAATTCTTGGAATGGGTGATGTTCTCACTCTTATTGAAAAGGCTCAGAATACCGTTGACGAAAAGGAAGCACAGAAGCTTGCTCAAAAGCTAAAGGAAAATTCGTTTGATATGAACGACCTTTTAGATCAGATGCGTCAGATAAGGAAAATGGGACCTTTAAAGCAGATTATGGGTATGCTCCCCGGAGTTGGTGACAAGCTTAAGGACGTTGACGTTGATGAAAGCCAGTTCGGGAGAATTGAGGCAATCATACTTTCAATGACCAAAAAGGAACGTCAGAAGCCGTCAATTATCAATCCTCAGCGAAAGAGGAGAATTGCAGCGGGAAGCGGCACAAGGGTCGAGGATGTCAACAGAATTTTAAAGCAGTATGAACAAATGCAGAAAATGATGAAGCAGTTCAATATGTCGGGCAAAAACGGAAAGAAAAATAAAATGCGTTTCCCGCCCATGAATATGCCGGGCGGCGGATTTCCGGGAATGCCGCTTTAAGTGAAATTAATGCACTTTGCGTTAATATATAATATTTTATTTTAGAGGAGAATTTTAAAATGGCAGTTAAAATCAGATTAAGAAGAATCGGCGCAAAAAAAGCACCTTTTTATCGTATTGTGGTTGCAGATTCAAGATACCCAAGAGACGGAAGATTTATTGAAGAAATCGGCTACTACGATCCTACAAAAGAGCCTTCTGTTGTAAACGTTGATGAAGACAAGGCTAAGAAGTGGATTGCTAACGGAGCACAGCCTACTGACACAGTTAAGGACATTCTTAAGAAAAAAGGCGTTCTTTAATTTTTATTCTTACAGCACGGAACAGGTTTAATATCTGCCGCTCTTACGGAGCCTGTTTCGACATTAATTTTAACAGTGGCGGAATGGAGCTGTATTATGGAAGAATTGCTTATTGCAATAGTATCGGGACTTGTTGAGGATCAGTCTTCAATCAAGGTTGACGTTGACCAGCCTGACGCTGACGGCGTTATCGTTTATCATCTTCATGTCGCTCAGGAAGACATGGGAAGAGTAATCGGAAAACAGGGAAGAATAGCAAAGGCTATCAGAACTGTTATGCGCGCAGGAGCAGGAAAGCTCGACCAGAAAATTATGGTTGAGATTGACTGATAAACTTTAAGCTAATCAAAACGCCCATGTGGGCGTTTTTTGGTATAAGAAATTATTTTAAGGGTGGCGTATATGAAAAAACAATTTCTTGAAATAGGCAAAATAGTAGCAACTCAGGGGCTTAAAGGCGAAGTCCGTGTTGAACCGTGGTGCGATGATGCGGAATTTTTATGCAGCTTTGAAACACTTTATTTTGATAAAGGGAATATCCCCGTAACTCTTGAAAGCGGCAGAAGTCATAAAACTCTTGCGATAATCAAACTGGAGAATGTAAACACTGTTGAGGATGCACAAAAGCTTAAAGGGAAAATTCTTTATATGGACAGAAACGACGTTGAACTTGATGAAAACAGCTATTTTGTTCAGGATTTAATAGGCTTGTCGGTTATAAACGCCGATACGGGAGAGGAATACGGCGAGCTAATTGATATAAGCGAAACGGGCGCAAACGATGTTTACCATATCAAATGCGGCGAAGTGACATATCTTATTCCGGCTATACCAGACGTAATTATCGAAACAGATATAACAAATGGTAAAATGCTTATACGCCCGATGAAAGGATTATTTGACGATGAGGATTGATGTGGCAACGCTCTTTCCCGAAATGTGCGAAAGAATTCTTGACGAAAGCATAATCGGACGTGCAAGGAAAAAAGGCGCTATTGCTGTAAATTGTCACAATATCCGCGATTATTCATATGATAAGCATAGGCGGGTTGATGATACTCCATACGGCGGCGGAATGGGAATGGTTATGCAGTGCGATCCGATTTATAACTGCTTTAAAACGGTTACTGAGGGAAGAGAAAAGCCCTATGTCATTTATATGTCACCTAAAGGGAAAGTCCTCAATCAGTCAAAATCAATAGAATTATCTGAAAAAGAGGATATTTTTATAATTTGCGGGCATTATGAAGGCGTTGATCAACGGATAATTGACAAAATAGTT
>Ga0116170_10001493_pt1 | contig 23547 bp, 8 predicted proteins | sample AD_JPNHW1_MetaG_FD_89797 | JGI IMG/M metagenome (GOLD analysis project Ga0116170, IMG submission 89797) | Active sludge microbial communities of municipal wastewater-treating anaerobic digesters from Japan - AD_JPNHW1_MetaG | ecosystem: Engineered > Bioreactor > Anaerobic > Digestate | place... | reverse complement strand
TATGCGCATGAGGCCGACTGGCTGATGGACACGCGCCATTTCTTCACCAACCAGATCCCCCGCGACCGCGTGTTTCACGGCATGATCGCCATGGGACACCGCGATCCCGCCGTCAACGCGTTTGTCAGGGAGAAGGCGCAAACCGTGCCCACGGTCATTCTGGGCACCGATTCGCCGGGCGTCAAAGCCCCGATGGTCGTGCCCGACAACCGGCAGATGGCCCGGATGGCGGCGCGGCACCTCTACGACCTGTTCCACAAGGATTACGCCTGGTTCGCATGCGACGTGTCGCCTTCCGGCTCGGAGCGCAAAGAGGCGTTCCAGCAGCAGCTCGCCGAACTGGGCATGACGTGCGCCGACCTTTCGGGTGGACGTTCGCCTTACAGTCCGGCCGCGACGCTGGCGCTGCTGGAGGGATGCCGCAAGCCGATCGGGGTCCTGTGCCGGGACGACCACGACGCCGCCGTTTTGCTGGAGCTCTGCCAGGAGGCGCGCCTGCAGGTCCCGGAAGAGGTCGCCGTCATCGGCATCGGCGATCTGGAGGCGCTCTGCTCGTTCTCACCGGTTCCGATCACCAGTATTTCGCCCGACATGCACACGCTGGGCTATCAGTCCGCCTCTGTCTTGGACCATCTCATGCGCGGCGAGCCGGTGCCGGAGGTGACCGTCGTGCCGCCGGGGCCGCTGATCCGGCGTCTGTCGACGGGGTGTTTGGCGATCACCCATCCGCGTCTGAAACGGGCCGTAAGCGTCATCGATTCCCGCTTCAACGAGGCCCTGACCATGGAAGGGATCGCCGCTGCGGCGGGCATTTCCCGCCGCCAGCTCTACCTCCTTTTCCAGCAGGAGATGCGCGGTCCGCCCCATCGCTATATTCTGGACGTCCGTTTGGAGAACGCCAAAAGACGGATCGTCGAAAAAGTCATGCCGCTGCACGAGATCGCTCGGGTATGCGGGTTCAACACCTCCCGAACCCTTAACCGCGTGTTCCAGCAACGCTACGGCGTGGCCCCGTCCAGATGGGGCAAGCTCTCCCCCGTCCAGCGCCCATGAGGTGAACGGCCGTCCGAAGAATCCGGGAAAAGGTGGCCGCCTCCGCTCGGGCTTGCACGGAATGTCCGACATTTGCATGAAATGACACTTGTCGCGCAACGGCAACGGGCCTATCCTCTCTGATGAGATTTCGTCTATCAACGGCACAGGGATGCCATTTAATTAGGAGGGTGTGATGGACAACACGATTTGGCTCAGCAACGGATTCCCCAAAGTCGGCATTCGGCCCATCATCGACGGTCGGCGGCGCGGGGTTCGGGAGTCGCTTGAAGACCAGACGATGAACATGGCCAAGAGCGCGGCCAAGCTGATTTCCGAGAATCTGAAGTATCCGGACGGAACGCCGGTGCAGTGCGTGATCGCGGACACGAACATCGGCGGATGCGCCGAGGCCGCGGCTTGCGCCGCGAAGTTCGAGCGCGAAAACGTCGGCGTGTCGCTGACGGTGACGCCCTGCTGGTGCTATGGCACCGAGACCATGGACACGAATCCCTACACGCCGAAGGCGGTGTGGGGATTCAACGGCACCGAGCGCCCCGGCGCGGTGTATCTGGCCTGCATGCTGGCGGGCTACGCGCAGCGCGGCTTCCCGGCCTACGGCATCTACGGCCGCGAAGTGCAGGACCGCACCGACACCTCGATCCCGCCGGACGTGAAGGAGAAGCTGCTCCGGTTCGTGAAGGGCGGCCTCGCCGTGGCCATGATGCGCAACAAGTCTTACCTTTCGGTCGGATCCTCCGCCATGGGCATCGCGGGCTCGTTCGTCGACCCCGATTTCTTCCAGGACTATCTGGGCATCCGCGCCGAGAACGTCGACATGTGCGAGATCGATCGCCGCATCCGCGAGGGCATCTATGACCCGGCCGAGTTCAAGAAGGCGCTGGCGTGGGCCAAAGCGTTCTGCAAAGAAGGCAGGGACGTGAACAAGAAGGCGCTGCAGAAGTCGCGCGCCGCCAAGGATGCCGACTGGGAATACGTCGTCAAGATGGCGATGATCATGCGCGACCTGATGGTCGGCAACCCGGTCTTGGCGAAGATGGGCTTCGGCGAGGAGGCGTTGGGCCGCAACGCCATCGCCGCGGGCTTCCAGGGCCAGCGCCAGTGGACCGACCACTGGCCCAACGGCGACTACATGGAGGCGATGCTCAACAGCTCGTTCGACTGGAACGGCATCCGCGCCCCTTACGTCGTGGCGACCGAGAACGATTCGCTCAACGGCGTCTGCATGCTGCTCATGTACCTGCTCACCAACCGCGCGCAGATCTTCGCGGACGTGCGCACCTACTGGAGCCCTGAGGCGGTCAGGCGCGTGACCGGCAAGAAAATGACCGGGCTCAACGCCAACGGGTTCATCCACCTGCTCAACTCCGGCGCGGCCTGCCTTGACGCCTGCGGCAAACAGCGCGAGAAGGGCAAGCCCGCCATGAAGCCTTTCTGGGAGATCACGCAGAAGGAGGCCGAGGCCTGCCTCAAGGCCACGAAGTGGCCGTCGGCGAACGTCGAATACTTCCGCGGCGGCGGGTTCTCCTCCAGCTTCCTCACCGAGGGCGGCATGCCCATGACCATGACGCGCATCAGCCGCGTCAAAGGCTTGGGCCCCGTCCTGCAGATCGCCGAAGGCTGGTCCACCGAGCTGCCCGCCGGCGTCTCCGACACGCTGATGGCGCGCACCGACCCGACTTGGCCCTGCACGTGGTTTGTGCCGCGCATCACGGGCACGGGCGCGTTCCGCGACGTCTACAGCGTGATGAACAACTGGAGCGCCAACCACGGCGCGATCAGCTACGGCCACATCGGCGCGGACCTGGTCACGCTCGCCTCGATGCTCCGCATCCCGGTGGCGATGTCCAACGTGCCGGAGGAACAGGCCTTCCGTCCGCACGCGTGGGGGCTGTTCGGCATCGACGACCCGATCGGCGCCGACTACCGCGCCTGCAAGAACTTCGGCCCGATCTACGGGTGAGTCGGGGGCCGGGGGCGAAGGGGAAGCCTTGCTCCGGCCAAGAACGGCAAGCGAAGAATCGTTAGAAAAGGCTGTAAGACGAGAGGGTGAGGCCATGACCGGGGGCCGAGAAGGTCCCCGTCTTGGGTTCCCCTCTTCCTTACAGCTTTCTTGTTTTTTTTAACAACCCGTTGACAGAGCTGTACCGTTCAGGCAAATTATATATACATGGTTCTGGTTCGGTAAGTGGGGAAGATCCTGTCGTTCGCGGTGATTTTCGTGTTGCCCGTCTTACGGGCCACCAAGCGTGCGGGAGGTCGCGAGGCCGGATCTGGGGGCTCTTGCGCGGGCGCACCTCGTCAGGGGGTGCGCGCGTTTCGCGGAGAAACGGGACGTGATGAGCGCCGGTTCGTGAATTCTTTCCCGAAACATAAGAAAGAGGCGGATGCGGATGAAAAAACAAGTGTTTGCCGTTGTCATGTCTGCGTGGGTTGTTTCGGCCACTCCCTATGACTCCGATTCCGGCCCCTTGACCATCACCGGGTCCATGATGACGCCCGTGTCGAGCGGCACCGCAACCACGATCTCGGGGACGGGCGCGGCGTGGAGCATGAATGTGGCCAATGCCGGTTGGTCGGAAGGGTACGCCTATACCACCTTTGCGGTCGCCCCAGGCACGAGGGTGCAGATCACCGGCGGCACGTTGCAGAACACGATCACGGACGGCGGGCAGGGCTGGTATTGGGGCGATCTCGTCATCTTCGCCTCCGCCATGGATCCGTCGAGTGCCATCGCCGGGAAGGTGGCCGGTCCGACCGGCTCGGACCCCCTCCCGGGGGAGATGGCGTGGATGAGCGACGGCCAGTACGGGGACCCCCCGAATTTCGCGACCAAGGCGGCCGCCAACAACGCCGGCTACCGGTATTTCGGCGGCAATAACGGCTACGGCAGCTACCTCGAGGCCATCGGCGGATATTCGTCCAACGTGGAGAACTTCCGGGACGGCGGCCTCGACATCAACGGCGGCGCCTATGTCGGCTGGAACGAGGTCTCGGCCACATCGATGGCGAACGGCACGCCGGCCCGTGCGCTGACGGACATCCTCTATCCGGCGGGGGGAGGCCTGAACCGCCCGCTGAAGGATCAGACCTACGCCTTTGACGGGGCGGTCTATACGGGGACCAACACCCTCTTCGTCACCGTCATGGTGCGGGGCGGCGGGGGCGGCGGCGGCTCGATCGCGGTGAACAACCTGGTTCTCAGCTTCTCCTCGCCGGACTTTCTGAAGATCACCGGCTCCATGATGAGGCCCGTGCTGTCGACCGGCTCCTCTGCCGCGGTGAACGGGACCGGAGCGGATTGGAGTCTGGATGTGGCCGGCAGCGGAGAAGCGGAGGGTTACGCCTACACCACGTTTGTGGTGGCGCCCAACACCCGCGTGCAACTCGCCAGCGGCACGCTGCAGAACACGTTCTCGGGCAGCTGGTATTTTGGCGATGTCGTGATCTTCGCCTCGGCCGTGAATCCGTCCGCCGCCATCGCGGGCAAAGTGCAGGGGCCGACGACTCCGCTCACGGATGCGGATCCCGCTCCGGGGGTGATGGCGTGGCTCAGCTATGCCCAATTCAAAGCGAACGGCTACAAGACCCTGTATCGTTCGAAAGAGACCGTCAACAACGCCGGCTACCGGTATATGGACAATGACGGCACGTGCGGCAGTTATCTCGCGGCGATCGGCCAGTATTCGTCCAACGTGGAGAACTTCCGGGACGGCGGCCTGGACATCAACGGCGGCGCCTACGTCGGTTGGAACCAGCTGTCGACACCCTCCATGTCCAACGGCACGCCGGCCCGCGCGCTGACGGACATTCTCTATCCGGCGTGGGGTGGCCTGAACCGCCCGCTGAAGGATCAGACGTACGATTCCGACGGGACGGTATATACCGGCACCAGCAACACGTTCGTCACCGTGATGGTGCGGGGCGGCGGCGGTTGCTCCAGCGGGTCCGTCCTTGTAAAAAACCTGGGTGTCAGCCTCTCCGCGGCCAACACCCTGAAGATCGCCGGGCCCATGATGAAGCCGGTTCTGTCCAGCGGCAGTTCGGCTTCGGTGAGCGGCTCCGGTGCCGACTGGAGCTTGAATGTGACCGGCAGCACCGAGGCGGAAGGATACGCCTACACCACGTTTGTCGTCGGCCCCCACACGAAGGTGCAGATCACGGACGGCCGGCTGAAGAACACGATCGCAGGGACGAGCTGGTGGTACGGCGATCTCGTGATTTTCGCCTCGGCCGTGAATCCGTCCGCCGCCATCGCGGGCAAAGTGGTGGGGCCCACGACGCCGGGAACCAACGCGGATCCCGCTCCGGGCGTGATGGCCTACCTCACTTACGCCCAATTCAAATCGAACGGCTACAAGACGTTGGTCCGCTCGAAAGCGGCCGTCACCGGTGCGGGCTACCGTTACATGGACAACAACGGCGACTGCGGCAGCTATCTCGCCGCGATCAGCCAGTATTCGGCCAACGTGGAGAATTTCCAGGACGGCGGCCTGGACATCAACGGCGGCGCCTATGCGGGCTGGAACCAAAGCCTCTATCCCTTCATGGTCAGCTCCCCTGCCGCAGCCCATCCGCTGCCGGACATCCTCTACCCGGCATGGGGGCAGCTGAACCGCCCGTTGAAGGACCAGACGTATGATTTCGACGGAACGGTCTACACCGGCGCCAGCAACATGTTCGTCACCGTCATGCTGCGCGGCGGCGGCGGCGACGGAACCGGCGGTTCGATTGCGGTGAGCGACTTGACGCTCACCTTCACCTCGCCCGGCTACTTGCCGTCGCTCAGCGTGACAAACCAAGGTGGCGTCGTGCAGCTGGCGTGGCCGGGGAACGCGCCTTCCCTGGTGGTGGATCAGGCCGACGCGCTCGAAGGCGGCAACACGGCCTGGCAACCCGTGTCGGACACGCCCACGTTGCAGGGCGGGATGTGGACTTTACAGAAGCCGATCAATGCCGACAAGCACTTCTACCGGCTCCGTTTGAAGACCACACCGGCGAACTAGAGCGGTCTAAATCAAAGCGTGACGCGGCGGTGTGTCGCACGAGCGACTCGCCCTTTTCTGAAGTCATTGGACGAGAAACTGGGTGCCCGGGCGGCGAACGAGGGCGATGCGGAACTTGCCGGTTGCCGTGCGGCCGTAGACGAGCGTATATCCTTTCGGGCGTCCGGTTACGCTGGCGAAACGCGATCCCGCCAGGCTGCCGCACTCGGCGAGCACGTAGACGGGGTCGTCGGGTGTGCCGGTGATGGTCAGGGCCACGCGCGCCTCCGAGACGTCGAGACCGGCCGCGTCGATCCGGCCCGCCGATCCGCCGCCTTCGGCGTTCACGGCAAACGTGTAGAGACGGGTCGCCGACATGACGTAAGTCGCGTGCGCCGTCACGTCCAGCACGGCTCCCGCCGCGAGGGTGACAGCCGCGCCTGCGATCGAGCCGTCGCGCCCCAGCTTCAGCGTGCCGGCGTTGACCGCGGTTGCGCCCGTGTAGGTGTTGGTCCCGAGAAGCTCCAGCACGCCGCCGCCCAGCTTGACCAGAGTCTGGCCGGCGCCGGACACCGCGCCGGACAGCGTGACGCGGTTCGTGCCGGTGTTGATCGGGCTGGGCGCGTTGACGAGCTGCACGGGATTCGTCAGCGTCGCCGAGACGTCGAAGCGCAGGTCGCCCAGCGTCACATTCCCGTTCCCGTTGAGGTAGACGAGGTTGGCTGGACTGCCGAGGCCTTGCGGATGTCCGACCACGATGCCGCCACGGTTCAGATTGATCGTGGCCCGGAACGTGTTGGCCGCCGAGAACCGGTAGGTGGTCGTCGTGTCGCCGCTGGTGTTGCTGTTCAGAAAAAGCGTGGCGTTCGCGTTGCCGCCGCCGATGGTGCCGGCGAGGTCGAGCGGCGTGCCCGCGCCGGCTCCCGACGCGTGTTTGAGCAGCGTGTACGTCTGCGCCGTTACTGGGGCGGGCAACGCGATGGCGTTGGCGAGCGCGACGGCCGCGGTGTTGGAGACGGTGAGGAACACGCCGCCCGCCCCCAGATTGACCGCGAGCGGTCCGCTGCCCAGCGCGCGGGCGTTGCTGATGGTCAGCCCGCCCGCGTTGAGCGCGGTTCCACCGGCATAAGCGTTGGCCGCCGTGAGCGTCAGCGTTCCCCCGCCCGTCTTGGCCAACCCGCCGGAACCGGACAGCGGCGCGGACACGACGGTGCCGCCGGAGCCTTCGACGGCGAGGAGGTGGCCGTTGTTGTCGAGCGCGCCGTCGATCAGCAGAAGGCCTCCGGCGACCGACACCCGGCAGTCGTTCCCGAGCGAGACGGGGATTTTCCACGCGGTCTGTCCCGACGCGGAGGCGCAGGAGAAAGAGCCGTTCAATGCCAACGCCCTTCCGGTCAACGTGAAGCCCGGCGCGGACACGATGACGCTGCCGACCGAGGTCAGCGCCGCGTTGCTGCACGACAGGCGCTGGCAACCGGCGAAGAGCAGGTCGCTTCCGTCGGCGGGAGCGGCGCCGCCCTCCCAGTTGCCGGCGGTGTTCCACGCGCCGTCGTCGCCTCCGCCGCACCAGATTCGCATGGCGGTGGCGGGCGCCGACAGCTCGACCTGGTCGAGCACGCCGATGTACGAGCCGTCGGCGTTGAAGCCCCGGCACGCCAGCGTCAGTGTCGACCCGTTCAGGGAGGCCAAGACATACTCGTTGCAGAGTCCTCCCGAAATGGGCTGGGGCGTGCCCAGCACGCCGTTCGACGACTCCTTGGCCCAGACGCCCGGCAGGCTCTGGGCACCGCCCACGGCCATGTGCGGCCAGTCTTTCACGATGGCTTCAGCGAAGTCGAGCCAACTGCCGCCGCCCGTCACCACGTAGCAGACGCCGTTCGTCTGCCCGCGCTCGTATTCGTGGGTGTGGCCGCTGAAACAGACGGCGACGCGGTAGCGCTCCAGCAACGGCACCAGCCGGTCGCGCAGCGTGCCGTCTCCGTTGATCCAGCGCTCGCAGTACGGCGGCACATGGTTGGCCACAAAGCGGAAACGCGCGCGTTGCGCTTCCGGCGAGGCCAAGGTCTGTTCCAGCCAGCCGTTCGCGATTTCGGGCTGGTAGTAGTAGTCGAGGCAGACGAAAAAGCAGTCGCCGTACGTGAACGCGTATGAGCCATGTCCCGCGCCGAGCCCTTCGCGGTAACGGCTGGGCAGGTCGGACGCGCGGCGGATGACCGCGTTGGTTTCAGACGTGTCGTGGTTGCCCCAGGCGACATACCAAGGGACAGACGTTCCCAGGTGGCGCGCCACCCGGTCGAGGTAGAAGCTGCGCACATAGCCGTAAGACGAGCCGTTCTCCGCCAAATCTCCGGACGTCAGCCCGAAAGCCGCGCCCGAGTCCGCCATGTGTTTCATCATGCTGACGGTGGGTTCCTGAGGATCGGCCGTCCAGGTGCCGCCGTTGTTCCCCTGGCTGTCGCTCCAGACGCCGAAGGAGAAGTCGACGCGCCCGGTGGCCGCCGTTTGGAAGGCGAGGTCGTCGCCGACGGGCCTGCCGCCCGCCGTGAACAGGCGGCAGTGGTAGCCGGCGCCCGGCGATAGCCCGCTCAGCCGGGCTCGGTGGAACCACGACGCGCCGCTTCCGCTCGCCTCACGGACGGTGTCCGCGCTGGCGCCGTAGGCGGCGGTCGCGCCGTATTCCACGCGGAGCGGAACGTCTTCGCCGCTTTCGCACATGATGACCATGCCGGTGGGGGTCATGTTCTGAAGGTAGGCCGGAGTGACCAGCGACACCGCCACTTCGCCGGTCACGGCGAGGGATTGCACGGTTGTCCACGCCGATGTGGCCCCGTAGCCGTCGCGGGCGACGGCGCGCAGAACGCAGGTGGTGGGACAGCGATAGGCGTGCGAGGCGGTGAAGAGGGCGGAGGTCGTGGAGAACGCGCTCCAGTCCGACACCTGTCCGTCGCCCCAGCTGATTCGCGTCTGAACTGCATCGCCGTCCGCGTCCGAACCGCGCACGGCGAAGTCCGTTGCGCTGCCCGTCGCCACCGTGTCCGGTCCGGCCGGGGTCGCCAGAATTTCGGGGGCGCGATTGGTGGAATTCGGGACGTAGGGACCGCCGAGGGCGGCGACCTCGTTCGAGGCGAGGGCGCGGTCGTACACGGCGATGCGCGTGAAATCGACAGGAAAGTCTTCGCCGTTGTCGTCGGCCGCAAAAAGGACGTTGGTGCTCAGGGAGTGGCGGCCGTCGACGGGTTGCACGGCGCCGTTCAGCAGCAGCTCACCGTTCAGGTAGAGGCGGATCCACGAGCCGTTTCTGACGGACAGCACCAGCCGATACCACGTCGCGGGGGCCGTCGGCGTTGAACTGTAGCCGACGGCTCCGATCCCCACCGCGCGGTCCGAGTTCCGGATGCAGAGGTCGGTGTCGTTGGTGTTCGCCTCGTTCGTCTGGAACAGCGATATCCAGTGCCCCGCGCTGCTGTCGGGATAGCAGAAATCCCAGACCACGCTGTAGTCATTGACGTTGGTCCCGCCGCCGTTGGGGGCGATTCCGTGCGCACACCGCAGAAACGAGCCGACGCCCAGGCGAACCGCGCCGTCGGTCGGCGTCGTGCCCGTGACGGCCGCAAGGGTTCCCGACAAGCCCAAATCCTGTCCCAGCGTGGCGCGGAGCGGGGCGGCGGGATCGTCGAACCGCCATTCGCCGACCGGTTCACCCATCGCCGACGAAAGCAGCGAAACGGCTCCTCCCAGACTCGCCAGAAACACTCTCGCGCGGCACCGGCCAGCGTCCGTTTGTGTCATTTTATTCCTTTGTCGCCCATCGCCGTCCCATCGCTCGTGACCGCAAATCCCGGCGCTACCGGTTCCACCCGTCCGGCTGTTTGGACGGCGGGAACGCGAATGATCGATCGCGGGCGGCGCCGCCTGCGCCGATGCGGAACATTCGGAACTCCCCTTTTCCCGGTTTGATGGCGGCCACGTCGATCAGCATCGTGCGGGCGCGGCTGAACGGCGTCACGATGCACCTTTCAGAGCATTCTTTGGGGCTGATCCCGCCGTACCCTTGGGTGATGACGTAGGTCACGCCGTTCGTGCGGGTCTGCCGGTCGAAATGACTGTCGCCGCTGATGCTCGCGATCAGCCGGGCATTGCGGTTTCGGCTGAAATCCCACGCGAAGGCACCGAGCGATCCAGATGCACCGGCGGCGAAATCCTCGAGGATCTTCGCGTAGACGTCGCCGTGTTCCGCGCGGTCGGGATAGGACGTCAAGCGGCCGATCGCGTTCACGCACATGTGCTGAAGGACGACCGCGCAACCGTCTGCGGGCAACCGAAGGGCGTCGGCCAGAAAGTGCAGCTGCGGCAGCGAAAAGCCGTAATATGCGCCGTCGCTCGAATTGAGGAAAAAGACGCGGCACCCTTTGCCCGGCACGTCGAAGTAGCCGTAGTCGCCGTCCGGACCGGTGACAACCGTCGGGCATTTCTTCTGCGTCTCGCCGTTGAACCGTGCGCCGTACATTTTGTTTGTGACGCGGTACGCCGTGCGGCCGTGGTCGTGGTTCCCCATGGCGAACAGCACCGGGACCGGCGCGTGCCCGTAGAGCTGAACGTTCGCCTGAAGGCGCGCCTCGGCGTTCGACGGATCGGCCGTCGCGGGCGTGTCGAGGCCGATGTCGCCCAAGTCGGCGATGAAGTCCGCCTTGAACTTTTCGGCGGCCCGGCAGACGAACAGGATGTGCATCTTGGAATCGGAGAAATCGGGCGGCTCGGCGATGGCGGGGCGGGCGGAATGGACGTCGGCGACGATCGGGAAAACGACGGCCGGATCCTTGCCTCGCCACGCCTCAAACCGCTGGGCGGTCTCCGCGATCTGAGCTTCGGCCCAATCCGGAAGCGGGACGGGCTGTTGCGCCGCGAGAGGGAGAGCCGATGCGGCCAAGGCCGCAAGGATCAGGCAGATTACTTTCATTCGAACGGTTCTTTCATCGCGCGCGTCCGCCGGATCTCATCGGACCTCTATCAGCAGGCCCACATGCCGCACGAGGGCGATTTGTTTCGTGCCGTTGTAGTCGTACTCGAGGAGATAGCAGACGGGGCGGCCGGAGACGCTCGCGAACGCCGAACCCGTCAGCTTTGTGTAGGTGGCGACCGTGTAAGCTTTCTCCGTGAGCGCGCCGGTCACGACGAACGTCACGCGGGCATTGCTGATGTCCAGGCCCGCGGCGGCGAGGCGTCCCGCCGCAGCGGGAACCGACGGGTTGACGCCGAAGACGAAAGGCTGATTCGCGGCCATGGCATACGTCGCCTTCGCGGTCACGTCGAGCGTCGCGCCGGCCGCGATCGCGATGTTCGTGCTGACCAGCGTGCCGGCCGCGCCGAGCGCCAGCGTGCCGGCCTTGACGGTGGTCGTTCCCGTGTAGCCGTTCGTTGCCGACAGCGTCAGAGTGCCCGTGCCGTCTTTCGTGAACGAGAGGGCGCAGCTGCTGGTATAGACGCGCCTGGCGTTCTGCTGGGTCAGCGTGCCGGCGAAGGTCGAGTTCGTGCTCTGGCAGACGGTCAGGGCCGCCAGCGGCCCGGAGCCGGAGACCAGCGCGTTGGAGCCGCCGCCGGAGAGGGCGCCGATCGTCACGCTCTTGTTCCAGATCCGCAGCGCGACGTTCGTGCCGGGCCCCGGCGAGGCGAGCTGCACGGCGTTGGCCGCGGTCAGCGCGTTGTTGTGGTTGAGGAACACGTCGCCGCGCCCGAGGGTCACGCCGCCCGTGAAGCCCGAGTTGTCCGCGTTCAGCATGAAGGCCATGTTCTCTGTCGCGTACGGATAGCCGTAGAAGCAGAGGTTGCCCGCGCCCGTCAGGCTGCCGGCCAGCAGGAGGTCGCCGTCGTCGGCGGCCGCCCAGTTGAACGGGCTGCAGTGCTGGTCGATGCCGCAGATGAAGTGGGTGGTTCCGGCATCGCCCGTGTCGAGCGGGGAGAGGATCCGGATGCCCCAGTTGTTGACGTTGTTGCAGGGCGCGAAAATGTCGGGCGAACCGACCGACGTGCCCGTCGCGCGCAGGCGCCAAAGGCCGCTGCCGGCCACATGCGTTGCATAAGGGCCCGCCGACAGAAAGGTGGGGATTTGGACGGAACCGGTGGAGGTGAACGTCGCGTTGTTCGTCAGGAAGCGGCCGTTGCCAAGCGCCCAAGCCGCGACTTTGAGGTCGCCGGAGGCGATGGTGACGTTGCCGGCTGCGGTCAGCGCGTTATTGGCTGTGAACGCCAGGTTGCCCGCGCCGCTCTTGGTGAGCGGGTACGCGCCGGCGACGGTTCCCGCGAGCGTCAGCGTCTGGCCGGCCGCGGACACGTCAGCCGTGCCGCCGCCGGTGCCCAGCGTGAAACCGCGATCGCTGGTCGCGCTGGTGCCGGTGTACTGGAGCGTGGCGCTGCCGCCGATGACGAGGTTAGCCGCGGCGGCTGAAGAGGCGCCGATGCCGCTGGGGCTGCCGCCGTTGGCGAGCGCCGAAACGGAAAGCGTGCCGCCGCTGATCGTCGTCGGGCCGCTGTAGCTGTTGGCCGTGCTGAGCGTCAGCGTGCCGCTGCCCTGCTTGGTCAGGCCGGCGTCGCCCGCGATCGCGCCGCTGCCGGAGAACGCGAAATTTCGGGTCGCGCAGTTGACGGTCACGCTTGCGGGACAGACCGTGCTGTTCAGCGTGATGGTCGGGGACGAAGCGATGTAAGTCTCGTCGAACACCACGCTGTCGCCGGAGACGGTTGTCTCTTGGTAGGCGGTGGCGGTGCCCGCGCTGTCTTTCCAGTTCTGCGCGGCGCCGATATCCCATGTCCCGTTTCCGCTCAGCGCCCACTTCAGGGGCTGCGTGCTGGCGGCGGTGATGTTCAGGTAGAGCGTTGAGCCGGCGAGAGTCAGGTTGCCGGCGAGATGGGGCGACAGCGTCACGACCGTCGGCGCGGACCCGGAGAGGGCGCCCGTCCACGTCACGAGCGGGTAGGTGCCGACGGGGAGATTCGTCGAGCGGACGATCACGGTGGGGGTGCCGGCGAACGTGAGGTTGCCTGTGACCGTCAGCGGAGCCTGTGTGGCGCTGGGGGTCAGGCCGCCGAAGGCGAAGTCCAGCGCCGTCGTGCCCGCGTTGAACGTCAGGCCTGCGCAGCTCCACTTTTTCGCGGTGTCGCCGACGGCGATGCCGAGTGCGCTGCCCGTGCCCGAATCCACCGTCACCGCGCTGTTGGCGCACGAGCCGCCGGCGACGGCGACCAGCTTCCCGCCGCTGATCACAGTGGCACCGCTGTAGGTGTTGGCACCGGAAAGCGCCAGGGTGCCGCTGCCCGTCTTTGAAACCGTTCCCGTGCCGGAGATCGTGCCGCTCAGCGTTTGCGCGGCACTGCTCCGGTAATCGAAGATCCCATCGTTCGCGACGGTGTTCGTATAGGTGCCGCCGCCGAGCACGCCCGCGCCGTCGAGGCGCAGCGTTCCCGCTTTGACGGTCGTCGGCCCGAGGTAGGTGTTGGTACCGAGGAGCGTCAGCGCGCCGGATCCGTCTTTCGTCAGGGAAAGCGTGCTGCCGGAGGCGTAGGCGCCTCCGTTGGCGTTCTTCTGGGTCAGCTGTCCGCCGAAGGCCGAGTCGGTGTTCTGGCAGACCGTCAGCGCGGCCTGCGGTCCGGTTCCGGCGACGACGGCTGTGCCGGCGCCCGTGCTCGAAAGGGCGCCGATGGTCAGGCTTCTGTTCCAGACGCGCAGCGTGGCGTTCGAACCCGCGCCTGGCGCGAGCGATACGGCGTTGGCCGCCGTCAGGGCGTTGCTGTTGTTGAGGAAGAGTTCGCCGCGCTCGAGCGTGACCCCGCCCGTGAAGCCCGAGTTGTCGGCGTTGAGCAAATAGGCCATTTCAACGAGCGTCGCCGACATAGGGGTGCCGTAGAAGTGAAGATCGCCTGCGCCGGTGAGGCTTCCGTCGAGGATCAGGTCGCCCTCGTGCAGGCTGTTCCTCGTGCAGGGGTTGCAGTTCTGGCTGTAGCCGCTGATGTGGCGGGTGTTGCCGGAGGCGCCCGTGTCGATCGCGGTGGTGAACCGGAGACCCCACCGGTCGAAGTTGTCGCTGGGGGCGTAGATGTCGGGCGTCGCGGCCGAGGCGCCCGCTCCGCGGAGCCGCCATGTGCCGGAGCCGGCTACGAACGTTCCGAAGGGACGGTCATCGGGGCTTCGGGTCGCGCTGGCGGGAATCTGTACCGAGCCGGTCGACGTGAAGGTCGCGCCGGCGAGGATGCTGTTGGTCTTGGCCCCGTTCCACGCCCACGCGCCGACCTGAAGGTCCCCGGCGGCGACGGCGACGTTTCCGACCGCAGTCAGAGCGTTCTCCGCGCTGAAGGCCAGGTTTCCCGCGCCGGCTTTGGCGAACGGATAGCCGCCCGTCACGGTGCCCGACAGGGTCAGCGTCTGGCTGGCTGCCGCCACGTCCGCCGTGGCGCCGCCCGAGCCCAGGGTGAAGTTGCGGTCGCTGGTCACGCTGTCGCCGGTGTACTGGAGCGTGGCCCCGCCGCTGAGGCTGAGGTTGGCCGCCGCGGCGGGCGAGGCGCCGATAGCGCTGGGGCTGCCGCCGTTGGCGAGCGTTGAGACGGAGAGCGTGCCGCCGCTGAGCACGGTGCCGCCGCCGTACGTGTTCGTTGTAGCCAGCGTCAGCTTGCCGGTGCCCTGCTTGGTCAGGCCGGTGCGGCCGGAGATGCCGCCGCCGCCCGAGAAGGTGTAGTCCTTCGACGCGTTATCGACCAGCACGTTTCCGGGCGTGACCGTGCCGTTCAGCGTGATGACAGGCGACGACGAAATGTAGGTCTCGTCGAAAAGGACATCGTCGCCGGGTGTCGAGGGCTCTTGGTATGTCGTGAAGGTCCCCGCGTTGTCTTTCCAGTTCTGTGTCGTGCCGATGTCCCATGCGCCGTTCCCGTCGAGCGCCCAGCGGAGGGGGGCGGTGTTGGCCGCGATGACCAGATAGTTTGTCGTCCCGACCGTGGTCAGGCTGCCGACGGCGCGGGGCGGCAAGGTGACGCTCGTGGGCGCGGAGCCGGAAAGGCTCCCCGTCCACGTGAAGAGCGGGTAGGTTCCGGGTGGCAGGTTGAAAGCGGTGACCGTCATGGCGGGGGTGCCGTTGAACGTGAGGTTGCCGACGATTCGCAGCGGGGCCAGATTGGTGCTGGGCGTCACGCTGCCGAAGTTGAAGTCCAATGCCGTCGCGCCGGAATTGAAGGTCAGCCCGGCACAGCTCCACTGTTTTTTGTTGTCGGTGATCGAGACGCCGAGAGCGTTTCCCGCGCCTGAAGTCACGGTCACCGCGCTGTTCGCGCACGCGCCGCCGGTCACGCCGACCAGCTTGCCCGCGTTGATGATTGTCCCGCCCGAGTAGGTGTTGTTGGCGGAGAGCGTCAGCGCGCCGCTTCCCAGCTTATACAGCGGGACGGTGCCTGACACGGGGCCGAGGAGCGTGACGTCGTTGCCGTCGGTGTTGATCGGGCTCACCGCATTAACCATTTGGATGGCGTTCGGCAGCGACATCGACAGGGCAAAGCGCAGGTCGCCCAGCGCCGCGTTGCCGTTCCCGTTCAGGAAGACGGTGTTGGCCGCATTCCCGAGGCCTTGCGGATGTCCGACGACAAGGGCGCCGCGGTTCAGATTGATGTTGGCTCTGAACGTGTTGGCCGCGTTGAACCGATAGGTCGTGGTGTTGTCGCCCAAGGTGTCGCTGTTCAGGAAGAGCGTCACGTTCGTGTTGCCGCCGCTGACCTTTCCGGCGAGGGCCAGTGTGGTGCCGGCCGACTGGCTGGCCGCGTTCTTGACGAGGGGATACGTTTGCGCCGTGGCGGGAGCGGGCAATGCGAGGGCGTTCGGCAGGGTGACGGCGGCCGTGTTCGCGACGGTCAGGAACGTGCCGCCCGCGCTGGGGCTCACCTCGAAGAGTCCGGTGCCCAAAGCGCTGCCGTTGCTGATGGTCAGCGTGCCCGCGTTAAGCGTGGTGCCGCCGCTGAAGGTGTTGGAACCGCTCAGGACCAGCGCGCCCGGACCGGCCTTGGTCAGCGCGTAGCCGTTTGCGCCGTCGCCGATCGCGCCGCTGACGGTCAGGGTGCGGCCATTGGTGACCGCAAAAGTCTGGCTGCCGCCCAGCCGCACGTTGGCTCCGATCTCAAAATCGGCATTCGCGGACGAAAGATCGATGCCCACGCCTCCGATGCCCGTCAGCGTCAGCGTCTTTCCGCTCGTCGCGCCGATCGTTCCCTTGTGCGCGCTCGTTGCCCTGACACCGCCCCAGGTCGCATCGTCCCCCAGATCGGCGGAACAGGCCGACGTGAGGGTCGAGTCCCAGATTCCCCATCCGGCGGCGTCGGGCGGGATTCCGTTCCGCCAGGCGTCGGGCGAATGGAGGTCAACGGTGTTGTCGGCTTTCGTGCCGTCGGCCGCGCTTGCCGAACCTGTCGCCCCGGCCAGCGCCAGGATGAGTGCGCCCGCAACGCATCGACGCACGGTCTTGGGGGGCCGGCGCTTCGTTGAATACATGCCAATCGAATCCTTCACCGACCTCTTGAACTTGCCTTGCATGCGCTTTCCGCCTCCTGTGCTGAGTAAGAACGACAGCGATTGCGACAGTTCCATAAGCGTGCATTCGTTTCAAAAATACACTTTTCCAAGAAAGTAACAGAATCCCATCGGTTTTGTCCTTGTGGATAGGCGTCTTTCATGTTAATTTTTGCGACAAGATGAGGGGGAGGAAACCACATGTCTTGCTGCTGATGGGACGACACGGAACGTGGCATGATTTGTTGCTCGGTTTGATCGAATATGTATCGCGGCACACGTCGTGGGTTCTCGACCTCGTGGAGCCGACGCCAGCGAATGTCTCGGCGCTCTGTTCCCGCGCGTGGGACGGCGTGATCGGCCATATGAATATGCGCGAGACGTACGAGCGCGTCGCCGCGTGGAAAGTGCCGACGGTCAACACGTCTCAGGACTTGCCGCTCGAGGACATGCCGAACTTCGCGCACACGGCCACCGACAACGTCGCCGTGGGCAGGCTGGTCGCCGACTATTTCCTTCAGCGCGGCTACGACTCGTTCGCCTATCTGGGCTGGGAGGGACACTGCAACGCGCAGTTGCGCGAACAGGGCTTCGCCGATCGCCTGGCGCAGAACGGCATGACCTGTCGGGTCATGCGGATGACGGATCCTCCGACCTTTGGGCCTTTGCCTCTTAACGCCAACGATCTCGACCTGCTCAAATGGCTCAAGGATCTGCCGCAACCCACCGCGCTGTTTGCCTGCAACGACTCCTTCGCGTTCCGCACGAGCCAGATCTGCGTGGAGGGCGACATCCGCGTTCCGGAGCGTCTCGCGATCATGGGCGTTTACAACGACCCTCTGATCTGCCGGCTGGGGCGTCCGCCGCTTTCGAGCGTGGCTCTGCTGGGGGTGCGCGAGGGCTGGGAAGCCGCACGCCTGCTGGACGGGCTGATGAGCGGGCGCATCTCCCCGTCCACCGTCGTCCAGCTGCCGCCTTCCCATATCGTGACGCGCCAGTCCACCGACCTTCTCGCCATCGAGGATACCGCACTGTCCAAGGCGCTGCGGCTGATCCAGTCCAAAGCGTCGGCCGGCATCGACGTGACGGACGTAGTCAAGCATACGGGGCTGAACCGCCGCGCGTTGGAGCGGAGGTTCACCGCACAGCTTGGCCGGAGTCCGGGGCAGGAGATCCGCCGGGTCGCGCTCGAACGGGTGAAGTGGTTCCTGGCGCACTCGGATCTGACGATGGAAGAGATCGCCGACAAGTGCGGTTTCTGCGGGGCCCAATGGATGTCCGTTGTATTCCGGAAGGCCGAGGGGACCACGCCGACCGCTTTCCGCCGCCGCTATGGGCTTCCTCTTTTCAGGACGGATCCATGACGGCTTCCGGACAGACAGCGCGGTCTGCCGGCATCCATGGGCCTTCTCGTTTGTCCATCACCCGTTGGCTCGAAACGGTGCCGTCGGCCGTGTTTGTTCTCTACGCCGGCATGGCCGGTTTCATCACCTATTTCTCCATGTACGCCTTTCGCAAGCCGTTTCTCGCAACCGCCTACGAAGGCCCCGAGATGGCGGGGCTGGACATGAAGACGGTGTTCGTTGTCAGCCAGGTCGCAGGCTATACGTTGTCCAAATACATCGGCATCAAGGTCTGTTCGGAAACCCGCCGCAGACATCGGCTCCCGCTCCTTCTCGGCTTGGCGCTGGCCGCTGAAACGGCGTGGCTGCTCTTTGCTGTTCTGCCGCCCGCGCTCAAGCCGGCGGCCGTCTTCGCGAACGGGCTTCCGCTCGGCATGGTGTGGGGGATTTGCGTGCTCTATCTGGAGGGACGACGCGCGACCGAGATTTTCATCGCGGGCCTGAGTGCCTCCTATATCATTTCGAGCGGCGTGTTCAAGGATATCGGGCGGGCTTTTCTGAATTCGGGGCTCGTCGGCGAATACTGGATGCCTTTTGTGACGGGGCTCTGTTTTCTTCCCCTTTTCGCGTTGGCGGCGTGGATGTTGGATCAGCTCCCTCCTCCCACGGCGGAAGACGAGGCGCAGCGGGCCCACCGAGAACCCATGCTCACGGTCGAGCGCCGCCGCTTCATCCACTGCTTCGCGCGCGGCATCGTGCTGCAGCTGATCCTTTTCATCGCCCTCACCGCGTTCCGGGACTTCCGCGACTGTTACGGGCTCGAGATTCTCCAGGGCCTCGGGTTGGACGGCGTTCCCGGAATATTCAGCCGCATGGAGGTTTGGGTGGCCTTGGTGGCGGTGGCCGCCCTCAGCAGCCTGAAGTTTTTTGACGCCAAAAAATGGGGCGTCGTGCCGAACATGGTCTACATGGCGATGGGTGCCCTCATCATCAGCGGCAGCACTTTGCTTTTCGACGTGGGCACAATCACCGGGGCCACGTGGATGATTGGGGTGGGCATGGGGAGCTACTTGGCCTATGTCGCCAACGATACGGTCTTCTACGACCGCGTTCTCGCGGGAAGCCGCTGGACGGGCACCGCCGTGTTCATGACCTACGTGATGGACGCGGGCGGGCAGACCGGCTCCATCGCCCTGCAGCTTTACAAGAGCCTCGAGTCAGGAAACCTCTCATACCTCGGTTTCTTTCACCATGTGACCTATCTTCTGTCGGCGCTGATCGTGCTAATCCTGGCGCACAACATGACGTATTTCTCTCCCCGCAGGCTCGCCGGACGCGCGACCGCATACCGTCAGTCCTTGTGATGCCGCTATGGATTGTTCGGGGGCTTGGCTTGTGCTAAGCTTCAGCCGCTTGGGGGGGGAAAGGGCAAAGATGAAGACGAAACGTCATTTGATCGGAGGGGCTGCGCTGCTCGCGGCCTTTCATGTTTTCGCGCAGACGCCGGTCGCGGGCCGCTACGTCCGCGTCGAGATCCCGAAGGACAAAGCCACGCTCTCGCTGGCCGAAGTGCAGATCTATTCCAAGGGCGAGAACGTCGCGCTCAAGGGCAAGGCGCAGCAGAGCGCCGACGCGTACGGCGGCGTCGCTTCGCGCGCCATCGACGGCAACGCCAACACCTCTTGGGGCGGCAACTCCATCACGCACACGCCCGAGAACCAGCCCGATCCGTGGTGGGAGGTCGACCTGCGCGCCGAAGTGCCGATCGAGAAATTGGTCATCTGGAACCGCGTCGAGGAGGCCAAGCGCCTGTTCGACGCCTCGGTGATGATCATCGGCGCGGACCGCCAGGTGAAGTGGGAGCAGACGCTGACCAACCCCACGCCCACCTCGAATCCGCTGACCGTCGATGCGGCGCAGAGGAGCGCGGCGGTCGGCCGGACCGTCGCGCGCAAGATCGAGCCCGCCACGGATGACGAGATTCTGGCGGCTTACGAGAAGAAGGGCACCTGGATCGAAAGCGTACTGGCGACGCAAGCCAAGCTGGAGGCCTTCCACAACCTGAAGCCGCTCACGCAGCGGCTGCTGCAAGACTTTCCCTCCGCGAAGCAGGAGATCGTCGAAGAGTTCGCGGGATCCTACCTTTACGCCGGCAAGCAAGCCGGCGCGCTGCCCGAACTCGCCAAGCGCTACGCCGACCACACGCCCGACGCCTTCCGCAAGGATCTCGGCAAGCGCGCCGCCGAGGTCAAGTCCGTGGCCGACCTGGCCCCGTTCCAGCAGGCCTTCCGCGACGGCCGCCGTCAGATGCTCAAGCTGACCGCCCTCAGGCAGTTCAACCCCGAGTCGCTGGAGCGCGCGATCAACGCCTTTGCCGCCAAATACCCCGAGGTGTACAAGGACAGGGACGCCCTGCTCAAGCGCGTGGCCGACGTGCGCCAGGCGGCGTCCGCGGCGGGCAACGACTTCGGCGCCAAGCTCGCGGCGGCGCAGCAGGTCGAGGCGCTCAACGAGGCGGTCTATCTGAAACATCCGGCGGTCGATTTCAAGGAGATCCTGTTCGTGCGCCGGTCGTCGGGATCGGTGCACTCGGGACTGCCCCAGAACTGGCAGGGCAACTCTTCCGTGCCGCTGCACGGCTACGTCAACGACGTGGTGCGCGCACCGCTCAAACAGGGCGACCAAGCGCCGCAGGTCATCTGCGAGAGCAGCTGTTTCGTTGGCGATGTGGACCTCAGCTTCGACGCCGACAAAATCCTCTATTCGAGCGGCCAGCCGGGCCAGAAGGGCTGGCGCGTCTTCGAGACCAAGCTGAGCGAGCCGGGAACCCTGCGGCAGGTCACGCCTTCCGACCAGCCGGACATCGACTATTACGATCCCTGCTACCTGCCGGACGGCCGCCGTCTTTTTGTCGCGACGAGCGGCTATCAGGGCGTGCCGTGCGTGGGCGGCAGCGACTACGTCGGCAACCTGCACTCCATGGACCCCGACGGCACCATCCGCCGCCTCGTGTTCGACCAGGACAACAGCTGGTGCCCGACCGCGCTGATCAACGGCCGCATCCTCTACTTGCGGTGGGAGTACACCGACTCGGCCCATTACTTCTCGCGCGTGCTGATGAGCATGAATCCGGACGGCACCGACCAGAAGGCGTTTTACGGCAGCAATTCCTATTGGCCGAACAGCCTTTTCTACGCGCGTCCGCTGCCGGGCTCGGCGACCAAGTTCGTGGGCATCGTCAGCGGGCACCACGGCCACGCGCGCAAGGGCGAGCTGGTGCTTTTCGACGCGTCGCGCGGCCGGCACGAGACCTCCGGCGCGGTGCAGCGCATCCCCGGCTACGGCAAGCCGGTCGAGAACATCACGCGCGACACGCTGGTCAACGGCTCCAAGCCGCTGTTCCTCCACCCCTTCCCGCTGAACGACGAGCTTTTCCTGGTTTCGATGGAGGGCGACAGCGGCCTCTTCTATCTCGTGCTCGCGGACATCTACGACAACCTCATCCCGCTGTGGCAGTCGTCTTCCGAGAACCTGTACGAACCCATCCCGGTCAAGCCGCAACCGCGCCCGCCGCTGCCCGCCGACCGCGTGGTGAAAGGCTCCAAGGAGTGCACGGTCTATCTGGTCGGCGCGCACCTCGGCGCAGGGTTGCGCGGCCTGCCGAAGGGCAAGGTCAAGGCCTTCCGCGTCTACCAGTACGAGTACTCGCCGCGCAACGCCGGCGGCCACTACGTGATCGGCTTCGAGGGCCCGTGGGACCCGCGCGTGATTCTCGGCACGGTGAACGTCGAGGCCGACGGCTCTTGCCTGTTCACCGCGCCCGCCAACGTGCCGCTCGCGATGCAGCCGCTGGACGAGAACGGCAACGCCATGCAGCTGATGCGCTCGTGGTTCGTGGGCATGCCGGGCGAGCGCCTCTCCTGCGAGGGGTGCCACGAGGAGCAGAACATCTCGCCGGTCAGCCACGCCACTCAGGCGGTCCTCAAGAAGCCCCAGCCCATCAAGCCGTGGTACGGCCCGCGCCGCAACTTCGCCTTCGAGCGCGAAGTGCAGCCCGTGCTCGACCAGTCGTGCGTCGGCTGCCACAACGCCAAGGCCGCGGCCAAGAACCGGCTCGGCCAGCCGGTCCCGAATCTCGAGAACTCCCGCGGGGACGGCGGCTTCTCCACGGCCTACGTGAACCTCATGCCCTACGTCCGCCGCAACGGCCCGGAGGGCGACTACCACCTGCTGACGCCGCTGGAGTTCCACGCCGACACCTCCGAGCTGGTGCAGCTGCTCAGGAAGGGTCACCACGGCGTGTCCCTGAGCGCCGAACAGTGGGACCGGATCTTCACGTGGATCGACCTCAACGTGCCGTACTGGGGCAGCTGGACCGAGCGCACGGGCGGCGACAAGCGGGAGGTGCTGGCCCGCCGGCGCGAGATGGCCGTCAAGTACGCCAACGACGACTTCAATCCCGAGACCGTGGCGAACCCCTACACGCCCGCCGCGTTCCAGGCGCCGCAGAAATCGGCCGATCCCGCCCCCGCGCCCGCCGTAGCCGGGTGGCCCTTCGACGCGGCCGCGGCCAAGGCCCGGCAGGGCGGCGACGCGGCGGCCGAGCTCGACCTCGGCGGCGGCCAGAAGCTCAAGCTGGTCCGGATCCCCGCCGGCTCCTTCGCGATGGGCAGCAACGACGAGACGCCCGCCGAGCGGCCGGTGTGCGCGGCGACCGTCGACAAGCCCTTCTGGATGGGCGCGACCGAGATCACCATGGCGCAGTTCCAGCAGTTCGACCCCGCCTTCGAGAACGGCGTGTACGACAAGCACTACAAGGACCAGGTCAACCGCGGCTACTTCGTGAACGGCCCCGACTTCCCCGCGATCCGCGTCTCGTGGGAGCAGGCCAACGCCTACTGCGCGTGGCTCTCCAAGAAGACCGGCAAGGCCGTGCGCCTGCCCACCGAGGCGCAGTGGGAGTGGGCCTGCCGCGCGGGCAGCGCCACGCCGATGAATTACGGCGGGTTCGACGACGACTTCTCCAAGCGCGAGAACCTCGCGGACTACATGTTCATCGAGCTCGCAGTCGAGGGCGTGGATCCCAAGCCGATCGCGCGCGGGGACGACCCCAAGCCCGCCAAGCTGCCGCCGCCGCTTTACGACTACGAGCTGCGCGACCGCCGCTTCAACGACGGCGTGCTGCACCTCGCGAGAGTCGGCAGCTACGCGCCCAACGCGTGGGGCCTGTACGACATGCACGGCAACGTCGCGGAGTGGACGCGCTCGGCCTACCGGCCCTATCCCTACGGCGACGCCGACGGCCGCAACAACGCGACCGTCGACGAGCGCAAGGTCGTGCGCGGCGGCTCGTGGTACCGCCGCTCGATCCGCGCCACCTCGTCGTGGCGCTGGGGATATCCGGGCTGGATGCGTCCTTTCGACGTGGGCTTCCGCGTCGTGGTCGAGGACGCGCCCGCGCAGACCGCCGCGAAATAGCGATGCGTGCGTCTGCCTGACCGGACCGCCGGGCGCATCCCCGTTTCATTGGCTAGCCACTGTGGTTGCGTACGGTAGAAACGAGGGCTTAGTGGCCTAGCAGGAGTCTGGGGGCGCGGACGGCCTCGTCCGCGGCTACGGTTGCTCTTTT
>Ga0116170_10001491_pt1 | contig 23561 bp, 23 predicted proteins | sample AD_JPNHW1_MetaG_FD_89797 | JGI IMG/M metagenome (GOLD analysis project Ga0116170, IMG submission 89797) | Active sludge microbial communities of municipal wastewater-treating anaerobic digesters from Japan - AD_JPNHW1_MetaG | ecosystem: Engineered > Bioreactor > Anaerobic > Digestate | place... | reverse complement strand
TGTGCCGATCTATTTATCGATTACGGTGGGCACGATGCTGCCGCGGGTTTTTCCATGCTTGCGGAGAACTGGGATGCGTTTGTGGCCCAAACAACAGAGTTTATAAACAAGGCTGAGCTCGATACTAACGAAGAGACCATTACTATCGATGCGGAATTGCCTCATGGATATCTTACGCCTGAACTCTACGACAAGTATTGTTCGTTTGAACCTTTTGGAGAAGGGAACCCACCGCTTGTGTTCTTGGCACGCAATGTCTCCATGGCTGATGCCCAAATTGTAGGAAAGTCGGCCCACAATCACCTCAAGTTGACCTTGGATTTTGGCAAGTACAAATGGCCCGCATTGCTTTGGGACGGAGCAAGCAGGCTTGAAAAAGAGTTTTCATTTAGGGCGCGAGATAAGGTGGACGTGCTCTTTAGGCTTTCGCTCAACCGCTGGAATGGCGAAGAACGACCTCAAATTGAGCTGTACGACATAAGGCGCGCAGGTTGGGAGCCCTAGTCGAAAGCCCTGGTCGAGAGCCCAGGTAGCAAAGGGAAGCTTCTGCCGGTCTTGACAAAGGTACCACTGAAGCGATATTTTTGCCGTGTTATTTGACTGTTTTGCAGGGTGTCGAGTTTGTTTCTTTCCCCGGTTGTGTAATGGTAGCACCGCAGACTCTGGATCTGCTTGTGGGGGTTCGAATCCCTCCTGGGGAATGATTGGTTGGTGAATGGATCGGTGAATGGGAAATGGCCCCTTCGTCTATCGGTTAGGACAAAAGATTCTCAATCTTTAAAGAGGGGTCCGATTCCCCTAGGGGCTAACAAGAGCGTGATTTTTTGAGCAAGGTACCTTGGTGTGCGCTTTGACCAAGGCCTTTTTTTTTGGTATAATCAAAGAATATGGATGATTATCCCACCACACAGTTCAGTATTGACGAGCGAGTTGTTTATCCGAGCCAGGGCGTAGGAAGGATTCTTGAGATCCGGGAAAAAAGTTTTAAAGATTCCAAGGTTCTCTATTACATTATTTATCTGGAATTCTCAGACATGACCGTGATGGTGCCGGTCGACAAAGCTGACAGCTTGGGTTTACGCGCTATCGTCCCCAAGGACGAGGCAGAAAAGGCCCTTGCCTTCATTTCTGAAGATTATGCACCCATACCTTCAGACTGGAAACTTCGCTATCAGATGAATCTTGATCTGCTTAAGAAGGGATCGATTATGGACATTGCCGCCGTGGTGAGGTCGCTCTATCATCGCTCGAAGATCAAAGAATTGCCGATTTTGGAGCGAAAACTTTACGATTCCGCGCTGAACCTTTTGCAGGATGAAATCGCATATTCGCTCGGTAAACCAAAAGAAGAGATTGCAGACTTGATTCACCAGCACCTGGAGAGCTGATTTATATGCCCAGGCCGGACAACGTTGACTCCGAGCCAGAAAAAATGGACGAGAGCGGTTCTTCGGACAATTCATCAGATTTGCCGGTTTCTGCCCCTAGCTTGCCTGTTCAGGGGAGAGTGTTCCTCTTGCTGACATCGGCTGGTTCGAGTGCGCGTTTCGGGGATGGCAAGAAGGAATTTGTCAAAATTGAGGGCAAAACTGTCCTTGATCATGCGCTCAATGCCTTTCTAGTGGCTCAATCTTTGGATGCCGTCGTGATAACGCATCCTAGAGAAATGCGAAACGATACGGAGATTGCTCTTTCGGATGAGGTTGCGCAAAGAGCTAGGTCCTTACCTTTAGGACTGTTCTTCTGCGAAGGCGGCGAGACAAGACAGGAGTCGGTATACAATGGCCTGTGCGTTTTGGAGGAACTGACCACAAGGGCGCAGGTAGATGCCGAGAATGCAATTGTCCTGATTCATGACGCCGCCCGGCCATGGATTTCCGCCCAAACCATCCGCGACGTCGTCCAGTCTGTGCGGCGCCACGGCGCCTGCGTGCCCCTCTGCGACCTTGCCGACACCCCAAAAGTCGTGGCCGAACCCCCGTTTGTCGCGGGGCACCCGCCCCGCGACTCCATCAAAGCCGCACAGACTCCGCAAGGATTCGCCCTTGGTGCCTTGTTGCGCGCAAACCGGGCGGCGCGTGCCGACGGCAGGCTCTTTACCGACGATGCTGCGTTGTGGGCTTCCTATGTGGGCCCCGTTGCATTCGTCCATGGTGATCGCAAGAACCGAAAAATCACCTACCGCGAGGACCTGCCCGAAGGCTCCCATTCCGCAAGTCCAACCTTATGGCGCATCGGCCAAGGTTGGGACATCCACAGATTGGTGAGCGGACGGCCGCTCATCCTAGGTGGAGTGCACATCGACTGGCCCTATGGCGAACTTGGACACTCCGATGGAGACGTGCTTCTTCACGCTCTTATCGATGCCTTGCTTGGCGCCTGTGCCTTGGGCGATATAGGTACTTACTTTCCGCCGGATAACCCAGAATGGCAGGATGCTGACTCCAGTCTCCTTGCACGTAAGGCCGCCGAACTACTCAGGCAACAAGGCTGGAGAATCCTCAATCTTGATTCCACCGTCATTCTGGAGAAGCCCAAACTTGCCCCTTATCGTGATCTGATTCGCAAAAACCTGGCAGATATTTTTGGCCTAAAGCTCGAGTCGGTATCTTTTAAGGCCAAGACCAAAGAAGGCCTGGATGCAGTGGGTCGCGGAGAGGCTGTCGAAGCCCAGGCTGTGGTTATGGTCGTCCACGATCTGGCGCGCGACCCTCGGTCTAGCGATTCTTTTTAGGCCTGACTTCTCATTTGGTTGTCTACAGCACCTAAAGCCGTGTAGACATTTGTCTAATGGTGTCGAAAAGCCGTGCAAATTCACTGTTCTGTCGATAGAAGACTGCAGGTCGGCCGGCTTGTGTGTCTACAAACGTCTGACCTCCTGGATAAACCCTGGAGGTCCACAAGTGCACCCAACCATCGGAGGGCAGGATAAGTTCCCGCGGTCCATAGAGAGCCTTCCCTTTATCCTCTTTGAAGGGAACTACCAGAATGTCCGGGCCGTACAGAAATTCATCGCTTCGCTCCCAGAGACCTTGCTCGCCCGGATAGTAAACTCCAGGATGAACAATTTCCGGCACATGAGCTTCTTGCCATCGGTTTCTGCAGAACAAATGATAAGGCTGCAGACGCGCAAAGATCGTAGCTGCTCTGCGAACCTGCCTGTCATCACAACCTTGCAGGAAGTTCTCTAAGGCCACATCGTCAGCCGCAATGTCCAGGCTCTCTCCCGTTTCCAAGATGAAAAAACCACTAAAGGCTGTCCAGGATGCGCGCGTCGTGTTTGCAACGACTGCGATTTGCCCTTCACCGGAAAAACTGAGCGACAACATCCTTCTAAGAAGCTCGTCAATCTGCAAGAATTCGTTACGCTCAGAGTTGCTTTGCACAAAGATGGGCCCAGTCTTCCTGGCACTGCCTCCTAGCGCAGCAGCATATCTGGAGAGGGCCACAAGCCCCTCTAGCGGCGCGGGATTGCGCGCATGCGCGGGATTGAGCCCAATGGCAAGTTCAGGAAGTTGCATCCCATCCTGCCACAAAACCTCGAACACAGTCTTTTGAGCCTCGAAGCGCCAGTTTAAGATCCCTGAAAAGCGCGCATCGAACCAGGACCCAGAATCAGCAAACACCCTGGAATCCGCAACCGTCCTGCTTGTCAGGCTGCTCTGTGTGTTTTTGAGGTTGAGGCGCTCTTCTTTTTGTGCACCATTCCCATCGAGACCAAACAATCTTTCGTTTGCACTGGCATCGAACAGAATTCGCAGCCCGCCGAGATGGTCAATGCGCGTTCTTGCAAGTTTTTTGGCTTCCCGCCGCGAGGTCTTAGTTCCCTCGTCGGTCATTTTCCTGGCCAAGAGTTCCGGAGCAGGATATACGAAGTTCATTTTGAGTAGAGATGGTAGATACTCAAGCCGCAACCCGGCACCGGCTTCGACATCTTTGAACTTGAGAATGGACTCCCGCTCGCCATGTTCAATTTCAATATTCGAAACCCCAATAGGATTCCACTTGAGATTCCTTGCATCGATATTGAACGCGCCACTACCCTGCCCCTCTGTCGATGTTGAGTCCATTTCTTTTCTTGCACCTTTTTTGGGGCTTGCCAAAAAAATGGCAGGGGAAGATGAAGAATGATGTAAGATCTGCTTACCGTCCACAGTCAAGCAGAAACCGTCTTTCCATTGTTCAAAAGAGATCACAAGGCCCCCAAAACGCAACCGGTACGGCTAGCTCTTGCTTTTGCCAGACAAAAGATTGCGAATGACAACAATTATTCCCGCAACGACAAGAGAAATTACCGCAGCAACCGCATACGTTTCAAGAGCGACAGTCATGCCCTCATTCATAGTTTATCCTACATTTTTACTGTGGCCAAAGTTTGACCGGCAGTGATCTGCTCGCCTTCCTGCACAACAATCTCCAGAATGGTCCCTTCGATGGGCGAGCTTATAGGCGTCTCCATCTTGAGTGCTTCCAACACAAGAAGCGATTCTCCAACATGGATCATCTCACCAGGCGACTTATAAATTCTCAGCACAATACCTGCAGAAGGAGAAACCAACGCGGTTTTCCCTCCTTCTGCCTTGGTCTTGCCTGTCTTGGCCCTAGAAATCGACCCTACTTCACCGCTCACAATGGCCCTTATTCTGGCTATAGGATCCCCCAATTCCAGGCTGTCTCCCCTGGCGGGCCAAATCTCGACCATAATGCCGGAAAAATTCGAGTTTATCGGAACCTTTATGCCCATCGACTCCACAACGAGGAGTGTTTCACCGATCGCCACCTTGTCGCCGACCTTCTTGTTCACTTTTAGCACGATGCCGGCAAGCGGTGACTCTATCAGCTTTAGTTCTGCCACCTCGGTCTGTCCTGTGTGCTTTGAGGTTTGCCTTAAGCTGCTGCCTTTGGCTTCAATCGTTGAGTCGATCGCTTTCTGGTCTAGCCCTTCTTTTACACTCACCGTGTACTCTGTACCATTGACACGCACCAGCGTTGGTGTCAGGAACTCCACGCCATAGGCGCGATTGTTCAGGTTAACGGTTACCGCGTCTTGGCCCGTAGGCAGCGCCGGGGCGCTTGTCGATACATTAGTTTGACTTGCAACCGACACATTTGCTGCCGGCAAATTCCTCTTGATGGTCGGTTTGGCAAGGCCTTTCAGGTACAGGAGCCCCTTATCCTGACAGGTCGCGACAATAAAAACGTTTTCTTCGGAAACAGGAATATTGTTCTCTTCCAGAAGCTTCCCGATTGCCGCCACACTTTTTGCCGGATTGTGATCATTGCGCTCAAGAGCACTCTCCATTGCAACTGGTATTCCGAGCTGCCTTTCGGCAAGCCGCACTACCTCAGGATCAGGTTCCAAAGGTGGCTTTCCGAGATACCCGAGCACGAGTTTGCCATAACCCTCTGCAATCTCCTTCCAAGGGCCTTTTATTACATTGTTAAGCGCCTGCTGGAAGTAGTATTGGCTCACTGGCGTGACACTGGTGGCGTAGCCGCCCTTGGCGATAGCCTCTCCCATCGCGTTTATGATGTCCGGATATCGGTCCATGAGGCCATTGTCGCGAAGCATCTGTGTGTTGGCTGTTAAAGCACCGCCTGGCAAGGGGAAAAAAGGAATGAGTGGCTCTACCCTGCCTGCTTCAGGCAGAAGCGGATACGGCTTGAGGGCTTCTTTAAGAAGCTCTTCTACCTTGATGACTCGATTGATATCCAGGTCAAGATCGTAGTCTGTGCCCCGGAGTGCATGCCAAATCGTGATAACATCTGGCTGGCAGGTACCGCCCGAACAGGGCGCAAGAGAGAGATCGATCTGGTCTGCTCCAGCTTCAACGGCGCTCAAACATGCGGAGGTGCCAGTCCCTGCAGTATCATGCGTGTGAAATGCAATCGTTATGTGATCTCCGAGCAGTTTGCGTGCACCGCGGATCGTTTCGAAGACCTTTTGAGGGTGACTTGTGCCAGAAGCGTCCTTAAAACAGAGCGAATCAAAAGGTACGCCGGTCTCCATAAGTTGACGCAAAAGCGCAACGTAGGACGCAGCCGTATGCGCCTTGGCCTCCACGCCTGGTGGCAACTCCATCATGCTTAGAGCAAGCTCGTGTTTTAATCCCGCTTGAACAATACATTGGCCAGAAAACTTGAGGTTTTCTATGTCGTTAAGCGCATCAAAATTACGGACAGTCGTAACGCCATGCTTCTTGAGCAACTTGGCGTGGAGCCTGACAATCTCGCTCGATTGCGACTCAAGGCCCACCACATTGATGCCGCGCGAGAGGGTCTGAAGGTTGGCGTCTGGGCCTGCTTCGGCTCTGAATTTATCCATGACAGTGAAAGCATCTTCCGCCGCATAAAAATAGGCCGATTGAAAGAGAGCGCCACCTCCCGACTCAAGATGATTCATTCCGGCGGCAACAGCGTGCCACACAACCGGCAAATAATCGACAGAGAACACGCGAGCCCCATACGCAGATTGCAGACCATCCCGGAACACCGTCACCATGACATGTATATGCTTTTTCATACACTATCCTTCGCTGGAGGAATTCGATTCTTTGCCGGCTGAATTGGTGTCTTCGGCATAAAGACCAAGCGCTCTGCCGGCAACGGCAACGACGGCAGCAATCTCGGCTTCAGAGAATTCGGCCTGCTCGACTGCAGTTTGCTCAGCTCCAGATTGAGGTGAGGCCGCTATTTCCTCCGGCTGCGGTTTGGTGGCAGCAGCAATACCAGCAGCCAAGGCCCTTGTTTGCGCACTTCGCCTGGACAGCTTCTTGAGGTTCAAATTGATCTCGTTCAAAGTCAACGCGATGTGTGCGAGAACTGCAATTGCCACGACTCCACACACGCAAAGCGCGATCAATGCATAAAGCATCATTCACCTCGCAACAGAGTGTCCGCAATACCACTCAATCTTTGCAATCCAACTGCCCGCCCGCACTTTTCTTATTTTCCCAAAATGCTAACATAGATTGCGGCAATGATGGCTGTTGTTATAACACCACAAATATTCGGTCCCAATGCATATTGCAAGATCATAGCTTGTGGATTTGCCGCAGCAGCCTCTTTCTGAGCGACCTTAGCGGTCGAAGGCACGCAACTCACTCCCGCAATGCCGCACAGCGGATTGTACTTGCCCCGGCTAAGAGCCCAGACCACGTAGCCCCCGACAATTCCTCCAATTCCAGAAAGCAAAAGCGCAAGCATACCCAGCAAAAGCAAAGGCAAGACCTTAGGATTGAGAATCGTCGAAGCCTCGCACAACACACCTAGCAGAAGCCCTAAGAAAAGCGTCGACGTATAAAGAATGTTATCTGCAACTGCCTGGAACGGCTTTAGTCCAGATTCTCGAATTGCAATACCCAGAAAAAGCGATAAGAACAAAGGCGCCGCCACAGGGAACAGGAACGACAAAAACACACAAAGGATGACGGCAAAAGCGAGCTTCTGTCCGGAGGTGATCACACGTTGATTCGGTGGATTGTCCATCGGAGTACCGCGGATTTTTTTGGGAACCATTGCCTTTATGAGATATGGATAACCACCATACGTCAATCCCAAATACAGATATGCCACAATGGTGATCGGAACAAAAAGGCTGGGCGCAAGTTTTAGCGATGTAAAGAGCACCATAGGGCCGTCGGCGCCGCCCACCATGGCTATAGCTGCTGCTTCTTTTGTCGTAAAGCCAAAGAGCTTGGCTATCGGCAGAGTAATGATCGTCCCAAACTCCGCGCAAAGTGCAAGAAACATGTTAATAAAAGGATGATTCATCACAAAACCGACATCCAAGAGGGAACCTATCCCCAAGAACACCAGGCACGCGATGAGTCCGTTAGAAAACGTAAAGTTATAGATAGGCTGCAGGAAATCTACTTGCAAAATGTAGAAAAGGTCGGAGACTGCATTGGAATTCGCGGCCTGCGCTGCAGCATTTCCTGCAGCCTGCGCTGCACTTGAGAGGGCAGCACCGGCAGTTGGCTCCAAAAAAAGCGTCCCCATACCTCCATGAAGGTTCAAAGGGTCGAAAAACATAACAGCTGCATTGACGGTCGCCATTCCCAAACCCATAGGGATCATAAGAAGCGGCTCTAGTGTACCCTTCTTGCCTAAGTAGACAAGCGCCATACCCAAAAACATGAGGAAAACTCTTGTGAGGCCGAGCACAGGTTCTGTGGCAAAAAGTGTTTGAATCCCCTGAAAGATGCCAAGTAGAGAATCGATGGACATAGGTCTTAGCCCAGATCTATGAGTGAATCTCCAGTATTCACGGAAGCACCCTCTGGTACGTGTAGTGTAAGCACCGTGCCATCCTGAGGCGACACGATTTCGTTTTCCATTTTCATTGCTTCCAGAATGAGAACGACATCGCCTTTCTTCACAGTCTGACCAGCGACAACTTTAAAAGACATAACCACACCGGGCATTGGCGCTTTAATTGTAAGGGTGTTTTTCTTTGTGGAAGGTGCAAGTGGCGCTGAAGCTTGACCTTCCTGACTGGCACTGGCGTTCGCAGCCACAGTGCGCACTGCCTGTTGGGTCGGAATCGGTGCATGAGCGGTACCTGCCCCTTGAGAAGATGCTTGACTCCGCGCAGCAGAGGGTTCGCCTTGAGTTTCTTCTACCGTGACATCGTAGGTCTGTCCATCTACTGTTATTCTGTAGCGCTTCATAGACTTATCTCCTTAAAGCTCTTTTACAACTCTAGACTTTTTTGCCACCTGAAGATCTCTTGCCAGTATATGGCAGGACAGTTTGGGCAAGGCGTTCCGCTCTACCCCAGATGGGTGTATTAAAGCCGCTATTCTCGCGCGCAAAGTCGGTTTGCACAGGAATTATAGAGGTAATCTTATAAGGCAAGCCAGACTCGGCCTCAAAAGCGGCAATTGCAGCAGAAAGGATGGCAACAAGACGCCCATCAATATGTTCGCTTTGGGGGTTTGCCCCCACCACGGCTGCGCTCACTGATTCTACCGCAATTGGAGCCTGACCATTTTGGCTTTCGGTCTTCTGATTTTGCTGATTTTGCTGATTTTGCGCTCCGGCTTTTCCGCGCTTACTTGAGTTTTTGCCGAACAACTTGCTCATAGGTACTACCTCTTCCCTTCTCTTCGCTTGGCATAAGCCCTTATACAGGGAAGTTGCCGTGTTTTCGGGCTGGCCCCTGTTGGCGCTTACCCAACAACATGGAAAGGGCACTGCAGAGCCTCCCTCGTGTAAGTGCAGGATCGATTACGTCGTCGACATAGCCGCGCATTGCAGCCTTGTACGGATTTGCAAAATTGTTCTTGTATTCTTCAATCTTTTGGCTGCGCACCGCCGCAGGATCAGCTGCGCTTTCAATCTCTTTCTTGAAAATGATATTAGCCGCGCCTTCCGGACCCATAACTGCGATCTCAGCTCCTGGCCATGCAAACACCTGGTCTGCGCCCAGATGTTTGGAGCACATGGCGATATAGGCACCGCCGTACGCTTTACGCAAAATCACGGTCATTTTGGGAACCGTAGCTTCAGAATAGGCATACAGCAGCTTTGCGCCGTGCCGAATGACACCGCCATGTTCCTGTTCGACACCAGGCAAGTAGCCTGAAGTGTCGGTAAAGGTGACAAGAGGAATATTGAATGCGTCGCAGAATCTAATAAAGCGCGAGGCCTTGTCCGAAGCATTGATGTCGAGGACGCCAGCCATGACTGAGGGTTGGTTTGCTATAATTCCGACTGTGCGACCTGCGAGCCTTGCAAACCCAATGACGATATTTCTGGCATAATCGGGCTGGACTTCCAGAAAATCGCCGGAATCTACGACGCGGTCTATAACGAGCCTGACATCATAGGGTTTGTTGGGCGAGTCCGGAATTATGCTGCCAAGGTCGGTGTCGATGCGCGCCGGGTCGTCGCTAGTCTCGACAAGCGGAGGATCTTCCAGGTTATTTTGGGGCAAGAACGACAGGAGCCTTCGTATACTTTGAAGGGTGCTATCTTCGTCCTTACACTTAAAGTGCGCCACGCCGGATACTTCGGCATGGACGGTCGCCCCGCCCAGTTCTTCGGCAGAGACGTCTTCGCCGGTAACCGTCTTGATGACCTGAGGACCCGTAATGAACATGTTGGAGGTGCCTTCAGTCATAAAGACAAAGTCAGTGAGGGCTGGAGAATAGACAGCTCCGCCGGCACAAGGCCCCATAATCACTGAAATCTGAGGTATGACGCCTGAAGCCTGTGTGTTCCTGTAGAAAATATTGCCGTAGCCTGATAGTGCGTCCACGCCTTCCTGGATACGAGCGCCACCAGAGTCGTTGATGCCAATGCAAGGGCATCCTACTTTTGTGGCCATATCCATGGCTTTACAAATCTTGGCCGCATGCATCTCGCCTAAGGATCCGCCAATGACGGTGAAATCCTGTGCAAATATGTAAACAAGGCGGCCATTAATGGTGCCATAACCGATTACCACGCCCTCACCGGGCGCTTCGACGCCCTGCATGCCAAGATCGGTACAGCGATGCTCCACAAAAGCGTCCAATTCTACAAAGGTCCCAGGATCCAACAAAGCTTCTATACGCTCGCGCGCTGTCTTTTTGCCTTTTTCGTGCTGCGCGGCGATTCGTTTTTGGCCGCCGCCCGCAAGAACCTTGGCTCGCCGAGCTTCCAAGTCTTTTAGTTTCTCGTTCATGGATGCTACCCGTCCTTTTCTTAGGTCGAATTCCAGGTTTGACTCAAACTTCAGGTCTTTGCTTTGCAGAAACTCTGCAAGCGCCCTCCAAAAGCCCAGAAAGTCGCACTAAAAACACCCCAAAAAGCGCCCAAAGGCAAGTAATCAAATATGAATGTAGTATAGACCAAGACCAAGAAATTGGCTATACCCATGAACAATTATTTATATATTAAATAATTAAAATATGTTATAAAGAATATAAAGGTAAGTTCTAATATATTGCAAACTATATTTTTTACCGTTTGAAAGCAATTCCGGATATTTTAAAAACTCAATTATCTCATTTTCGAACCTAATTATCGCTTTGTTGCTCCGCCGCCCTGGGTCTGGGGTTTCGCTCACACAGCTCTATAAGGACGCCGCCCGTGGCCTTAGGGTGCAGAAAGGCGATACGGGCGCCGCCGGCCCCGTAGCGCGGCGTTTCATCAATGAGGCGCACGCCCTTGGCCTTGAGCTCCGCGAGCGCTGCGTCGATGTCGTCCACCCGAAACGCCAGGTGCTGAACGCCTTGGCCACGGGCGGCGAGGAATTTGCCGATTGGTCCTTCCGGGTCGGTGGATTCAAGCAACTCTATTTCCGAGTCGCCAATCGGCAGGAACGCGGTTCTTACCTTTTGCTCCACGACTTCTTCTGTACCACTAAGCGGAATACCCATTAGCCCTTCCCACACAGGAAGCGACGCATCAATCTTTTCAACTGCAATACCTACATGGTCAAGTTTTAACACCTTCATCGTTTCCCCCTGCACCTTCTTGCAATAGAATCTCATGCAATAACAACATAGAGGCTGAATAATAGTCAGTCTGATGGGCTACTACGCGCTTTGCCATCTCGTTAAGCGCGGATGCACCCGGCCCGTTTTCTATTCGTCCCAAAATATGCTCAGCAACAAGGTCTTCAATTTGGACGCGGGCCCTTGCAATTCGCCGGTCAGTCACACTGCCACTTTCGGAAGCCTTCGCAAAGAAATCCACTATCGCATCCGCAAGCGCCACGACTCCCTCGCCTGTTTCAGCGATCGTCTTCACTACTGGCGGAATCTCACCGTCAATGGCATGCACATCAGCATGATGTAGATGTTCCAGCTCGCCTGCAACAAGGCGACCGGATAAGGTGTCGGGGCCAGCGCTGGGATTCTGCCCTTTGCTAAGCTCGTACTGAGTCTCCAGCATCCCACGAATTTCGCGAACGACTCGGTCAGCACCATCTCTATCGGCCTTGTTGACGACAAAGATGTCACCGATTTCCATTATGCCTGCCTTGAGTATCTGGATCTCATCGCCAAGGCCCGGAACCGAAACCAAGACGACGCAATCTGCAATCTTTACTATATCGATTTCGGACTGCCCAACGCCGACCGTTTCTACAAAAATGATGTCGTAACCGGCTGCTTCCAGCACCTGGACTGCGGCACCAGTGGCACGAGAAACCCCGCCCAAAGCACCACGGGATGCAAGACTGCGGATATAGACATTTGGATCGGTTGCATGCCTCTGCATCCTGAGGCGGTCGCCCAGGATCGCCCCTCCAGAAAACGGACTCGACGGATCCACCGCCAAAACCCCTACCCGCCTGCCGCCTTCCCTAAACCTCGCCACCAGCTTGTCCACAAGCGTGCTCTTGCCGGCGCCAGGCGGCCCTGTGATTCCGATCACCTGGGCGACCGCCCCGTTACCCACAAACCGGTTCAAGGCCGCATAGGCGGCCCTCTCCTCGTTCTCCAAACCTGTGATGAGCTTGGCTATTGCCCGAACATTGCCTGCCTTGCACTGCTCCGCGAGGGTCGCATACATGGCAATCATGGCATCGGAAGCAGGAGAAGAAGCAGAAGTAGTAGAAGCATCACCAGCCATCATGGAAAACCCTTCCTCGCCCTACTTACTTTCCAGATTCCGTTTCACATGCTCTTTGATAAAACCCACCGTAACCGATGTCGGCGTTCCAGGCCCAAAAATCTCGGCAATGCCTTTCGATTTGAGAAAGGGGATATCCTCTTCAGGAATGACCCCTCCACCGAACACCAGGATATCGTCGGCGCCCTTTTCCTTGAGCAGCTCCATTACACGAGGAAAAAGATAGTTGTGGGCACCAGACAGAATCGAGAGCGCTATTACATCTGCATCTTCTTGCAGCGCCGTATCTACAATCTGTTCTGGGGTCTGCCTCAATCCGGTATAGATTACTTCCATACCGGCGTCCCGGAGAGCCCTTGCGATAACCTTGGCTCCGCGATCATGCCCATCGAGTCCTGGTTTAGCGACCACAACCCGGATTTTTCTGTCCATTCCATCCCCCTTTTAGAAGGTCACGCTCGGGCTGTACTCGCCAAAAACAGCGCGCAAGACGTCACAAATTTCCCCAAGCGTAGCATAACTTTTTACTGCATCAAGAATTAGTGGCATCAAATTGTCCGTCCCTTCTGCCGCTTTTTTTAGCCTTTCAAGGCAAGCCTGCACGGTAGCATTGTCTCTGCGAGCCTTAAGCTTCGCCAGTTTTGCTACTTGTTGCTCCTGGACTGAAGGGTCTACACGCAATAAGCCCTTTGGCGGTTCCTCTTTTGCCTGGAATTTGTTAAGCCCTACAACAATCCGCTGCCCTTTTTCCATATCCATTTGCCATGCATACGCAGAGTCTTGAATTTCCTGCTGTATGTAGCCCTGTTCGATCGCCCTTACCGCCCCACCCATCTCATCGATTTTATCCAAATATGCCAGAACATCTTTTTCTATCGACGATGTGAGACTTTCTACATAGTATGAGCCCGCCAACGGGTCGACCGTCTCTGCAACTCCGGACTCGTACGCGAGAATCTGCTGCGTGCGCAGCGCAAGCCGTACCGCATCCTCGGAAGGCAATGCCAGTGCCTCGTCCATAGAGTTCGTGTGCAAAGACTGTGTGCCACCGAGCACCGCGGCCAACGCCTGAATTGCCACGCGTACCACATTGTTGCTGGGCTGCTGCGCGGTCAAGGTAGAACCTCCAGTCTGCGTGTGGAACCGCAACATTTGGCTCTTGGGGTTCTTAGCGTGGAAGCGGTCCTTCATAATGTGTGCCCACACGCGGCGTGCTGCCCTAAACTTGGCCACTTCTTCGAATAAATCGTTATGTGCATTGAAAAAGAAAGAAAGCCTCGGAGCAAAATCGTCTACGTCCAGCCCCGCTGCTATAGCTGCCTCTACATAGGCAATACCGTCTGCAAGGGTAAAGGCCACTTCCTGAACCGCAGTAGCCCCAGCCTCCCGAATGTGGTAGCCGGAAATAGAGATTGTATTCCAGTTAGGAACTTCACCTGCACAATAGGCAAAGATGTCGGTTATCAGCCTCATCGACGGCTTGGGCGGAAAAATATACGTCCCACGCGCAACATACTCTTTTAGGATGTCATTTTGGATCGTTCCATCAAGCACGCTGGCCGGAACTCCCTGCTTCTCCGCAACTGCTATGTACATAGCAAGGAGCACGGCAGCCGGAGCATTGATCGTCATGCTGGTGGACACTTTGTCAAGCGGAATCGAATCAAAAAGGGTCTCCATGTCCTCAAGTGAGTCAATAGCGACTCCAACTTTGCCTACTTCACCTGCGGCCAAGGGGTGATCAGAATCGTACCCTATCTGCGTGGGCAAGTCGAACGCGACGGACAGCCCTGTTTGGCCTTGTTCGAGCAAGTACTTATACCTGGCATTGGACTCCTCAGCCGTGCCAAAGCCAGCATATTGTCGCATGGTCCAGAGTTTTCCACGGTACATTGTGGCCTGAACTCCGCGTGTATAAGGGAATTCGCCAGGCAAGCCCAAATCGTCTAGATAATCTATATCCTCTATGTCCAGAGGCGTGTAGACTCTTTGTATCGGAGTGTTGGACCCTGTGACAAAATTCGCTTTGCGTTCCGGATGTTTGGCAAGCGCTTTCTCTGTCTTTTCTTCCCATGCTTTAAGGGCCTTTTTCAGCTCTTCTTTATCGCTCATGCCATTACTCCTTATAATATAAGCACTTAAGTATTCTTAGCGAGTTCGAGCCCTGCCTTGAGTGCATTCATATTGAGCTCTCCAGTCCCTTTTGGAACGCGAGCCAAGACAGACTGTTTGAGCGCCCTTTCAGACACGACACCGGAAATTCCCCCCAGAACGCCCAGCGCGACAATATTGGCGACGACCTTTTTCCCTATCACTTCTTCAGCTGTCTGCAAGATTGGCAGCGCTATTGTTTTAGCCTTGATGCTCGAGTCCAGCTTTACGCTCGTATCGGTTATAATGACGCCTTTTTTCATAAGAGGGCCATAAGTACGATAAGCGTCGTCCGTAAGAGCAAGCAAATAGTCTGGATCTGTAGCTTTAGGATAATCTATGTCTTCGTCAGAGATTATCACCTCGGCTTTGCTTGAACCTCCACGGGCTTCCGGTCCATAGCTCTGCGTTTGAATAGCGTTTTTCCCATCTTCGATCGCGGCTTCTGCCAGGACAATGCCCGCCAGCAACAGGCCTTGTCCTCCTGAACCGCTTAGTCTGAATTCGACTCGCATCCGCGCTCTCCTCCCTTGGATTTGAAACTCCCATTGTACGTCCGCTGCACTTTTGCCGACATCTCCATGTAGGAGGCTGTGTATTCAGGCCTTTCGGTCTTATAGAGTTCTCCAATCAAAATTTTGCCCTCTGTCTTTTCTGGTGGCAGAGAAGATACGGCTTTGACATTTACGGTGCGGTCCTTAATCCAATTGAGCACTTCCACCGGTCCGCCTATCTTATTCTTTCTACCAAAGTAAGTTGGGCACTGCGTAAGGGCCTCCACAACGGAGAAGCCCTTGTTCATTATTGCTTTTTCTATGAGGCTTTCCAGAAGCGTAACGTGATAACTCGTCGCCCGTGCCACATAGGTAGCCCCTGCAGCTTTCGCAAGCTCACAAAGATCAAAGTCGTACTCAACGTTCCCATACGGAGCGGTGGTAGCGTACATGCCGTGCGGGGTCGTGGGCGAATACTGTCCAGAGGTCATGCCATAAATCGAGTTGTTCATAATGATGGTGGTAATATCGATATTACGGCGTGCCGCGTGGATAAAATGGTTGCCGCCTATCGCTGCACAGTCGCCATCCCCTGTAAGCACTATAACGTGCAGATTTGGTCTTGCCAGTTTTACACCAGTGGCAAAGGCTATCGCCCTACCATGTGTGGTGTGGAGCGTGTCAAAATCGAGGTAGCCGACCGCGCGCGACGAGCACCCGATGCCGGAGACCAGAACGATATTGTTCTTGTCCAGGCCGAGCTTATCGATTGCCCTGACAAGTGCACCGACTACGGTTCCATGTCCACAGCCTGGGCACCAGATATGAGGCAGGCGTTCTTTTCTAAAGTAATCCAGGAATTCTGCCATCAGAAGGCCTCCTTCAGGGCTGCAAAAATCTCGTCAGGATGGAAGAGCTCTCCATTGACCTTTCCTAACTTGACCACTTTGCGTTTGCAATCCACAACGCGCTCCACTTCCAGAGCGAGCTGGCCCAAGTTCATCTCCGGCACAATGATCGTATGGGCGCTCTTTGTGAGTTCCTGCAGTTTTGCATCTGGGAAGGGCCACATCGTCTTAAGCCGCACCATTCCGGCCTTAAGTCCCTCTTGTCGCGCCCTTCGTACTGCAGACAACGCAGCCATGGCAGAAGAGCCAAAAGACACCACGGCCACCTCGCAATCTTCAGTATTCTCTGCAAAGTAGTCCGTGAGTTCGTCAATCCGCGTATCGATCTTGCGGGCTAGCCGCCTTACAAGCCTGTCAGCAATGTCAGGGTTGCTCGTAGGAGCACCAGATTCGTCGTGCGTGAGCCCTGTGCAGTGCCATCGATATCCAGTACCGAAGGGCGCCATAAGAGGAACGCCACCGTCCGGGTCTGCTTCATAAGGTTTATAGCCCTTTGGCGTTTTAGGCATAGGACGTTTTGGCATCTTATAGCTCTTAGGATCTGGCATTACGACTTTTTCCCGCATGTGGCCAATGACTTCGTCCGCAAGGACAATCACAGGCACTCGGAGCTCTTCGGCAATCTTGAACGCTCTAAACGTAAGCTCAAAGCATTCTTTGACGTTTCCGGGCGCAAGGACTACGATAGGGTGATCTCCGTGGGTGCCCCATCGGGCCTGCATGAGGTCCCCCTGTGCAGGACTTGTGGGCATGCCGGTAGAAGGGCCCACGCGCTGCATATCAATAATTACGACAGGAATTTCGCACAGGCTTGCATACCCTATTGATTCCTGCATAAGCGAGAAACCAGGACCCGATGTAGCGGTCATGGCCTTTTTGCCCGCCAATGACGCCCCGATGCAGGCAGCAATGGAACCGATTTCGTCCTCCATCTGGATAAAGCGGCCACCAATCTTGGGCAGTTCCTCCGAACACATTTCCGCTATCTCTGTCGATGGTGTAATAGGATAGCCCGCATAGAATTCTAAGCCTGCAGCTATGGCACCCAGAGTGCAAGCTTCGTTGCCTTGCAAGAGTTTTACTACTTCAGCCATTATGCGCCTCCGGTGGCAAGCTCAAATCGTATGCCGATACGTCCGATCCGCTGCTCTCGGGTTTCTCCTCGATGGGCTTAACTTCAATGGCGAAATCGGGACAGCGATATTCGCACATGTGACAACCTATGCAAAGTTGTGGCCGTTCAGGAAACACCTTGCCGTTCTTGAGTGCAAGGACTTGTTTTGGACAAAAAGCGACACAAATCCCACAACCCTTGCAGTATTTTTCGCGGATGATATGAAAATAGCCTTTTTTCTGTTCAGCCATACCCTCACCCGATGTAGTTGCATGCCACGCGCTGCCTATACAGGCAGGCTTACAATCAGTCTGGAAGAGAAAATCTTAGGAAAAGGGTTTTGTTATGCTTCCAAGAGATTAAAAGTTGCGGCATTGGCTTCATTCTATACGAAGAAGCCAATTCTGTCAAAAAAATCGAGCTACACAGGGCATGGACGCTGCAACCAGGGTCGATGGCCCGGCCCGACTTCCGATTTTCAGTCCGATGCTCTATACTATAACGCAAAAGAAATGGCATGGAGGCTAATCCAATGCAGAAACAGTTGAAGATCCGCGACGTGACGCTCCGTGATGGACAGCAGTCGCAATTTGCGACCCGCATGAATCAGGATCAGGTTACCCGCGTGCTTCCACATTATAAAGAAGCACATTTTTATGCCATGGAAGTATGGGGCGGCGCAGTGCCCGACGCAATAATGCGCTTTCTGGGGGAAAACCCTTGGGACAGGTTGGAGACCATCAAAGCTGGCATTGGAGATGCATCCAAACTCACTGCCTTGTCGCGCGGACGCAATCTTTTTGGCTACAGTCCCTATCCAGATGAAGTTATTAAGGGTTTTTGTTTCAACGCCGTACACTCAGGTATCTCAATAATGCGCATTTTCGACGCTCTAAACGATATCGACAACATGAAGTCGTCCATCGTCTACGTCAAAGAGGCCGGGGGGCTGGCCGACTGTGCCGTTTGTTACACAGTAGACCCTAAGTTCAGCCTAAAGGAAAAAACCAAAGCCTTCTTTGCTGGTAAGCGCCTGCCTCAGAATCTTTTTGGGGTTGAGTATTTTGTAAAGAAGGCGAAGGAACTTGAGGCACTTGGCGCCGATATGATCACCATAAAGGATATGGCGGGCCTCATAGACCCCGCCACCGCGGCCAAACTTGTCTTGGCTATCAAAAATGAAATAGCAATTCCACTCGATCTGCATACCCATTGTACGCCTGGCTATGGTGTAGCCAGTCTCCTTGCTGGCATGGTCAATGGTGTAGACATTATCGACACGGCAGTACTTTCATTTTCTGGCGGTCCTGCGGCGCCAGGCTACGAAATTATGCAGATTTTTGCAGACAAACTTGGTCTCGATACGGGAGTTGACAAGGCGGCGGTTGGAAGAATCGATAGGTTACTGCGCGCAGAGCGTGCAGAGCTGGCAAATTTCGATCAATACAAGCGGCTGCCACCAGAACTAGATCTTTCTAAGGATTCTATCGCTCCGGAACTCAGCAGACTCTTTGACGACGCTATCGAACTGACAGTGACAAAAAAGTATGACAAAGCGCTGGATGCCTGTAGAAGAATCGAAGCTGCTTTTAACTATCCTGAGCCGGACAGTATCGTACAAAAAGCGCAAATCCCCGGTGGAATGTACACAAACATGATGTCGCAGCTTAAGGAGTTGCACCTGGAAAACCAGAAAGACGAGGTTATGCGCATGGTGCCACTCGTGCGGCTGGATTGTGGAGTGCCGCCGCTTGTGACGCCAACCAGTCAAATTGTCGGCGCACAGGCTGTAAACAATGTGGTCTCAATTGCTAAAGGCGATCCACCCTACTCGAATGTTTCCAAGAACTTTGCCGATCTTGTAAAAGGCTCCTATGGCAAGACACCGTGGCCTATCGATCCGGAGTTTAGGTTCAAAATCTGTGGAACAAGAGAAGAAATACCTTACGATACAAGTAATTATAAGAAACAAAACAATCCAGTTCTTCCCGAGGCCGGAGGCGCAAGGCTGGCCCTCAACGAAAAAGAAGAGCTGCTCTTGGAGCTCTTCCCTTCCGTGGCCGAGCGTTACCTTAAGAACAAGCGGATCGCAGAGTGGAAGGCAGCTCACCCTGATGGTGTAGAAGCCACCAAGAATACAGAGCCGGCCACCACTCCTGTTGCAAGCGACTCAAATACGGCAAGCGCCTCAAACGCCGATTGTATCGACTTGGGACAGTGTGCACCGGCATTTTCAAGTCTCGTGGCGCCTCTGGACAAAGATTACTGTATCGACGACGGACTTGACTCAGGTTTCTGGGAAAATGCAATCAATAACGCCGAGTAGCGAGGTGCCAGGCTTATCCTATGCCTGTTTGTCCTTCTTCAAGTTCATTGATACGGTCATGACGAAGACGAAGCATACGAGTATAAAGGCTGCTCCCCATGCCTTTTGATGCCAGTCGTCATAGGGGCTCTTTATGTATTCGTAAATCACGAGTGGCAGTGCACTTATGGGTTTACCGAGCGCCGTGCTGATGTACGGACTACCAAAAGCAGTAAAAAGCAGTGGTGCCGTTTCTCCTGCAATTCGGGCCACCCCAAGCCCTGTGGCGCTCAGGATTCCCTGCTTTGCGGCGGGCAGAATGACACCGAAGGCAGTCCGCCATTGGGGAACCCCAAGCGAAAGCGCCGCCTCCCGATAGGATCCGGGAACAAGCGCAAAGATTTCGCGCATGTTTGTGGTGAGCAGTGGAATCATGATAAAGGCGAGTGCCACAGATCCGGAAAAAGCAGAAAAACCTCTCATTGGTATCACAAGCCACGTGTAAATTACTATACCAACAATAATTGATGGAATTCCTTGTAGCGCGTTGACAAGTATGAGCACGAGCTTTGCAAGCCATTTTTGGGCGTTTTCGGCAAGATAGAGTGCCGCGAGGATCGAGATTGGCAGACTAAGCACCGTTGCCAGCCCCACTACGATCAAACTGCCTAGAATCGCGTTTGCGACGCCGCCGCCCGGGTCCCCGAATGGCTTCTGCGCCTGGGCAAAAAAGTCGATATTGAGCGCCTTGCTACCATTTACCGCAATGGTGACGAGCATATGACCAAGCACGATCAGTACGATAATCACCGGAATCGCGAGTGCAACGACAAAGGCTTTGTTCTTTGTACGACGCCGTTTTATCAGTTTGGGATCTTCCTCGACCGGATTCCTTATAAATGCGGCATCGTTTGATATTGCGTCTCTTGATAATGCATCTTTAGACATTGCCGTTCTCCGTTTTCCCAATGATTCTGCGGCCAAGAAGATTCGTTAAGAACGAAAGAACGAAAAGCACCAGGGCAAGAGTCATCATTGCCGAACGGTGAAGATCGCTTTCCGCTTCGTTGAACTGGCTTGCAATGACGCTCGCAAGGGTATTCCCAAGCGCAAAAACCGAGTTTGGCATGCGCGTGGCGTTGCCAATGAGCATCGTGACAGCCATCGTTTCGCCCAGGGCCCTGCCAAGGGCGAGCAGGACGCCAGCGGCTACTCCTGAGCGGATATACGGGATACTGACGCCTAAAATCATCTCCTGGCGCGTTGTTCCCAAGGCAAGGGCAGCCTCCCGCATCGAATTGGGCACGCGTTGCATCACTTGGGCAGTAAGAGATGCCATGTACGGAATTATCATCACTGCAAGAACAAGAGAGGCTGAAAGTATGCCCACACCATAGGGTGCAACGCCCGCTGCGCCTTCCAGTCTTTGAACAAGCGGCACTATCGTCGTCATTCCCCACAATCCATACACAACCGAAGGAATGGATGCAAGGAGATTGATAAAGATCGACATTGCTCTACTCAAGAAAGAGTTACGCAGGTATTCACCCATGACGATGCCTACCGAAAGAGAAAGGGGCAAGGACACGAGAAGTGCCACGAAAGAAGTGAGCAGGGTACCCGACAGGAAGGGCAGCGCCCCATACTGCTTTGTTACTGGATTCCACTGCTTTCCCGTGAAAAAGCCGAGTCCAAAAACGTGAAAGGTAGGCATCGAGTCGACGGCCAAGGTAAGGAGAACCGCCGCAAACGCCAAAAGCAGGGCCACTGCGGCCCCGCTCGTTATTCTGAAATATCGCTTATCGTTCATGTAGCCCCGTCCGTCTCTTCCGTTTCCATCGTATGCTGGACGTTGTTGGGCCGCCTCAAGGCGGTCTTACCGAAGTTTCTGGCCACCGTAGGTGATGCTTGAGATAATCGCCTCAGCATCGGCAACTGCGGATTTTGGAAGTGGAGCGTAGTCGAGCGCCTCTGCGTATTGTTGTCCATCTTGAATAATCCACATGAGCAAGTCAACGAGAGCCTTGGCTTGTTCCCTTGTTCTTCCGGCATAGCTTTGTTCCTGATAGACCACAAGCCACGTAAGGGAGCTGATGGGATAGCCCTGTGGAGCGCTGGTATTGGCCAGCACAATCCTTGTGTCTTTGGGCATGTTGAGGCTCGCGGCAGCGGAGATCGACGCCGTGGTAGCCTGCACCCAGTTCCCACTTGCATTCTTCAAGGTCGCCATGGAAAGCTTATTCTGGTTGGCGTAGGCAAGTTCGACATAGCCGATGCTGCCCGTGGTCTGCTTGACAACGCCGGCTACACCGGAATTCTGGGCCGCGCCCTGACCTACTGGCCAACTTACGCTGTTCGCATTGCCAACTTGTGAACTCCATTCGGGGCTGACCGCGGAAAGGTAGGCAGTGAAATTGAAGGTCGTACCCGATCCATCCGAGCGATACACCGGCATTATCGGTGTAGAAGGCAGATTCACACCGGGGTTCTGGGCCTTGATGGCAGGGTCGTTCCACCTGGTAATCTTGCCAAGATAGATGTCAGCCACAAGTTCGCCTGTCAATCTGAGTGCCGGATTACCGGGGAGGTTGTACACGATAACGACGGCTCCAACGGTAGTCGGAATATGGACAATCTTAGCTGGGTATTTTGCCATGTCCGAATCCTTGACAAAGGAGTCGCTCGCGCCAAAATCTACGACACGGTCCTGAATGTTCTTAAGGCCGCCAGACGAACCGATAGCCTGATAATTGACTTTTATTCCAGTTTTTTGGGCATAGACGTCGAACATCTTAGTATATAGAGGCGCCGGGAAGGTAGCTCCTGAACCAAGCAGCGACGTTACCTGTGCTGTCGCAACTGAGGTAACGCTAAGCACCAAAAGTAGTACAATTAAGCCGCGGATGCGATTTCTTTTCATTTTCTAACTCTCCTTTCTCTAAACGTGACCAAAAGATAGGCGGCTGCAATTAAGCCTTTGCGACTTTGTGGTTAGAAAACTGTTAAAACGCTGAACAATAACTGAACAATAAAAAAACCGCCCCTGCACGGAGCGGTTTTTCTGACGTTCAACCTAATCTGAAGTCCAGCGAGTGATGTTCTGGTGTGTTATTGATTGGTAGTAGCAGGCTGAGCAGCGGCATCAGTCGTGGCAGCTGCAGGTGCAGTAAACCCAGCGGCCTCGAGCGAAGACTGGAGTGTGGCAATCTCATCTTTGAGTGTGGTCAAACTCGTCTTGGCAGTCGCATAGTCGCCAGAATCGTTCGCAGAAGAAGCGGCGGCAATAGCCTGCTCTTCGTTTGCAATCTGAGCATTGATGGCGTTAAGGTCAAGCTTAGCCTTTTTGGCTTTCTTGGCATCGCCAGCGGCCGCCTCAGCTTCCGCCTTTACCGTGTTGAATGCATTCTGAACATCGGTGAGAAGCGTTGCAACATCGTTCTTGGCAGCTTCAGCATTGGCAGTGGCAGCGTTCTTCGCCGCAGTAGCTGCCTGGCTATACGCCTTTACAAGCTCAGTAAGCTGCTTGTAGTCCTTTCCGGACTGCTTTGCATTCTGAGCAGCCAACTCCGCTTCCATGGCGGCCTTGGCGTCTACAGCTGCCTGATACTCGGTAGGAGCATATACGTCGGCCTTTGCAGCCTCAGCTTCAGACATAATAGCGTTAGCAGCGTCGATATCCTTTTGAGGAAGCTGAGCTGCGCACGAAGCAACAAGAAGTGCAACAAGGACGAGAGAAACTACCTTAAGGTACTTCATAAAGTGAACCCTCCGAAAAACTCCGGCTGGGAGAAGCGGCAAGCGGGCACACACGATGTCGAAATCTTGCCTTCTTCTACATCAACCACCGAAATAGTACCTATGATGGTAAATTATGTCAATATATGCGAAATATGCAGCTTTTGATGCCGTAGCGCAAAATATTCATAAATACCGTCTTCTAAATAAGTTGCTACACAAGCATTTTCTTCTTTGTCCTTTTGCCACTTTATGGATACAATGATGCAAATGAGCTTATTAGAAAG
>Ga0116170_10001489_pt1 | contig 23571 bp, 17 predicted proteins | sample AD_JPNHW1_MetaG_FD_89797 | JGI IMG/M metagenome (GOLD analysis project Ga0116170, IMG submission 89797) | Active sludge microbial communities of municipal wastewater-treating anaerobic digesters from Japan - AD_JPNHW1_MetaG | ecosystem: Engineered > Bioreactor > Anaerobic > Digestate | place... | reverse complement strand
TTTCTGGCATTAGCATTGATGACGAAGGAAATATTTTTCATTCAGGCTATTTTAAAGATACTATTGTTTTCAGCGGTAATGTCCTGACTTCCACACCGGGAAAGCGGGAAATGTTTTTAGTCAGTTACAATAAATACGGTCAATTTCGTTGGGCCCGGCCAACATTGGGAGGAAACTATGCAGAGGGATACGATTTAACTGCTACAAGGGATGGCAGGGTTGCCGTGGTCGGGCATTTTCGGGGGCTGGTGCAATTTGGTCAATTCCAGGTTCAATCGCTTTCCGGGGAAGATATGTTTATCGCCGGCTACGACAGCCTGGGCAATTGTCTCGGGGTGTCCAATTTCGCCAACTCCTACGGTACGGGGATTTGCGATGATCCGGCCGGCAATTTATACTTTACGTGCCTTTTTAATCCATCCACGACCATCGGATCGCAACCCTACACATCGTATGGGGCACTGGATATTGTCGTGGCCAAATGCTCCGCCATCACCGGGATCGGCGGGCCCGAACCCTGGGAAGAAGAGCGGCTGATGATCTACGCCAATCCCACCACGGGCAAATGCACCGTCACCCTTCCGGCGGCGTTGCAGCACGAAACGGATCTTATGTTGCGGGTGTTCGATTCCGGCGGGAGGCAGGTGGGAGAATACCTGTTGGATCAATCGGCCGGGAAAATACAACTAAATGTCGAAGCGCTGGCCCAGGGCATCTACCAGGTGGTGGTGAGCGGCGGGGGGAAGGTGTACAGCGGGAAGGTGGTATTTAAGAAGTGACGGGAGTGACGGAGGTGACCAGGTGACGGTTCAATTAAAAATGAAAAATTAAAAATTACGAACTACTGCCGACTGCGGACTGCTGACTGCCGACCGGAGACTGAGTACTGGCAACTGAGGCGGGGGGTACCCCGTCGGTGTGGGGTGTTAACGAGAAAAACCACGGGAACACCGAAAATCTTACGATGGCATATGAATCTTGTGTATTATTGCCGAAAAATCAACCCTATGAGAGCAAAATCCCTTTTATTTCTCCTCCTCGGGGGAGTGATCCTCTTTTCCCTCCCGCTGGGGGGATGTAAACCCAAAAAACCCATGCAGGCACGACAGATACCCCTCGAGGATTTCTTCAAAAATCCCGACAAAGCACGCTACCAGATCTCGCCCGACGGCAAATACTTCTCCTTCATGGCCCCGTATGAAAAACGGATGAACATCTTTGTGCAGGAGATCGGTTCGGAAAAAGCCACTCAGCTCACCTTCGAAAAGGACCGCGACATCTCCGGCTATTTCTGGAAAAACCCCACCCGCATCGTCTTCCTGAAGGATACCGGCGGCGATGAGAACTTCCGGCTGTACGGCGTGAATGTGGACGGCAGCGACCTGAAGTGCTTCACCGACTTCCCCAAGGTACGCACTGAGATCTTCGACGACCTCTACGACCTCCCCGACGAGATGATCATCGGGATGAACAAGCGCAACCCCGAAGTGTTCGATCCTTACCGCCTCAACATCGTCACGGGCGAGATGACCATGCTGGCCGAAAACCCCGGCAACATTCAGGGGTGGATCCTCGACCACGCCGGCAAACTGCGCGCCGCCACCGCCATCGTCGACGGGGTGAACGCCCAGATCCTCTATCGCGAAAAGGAAACCGATCCCTTCAAGCCGGTCCTCACCACCAGCTTCAAGGAAACCTGCTCGCCGCTGTTCTTCACCTTCGACAACAAGAATATCTACGCTTCGTCGAACCTCGGCCGCGACAAAAGCGCCATCGTCGAGTTCGACATCGCCAACGGCAAGGAGGTCAAGGTACTTTACGAGAACAAGGATTTCGATGTGAACGACGTGAGCTGGTCGCATGCGAAAAAGAACCTCACCTGCGCCAACTACGAATCGGCCAAACAGGAACGCTATTTCTTCGACCAGGATGCAAAGCAGATCTACGACAAGATCCAGCAGAAACTTGGCAACTACACCTTCAACATCACCTCCATGACCCGGGCGGAGGACAAATACATGATCCGCGCCTACAGCGACCGGTCGCTGGGCAGCTATTACGTGTACGACGTGACGAAAGACGACCTGAAGAAGGTGGTCGATATCGCCCCCTGGCTGAAGGAGGAAGAGCTGTCGGAGATGCTGCCCATCGAGTACACCGCGCGCGACGGGATGAAGATCCAGGGATACCTCACCCTGCCCAACGGTTACACGATGGAGACGGCCAAAGACTTGCCGGTGGTAGTCAACCCGCACGGCGGCCCCTGGGCGCGCGACAGCTGGTACTTCAACCCCGAGATCCAGTTCCTGGCCAACCGAGGCTACGCCGTGCTGCAGATGAACTTCCGCGGATCGACCGGTTACGGCCGCGTTTTCTGGGAAAAGTCGTTCAAGCAGTGGGGACAGACCATGCAGGATGACGTCACCGACGGCACGAAATGGCTCATCGAAAAGGGCATTGCCGATGCGAAGAAGATCGCCATTTACGGCGGAAGCTACGGCGGATACGCCACACTGCAGGGATTGGTGCGCGAGCCCGACCTCTATGCAGCCGGTGTCGATTACGTGGGCGTATCGAACCTCTTCACCTTTATGAAGACCATCCCGCCCTACTGGAAACCGATGCTCGACATGATGTACGAGATGGTGGGCAACCCGAGGGCCGACAGCGTCCAGTTCACCGCCACCTCGCCTGCACTCAACGCCGGCAAGATCAAGACCCCGTTGTTCGTGGCACAGGGCAAGAACGACCCGCGCGTGAACATCGACGAGTCGAACCAGATCGTCGACGCCCTGAAAAAGCGGAACATCACGGTCGAATATATGGTGAAAGACAACGAAGGACACGGCTTCCACAACGAGGAGAACCGCTTCGACTTTTACCGGGCGATGGAGAAGTTCTTAGGGGAGCATCTGAAATAGTGCCCCTGGTTCCTCCAAATGGGAGAGGAGAATCGAGAAAAAGACCTTCCAGGTTTCCAAAATCGGGAAGGTCTTTTTTATTGGCTCACAATCATCAAAAATACGGCTCAAATCTCACGATGAATGAGCTTTATTTTTTTAGCGATGAGCCACAACGGAAAACTACACGTATTTCTCCCCCTTTTCGAGCATCACGTCGTTGACAAACTGGCGGATCTGCTGCTCATCGGACTTGCGGCACACCAGCAGCACGTTGTCGGCTTCCACCACGATATAGTCCTCCAGCCCCTGTAACACCACCACTTTGTCTTTCGGCATGTTGACGATGCAGTTCTTTGCGTCGTACATCATTACGTTTTTACCGACCACCGCGTTGCCGTTGTCGTCGTGCGGGCGGTTTTCGTACAGCGACCCCCAGGTGCCGAGGTCAGACCAGCCGAAATCGGCTGCCAGCACGTACACGTTATCGGCGTTCTCCATTACCCCGTAGTCGATCGAGATGCTCGTGCACACGGTGTAGGTTTCGCCGATGAAGGCTTTCTCGTCGCGCGTACCGTACTTTCCCTCACCCTGCCGGAAGAGTTTCTCGACGTCGGGCAGATGCTTTTCAAACGCCGCCAAAATGGATTTCAGCGACCAGATAAAGATCCCCGAATTCCAGAGAAAGTCGCCGCATTCGAGGAAGGTTTTGGCCAGCTCGAGGTTGGGCTTCTCGGTGAAGGTCTTCACCTTCTTGATGTGTTCCTCTGCCGGGTACACATGCTTTTTCGAGTCGAGGTACTGGATATAGCCGTAGCCGGTGTCGGGACGGCTGGGCCGGATGCCGAGAGTGAGGAGCCAGTCGTTTTCGCCGGCGGCTTTCAGCGCCGTTTCGATGTTCTTCAGGAAAATGTCCTCCTTCAGGATGATGTGGTCGGAGGGGGCCACAACAATACGGGCTTCGGGGTCGCGGGCAAGGATGCAGTGGTTGGCGTAAGCGATGCACGGTGCGGTGTTGCGGCGGGCCGGCTCGAGCAGGATCTGCCGGGCGGTGATTTCCGGGATCTGCTTCTGGACCAGCGATTTATATAACTGGTTGGTGACGATGTAGATGTTCTCTTTCGGGCAGATCCGCCGGAAGCGTTTGTAGGTTTGCTGGATCAGCGTCTCACCGGTACCGAGGATATCGATGAACTGCTTGGGATGGGAGGTCCGGCTCATGGGCCAGAAACGTGCGCCGATGCCGCCGGCCATGATCACGCAGTAGTTGTGCTTCGACTTTACCATAGAAGAGGAGGGTTAATTTTCTACAAACATAAGGAAAAAGATCTACGATGTACGATCTACGATCTGGGAAGGCAGTCGGCAGTCTCCAGTCGCCAGTCGGCAGTCGGCAGTCACTTTGTTACTCTGTTACTTCCTTCAGAAACGCTTATAGAACTTGAACACCTCCAGCGACAGTTCACTCAGAACCCCGGCCTGGCGATGGGCATCGGAGCCTCGTGTCATTATGGTCAGAATGTAGGGTCTGTGGTGGTAATAGATGATCCCCGATTCGGAAAAATCCATGGTGTTGTCCATTCCCCTCTCGCCGAATTTGTGCGCCACCGGGATGTCGGCCGGCAGTTCTTTGATCAGACCGTCACGGAATTTGCTGTCGGTCATCAACCGGAGGGCATAGGCCGATAATTCCCTGTTTATAAAGGTTGCATTGTAGAGCAGGCGGAAGAACTTGGAATACTGCCGCGGAGAGATCGTATAACGGGTGTTCGCCGCCTCGTAAGGGGCAATGCCGAAATCGGTAAAGTATTGATTGTACCTGGCGTGGTCGAGATGCTTCGAAAGGATATAGGTGGCGCTGTTATCCGACTCATCGATCATGTACGAGAGAAGCTCTTCGACGGTATAGGATTTCCCGGGCCGGATCGACTCTCCTTTATACTCCTGCGACGGAAACTCGCTCTGTGGTTTCTCATACGCGAACCGGGTTTTCAGGGTCCCCGGATGCTCCTGTTCCTGCCTCAGGTAATACAACAGTACAGGAACTTTCATCAGGCTCCCCGGCAGGAACTCCGATTCGCAATCGATGCCCATCCACCCACTGGTAGCCATATCTTTCAGATAAACGGAAGCTTCCCGGATGCTTCCTTCCGACTTTGCCTGCTGGATCTGCTGGAGCAACCGGGCTTTCAGCTGAGAGAAGAGGGTCGATTCCGAATTTATATCCACCAGCAGGAGCGGATCGACATATCGGTCGTTTACTGACTTTTCCCGAACGATATCGAGTGAACATGGGTCCTCCAACCGTGGCTGCTCCGATGGTGCCGGGTTGGCCGAATTCTTTCGCACCAACAGAAGGATGTTGATCATGAGTAAAACAGAAACAACAGCCATCAGGATGTATCCCAATCTTCCCATCCGCCTGCGCGGGGGCGTATCGTCGGGGGGTACCGGGTTATGCTTTTTCATTGCAATACCATTCCAATCAGGCGGTAAAATTACGAAAAAGAACCGTAGTGATCCGGCCCGGTCCGTTCCCAAGAAAAAATGGTTGCGGGATTAAGTTTTTGATAAAGCGATAATTACACTTTACCGCCTGATCAATACCGTTGCCGCGGAAGCGTCGCCGGCATTCAGCCTTACCAGGTAAATTCCCGGGCGAAATCCTGTCAGCGAAAAGGTCGTCGGTCCGGTCGGCGATACCGGCTGCACCAGGATCTTTTCGCCGGTGACAGATACCAGTTCGGCCAGGAGCGTAGGGCCATCCGGCAGTCCTTCCGGCACCAGGGTGACTTTGTCCTCCGCCGGGTTGGGGAAGATCCGGAAGGTGATCGTCCTGCCGGACCCCGATATCCTTTCCCCGGGCTGTACCGCCTTTTCCCCTTTCTCCGAAAGGGTTACGGGAGAAAGCGGAGTGTTGCACCCGATGCAGTGCGTGGTGATGTAAGCATGCAGGTAGCCGCCCGGCTGTACCGTTGTTCCCGGCCGCAGGAGGATGGAGTCTCCTGCGATCAGCGTTGCAGCACCGCCGGACTGAACGATAAACACCGAACCCGAATCGGCGGTTTTCACGCATTTCGCCGCCTGGCAATCGCCGGAACCCATTGCCAGGGTCACGTTCTTCAGCAGGATCTGCGCGGGCAACGGCGGGTTGACCGATACAGTGTAACTGCCGGTTGCCGGGTTTCCCGAAGCGCAATAAATGCTTGATGTCACGACGCAACTCACCACATCCCCGTCGGCCGGGATATAGGTATAGGTTGCATTGCCGGCATTGGTTGCATTGCCGTCATTGATTTTCCACTGGTAGGAGGGAGCCGTTCCTCCATTGACCGGGGTGGCCGTGAACGTAGCCGGGGTGCCCGCACAGACAGTGTCCTGCGAGGCCGATACCGTCACGCTTACCGGCATAGGGGTACACGCCGTACCGGTGATCTGGACGTCGTCGACAGCCCAGTAATATCCGTAAGTACCCGTGTAATTCCACCGGAACAGCACCTGGCTCTGCATGGCCGCCCCGCTTACCGCAAGGGTTACCGAAGCCGGGTTGGCCGTCGTGGCGGTATAAGTAGCCAGCGTGGTCCAGGTCGAGCCGTTGTTGGTGCTGTACGATACTGTTCCCGAAGAGCCGGTGTAAGACCGGAAATAATGATTGAACGAAAGGTTCACCATGGTGTAGCCGGTGAGGTCGAAAACCGGTAAGACCAGGTCGGCATTCTGGGTATATCCGCTGCCGTACCCGTCGCTGTTGAGGTAGGTATAGCTGCCCGTCAGGGCCGGGAGCGGACTTACACCGGTCATCGTGCCGAAGGTCCACACCTGCCCGTTTCCGGTGTGGTCGACCTGCGACCAACAGGAAGGAAGGGTGGCGGCGGAGAAGTTTTCGGCGAAGGGAAGTCCGGTGATGCTCACACACAGGGTGGAGAAAGAAAGATCGTTTCCGTAGAACGTGCCGTTGGCATTGGTGGCGTAAGCCCGGATATGGTAAGTCGTTCCGGCCGCAAGTCCTGTGATCGTACTGACGAAGGTACCGGTTCCGGAACCGTTGGTGGAATGATTGCCCGTCACCACCGGGTTGACTGCCGTTCCCCAGCAGATTCCTCGTGCAGTAATGGCCGATCCGCCGTCGGAGGTAATGGTGCCCCCCGACACGGCGCCGGTGGGGGTAACCGAAGCGACAGCGGTGGTGGTCAGCACCGGCGCCGCGACGGAAGAGGTCGCCAGCCATATAGTGGCGTTCATGATCAGCCGTTCATGATTGCCGCCGGCGTCGCCTGTCCAGCCGTTGTAGAGCACATCGCCCGAATCGCCGGTGCCGTCGTCGCAGGGGGAACTGTCGCCGATGGCGGCCACCTTGCCGTTGCCGAAGGTGGCGTAGGCAAACATGACATTGGTATTGCCGAAGGAGGAACCGGTTTTATAGAGGATGCCTTTCACCGAACTGTTGGCGGTCGGCGTAAGCGTCATGGAGTTGCCGCTGCTCCACATGGCGGAGGTTACGTCGCCCATGATGCCGTGCAGGATCGGGTCGGTGGGCAGAGAGGGGATATTGGTTGTGGTTTGCGAAAAAGAGGCGTTGTCGAAAGTGATGCCGAACGGATTTGTCTGGACTGTGTTGGAGCTCATCAGGTCGTTCCAGATCTCGGGCGAGTCGTACCCGTCGTTGTTCCGGTCGGAGCTGGCGTGGTCGGCCACCATGAAGAGCCCCCCGCCGTTCTGTACGAACAGCATGATGGCCGTTTTTTCAGCATCCGTGTACAGGATATTGGGTTCGCAGTCGATGAACACCTTGTAATTTGACAGATCCTGCGGATTCGATGTATTCCCATAGGTGATGGCGCCGTTGTAAGGGAGCGATTCCACGATATATCCCTTCTTCACCAGATCAATTCCCCACGCCGAGATGCCGCCATACCAGTAAGTTTCGGCTGTGGAGGAGGTGATACCCGATTGCGCGGGAGTCGGGATCTGCTGCGGGTTCGATTCGGTGCCGGTCCCGGCTACCGGAGGACCGCCCGTGTAGCCAATGTTATGCAGGTCGGCGTCGATCACCCAATCGGCGTTACCTGCGCTCTCGGCCTTGTTGCTGTTGAACAGGATTTTGACCTGGGCCCGGAGGAGAAAAGGAAAGAGGATCAGGAAAAATACGGGAAGAAATCGCCTCATGGTGGAAAAAGGACTATGAAATTTCGGATGGGGCGACAAAATTACATAAATAAATGGCTGATAATCCTCTATCTACCACTCGTCATTCGTCACTCGTCACTCGTCATTCGTCATTCGGATTACCGGTGCCACGGCACTTACCAGATAGACCCGGTTTGTTTGCAGGCAGAGGCAGCGGTAGCGGCTGCGCATCTTTTCTTTTTTTCGGAAGAAGCGGCGTCCGTGGAGGGTGAAAACAGCATCGAAAGGCAGCTCCTCCAGCCGCACGGTATTATCGGGCGGATCGTATTGCTGCAGGGCCGCGGAAAGTTTATGATCGGCGGAAGAGGAGGCGCTTGGGTTTTCGATGTGTTTGTTCAGGATGCGCAGCAGGCGGTCGGGAAAGATCTCCGGAAGCAGATGCGGTTCCAGCAGGCGGCGGAAGGTGGATTTCCAGGCTTCGCCGTGGGGTTGTGGCCGGCGTTTGCGGCGGAGGGATAATTTCTTCAGCGATGCCAGGTAGTCGAGTTCAACGCGGTGGTGCGCTATTTCATGGACGAGGGTGATGAGAAAGGCGTAAGGGTTCAGCGTGCCGTTTACCGTGATCCGGGCGGGACGGGGGCTGCTGGCAGGCCGGAAATCACCCGCTTTCGATGTGCGGTGGGGCACCACGTGCAGGCTGACCGGGAATTCAAGAAGCTGCAGAACGACCGTATCGAGGGCAGCGCCGGGTACATGGGGCCCAAGGACGGTCCGCAGTTTTTCCTCATAAGAGGGTTTGGGAACGGTGGCGGGCTTGGGAGCGGGCTTTCCGTTTCCCGGTTTCGGACCGGCCGGGGGCTCTTTCCGGGTTTGTTTTTTCGCCGGTTTTTCCCCGGAACCGGGTTTGGAGGGAAGGAAGGGGAATAAAGAGAGTTGCATCAATAAAATCGAAACGAATTTATTTGAACGTCGGGCAGTTGCATCCCCGCGGATGAATGGCGCGGCGCTGCGGGTACCGTTGCGGGCTGCATGATACAGCCAACAGGAGCACGATCAGCAGGATTGGGACGATGGCCCGCAGGAACCCAAATGATTGTCTGTTCAGCATATCCGCGATAAAGGTAACGAAAACATAAACACACCCATGACCGATGCCCGGCACCTCATTTGAAACGGTATTTCTACTGAATTCGTATCCGTTCAGTTTTGATTTTGGATGGTTCCACCCCAACGGGGCGGGAAATACCCAGTGATCATTCGGCGAGCTACCAGGGTTGTTTTTCCTATTTTTCGTACTTTCGCATGACGTATGTTGCTCAGAGGTTTTCAGATCATCGGGAATTATGTGCTGCTGATGCAGAAGGTCTTCAGCCGGCCGCAGAAGGGGAAGATCTTCTGGAACCAGATGATGAACGAAATCCAGGGCCTCGGCCTTGAATCGCTGGGCATCGTCGCCTTCATCTCGGTTTTCATGGGGGCGGTCGTATCCATCCAGACCGCGTACAACATCACCAGCCCGCTGATCCCCATGTCGATGGTGGGCTTCACCGTGCGCCAGAGCGTCATCCTCGAATTTTCTCCCACGGTGATCAGCCTGATCCTGGCGGGAAAGGTCGGATCCCGGATCGCCTCCGAAATCGGTACCATGCGGGTCACCGAGCAGATCGACGCACTCGAGATCATGGGGGTGAACTCGGCTAACTACCTGATCTTCCCAAAGATCGTCGCCTCCGTACTGATCAACCCGGTGCTCATCGTCTTCAGTATGTGGATGGGCATCCTCGGCGGATGGATTGCCATGGTAGCCAGCGGACTGGTTTCCACTACCGATTTTGTCCATGGCATCCGGATCGATTTCCTGGGCTATACGATCTTCTATGCCCTCACCAAGACCATCTTTTTCGCCTTCATCATCTCGTCGGTTTCCGGTTTTTACGGCTATGTGACCCAGGGTGGCGCACTGGAAGTGGGGCAGGCCAGTACCAAAGCCGTGGTCGTCAGCAGTGTGATCATCATCCTTTTCAACCTCGTTCTGACCCAGCTCCTCCTGACATGATCGAAGCGCGAAACATCAACAAGGCTTTTACCGGGCATACCGTGCTCCGCGACGTGACGTGCAGTTTCGGGAAAGGGAAGACCAACCTCATTATCGGACAGAGCGGATCGGGGAAAACGGTGCTGATGAAGTGTCTGGTCGGGCTTTTCGAAGTTGATAGCGGCCAGGTCTTTTACGACGACCGCAATTTCACGGGGATGAATTTTGACGAGCGGAAAAACCTGCGGCAGGAGATCGGCATGCTCTTCCAGGGCGGGGCGCTGTTCGATTCGATGAATGTAGAAGAAAACGTTATGTTCCCGCTCAACATGTTCACCAGCCAGACGCGGAAGGAGAAGCTCGACCGGGTCAACTTCGTGCTGAACCGGGTGAACCTCGACAATGTAAACCGTCTGATGCCTTCGGAGCTCAGCGGGGGGATGCGGAAACGAGTGGCCATCGCCCGTGCCATTGCCATGAACCCGAAATACCTTTTCTGCGACGAGCCCAATTCGGGCCTCGACCCCCACACCTCGGGGGTCATCGACCACCTGATCCAGGAGATCACTGCCGAATACGACATCACCACCATCGTCAACACCCACGACATGAACTCAGTGCTCAGCATCGGCGACAGCGTGGCCTTCATCTACCAGGGCCAGCTTTGGTGGAAAGGCGATAAAGAGACCATCCTGCATACTTCGAACCCCGAACTCAACGATTTCGTGTTCGGAACTGAACTCACCTCCCGGTTAAAACGCTGACCCATGGCGCTCAACGTGCTCGATTACATCATGCTCGGCATCCTGGTGCTATTGATCATCCAGGGATTCATGAAAGGGTTCATCTCGTCGCTGGCCGCCATCGCCGCGCTGATCGTGGGCATCTGGGCCGCCATTCATTTTTCGAACTACATCGCCGCCCTGCTGACCGAGCATTTTCACCCGTCGCAGAAATGGCTCCCGGTGCTGGCGTATGTCATCACCTTCCTGCTGGTGGTGATCGCCCTCATGCTGCTGGCGAAACTGGCCGAAAAGCTGATCAACGCCACCGGGCTGGGCTTTCTCAACCGCCTCGGCGGAGGGCTGCTCGGCATTGTCAAAGGCGCGATCCTGGTGAGTGTTCTGATCCTCCTGCTTCAGCTCATCGATCCCCACGGGAAACTGGTCGCCGAAAAATACCGGAAAGAATCGTTCCTGTACAGCCGCATGGAACAGGTTGTGCCGAAAACGATGCGACTCCTGAAAACGGAGGTGAAACTGCCTTGGGTGAAGGAAGAAAAACAGCCGCCCGCACCCGCCAATCCTCCCGTTTGATTTTTTTCCTCAGAATTTTAACATGAGACGATGGCTGTCACGGATCCCCGCCCGATTTCAGGGGGAGAGCGTAACCCGTTGTGAACCCTGCCGCCTCTGTGGGGCTACAACCGGAATCCGGATTGGGAAGGTCGATTACTGGGATCTCCGTACCTCCGACCTGCTACAGTGTCCATCCTGTCGTCACATTCAGCTTGACCCCATGTTGAACGATGCCGAGACGGCCGCCGGCTGCCTGGCGTACTATTTCGAAGAACTTCAGCGGGTGGGGAAGAGGGAGACGGAAAAAAACGCCGAACGCAACTTCCGCCGGGGAGTGTTGTTCGGGTACAAGCTGAAACGCAAAGGGATCATTCCTGCAGAAGCGCTGGAAATGGGCCCCGGGTCGGGTTATTTCGCTGCCGGGCTGCGGTTCGTCTTTCCCGCGCTGAAGATGACGGTAATGGACGTGAACGCCGAAGTGCTGGCCCCGATCCGCTCCACACACGGCTTCCTGACCCTGGAGGGAGTACCGGAACGGTTCGTGGAATCGTGCGAAAGCCGGTTCGACCTGGTCATCGCACGCGATTTGCTGGAACATGTTGCCGACGTGCCCGCCGCGATCCGGAACATTGTCCGCTACCTTGTTCCCGGAGGCCTCTTCCATTTCATTACCCCCAATGGACAGGAAGATGTATGGAAACACTACCTGGCGGCGAAAATGGCCGGCCGGCCATCGGAACTGCTTATCAACCATGTCAATTACTTCGACGGGAATAGTCTGCGCAAATTGCTGGAACGCAACGGTCTGTCAGCGGTGGAGTATTACACCTACGGGATCAAGCGGACCCTGCGGGGCAACGGGTGGAAATCTTCAACTAAGCTGATGGCGGGGCTTTCGCGGGGGAAGAGAGTGGATGAACAATTGAACAGTATTCACAACGACTCCTCCGGGCCATTCCCTCTGAAAAAATGGTACATCATCCCGAAGCGACCCCGGCTTACGTGGCTTTATTGTCTCTGGCATCACCATGAGATCTTGCGCCTGCCGCCCGAAGCCAATGTGGGTCACGAAATATGGGGAATATTCAGGAAATAGCGCCGAGTTCGCTGACAACCGTTTCAGGGGTGATGCTGCGAATGCAGGTGCAATCCATGCTTTTCCGGCACTCATGACAGTTTTTTTCGATTACCAGCGCGGTGGCGTTGCGTCCCAGGGGCGCCCAGCGGGTGGGGAAGATGGGTCGCATGGGCGCATAAAGGCCGATGGTTTTGATCCCCAGCATGGCGGCGATGTGCAGGGGGCCGGTACTGGCCGCCACCAGCGCATCGGAAGAGGCAATCAGCGAGATCAGTTCAGTGAGGGTAAGTTTTCCGGTCAAGTCTTCGACTCTTCCCCGGTGCTTTTCCAGGAATCCGGTTATCAGCGCCCCTTCCTCTTTTGTCCCGGTGATGACGATCCGGTATCTTTCTGCCGGAAGGAGTTCAATCAGCCGCGAAAAATTACCGAGCCCCCACTCGCGGGCGCTGCCCTTCGATTTGGGGTGGAGGATGACGGTTACCTCAACCCCCGGCCCCTTCTCCTTCAGGAGAAGGGGAGGCACCCCTCTCCCAGGGGAGAGGGGTTGGGGGTGAGGCATAAGCCCCACGACCTCATCCAGCGTATATTTCCGCCGGATCCCCAGCCCTTTCAGCAGTTCCAGGTTGAGTTGAGCCTCGTGCAGATTCGAATTCTTCCGCGGGATGTGCAGCAGGCGGTTGCAGGTCAGCCAGGTGAAAAAGCGCCCGGCGGTGGCGATGCGCAGCGGGATTTTCGCCCTCATCGCCGTCCGGCAGACCGCTCTGTCGGGGAAGACATGGACGATGGTGTCGGCACGGAGCTTTTGCAGGAACAATACTCTCTGCGTCTCTGCGTCTCTGCGATCATTTGAAATCAGCGGATCACCCAATGAGGTGCGGGGTTCCCAGCAAACGATCTCATCCACCCCGGGGCACAATTCCACTACCGGGCGGGTGTATTCGCGGCAAAGAAAAATAACGGTACAGCCGGGAATTGCCTGTTTCAGCACGGCAACCATCGGCAGCGTCAGAACGACGTCACCGATACTGTCGGTCCGGCTGAGGATGATGCGCATTATCCCAGGATGGCCTGGATGCCGGGAAGCTGCTTGCCTTCGATATATTCGAGCATGGCGCCGCCGCCGGTCGAGACGTAGCCGACCTTGTCGGCCAGCCCGTACTTGTTGACGGCTGCCACCGAATCACCGCCGCCCACCAGGGTGAAAATGCCATTGGCCGTGGCTTTCGCCAGCGCTTCGGCAATGAACTTGGTGCCGGCTTCGTAGTTGTTCATCTCGAACACGCCCATCGGGCCGTTCCAGAGGATGGTGCCCGACTGCTCGATGACGTGTGCGAACTTGGCGCAGGCCGACGGACCGATATCGAGGCCCATCCAGGGAACCTGGATCTCGTAGGCGCTGCTGGTCCTTTTGTTGGCGTCGTTGGAGAAGGCGTCGGCCAGTACCGCGTCGGCGGGGATGTAAAGGTTGATGCCCTTTTCCTTTGCCCGTTCGAGGATGTTCTTCGCCATTTCGACAAAATCCTCTTCGACCATCGAAGCGCCGGTTTCGCCGCCCTGGGCCTTGATGAAGGTGAACATCATCCCGCCGCCGATGATCAGGTTGTCGACCTTATCCATCAGGTGGTTGATGATCTCGATCTTGGTCGATACCTTGGCGCCGCCGAGGATGGCGGTGATCGGGTGCCTGCCGTCCTTCAGGCATTTGTCGATGTTGATGATCTCGTTGGCCATCACATAGCCGAACATCTTGTTTTGCGGGAAGAATTCCGCGATGATGGCGGTGGAGGCGTGGGCGCGGTGGGCTGTGCCGAAAGCGTCGTTTACGTACAGGTCGCCCAGCACGGAAAGCTTGCGTGCAAATTCGCGGTCACCCTTCTCCTCTTCCTTGTAGAATCGGAGGTTTTCAAGTAATAGGACTTCGCCCGGCTGCAGCGAGGCGGCGAGATCGGTGGCGCTTTGCCCGATGCAATCGTCGGCGAACTTCACCGGACGGCCCAGCCGTTGCGAAAGCACCGGGATGACGTGTTTCAGCGAATATTTTTCTTCGGGGCCGCCCTTGGGCCGGCCTAGATGCGACATCAGGATCACCGACCCGCCGCCGTTCAGGATATGGTTGATCGTAGGAATGGTGGCGTCGATGCGTGTGGAATCCGTCACATGGAATTCGCTGTCGAGTGGTACGTTGAAATCAACCCGGATCAGCGCTTTTTTTCCGTTAAACGAGAAATTATCAATGGTTTGCATGTGTGAATGATTTGAATGCAGGAGCAAAAGTACGGTTTTTTGGTGACGAGGTGACGAAGGTGATGGAAGTGACGGAGGTGACAGGGTAACAAAGCAACAGGAGAAGCGGGGAGGCGTTGCCTGATGGTATCGGGATTGCGGGTAATTTTCGGAAGGGGACTGTCACGAAAGGCATCAACATAGATCCTATCCCTTGGCAGCTTCACTGAAAACAGAAAAACCGATCTCTGAATAAAACTAAAAAATAAAAGATTGAATTTGAAATATTAGTTTTGAGATGTATCTTTGCAGCATGATCCATCGCCTTGCAGAACATACGGTCAGGGACCTGCTCGGGGGCTTTCCCTGTGTTGCCCTCATCGGACCCCGTCAGGTAGGGAAAACTACGCTGGCCAAAAAGATCAGGGAGTTTTACCCCCAGAGTATTTATCTCGATCTTGAGATGAGAAGTGATTTTATTCGGTTGGAGGATCCCGAAACATATCTTGGCCAATTTATTGACCGGTTGATCATCATTGACGAAGTACAGCGAAAAAGAGAACTGTTTCCTGTGTTACGGGCAATGATTGACAGGCACCGGGTGCCGGGCAGGTTTCTGTTGCTGGGATCGGCGGCCCCCGAACTACTACGAAACAGTTCCGAGACCCTGGCCGGCAGGATCGCCTATTGTCCGCTGACTCCGTTGCAGATCAAGGAAGTCGTACCACGTTACCCGGTTACGGACTTATGGTTCTACGGAGGATTTCCGGATCCCTTCCTGAACCGGAAATACTGGTTACCCTGGATGAATAATTTCATCAGAACCTATGTGGAAAGGGACCTTCCCAACCTGGGATTCCCGGCCGACCGGCGAACCGGCGAGAGGATCTGGATGATGCTGGCCCATTACCACGGCGGAATAGTTAATTATGCCGAAATCGGTAAAAGCCTCGATCTGAGCCAGCCGACCGTGAAAAAGTACATTGGATTCCTGGAAAGCACCTTCCTGGTCCGGCTTATCAAACCTTTTCATTCCAATGCCGGAAAAAGACTGGTAAAATCGCCTAAGGTCTATCTGACCGATTCCGGGATATTCCACTTTTTCCTTGGAATCGAGACCCTTGACCAACTGTATGGTCATCCTAAAATCGGGGTCTCCTGGGAGGGGTTTGCCATCGAGCAGATCATTTCAGCCTTACCGGTCAACTGCCGGTATTACTTTTACCGAACACACGATGGGGCGGAACTCGATCTGGTGATCACCCGGGGTGACAAACCGGTGGCCGGCATTGAGATCAAATTCGGGTCGGATTTCCGCGTCTCGCGGGGGAACACCGAAGCGGTACGAACGCTGGCTGTCACAAACAAATTCATCGTTATCAGGGATGATGAGGACTACCTGTTATCCGATGGGTTCAGGGTTATCGGCCTTGCCGGATTTATTTCGAAGCACCTTCCAACAATTTGATATTCAACAAACAGGGCTTAGAGGTGGTGGTGGAATAGTCGCAAGTCGCAAGTCACAAGTCGCAAGTTTCCGCCTGCGGCGGGCATTTGTATAATGATCTGCAAGAAGGATTATTAAAACCATAAACCATATTCCCGAAGGGAAAACTTAAAACTTGAGACTTGAGACTTAAAACTGTCCGTTACTGGTTGAGACCCTGACCCTGTCACCTCTTCACCAAAAAATCGTACTTTTACCCGGGAAAAACCAACCCGATGTCATGGAAGATCTGCGCGTAACGCTGGTTCAGTCGGATATTTGCTGGGAGAACGCACCGGAAAACCTGGCCCGGTTCGGCCGGCTGCTGGAGCGCATTCCGGCGGGAAGCACCGATCTCATCCTCCTCCCCGAGATGTTCAACACCGGCTTTTCCATCAACCCAGCCCTGTGCGCCGAAACGATGGACGGCCCCTCCGTGACCTTCCTCCGCGAAACCGCCCGGAAACACCAGGCTGCCGTGATGGCTACCCTGTTGATCCGCGAAGGAAAGGTGTGCGTTAACCGGTTGATCTGCGCCCACCCCGGCGGCCGGCTCGAACACGGCGACAAACGCCACCTTTTCCGCCTAAGCGAAGAGTTTAAGATCATCAAAGCCGGGTCGGAAAAGCTGACCGTAGAGATCAACGGCTGGAAGATCCGCCCGCTGGTGTGCTACGACCTGAGGTTCCCGGTATGGGCCAAAAACACCTGGAAAGAAGGCGTTTATGAGTACGACCTGCTGGTTTACCTCGCCAACTGGCCCGCCAGCCGCATGTTCGTATGGGATACCCTGCTGACCGCCCGGGCCATCGAAAACCAGGCTTGCCTGGCCGCCGCCAACCGCATCGGTATCGACGGCTTCGGAACCGGCCACACCGGCGGTTCGGTGGCCCTCGACGCCAAAGGACAACCCCTCTTCCGGGCTCCGGAAAACACCGAGTCGGTCCAAACGGTCACATTCTCGGCCCCCTCACTCCGCCTATTTCGCGATTCATTCACGGTAGGCATGGACTGGGACTCCTTCACCCTTCAGCTAAAAAAATAATCCATGACCGGTCCGTCGGTTGTCATCATCACGCACAACGAGGAGCAGAACATCCTTCGCACCCTCGGATCCGTGAAATCCTTCGCCGGCGAGATCGTGGTGGTCGACTCCCATTCCACCGACCGTACTGCCGAGATCTGCCGCGAATCCGGGTGCCGCGTATTCCTCCGCGAATTCAGCGGCTACGGCCCGCAGAAGCAATATGCTGCCGAACAGGCAGCGAGCGACTGGATCTTCTGGATCGATGCCGATGAGGTGGCCACCCCAGAACTGCAAAAGGAGATCACCGCTCTTTTCGCCGGCCCCGCCAGCCCCGGCGCCGAAGCCTTCCGCATCCCCCGCTCGCTCAGCTACATGGGACGGATCATGCGCCACAGCGGGGCCGGAAAGGAGTACCTGGTGCGGCTTTTCGACCGCCGGCACGGTCAATTCAACAGCGCAGCTGTCCATGAAAGTGTAGAGGTTCGGGGAACCACCGGTACGCTCAACGGCGAACTCCTGCATTATTCCTACCGCAGCCTGAGCCATCATCTCGAAAAGATCAACCACTACACCACGCTGGCAGCCGAAGACCAGGTGCGTAAAGGCAAACGGTATCCCCGCGCATGGGTGGCGCTGAAATTTCCCGTCAGTTTCTTCACTTTCTATGTTCTCAAAGGCGGGATCCTCGACGGTTATCCCGGCCTGGTATGGTCGTTCCTGGCCGCCTTCTATGGCGCGATGAAGATCGCAAAGACGATCGAAAAAACCGGCCGGACATGAACGCTTCCCTCTCCCTGCGGCCCTTTCCATTCACATGGAAACAGTTCGAGCGATATTGGTACATCTTCTCGCTTTGCATCATTATCATTGCGTTGCCCTATTCGAAAGTCGGACTGAGCATCGGGCAGATGATGATGGCCGGCGGATGGATCGTCGAACGGTTTGATTATAAACGATGGGTGGAAAAGATGCGGGGATGGACCATCCCGCAGCGGATGCTGCAACTTTTCCCGTTGTCCTTCGGATTGCTCTTCCGCGGCATTTTCGGGGGCTTCCGGGAATTCGGCCGGCGCAGGGCAGCCATCCTTTTCAGTTCGATCCTGCTGATGCACGTGCTGGGACTTATCTTCACCACCGATTTCGGCTACGCCTTCAAGGACCTGCGTACCAAACTTCCGCTCTTCCTGCTGCCTTTGTTCCTCTCCACCTCCAAGGCCTTCGACCGGACCGCCTTTTATCGTTTCCTCGCGCTCTTCGTGCTGGCTGTCACCGTACGCTCGGTTTTCAATGCCTGGATGATCGCTACCCATACCTACCCCGACATCCGCGAGGTATCGCATAATATTTCCCACATCATCTTCAGCCTGCAACTCAGCATCAGCCTCTATATCCTGCTTTTCTTCCTGTTGAAACGGGGGATCCTGGCCCTGTGGCAGCGTATCGCCCTGTTGCCGGTGTTGCTCTGGCTGGTGGCGTACATCCTGCTGTCGCATTCGTTCACCGGGCTGGCCATCAGCGTGCTCACCCTGTTGATCCTGGTGCCGATCCTGATCTTCCGCACTCGGAAACACTGGCTGAAGGTTGCATTATCTGCGATGATCCTGATCATCGGAAGCTGGGTCTTTTTCACCATCCGAAGTGTCGTAAAGGAGTATTATCATGTGAACCCGGTCGACTTAAGCCATCTTGAAAAATTCACCTCCCGCGGAAATCCTTACATACACAATCCCTATTCAAACCAGACCGAAAACGGGAATTACGTTTGGATCTATGTCAACTGGGACGAGATGCGCGCGGCATGGAATGCGCGGAGCCGGATGCCTTTCGACAGCGTGGGGAAGAAAAAGGAGACGGTTGCATTTACGGTGGTGCGCTACCTCTCATCGAAAGGCTGGCGGAAGGATGCCGACGCGGTGGAACGACTGAGCCCGAAGGAGGTGACTGCCATCGAAAACGGGGTGGCAAACTGCATCTTCCTTGAAAAATTCAGCATTCGCGGAAGGCTGTATGAGTTTATCTGGGGATTTGATCAGTACCGGAAAACCGGCGACCCGACGGGTTCGACTACCATGCAGCGCGTGGAGTTCTGGAAAGCCTCGCTCGGGATCATCCGCGATTATTGGCTCACGGGAGTGGGAACCGGCGACATGAACCTGGCTTTTGCGGCACAATATGAAAAGATGCACACGCAACTGCCGCCGGAACAACGCTGGCGATCGCACAACCAGTTCCTCTCCATCCTGGTCGGGTTCGGGGTACTCGGATTTGCCTGGTTCCTGCTGGCCTTCTTCTATCCCCCGGCGATACTGGGCCGTTACGACGACTGGTTCTTTCTGGTCTTCATGATCATCAGCGTGCTTTCGATGCTGACCGGCGACACCATCGAGTCGCAGACAGGAGTGTCGTTCGTCGCCTTTTTCTATTCCCTGTTGCTTTTTGCGCGCAGGGAGAAAGACCCGCTGAATATTGTCTCACCGATATCCCTGCCGGATGGAAACCGATAGCCGCTGGATGATGATCGTCAACCCCAACGCCGGGGTTAAGAAGGGAACCCGCGACTGGCCGGAGATCCTGAGCCTGCTGGAGGAAGAGGGTGTCGAATTTGAGTTCCGGCTGACGGCGGCGCGGGGCGATGCGATCCGGATCGCCGCCGAAGCCATCGCTACCGGGTATCGTAACCTTTGCGTGGTCGGCGGCGACGGCACACTCAACGAGGTTCTAAACGGGATTATAGCCTCCGAAGGAGCCGCTGCCGAGGTAGTGCTGGGAATGATCCCAGTGGGGACGGGCAATGACTGGTGCCGCATGTTTGACATCCCGTTCGGCTACCGCGAGGCGATCCGGCTGTTGAAGAAACGGAAACTTTTCCTGCAGGATGTAGGGATGGTGACCTATTACCATCATGAAAAGACGGAACAGCGGTATTTCATGAATGTGGCAGGGATGGGGTATGATGCGCTGGTGGCCAAGAAGACCAACCTCTTGAAAGAGAAGGGGATGGGAGGCCCGCTTACCTACCTGTGGTTCGTCTTTACCGGTCTGTTCCAGTTCAACTTCATGGAGGCGGTGATCGAAGTGGACGGGAAGCCGGAATTCAGGGGAGAGATCTTTTCGATGAATGTCGGAATTTGCAAATACAGCGGGGGAGGGATGATGCAGGTGCCTTTTGCGGTTCCCGATGACGGGTTGCTCGACGTGACGATCATCAAAAAGACCTCGAAATGGTACGTGGTACGGTACACGAAAAAACTCTACGACGGCACGCTGGCCGGACTGCCTTTTATCTCCACGTTTCGTGGCCGGAGTGTAAGGATCCGTTCCACCGGCCGCATCTATCTCGAAGCCGATGGTGAGTCGCTGGGGCACACGCCGTTTACTTTTGAGGTGTTGCCGAAGTGTTTGACTGTGGTGGTAGGACCCTGACGGGGTGGCAGGATTGTAGCCCGGGGAGGCGGTCAGAAGATGGAACCCCGTCTGGGTGGCAGGACCTAAGGCTCCACCCAGTCGCCCGATTCCTTGATCAGGGCGATCAGTTCTTCGACGGCCTGCGACTCGTCGATGTTCTTTTTCACCAGCTTCTGCGCCTGGTAAAGATGGATCTTGCCGCTGCCGGCACCCACAAACCCGTAATGGGCATCGGCCATCTCGCCCGGCCCGTTCACCACGCAACCCATCACGGCGATCTTCAACCCTTTCAGGTGCGAGGTGCTCTCACGGATTTTATGCAACGCCTCCTGGATGTTATACTGAGTGCGGCCGCAGGAAGGACACGACACGTATTCGGTGCGGGTGATGCGCACCCCGGCCGACTGAAGGATACTATACGCGGCAGGGACTTCGTTTTCAGGATCTTCGGTGAGTGAAACCCGAATGGTGTCGCCAATGCCGTCGGCCAAAAGACTGCCGATGCCGATAGCCGACTTGATCCGTCCGTCCTCGCCGTCGCCCGCTTCGGTCACCCCCAGGTGAAGCGGAAAATCCATTCCGGACTGCCTCATCCGTTCCACAAACAACCGGTTGGCCTCGATCATCAAACGGATATTACTGGCTTTCAATGAGAATACAAGATTCTTAAAGGAATGGCTTTCACAGATCCGGGCAAACTCCAGCGCCGACTCAACCATGCCCGCCGGCGTATCACCATACTGTTTCATGATCCGTTCCGACAGGGAGCCATGGTTGACCCCGATCCGGATGGCGGTGCCATTTTCCTTACAGATCTTCAGCAACGGGCTCAGACGGTCGGAAATGGCTTCGAGGACGAGATCCTTTTCGTGGTCGTGCGAAGCGTGACGCGTGACGCGCAACGGGAGGTAATTGCCCGGGTTGATGCGAACTTTCTCCGCAATGGTTGCCGCCACCTCGGCGATCTTGGCATTGAAATGGACGTCGGCGATCAGCGGTGTAGTATAACCCTGTTTCCGTAGTTCTTTTTTGATTTCGCGGAGGTTTTCCGCCTCTTTCATGTATGGCACGGCGATGCGCACATACTCGCTGCCCGCCCCGATCAGCCGGATGGCCTGCTGAACCGTGGCCTTCGTGTCGAGGGTGTCGGTGTTGGTCATCGACTGTACCCGTACCGGGTAATTCCCGCCCAGGGGAACCTCGCCGATATTCACCACACGGGTCGGAAATCGGTATACTTTATCAGGAGTCATGAGAATTTCAAAAGACAAAAGTACGATTCTCGGGTGAAACTGACCCGGATTCCTGATGCGGACGATTACCGCTAACCGGATGGAACTCCTTCAGGTCATAAAAGAAAATGCTAATTTTGTATAAACCGAGGGGATTTTACGTTGCCTGGCAAAACCTTGTTTATGAATAGGTTACAAGCTGTTATATGGGTTTTCCTTGTCGTGCTGAGTTCTGCCGCACTCCATCCTTCTCCGGTTTTCGGGTCTATTGATTCCATCGTGGTTCACAATTATCTGAAAGCAGCGGGAAAACTCGAACGTACCAACCCGGATTCTGCCTTAAAACTCGCTGATAAAGCCTATCAGAAGGCCCTCAAATCGACGGAACCCGGTCTCCTGGCCGATGCCTACGGCAAATTTGCCAGCATTTATTACTATTCAGGGAACCTGCAACTGGCCATCGATTACAATTATAAGGCATTGAGTCAGCTCGAAGAAACAACAGGCGACAAGGAATCGCCTCGATACCTGGTATCCACTGCCAAGACTTACTGCAACATCGGAAATTGTTATTTCGATCTGAAAATGATCGATATGGCCCTTACTCAGTATGAAAAATCACTTTCCATCATCGACGAGACGAATAAAAAAAGGCCCGGCATTTTCACTCCGATGAACCGGATGCTGCTGCTGCATAACACCGGCAATATCCTTGCGGAAAGGAAAGACTTCGAAAAGGCCAAACAATATTACCGCATGGCTGAAAAGATCAACCAATCGGTGGGGGACATGCAGGTGAAAGCCGGACTGCTCGAAAGCATGGGGGTGATCCTGATGAAGGAATCTCATCCCGATGAGGCCTACCGCTATTTCACCGAGGCCATGGAAGTCAGGGAACAGCAGAAGGATATGCGTGGGATCGTGGGAACCTATATTTTCCTGGGCGATTATTTCAGCAACCGGAAACAGGTAACCGAAGCGGAGCAATGGTACCGGAAGGCCATCCACCTGGGAAAACAGACGGCCCGCTGGACACTTGTGCAGATTGCCGCCGACAGTCTGACCCATATCTACCTGGCTGCCTCGGATTACAAGAATGCGTTTGCTATGAATTTGTTCAGCAATCAGCTGAACGACAGTGTCTTTAACAACCGAAGCGAGGCCAATCTTACCCGGACGGCCCTCCAGTTTGAATTCGACCGGCAGATTAAAAATCAGGAACTGAAACAACAAAAGGAGATTAACAGCCAGAAGAACCGGGTCACCTTTTTTATTTTCCTTTCGACGGTTTTTCTTCTCTCAAGCATTCTCGTGGTATTGCTATTCCTCAACCAGCGCAAGAAACTGGCCAATGCCAAGCTCCGGCAGAAGCACCTTGACCTGGAGAGCACCAATATCCGCCTGGAGCGGGAAAAGCTTGAATCGGAACTGGTCCAGAAGAACAAGGAACTCACCACCAATGTGATGTACCTGGTTCAGAAGAATGAGTTCATTACGGATATTGCCCAGCGGACCAAGGAACTCATCTCCCGGCCGCCCGACCAGGCGAAAGAGGCGTTCAACGCCCTGCTGGCGGATCTGCAGCGGAACACCGACGACAAGGTATGGAAGGAGTTCGAGGTTCGCTTCCAGGACGTACACCAGGATTTTTACCGGCGCCTGAACGAACGCTTTCCCGACCTCACCCCCAACGAGAAAAAACTGGCCGCATTCCTCCGGTTGAATATGTCGACCAAGGATATTTCCGCCATCACCTTCCA
>Ga0116170_10001488_pt1 | contig 23572 bp, 16 predicted proteins | sample AD_JPNHW1_MetaG_FD_89797 | JGI IMG/M metagenome (GOLD analysis project Ga0116170, IMG submission 89797) | Active sludge microbial communities of municipal wastewater-treating anaerobic digesters from Japan - AD_JPNHW1_MetaG | ecosystem: Engineered > Bioreactor > Anaerobic > Digestate | place... | reverse complement strand
TCCCCATTCATAGGGCGGGTGGGGGTCGAACCCACACAGTGTCTCCACCGACGGATTTTAAGTCCGTTGCGTCTGCCTATTCCGCCACCGCCCCGTCTTCAACTCCCCTATTTTACCATCATTGCCGCCCCGCAAGCCCGCCTGCGCTATAATTCCGGCATGCAGCTCTCCCCCCTCGCGTGGTTCCTCTCCTTCCTGCCGGTGCTGGTCGTCATGGCCCTCATGCTCGGCCTGCGCCTCAGCGGGGCGCGCGCCAGCCTGGCCGCCTGGCTCTGCGCCGTCCTGCTCAGCCTGCTTGCTTTCGGGGGAACCTGGCAGCTGCTCGCCTGGGCGCAGCTAAAGGCGCTCTGGATGGCGCTGGACGTGCTCTATATCGTGTGGGGCGCGCTCCTGCTCTACCACCTGGTACAGGAGGCCGGCGCCATCCAGGCCCTCAGCGCGCGCCTGCCCGCCATTTCCGCCGACCGCGGGCTGCAGGTGCTGCTGGTCTCCTGGCTGATGGTGTCCTTTCTGCAGGGGATGGGCGGCTTCGGCGTCCCCATGGCAGTCTGCGCGCCCATTCTGGTCGGGATGGGCTACCCGCCGGTCACCGCGGTGGTGATGACGGCGCTCGGGCACGCCTGGGCGGTGAACTTCGGCTCGATGTCCACCGCGTTCACGTCCCTGCTGGTGGTCACGGGCTTGCCCGGAGCGCTGCTCGCGCCTTTTTCCGCGCTGCTTCTGGGCCTGGCCATCCTGCCCGCCGGCGCGCTGGTGACGCTGGTTGGCACGGGCTGGAAAGGCTTGCGGCGCAGCTTCCCCGCGCTGCTTGTGATTTCCCTGGTGATGGCTTCAGGGCAGTACCTGCTGGCGGTCAACGGCTTGTGGCCGCTGGCGGCCACCGGCTCGGCTGTGCTCGGGATCCTCACGCTGCTGCTGTTCACGCGTCTGCCGCGCTACCGCAAGGCCGAAGCGCCCGCACCCCTGCCCGCCAACAAGCCTGCCGGGCAGGACGGCTTTTGGTGGCGCGTCTCGCCTTACCTGCTGCTGATGCTGATTGGTTTCGCGGTGGTGCTCATCAAGCCGCTGAACGCTTTCCTGAGCCAGGCCAACCTTCAGCCAAAATTCCCAGAGCTCAGCACCGCGCTGGGTTGGGTCAGCCCCGCGGAAGTGGGACGGCCGTTTCACTTTTTTTCGCACCCGGGCTCCATCCTGCTCTACACCTGCCTGATTTCCGCCGGCATCTACGCCAGCAAAGGCTTGCTCTCGCCCGGCGCGCCTGCCCGGATTTTGGGGGCGGTACGCGCGAGCGCCGGGGACGTCACGCTGGGGGTCATCGCGATGGTCGGCGTGGCTGCGGTGATGACCGCCAGCGGAATGACCAACCTGCTGGCGCGCGGACTGAGCCAGAGCATTCCCCGCGCGGTCTACCCGGCCGTCGCCCCGTTCATCGGCGCGCTGGGCGCCTTCCTGACCGGGTCGAACAATAATTCCAATGTGCTCTTTGGCGTGCTGCAGATGGATACCGCCCGCCTGCTGGGCTTGAACGTCCCGTTGATTCTCGCCGCGCAGACGGCCGGCGGCTCGCTGGGCAGCGTGCTATCCCCCGCGAAGGTGATTGTGGGCTGCAGCACGGTGGGCCTGACCAACCAGGAAGCGCTGGTGATGCGCAAGCTGGTGCCTATGGAACTCATCCCGGTCGGGGTGGTCGCGCTGGCAGCGCTGCTGATTTCGGCGCTGCCCGGCGGCTGACGCTGCCGCCCGCCTTTCGTTTCGAAGCTGCGGACATGCCGCCCGCTTCTTTCTCAAAACTCCGCGCCCGGTTCGCATGTTTATGGCGCGCGTGCCGCGGCTGAGCGCGTCAGGTCCGGAGCGCTTTTTGAACTGTAAAGAAAAGGCACGACCACAAGTTGGCACCGGCGGATGCAGGTTTTCCGGTTTTCGGGTACACTCTTCGCGAGGCAACAATGAGCGCTGCACGCGGTAGAAATCTCCAGACGCTTTTTAAGCGCATGCCCGCCTTCGCGGCATCCACTCTTCCTGATGTCCGCATTCGCGGGGTCAGCATGGATTCGCGCACAGTCCGCCCGGGCTGGATGTTCGCTGCCATCCAAGGAGAGAATGCCAACGGTTACGACTACATCCCGCAGGCGCTTGCGAACGGCGCGGCGGCGGTGATGGGCACGCTGCCCGCTCCGGCCGGCTTGAACGCCCCCTACCTGCAAATCGCGGGTGATATCCACCAGGCGGTTGCTTATCTGGCCGCCGCCCTGCACGATTTTCCGGCGCGCAAGCTGCGTATGCTCGGCGTGACGGGCACGGACGGCAAAACCACCACGACTTCCATGGTTTATCACATCCTGCGCAGCGCCGGCATCCGCGCCGGCATGATTTCCACGGTCAGCGCGCAAATCGGCGAGCACGTTTTGGATACCGGCTTCCACGTCACCACGCCCGAAGCGCCCGATATCCAGGGCTACCTGGCCGAGATGGTGCGCGCCGGGCTCTCGCACTGCGTTTTGGAAACGACCTCCCACGGGTTGGCGCAGGGGCGCGTGGCCGCCTGCGATTTTGACGCCGCTGTGATTACCAACGTCACGCACGAACACCTGGACTACCACGGCTCGTACGAGAACTACCTGCGCGCCAAGGGCATGCTCTTCGAAAGCCTTTCTCAAACGCCGCGCAAACGCAGCGGGAACCTGCGCGCCGCCGTGTTGAACAAAGACGACCAGTCCTACGCTTACCTCAAGCGCGTTTCGCCGGCGCGCCAGGTCAGCTACAGCATGCTGAACGAAGCTGATTTGTGGGCGGATGAAATCGATAACCAGCCCACCGAGCTGGCCTTCACCTGCCACTTCGGGGAGGGAAAGGCGCTGCGCGTACGCACGCCGATGACCGGGCTCTACAATGTGTCCAACAGTCTGGCGGCGCTGGGTTTGTGCGTGAACTTGCTGGGGGTGCCGGCGGAAACTGCCGTGCAAGCCCTGGCGAGCCTGCCCGGAGTGCCCGGGCGCATGGAGCGCATCGACCTGGGGCAGCCCTTCAATGCGATTGTAGATTTCGCGCACACCCCCAACGCGCTCTCGCGCGCGCTGGAAACCGCGCGCGGATTCACACAAGGGCGGCTGATTGCGGTGTTTGGCTCGGCCGGCCTGCGAGACCGCGAAAAGCGCAAAATGATGCCGGCAGTCTCCATCCAGCAGGCCGACCTGACTTACCTGACCGCGGAAGACCCGCGTACGGAATCGCTGGACGCCATCCTGCAAGACATGGCCGACTCGGCTGTGGAAGCCGGCGGGCGCGAGGGCGAAACATTTTGGCGCGTGCCCGACCGCGGCGAGGCTATCCGTGCCGCGCTGCAGGCTGCTCGCCCGGGCGACCTGGTGATTGTGTGCGGCAAAGGGCACGAGCAGTCCATGTGCTTTGGGAAGACCGAATACGCCTGGGACGACCGGCAGGCTGTGCGCTCTGCACTGGCGGAACTGTTGGGCGTGCCCGGACCCGCAATGCCCTGGCTGCCAACCAGCAAAGAAAGACCCGGGGCTTAGCCGGGTTTCAAATCACGCGGGGGGTTTTTTTCCGTTCATTTTCAGCGTTTGTCAGGATCCTGCCGCGCATTCCCCGCTCATTTCAGCCGCGCGTTCCCCTCGCCTCGCTGGATTTTTTTCCTCTGCTTCGCGCGCATGCGGCGCACGCCCTCGCCCAGCATGCCGCCGTTATACCCGCCTAAAACGCACACCAAGCCCACCAGCGCCGCCAGCACCAGGGAGCTGTTCCAGATGCGCAGCGCCGAGAGTACCATCCCGGCTAATCCTCCGTACACGCCGTAAGTCACCCCCCTGCTGTCCGCCGCGATTTGGCTCATGACGAAGCCTATCATCAGCGAGATTAGGAACATCCCCAGCATCAGGGTGGTATCGATGCCGCTTACCAGGTCGCCGTAAGTGAGCATCAGCCAGTCTACCAGGCTGAAGAATGCCAGACCCGCGGCGATGTTCATGAGCGCGGAAAGCACCAGGAAGGCAATTTTCGTGCCGCGTGGATCAAATGGAGAAGGGCGTTTGTAGTTATTCATCTTTTTTCCTGCAGTCAGACCGTGAAGCCCGCACCATGTTCACAAAAAAAGCGGGTTCCAGGTCCGTGTGTTCACATCCCTGGCTCCCGGGCGGAATAGTCCGGGTCCAGAAACGCCAGGCGGGTCTGCAAGTCCACAAAAGGCACAAGTTCCGGGGCGCCTTCCCTGCACAGCATGCGCTGCGTAAGGGTGATAAACCAGGCGCCTAAGCTCTCCAGCGCTTTGGGCAGCGTGAGGATAGGTTTGGGCTTGCCCAGAATCTTGCCCCAACGCTGCAAAAATTCGCGCCAGATCAGGTTCTCCGCGCAAACCGGGCCGCGAGCACGGGCTTGAGCCTGTTCCAGCGCCAGCACAACCGCGTCCGCCGCTTGGCTCGCCAGGACCAACACGTTGAGCTGTCGCCTGCTCGCGAGCAGCTCCAGCGTATCATGGTAAGCCCAAAAGCCGGCTGCGCCGCTGACGAGCACGTTCATGCCGGAAATTATAGCACGTGGGGCAGCCGCTTTTTGTGGATTTATTGGAATGGAAGAGCGCCATGATCATGTCCTCAAGAAACAAGATAGAAATGTCCTGATTAACCTTAGGAGCTTCGACGTGGACACGCGAAGTGCATAGTGTAACCTATATGGGCAGTTACAGGTTGAGCTGGAGCGTCAGCATGACCTAATCAGCAAATTATTTTTTGGAGCGCAACCCAACAAAATTTGGTAGCGGGAAATGCGGGGTGTTCTTTGGGTATTATTGTTGGGATTCGCGCCTGCGTCGCTCCACCCAACCTACGCCCTGCGAGGTTCAATTTCGGTTTGCACAAAAGGCGTCCAGACAGAACATAATGGCCGCGTTCCGACACCCAAAACAAAAACGCGGCCGTCTCATGGCCGCGTCAGGGAGGAAAAGTTGTATGTCAAGGGGCAATATTAATATCAATGTAAACCAAAAGCCACTCTTGGGGGTAACAAGTAGTGGCCTATCAGGTGTTTCCACCTGCTTCGACCGTATGCGAGCCACAGCAGGTAACTAACCCACATGTCGCCCATTGCATAAAGTAGGGGTATGTCAAAGTGGCAATTCTACTCCGCCACATAAGACCTGTTTTGTTAATGTTCTTAACTGTCTATAACGTAGCACACCTTCGTAGATTTATCAGTCAGCTAACGGGAAATACTTGCCCAACACCAGCCCGTCCAAAGTGTCCAACACTTCCTCCGCCAGGGAGAAATCCTGCGCAGCGGTAACAGCATTGGGCACCGCTACCGCGCGGATGCCCGCCCGGTTGGCCGCCAGAACTCCGTTATAAGAGTCTTCCAACACCAGCGCCTGTTCCGCTCCAATCCCGAGGCGCGCCAAAACGGTCAGGAAGATTTCAGGGGAAGGCTTGCTTTGGCGTACGTCGTCAAAGGTCACGAGTATTTCGAAGTTCTGGATCAACCCCAACCGGCGCAGATGCCCCTGCACCCACGCGGCCGGCGAACTGGAACCAAGCGCCAGGCGCAGCCCTGCCCCGCGCGCCCGGGCGATGAGCCTTTCAACCCCTGGCAGCGGCCGTTCCTGTGCGATGCACTCCGCAGATTCCATACGGACACGCGCGACTAATTCCTGTGGGGTCACGCCGTGATTCATCAGCCGGGCAAGATGCACGCCGGGTTCGTAACTGGAATTATCCCAACTGCCAATGGTGCCAAGATAAGCTTGATGGTCAAAGCGTCCGCCTGCCTCCGTGAAGAGGCGCTCCCAAATCTGTATTTCAGGGCTCTCTGTATCCAGGATGAGTCCGTCAAAGTCGAAGATGAGCGCGCCAATCAAATTTTGCATGCGAAGTGCCGCCGGTCTTGTTTAGCGGTTGATTCCCCCCCTGCCCCAGTAACCTCGCTGGCGGGGGACGACGTCTTCAATTGTGATGAACGCTTGCGGGTCCTGTTCGAGCGCCAGTTTTTCCACCTCCGCAGCGAGCTTGCGCTGAACCGAGCAGTTCAGCAAGGCTACCTTGCCGTCGCGCCCGTAAGCGGGGATTTCGGTCACGGCAAAATCGTGCGCGCGCAAAACCTGGGAAATTTCCTTCCCCAAACCGCGGCTGATGATGCTGATGTGAGAGTAGCCAATTGCCAGGCGTTTCTCGATCAGCATGCCCACCACATTGCCTGTGGCAAAGCCGCCAGCATAGGCAACGACCTTGAGTATGTTGTCCAGGTCGTCCAGGACAGCGCCCATGACGACCACAAACAGGATGGATTCGAAGAAGCCCAGTATCCAGGACATCAGTTTTTTGTCGCGCATGGTCAACATAATGCGCAGTGTATCCATCGTGTAGTTAATCAGGCGCAGGAGGAAAATCATCAACGCGCCAGCGATGGGAGAAAGGTTTTGGAGGAAATCCATAATTAATTATCCTTCTGACCTCTTACTCTTGCGGGGGCTCTTTGGCCGTAGAAATCGCGGGTACATAGAGGTCGCTAATGTATTCCTTAAGCATACGCGTCATCGAGAATTGCGGCGCGAGCGATTTGATGCTTTCCTTGATTCGCCCGATCCAATCGCCCGGCAGTCCGTCCGCTGAGCGCTTGGTGTAGTAGAGCGGCACAATTTCGTTCTCAAGCGTATTATACAGGCTCTGCGCGTCAGCGTTATCCTGCTGGTCCTGGTCGGCGTATTCGGTGTCATCGCCGATAGCCCAGCCGTTCGCGCCATTATAGCCTTCGGCCCACCAACCGTCCAACACGGAGAAATTGAGGGTGCCGTTCAACGCGGCTTTTTCACCGCTGGTGCCGGATGCTTCGCGCGGCCGTCGGGGCGTATTCAGCCAGACGTCCACGCCCTGGACGAGGTAGCGCGCCATATCCATGTCGTAATCATCCAAAAAGACCAGCCGCCCGCCAAAGCGCGCATCCTTAACGTGCTGGTAAACCTCCTGGATCAGGCGTTTTCCGGGTTCATCCGCGGGGTGCGCCTTGCCGGCAAAGACAATCTGAACAGGTTTGCGTTCGTTACTGACGATGCGCAGCAGCCGGTCCACATCCCTGAAGAGCAGATTGGCGCGTTTGTAGGTGGCAAAGCGGCGCGCGAACCCAATCGTCAGCGCGTACGGGTCCAGCAGCACGCCGCTGGCAACGGTCTGCACCGGATGCACGGTGGTGGTCTTCCACTGCGTGCGCGCCCGGCTGACCATATACGCCACCAGTTTGCGCTTGAGGTGCAGGCGGATGCGCCAGATGTCTTCATCTGGAATTTCATCGATGCGCTGCCACGTTTCCTTGTCATCAATGTGTTCTTTCCAGTCCGAGCCCAAATAGCGGTTGAAAAGCAGGGCATAACGCCGCGCGAGCCAGGTGCCGGTATGCACGCCGTTGGTGATGTACGAAATCGGCACTTTATCCACGGGCGTATCCGGCCAAAGCTGCTGCCACATATGCCGGGAAACATCGCCGTGGATCCTGGAAACGCCGTTGCGGTAGTTCGCAAGTTTTAGCGCCAGCACCGGCATGCTGAAGGCTTCTCCGCCCCATTCCTGGTGTACGAAGGCGATATTCATGAACTCATCCCGGTTTAATCCGAGCTGCGGCCAATAGCTGGAGAAGTACTTGTCAATCAGCCAGATGGGGAATTCGTCGTTGCCAGCGGGAACCGGCGTGTGGGTGGTAAAAATGCTGGAGCGCTTCACCTGGTCTGCCGCTTCGGAGTAGGATTTGCCAGACTGCATGAGCTGGGAAATGCGCTCCAGGGTCAGGAAAGCGGAATGCCCTTCGTTCATATGATAGATGCTGGCGTTATGCCCCAGCGCCTGCAGCGCGCGCAAACCGCCGATGCCCAGCAGAATTTCCTGGGAAATACGCAGCTCGGGGTCGCTGATATACAGGCGGTCAGTCAATTGGCGGTCCTGCGGGTTGTTTTCGGGGATGTTGGTCTGCAGCAGCACCAGGGTGACGCGGCCGATGTTCAGCTCGTAGAGCCGGGCAAAAACTTTGCGGCCGGGCAAATCGATGGAAATCTTGATTGGCTCGTGGTTTTCATCATAAAGCGCAACCAGGGGCAGGTCTTCATAGATAATTTGGACGTGGCGGGCTTCCTGCCAACCATCCTCAGTAATTTTCTGGGAGAAATAGCCGTACGTGTACAGGAAACCGACCGCCACCAGCGGAATGCCCAGGTCGCTGGCTTCCTTCAGGTGGTCGCCGGAAAGCACACCCAGACCGCCGGCATACACCATCAGGGATTCGTGCAGGCCGTACTCGAACGAGAAGTACGCGATTTCGTCCTCCAGGAGCTCGGGGTGATTCTGAGCGTACCAGGTCTTGCCGGTTTTCATGTAGTAGTCAAAGTCGCGTACGATGCGGTCGTAGCGGTCCAGGAAATAGCGGTCCTGGGTCAGGTTTTCCAGCGCGACCGGGTTCACGGTGCGCAGGAAGACAATCGGGTTGTGGTTGCAGTTGTCCCAGCCGAGCGGGTCGATATCCTTGAACAGGCGCGCGGCTTCAGGGTTCCAGACCCACCACAAGTTATGCGCCAGGTCAGCCAGGCGCTTGAGACGGTAAGGAAGGTTGAAATGATTGGGCACTTCCCGGATGATTTTGTTCATAACTCTCACTTTTAACATAGAACAGCCTGCTCGACGCAGGTTTCTGAATTCATTGGTTTTTAAGCGTACAAATGATAACACAAAGCGGGATTTTATGCCGGCGCTGCAGCCGTACGGCTGGCGAATGCCTTTTCCGGCTTACTCTTGCGGAGCGCCTTAACTCGATAGCAGCGCGGCACTCCCCTGCTGCCAATAACGTATGCCCTGGTTCAGACCCGCCTCAAGCTGCGCCTGGTCAAGCGCGCTTGGCTCTCTTATGGGAGGGCAGAAGCATTGGTCAGGGAAATTTCCCCGAACCTCTGGCGCTTGCCGGCTTTACTCACCGAACTTGCGAATAAACCAGGTCTTCGCCAGTTGTGTCAGCGCGACATAGCAGACCAGCATCCCCGCCAGGTAGCCCCAATACGCCGCCGGCAGCGGCACAAAGCCCAACGTGCTGGCCAGCGGTGAGAATGGCAGGAATGCTCCGATGGATACAATCAGCAGCGAGGAAATCATTAACGGCGTGCTTGCCCGGCTTTGAATAAAGGGAATCTTGTTGGTGCGGATGACATGGATAATCAAGGTTTGGGTAAACAAACTTTCCACGAACCAGCCAGTGTGGAACAAGGCAGGATTATCCTTGCTGTGGAAGACAAACAGCATCAGTGCAAAGGTGAGGTAATCAAAGATGGAACTGATTGGCCCGATCAACAGGATGAAGCGTTCCAGGCCTTGGATGCCCCATTTCCGCGGCTTGACCAGCCATTCCTGATCGACCTCATCGGTGGGAATGGTCGTTTGAGAGAAGTCGTACAACAGGTTGTTGACCAACACCTGGATTGGCAGCATGGGCAGGAAGGGCAAAAACGCGCTGGCGCCCACCACGCTGAACATGTTGCCGAAGTTCGAGCTTGCCGCCATCTTGATGTATTTCATGATATTGCCAAACACCTTGCGGCCTTCAATAACGCCTTGCTGCAAAATCAGCAGATTGTTCTCCAGCAGGATGATATCGGACGACTCTTTGGCAATATCCACGGCCGAATCCACCGAAATGCCGACATCCGCGGCCTTCAGAGCGGGCGCGTCGTTGATGCCGTCCCCCATAAAACCCACCACATGCTCGTTCTGGCGCAGCGCGGCAATGATCAGCTCTTTATGCGCGGGGGAAAGCTTGGCGAATACTGCGTTTTCTTCCACCGTCTTTGAGAATTGGTCCGGCGTCATCGCGTCCAGTTCAGAACCAAGCACAATATGCTCCACGGGCAAGTTTACCTGGCCGCAAATGCGCCGCGTAACCACATCATTGTCCCCGGTGAGGATTTTAACCTCCACCTTCAGCTGATGCAGTTTCTCAATCGCTTCCATGGCGGTCTCTTTAGGCGGGTCAAGGAAAGCGAGAAATCCGGCTAAAACCATGTCGCTCTCATCATTCACCGTGTAGACAGGCTCGTCCGGTGCGCCTGGCATCAACTTGTAGGCTACCGCCACGACGCGGAAGCCGTCCGCATTCAGGTCGGCCACGCGCTTCTTGCGGTGCTCCGTGTGCTCGGGCAGAACTTCCAGCACCTGGCTATCTGCCTCCACATGGCTGCAGAGCCCCATCACTTCTTCCACCGCGCCCTTACAGACGAGCATGTTTAAACCATTCTCATCTTCGACGATAACCGACATGCGCCTTCGGTTAAAGTCGAAGGGGATTTCGTCAATTTTCTTCCATTTCCGGTGGATCTCGTCGCGGTGCTCGTCATGCTGCAGGATGGCTTCGTCCATCAGGTTTTTGAGGCCTGTCTGGAAGTAGCTGTTGATATAGCCAAATTCCAGCACTTTTTCGCTTGGATTGCCGCGCGGGTCAATATGCTTCTCCAGGACGATTTTCCCCTGGGTGATGGTGCCGGTCTTATCGGTGCAGAGCACATCCATGGCGCCAAAATTCTGGATCGAATTCAGACGCTTGATGATCACCTTCTTTTTCGACATGGCCAGCGCCCCCTGCGAGAGGTTGGTTGTGACGATCATCGGCAGCATCTCGGGGGTCATCCCAACCGCGACCGCGACCGCGAACAAGAGAGCCTGCAGCCAGTCGTGCTTGCTTAAGCCATTGATGAGGAACACCGCGGGAACCATGATCATCATAAAGCGCAGCATCAGCCAGGTAAATTTGTTAATGCCCTGGTCGAAACTGGTATTCTGACGCTCGCCGGTGATGCTGCTGGCCAGGGAACCGAAGTAGGTGTCCTTACCGGTGTGGATGACGAGCGCGCTGCCGGTACCGCTTTCCACGTTGGAGCCAAGGAAGCAAATATTGGGCAGCTCCAGCGCGTTTGTGATGCCCGGGTCTGCCGGTACTTCCCATTTTTCGACCGGGATTGACTCGCCGGTCAGCGCCGATTGGTTAACAAATAAATCCTTGGCAACCAGTACGCGTACATCCGCCGGGACCATATCGCCCGCGGAGAGGGAGATAATATCTCCAGGGACCAGCTCGCGCAGCGGGATGGACTTCGCCTGACCTGCGCGTATTACCGTGGCCATCGTGCTGACCATTTCCTTGAGTTTTTCCGCGGCGGAATCAGCACGGCTTTCCTGGACGAAACGCAAGGTAACCCCCAGTACAACCATCGTAAGGATGACTACCGCCGCGCGGATATCGTGCGTGATGATCGAAATGATCGCGAGTACTATCAGCAGGATGGTGAGCGGGTCCTTTAGCATCCCGAGCAGGCGGAGAACCAGCCCCAGTTGTTTTTCCTTGACGACCTCGTTGTAGCCGTACTGTTCCAGACGCGCTGACACCTCGCTTTCCGTCAGGCCCTCCAGCTGGCTTTTTTGCTGCTGGAGTACGTCCTGAACAGCCAGATGGGCAACGCTAACGAGCTTCTGGGCAGCTTTACTTTCGCTGCCGGAAGGGAGCGCGTTTTTTCCTTGAGGATGCTGAGACTCGCGTTTGTCAATCGTGCCCATTTTCTCTCCTGAAGCTGATGTGAGCGGGATTTTGGATCGCCGGGGATGACATCCTTCCGAACAAGCGCGCCTTTGGGTTAAGTTCTGCGCTCCGTTCGGGCAGGAGTTTTCCTCAGAGGGGAATTATACGGCTGTTTCTAAGCTCTGACTGGATACGTTTTTTGGTCGCCGACGATTTTTTCCGCAAGCCAGAGGTTTGGAAATGGTCGGGCGGCATGTAGAAAACCCGGCCCATCCTCTTCTCGCGTGGACGAATGAACGCCGTTCGGGCATAGGCGCGAAGCATCCTTCATGAGCGCGTCAGAAGAACTTTGATGTTCTGCCTGGGTTGCTTCGCCGGTACCGGGAATGACCAAAGCAAAGCCCGCATCATCTCCGCCGCTGCGAAGACCGCTTCCGCGCTGTCGGCTGGAGAAAATCCGAATCCCGGTCTGAAGGCACACCAGGCTGGCCCCACAAATAGAAGGCTTGTTGAGACCCCCCCCAAGCGGCAAAGCGCTTACCGGAGCGCGCGGCCGCCCTGCCCCTTTCCGCCACCGGTATAAGGCGGCGCGCTCATAATCACCACCTTGCACAGGCGGGCATCCGAGAGGCGGCTTTGCAGGCGCGGGTCCATCTCACCCGGGGCGTTCACCGTCGTGATGACCGTCGGAAGCTCCGCGTTATAGCGGTAGTTGAACAGCTGATAGATTTTCTCGCGCGCCCAGGGCGTGGCGGATTGGGTGCCCAGGTCGTCCAGAATCAGCAGCCGCGCGCTGCGAATTTCCTCAAAGCGCTGGTCCAGGCTGACAGAACTGTTGGGCGCGAACGCCGCGCGCAAGTGGTCCAGCAAATCCGGCACCACCACCATCAGCGGCGGGCTGCCCAGCTGCGCGTGGTAATTGCCGATGGCGGCCGCCAGGTGGGTCTTTCCACAGCCGTAAGGTCCGATGAAGACCAGCCAACCCTGCGGGTCGCGCGCGAAAGCCTGGGCGGCTTCCAGCGCGTCTTTGAGGGTGGCGCGGTCCGTGGAAGGGATGGCCTCGTCGCGGCGCAAGCTGAAGCTTTCGAAGGTTTTCCGCGCGTGCAGGTTCAGGCTGGAAAGCTCGGGGTGCCCGATGTCATCCGCCGGATTGCGGTAATCAGTCGCCAGGATTTCCACGCGCGTGACCAGCTCGGGGTCCATTAATCGCGAGCGGATTCTGCCCTCAAAGGAACTGAGCGGATTGTTGCTGGTAATTACCGTCGCCAGGTGGTTAATGTAGCGGTAATTCAGAATCTGGAAAAGCTTTTCCTGCGCCCAGGCAGTGGCGTTCTGCGTCCCGAAGTCATCCATCACCAGCAGCGGCACATCCCGGATTTTCTCAAAGCGCTCCTCGAACGACTCGGAGGCTCCGTCGGAATAGGCGAAACGCAGCCAGTCCAACAGGTCCGGGACTGTCAGGAAAAGGGTTTCCATCCCTAAAGCCACCGCTTTATTGGCAATCGCGGCTGCCAGGTGGGTCTTCCCACAGCCGTAGCGCCCGAGCAGCAGCAGCCAGCCCTGCAGCGTCCCGGCGAAGTGCGCGGCGCTGTTGTACGCTTGCTCCAGCGAATTCGCTTGCTGAGTTGCCAGCCCGACGCGCCCGCGCGGCTTGAAGTTCTCAAAAGTTTTTTCCTGCAGGGCGCCCAGGTTGCTCAATTCGTACAGTTTTTTCTGGCGGTCTGCTGCCAGCTCGCGCGCCCGGCATACGCACACGCTCAATTTGCCAAACTCAGGGTGCCCGAACGGCACATCCTTGCCCACAAAGCCGACACCGTGGCAGAACGGGCAGTCCGGGTCGCCGGGGAGGTCCGCATTTGTTATGTTCTGAAGCTGATCACTCATGTTTTTTTCTGCGCCTTTGGTCTTCGTAGAGCTTGCGGTACTTTTCAAGATCTCCCTCAGGTTCTCTCGCTTTCTCCGCCCGCCCTTTTTCTTTCCAGGTTTTCAGGATGGCCCGCACGTAGCGCCAGTTGCGGATATTGCGTTCCACAGCCTCGCTGACGGCATCCTCAATCCATTCCGCGGGGAATTCCAGCGCGTCGGCTTTCAACATTTCGGCCATCATCGGCGTCAGGGGGCCAATATTAGCCTCGTACAGCCGGAAAATATTCGGACGTTCCGGGGCTGGCACCTGACTGACCAGATTGAGCTGCTCTGCCGTGATTGCGCCGGCCTGAAGCTGCCCGAGCAGGACTTTTCCGCGCGGCGTACCCGCTAGAAGGATATCTTCGTACTTTATCAAGAACCCCGCCCCAAGCGCTTCCTCCAGCGCAAGCTGCGTTCGGGCGGCATCCTGTCGGAAAATCGGCAGGCTCAGCGCTTCGACCAATGCTTCCCGCCGCACCGCCTGGCTGCCCTCTTCAGGCTGGCCCACCAGCCGGAAGTACGCCAGAACTGCCAACATACCGTCCGCGGAAAGGGACGTTTCGGCGGCGCGTTCCAGCAGATCCGCGGGCAGATACCAGGCTGTGCCCGGGTCGCTGCCAAAACCACCGGAAGGGAGAGAAGCGCTCATCGCGGCAGGCTTAATCCGGCACCGCACCGTAATACTGGTCCCGGAACATCGCCAGACGTTTCTGGAAAATCAGTTCTATCCCGGGGTCGGTCGGGCCGTTGCGGTGTTTTGCGATTTCCAACCTGGCTATGGTATGGAATGGACTGCTCTCCTCCTGGTTAGGCTGGTTGATGAACATAACGATGTCCGCGTCCTGTTCCAGACTGCCGGACTCGCGCAGGTCGGAAAGCACCGGGCGCCTATCCGGGCGCGATTCCACCGAGCGTGAGAGCTGCGCCGCCGCGATGACCGGCACTTTAAGCTCACGCGCCAGCACTTTGAGGTAGCGTGAAATATACGAAACTTCCTGCACGCGGTTGTCGGTTTTCACTTCCGCGGACATTAATTGCAGGTAATCGACAATGACCAAATCCAAGCCGTATTCCATCTGCAGACGCCGGCATTTCGTGCGCATTTGCAGCGGGGTGATGGCAGGCGTGTCGTCAATGTAAATATTGGCCTCGGCAAGCACGCCCAGTGCGCTTACGGAGCGGTTCATTTCCTCATCGGAGAGCCTGGCGGAACGCAGTTTCTGGGAGTCGATATCCGTCGCCTGCGCAAGCAAACGCTGCAGCAGCTGTTCAGAAGACATTTCCAATGAAAAGATGGCAACATTGCGCTTTAGCTGCAGCCCCACGTGTTTAGCAATCCCGATGAGAAAGCCGGTTTTACCCTGACCCGGCCGACCAGCCACGATAATGAAATCGGATTTCTGCAAGCCGTCCAGCACTTTATCCACGGACTTGAGCCCGGTCTCCAGCCCGGATACCGCTCCGGTTTGCAGGCTCATCTCGGTCAGGCGGTCATAGTACTGACCCGCGATATCTTTAATCGGGACAAGGTCGTGCTTATAGCGCTCCTGACTGACCCCGAAGATGGATTGTTCCGCCTGGTCAATCACCGTATCCACATTGATATCTTTACGGTAGGCCAGTTTGGCAACTTCATTGGCTGCGGTCAGCAGGCGGCGGCGGGCAGCCAGCGCGCTGATGTTGCGCGCGTAAGCTTCCGCGTGCAGCGAGGACGGAACCTGATTGGTCAGGCTGGCCAGGTATTCCACCCCGCCCACTTCTTCAAGGTGCCCCTGGGCTTCCAGTTCCTGCTTTACCGTGAGTAAATCGAAGGCAGGGTCGCTGGAGTACAGGCGTTGGAACGCCTGCCAAATCCACTGGTGGCTGCGGTAGTAAAAATCATCCGTCTGCAGAATGGAGGAAACGTCCAGGTACTTAATCGGCGTGACCAGTACCGCGCCAATGACCGCTTCTTCCATGGTCCGGTCAAAAAGCTGGTTGGCTCCGGGGTCCCCGGCGCTGCCGGAGTTATAATCTTGATCGCTCATTCGCTCTCCAAATCTCCACCTGTCTTGATGTTGGCTGGGAGGAGGATGACAGGAATTCAGGGAACCGGATTGGGACCGTCGTCCGGGTTGACGGGACCGGGCAGATCCTCATCGGTATCGTCCAGCTTGTTGAAAAATTCTTCAAACAATGAGAGGTCGCCCGTCCCTTCTTCGCTTGCCTCTGCGGCGCCTTCTTCAGGATGAATCTCAAGCTCCGGGATTACTGCCGCCTTGTCGAGCACGCCCTCGTCCACGAACACCGGAACGCCGGTGCGCACCACCAGCGCGAGCGCGTCGGATGGACGGCAGTCCACGCGTTTTTGCGCGCCGCCTTGCTCGATGACCAGGTTGGCGTAAAAAGTGTCTGATTCCAGCGCGGTAATTTCCACGGCGAGCAGGCGCGCGTCCAGGACGCCAAACAGGTTCTTCATCAGGTCGTGGGTCAGCGGACGGGCGGTTTCAATTTTGTGCAAAGCGATGGTTATCGCCTCGAACTCGTACAGCCCAATCCAAATCGGCAGGTAGCGTTCCTGGTCTTTCTCTTTCAACACCACGATACGGTCCTGGTTAATCAGGCTGACGCGTACACTTGAAATCAGGCATTCTCGCATTTTCTTCATAACAACCTACTGCTGCGCAAGTACAAAGGGCACCTTTATGATGATTTTATCACGCCGGGCACCTGCTTTCAATTTTACCAGCCAAAAGCCTGCGGAAACCGGCAGTTTTGACCTGGAATTACCGCCCCACTTGCGCTAAGATTCGGCTATAATATTTTTACAATAAACGATCGGTATGTCATTTAACCACCGGCGATTGCAGGCTTCGGGGGTGTTGTTTTTCGGGATTGGGTCTGTAAAAACATTACCCTTCACCCTAGGAAGCAAGCTGCAGCCGAATGGTCAGCAAATTATCAAGGATTGAGGAAGCTTTGCTGGAGAATTCCCAGGTTTCAGTACTTTGCATTGAGGGCAATCGCAATAATAATTTTGCGTTTGCTCCGGACCTGGCACGCAAAGGTTACGAAGTCCACGCGGTCAGCAACGGCGCTGAAGGCATCGCTCTACTGCCCGAAATTCTCCCGATGGTGATCGTCATCAACGCGGCTTCGCTGCGCACGAACGGCGCCCGCATCGTCCGGCGCTTCCGGGCGCTGCTGCCGGAATGCCCGATTGTGCTGATTGTCAAAAAAGGGTCACCGCAGGACGATGTGCCTGAAGCGAATATCGTACTGGCGCTGCCCTTTACCGTGCAGAAACTGGTCAACCGCATCCGGACTTTCCAATCAATCGAAAACCGCCACGTCCACGAGCTGGGCCCCTTGCTGCTCAACACGCGCTCCAATATGGTCACCTGCAACGGGAAAGAAGCCCATCTCACCCCGCGCCTTTCAAAATTACTTATGCATATGATGGCCGAGCCAAACAAGGTGCTCCCACGCAAAGAGCTTTTCCAGAAAGTCTGGGAAACCGACTACACCGGTGATACCCGCACGCTGGACGTTCACATCAGCTGGCTGCGGCAGGCTGTGGAGGAGGACCCACGCTGCCCCACGTTAATCCTGACGGAACGCTCAATCGGTTACAGGCTGCATATCCCTGAGCACAAACCGGGCCAGGCGGATTAAAGCCTGCCAGGGGATGTGCTGCACGCGGTCGCCAGCCGCGTTTTTTATTTACGCGGCAAGGCGGTTAATTGACCGGATGAAGCTTTGTTGGCGAGTGTTAAGCTTCTCTTGCTACCCAAAAAAACTTGTCATCCAGAAATATTTTAGTCATCCTGAGCTTTGGCGAAGGATCCCGCGTAGGACTGACAAGATGCTTCGCATGTGGCACAGCATGACATACTATTGGCACTTTGAACCAAACTTGTCGTCCTGATTTATTCTTGTCATCCTGAATTATCCTTGTCATCCAGAGCGCCAGCGAAGGATCGCGTTTTTCCCAACAAAATGCTTCGCTGATGGCTCTTATTAATTCCCTGTTGTCATCCTGATACCCTTGCGGGCACAGGTCGTCAGCGAAGGATTCCGCTTAGAACTGACGAGATGCTTCGCCTGCGGCTCAGCATGACACAAATCGTCATCGCGAGCCTGCGAAGCGATCTCCCGGCTGGCATAGGGGGAGATTGCTTCAGTCACCAACGTTCCTTCGCAATGACGGCTATTTCGTCATCGCGAGCTCAGCGAAACGATGTTCTCCTCGCGCGGAAAGCATATTAAAAAACAGCCGCCTGTGAAGGCGGCTGTCATAATCGAAAAAGGACTCAATGCACGCCCATCACCAGCGCCAACAGCAGCCCGCCGGCAATCACGCTCCCGAGCTGACCCGCTGTGTTGGACCCCATAGCGTGCATGAGGATGAAATTTGAGGGGTCTTCCTCCAACGCCATCTTCGCGGAGAGCCTGCCCGCCATCGGGAAAGCGCTGATGCCGCAAGCGCCAATCAGCGGATTGACCTTGTTGTGGGTAACCAGCGCCATCAGCTTGCCGAAGAGCAGCCCGGCTATCGTATCAATCACAAAAGCAAGCAGCCCCAGCCCGAGAATCGCCAGGGTTTTCAGGTTCAGAAAACTCGAAGCGGTCATCGTTGAACCAATCGCCAGGCCCAGGAAGAGCGTGGCAATGTTAATCAGCTCATTTTGCGCCATCTTGCTCAGGCGGTCCACCACCAGCGCTTCGCGCAGCAGGTTGCCCAACATCAACGCGGCCATCAGCGGCGCGGCGTCGGGGGCCACCAGCGCTACCAACAGCGTCACCAGAATCGGGAAAACTACCAGCGTCAGGCGCGAGACAGGCCTTGGCGCGTATTCCATGCGGATCAGACGTTCCTTGCGGGTGGTCATCAACTTCATAATCGGCGGCTGGATAATTGGAATCAGGCTCATATACGAGTACGCCGCCACCGCAATCGGTGCGATGATTTCAGGCGCCAACTTGCTGCCCACAAAAATCGCGGTTGGCCCATCGATCGCGCCGATAACGCCGATGGAGGCCGCCTGATTGAGCGGAAAGCCCAACAGGAGCGCCAGCAGCAGCGTGGCGTAAATGCCAAACTGCCCGGCCGCCCCCAGCAGCACCAGGCTGGGCTGCGAGAGCAGCGGACTGAAGTCAATCATCGCGCCTACGCCTACAAAAATAAGCAGCGGGAACAGTTCGGTCTTGATGCCGGCGTCGTAAATCACCTTCATAAAGCCGACTTCGTTGGACATGCCCAGGTTGGCAAGCAAACAGCCAAAGCCAATCGGAAGGAGCAGTACCGGCTCGTATTCTTTGGCGATTGCCAGGTAGATAAGCACCAGCCCCACGGCAATCATCACCGCGTTCTGCCAGCTAAAGTTCGCGAAACCTTTTCCTAATTCGGTCAACAGGCTTGTCAGGTCCATAAAAGTGTCCTTTTAGGCTTCAAAGCGGAAGAGCGGCTGGTTGTGCCGCACCTGGTCGCCAGCGGAAACAAGCACTTCCGCGATAACGCCATCCCTGCCGGCGCGGATGATATTCTTCATTTTCATCGCTTCCAAAACCAACAAAGGCTCGCCGGCTTTCACGCGCGTGCCGGCTTTCACGTTGATTTCAATGATTACGCCGGGCAGCGGGGCGTTTACGTCCCGTCCGCCGGGTGCGGCCTGCGGCGCGGCCGCGGCGGGCATAGGCTTGCTGAGAACAGCCTGCGCGGCAGGCGCGCTTAGCTCCGGGGAGGCTTCTTCCGGCCAGATTTCAAAGACCTCGCCGTCCACTTCGGCTTTTACCGGGCGCGCGTGCAGGTCGTCAATTTTTACTGCGTATTTTTTACCCGCGATGCTGACGTTAATAATCATTTTTTCTGTCCTTTGCCTGGAGTATGAAAGTTCTGCCGCACCCGTCCGCTTAACAGCCACGCGCTTTGCCCGGCGTTGGTTTTGGCGCTCGTTGTGTGTTTTTCTGCCACCAGAGCGTACGCCACCGCGGCAGCGGCTGCCTGCGCGGCATAAGTCTGTTCGCTATCGCTTTGCTCCGCCGGGGCTTCTTCACCGCTTGTGGCTGCCTTTTCCGGGTGGTTCGTAAAGCGCACCAGCAGCGCCATGACACCCCACAGCGCGATGATCATCAAAAAGACCAGCCCCATTCCCAGGCCGGTGATGGATAAACCTTGCAGCAATGTTTCTCCCATAGCGCACCTGCCTACAGCGGCATATTGCCGTGCTTGCGCGCTGCTGAACTTTCCACTTTGTTCGCCAGCAGTTCCAGCGCTTCGATCAGTTTCTGGCGGGTCTGCGCAGGCTCGATGACTTCATCGATGTACCCGGCGCGGGCAGCCGCGTACGGATTCAGGTATTTCTGGCGGTATTCCTCCTCCAACCTCGCGCGCTCGGCCGCCGGGTCTTGCGCCTCAGCAATTTGCTTGCGGTGCAGGATGTTCGCCGCGCCTTCCGCGCCCATCACGGCAATTTCCGCGCTGGGCCAGGCGTAGGTGATATCCGTGCCAAGGTATTTGCTGCTCATGACCACATACGCGCCTCCGTAAGCTTTGCGCGTGACGACGCTGACCTTGGGGACGCTGGCTTCGGAGTAGGCGAACAGCACTTTGGCGCCGTGGCGGATGACGCCGCGGTGCTCCTGGTCCACCCCCGGCAGAAAACCGGGCGAGTCCACGAAGGTTACGATAGGCAGATTGAAGGCATCGCAGAAGCGCACCATCCGGCTGATTTTGTCGGCCGAGTCAATATCCATCACGCCCGCCATGCTGGCAGGTTCCTGGGAAATAATGCCCACCGGTCTGCCGTCCAGGCGCGCCAGGCCAACGACAGCGTTGGGAGCGAAGCCGGCTTGAATTTCGAGGAAAGAGCCGCTGTCCACGATTTGTTGAATAGCAGTATGCAGACTGTAGGGTTCGTTCGGGTTGATCGGCACGAGCGTGTTCAAAGCTTCCGCGCGCCGTAAGGGGCTGTCCCCGCTGGTCAGTACCGGCGCGGAATCGACGTTGTTGGCGGGCAGGTAAGCCAAAACCTGCCGGCAGAGCAGAAGCGCGTCGCGCTCGCTGGGGCTCACCAGGTGCGCCGTGCCGCTAATGCCCAGGTGCACGTCCGCGCCGCCCAGGGATTCAAAGTCCACGTCTTCTCCGGTCACGGTCTTAATCACTTGTGGACCCGTGAGGAACATGTATGACTGCTTCTGAACCATGATAATCAGGTCGGTCAGCGCGGGGGAATACGCCGCGCCGCCAGCGCAAGGGCCCATAATCAGGCTGATCTGCGGAATAACCCCGGAGTATTGCGCGTTGCGCCGGAAAATTTCCGCGTAGCCGCCCAGGCTTTTCACGCCTTCCTGGATGCGCGCGCCGCCGGAATCGATCATCCCGACGATTGGCGCGCCGTTTTTGGCTGCCAGATCCATCACGCGGCAGATTTTGCGGCTGTGCATCTCGCCCAAGGCGCCGCCCTGCACGGTGAAATCCTGGGCGTAAACGTACACCGGACGCCCGTCCACCTTGCCGTAGCCAGTCACCACGCCGTCTCCCAGCGTGGATTCGGCTTGCGGGTCGTTTTGCTGCACCACCAAAGCTTCCAACTCCCTGAAACTGCCTTCGTCAAGCAGCAGCAGAATGCGTTCGCGGGCGGTGAGGCTGCCCTTGGCGTGCTGTTTGTCAATGCGGGCCTGACCGCCGCCCAATTGAGCTTCAGAAAGTATCTTGTGGAGTTGTTCCAAGCGGGGATCTACATCAGACATATTGCTCCTTCATAAGAACAAAGTTAGCATGGCTGCCGGTTAGGGTGAGGTTTTGTCCGCAGCCGAGTTGGGTAATTGTAACATCAACACTGGCGGTATTGGGGGGAAATTGGGGCGCGCCAATCGGGCTTCGGGAATCTGGCGAGCGCAGCGCGACTGCTGAGGGTCCTTTCCAGCAGCACAACCCGCGCGCGGGCATACATACCGTAAGCAGATGTCCGCGCAGAGCATCCCAAAAACATGGGGGGTTCTCTTGGGAACAAAATATCCAGGATGCTTCGCCTTCCGCCTGCGTCCCAGCGTTGCTTTTCGTGGACGGTGCTGCGCGCATTAACCCGGCAACACCAATCGAAAACAGACCCTCACCCGCCCTTCAGGCACCTTTATCGGCGGCTTGAGATCCGTCAGCCAATTCTCCTCAAGAAACCCGCGCCCTCAAAAGCTCAGGGAATCACCGCGTAATACAGCTCGCTCCCAAATGCCAGGTACACATTGCGGTTGGAACCCACATGAAACGCCGTGACCGGTCGGCCGGGTAAACTGCCGCCGCCTGCCCCCGCCCGCAGCACGCGGTTCAGGTTCAATCTCAAACTGAACTGGTACAGCTCAGCCTGTTCTGCCGCCAGATAATACAGCGAAGGGTCCGGGGGCGGCGAGTAACTCAGCTGACTGAAATGCAGTGCGTCAAAGTCCAGCGTCCCGGCTTCCGCGCCGCCGCGCGCATCCTGATACGGGTACGGGTCTTCGCACTCCACCGTGCCGGTGACGTTCGAAGCCAGGCAATGCGAACTGCGCCCGTCCGAGTACAGCAGGAAAAGTTCATCCCCGCTGACCGCTGCCGCAACAGCCTCCGACAGGTCCACTGGTTTCTCCTCGAAGTAAGAATCCGGCGCGTCGGTGTAATTCATGCTCGCGCCGCGATAAATCCAGAGCGCGTTCTTGACCGGGTCCAGGATGAACAAGCGGCCGGCATCATATAGCACGGCCCCAATCCTGCCAAAACCCCCGTCCGGGGGGATCAGGGTGAAGGCCTTGGGTTCCTTATCCACCCCGCAAAACAGGCCGTTACCGTTCGCGTCCATGGACAATATCGGCGCGCGGGCGGCGTTATTGATTGGCACGGAAAGCACATCGATTAAGTTGCCCACGCGGATGCCTTCATACAGCCCCGGCTGGCAATGGAACTCCATGTCCGGCGTGAAACCGCTGCTGGAAGGGCTGAAATGCAGCACGACGCCGCTGGCCTTATCCAACATGTAAAGGTCAGTCCCGACCGACACAATCCGGCTGATATCCAGCCCGGTGAGCAGGCTTGAGGCGTACGCGGGCTTGTAAACCAGGCGCAGCGCGCCGTCCAGCGCGTCCAGGGCGTCCTGCGCGCGCACGCGCAGTGCCCGCGCTTCGCTGCTCTGGCGGTAAGTTTCCGCCTGGTCCAGCCAGGAAAGCACTTCGTTCCAGGCCTGCCTTTGCGCGGCAGCGCCTTGCATGGCCGGGGCGTTATCCGCCGCGGCTTGGGCTTGCGCCATCAGGTAATCATATTGGTTGCCCCTGCCCTGGCTGAAATAAACCGCGGAAAGCAGCCCCACCAACACGAGCGGCACCAGAATCGCGAGCAGCAGCTTTGTCCCGCGCGAGAGTTCGGCGCTTTCGGTCGGGGCTCCCTCGGACTGTTTCTTTTCGCCGGTCAAAAACGCAGCCAGCCCCTCGCCTAATTTGTCCATCGAGCCGGCTCCGTCCGCGAGCTTGCGGTACGCGTTTTGGCTGCGCTGTTTGCGCGCGGCTTTTTCCGCGGTACGGTCGCGCGGAGTTTTCTCCGGGGTTTGCTCGCTGTAAAGGCGTGCCGCCCGACGCGTGGATACGGCTGGGGCTTCCGCTGTGGGCTGCGCGCTAATCCGTTCTGGTGGGTAGGAATCGCTGGCTTCGCTCTCGAGCGCTTTCTCTTCAAGCATGGGCTCCAGTTCGGCCGGCGCTTCGCTCTTCTCGGGCGCCGGGGCCGGAGCTTCCACAAGCGGCTGCGCGTTTTCTGCTTCCGCTGGCGCTGGGACTTCCTCCGAAGGCAGCCGCTCCACCCGGGAGCTTTCCTCTGCCTCCACCCCCTCATCCGCCGGAGCAACCTCTGGTTCGCTTGCGGCCGCGGATGGTTCTAGCGGGGCGGGCTCCTCCCGCGGAGCTTCCGCGCTTTCCACGCCCTGAGCCGCGTCCACCCAGCGCGCCGAGCCTTCCCCCGCCCGCACCCGCGCCAGACCAACTTCGGCTGTCAGAGGGCTGCTGGCGGCTAATTCGACCAGGAGCGCGCTCAGTTCAGGCTGCTCAGCGCTGCTGCCGCTCAGGAAGCCCACCGGGAACTGCGTGGAAAACAGGATGATATCGCCCTCTTCGACCGCCTGTTGAAAAAAGC
>Ga0116170_10001484_pt1 | contig 23603 bp, 23 predicted proteins | sample AD_JPNHW1_MetaG_FD_89797 | JGI IMG/M metagenome (GOLD analysis project Ga0116170, IMG submission 89797) | Active sludge microbial communities of municipal wastewater-treating anaerobic digesters from Japan - AD_JPNHW1_MetaG | ecosystem: Engineered > Bioreactor > Anaerobic > Digestate | place... | reverse complement strand
GTAAACTAAAATTGGACACGGAGGGGGTAGAAATAGGACACGGTGATGCGGTATTATAAACGAAAGAATATCACCGTTGGACAAGTTTGCTCCCAGAGTGAACAGGAGGCTTACCATGAAATACACAAAAGAAGAAAGACTGGACATTGGACATCGAATTTATGACGGTGAGCTCAGCCGCTACGCAGCAGCCGAAGAATACGGCATAAACGAACAAACGGCGAGAAATTACATGCGTATATACAGAGACGCAAATCATCTTCCGCCGAAGCATAATCGGAACTCTCGTAGCAAAGTCACGTCCGCTGCGGCGCCTTCCGGCTTGGAAGACTATGAGGCTATGACCAAGGAGGAACTCATTCGTGAGTTGGTCAAATCCAAAATTGTGGAGGTGAGGTTAAAAAAAGGATACGAAGTGAAGGGAGTTGGTGCGGACAAGGAATATATTCTCTTAGGCAGCAAGAATACCAAGTGATTCTGGAGCTGTCGGGAGAATTCCCTGTAAACCTGCTCTGTGAAACGATGGATATTCAGAGGAGCAGCTTTTACAGCTGGAAGAAGCAGCTTTCCGCTCCGGCGAACCATACCAAAAACCTCGTAAGCAATATACTTCTTTTTCAGGAATATCATTTGAAGTATCCTTCTCACGGCTACAGGTGGTTGAATGCCAAGATCCGGTTGGATACCGGGCTTGTACTGTCAGATCCGTATGCACACAAATGCTGCAAGGCAACGGGTATCAAGAGCAAAGCGAAGCATTACAAGTACAAAAAGCCAGGCGAGCCTTACAGGACATATCCCAATTTGCTCATGAGTGAGATCCGGATAGACAGGCCGTTTCAGTGCATTGTAAGCGATATGACGGCCTTCTATGTGAAAGGCGTCTACTACGAGCTGACGCTCTATATGGATCTTTGGAATAATGAAATCATCAGTCATGCGCTTTCATCCAGACGTGGCGATCGTATGAGTTACATCAGCGGTCTTAACGATTTGATTGAGTTGAAAAAGCAGTATCCGGAGTATGAAATGGTGCTTCATTCGGATCAAGGATCAGTATACGCTTCTAAGAAGTTCAACGAGCTTCTCCCTATGTACAACATTGTCCATTCCATGTCCCGAGCCGGAACACCGACAGATAATGGGGCGATGGAGGCAATCAACGGCTGGATCAAAGCAGAGCTCTTCACGGACTTCCACGTAACCAAAAATGGGAACACTGCTCAGGAAGTCTCTGATTACATTCTTTTCTTCAACGAACAGCGTCCGGCATATTCGCTGAATTATCTAACGCCCAGGCAATATAGGGAGTCTTATTTGCAGAACACCAGCGCACAATTCTTGAATTTAGCACGTACATAATTTTAAATCTTGTGTCCGATTTTTGTTGACTACTGCAAATCATCCAATCATCCCGAAAAATATGATAAAAATAAGTGTTGACAAAGCAAAAACGGTATGATAAAATCGCGGTATCGGCTGAGACCGAGACCAAGTAAACGAAAATTCCCCCCACAGAGAGCTGCCGGCCGGTGAGAGGCGCGGGATCGGGTTTTCGTCGAATACTTCTCGCGAGCTGCGCCCCGAAATTGTGCGAATCAAGTAGGCGGCGACGGGATCGCCCGTTACAGCGGCAGGGTATACAAGTACCCGCAGAGGTCTTTTGCGCGAGCAAAAGGCAAACCGAGGTGGTACCGCGGATTATCCGTTTTCAAAGAAGACGGTTTCCGCCCTCAGGATGATGAGGGCGGTTTTTTTATTGAAAAATTGATTGCCCTCAAAAAAAAGGAAGGGTCAACATGGCAGTCAAAATCATCCTCCTCGCCGTCTTTTTCGCGGTCACGATTGCAATCGGCATCTTCTTCCGCAAAAAGGCGTCTTCCGTCGGCAATTTCGTACTCGGCGGACGCAGCATCGGGCCTTGGCTCACGGCCTTCGCCTATGGCACCACTTATTTTTCAGCGGTCATTTTCGTCGGCTATGCCGGTCAGTTCGGCTGGAACATGGGTATCTCAGCGGTTTGGATCGGACTCGGCAACGCCTTCATCGGGTCGCTTGCGGCCTGGGCGGTGCTTGCGAAACGCACCCGCACCATGACCAAGCATCTCGATTCGTCCACGATGCCGGAGTTCTTTGACAAACGCTATGACAGCAAAGGCCTCAAACTGGCATCCGCGATCCTCATTTTTATCTTCCTGATCCCCTACACCGCATCTGTTTATAAAGGCATTTCGCAGATGTTCGCCACCGCGCTCGGCATCGATTATTTCTGGTGCGTTGCGGTGATGGCGGTGATCACAGGTCTGTATGTCGTTTTGGGAGGTTATGTCGCAACGGCGATCAACGATGTGATTCAAGGAGTTATCATGCTCGTCGGCATCATCGCGGTCGTCGCTTCGATTTTGGCCGGAAAAGGCGGCTTCACTTCCGCGCTGACTCAACTCTCACAGGTGCCCAGCGCGAGTGCCCCGCAGATGCAGGGTGCGTTGACTTCTTTCTTCGGTCCCCAGCCCCTTGCATTACTGTCGGTCGTTATCCTTACCAGTTTAGGCGTCTGGGGCATGCCACAGATGGTACATAAGTTTTATGCGATCAAAAACGAGCGCTCGATCAAAGCCGGGACGGTCATCTCGACCATCTTTGCCCTCGTCATCGGCGGTGGTGCCTATTTCCTCGGCGCTTTCGGTCCGCTGTTCTACACTCCGGGCGCAGACGGAAAAGTTGTTTTCGATAACATAATGCCGACCATGCTCACAAACAATCTTTCCGACTTCTTGATCGGCGTGGTGTTGGTGCTGCTGCTGTGTGCTTCGATGTCCACACTCGCCTCACTGGTCATCACTTCGTCGTCTACCTTCGTACTTGACTTTATCAAAGGCTCGCTGAAAAAAGACCTTAAGGAAAAAGGCCAGCTCGGATGGATCCGCGGTCTGTGCGCGCTGTTCATTTTGATTTCGGCCGTGATTGCGCTCACCAAGGTCTCACTCATCACGGTGCTGATGTCGCTTTCCTGGGGCGCACTCGCAGGCGCGTTCCTCGGACCGTTCCTGTACGGGTTATTCCTTAAAAAAGCCACCAAGACCTCGGTCTGGGCAAGCTTTGTCGTGGGCGTCGGCATCATGGTTTTGAACCTGTTCGTCCCGTTTACAAAAGACGCCACCGCCACTACCGTCGCGGGTGCAATCGCGATTATGAGCTCGTTTGTGACCGTGCCGCTGTTCAGCTTGTTCACCAAGAAGCCCGATCCCAAACATGTCGAACAGGTTTTCTCCTGCTTTAATAAACCGGGTGAAGCAACCGCGGCAACGGTTCCGGCCGGTATGAATTCCGAAAAAGAAAAACCGAAAGTCCTAAACTCCAAATAAAAGGATGTAATTGATTGAACGGCACCGGGAAAAAGCTGACGAATTCGCTTACGATTACCTCACTGTTTGTGATCAATGCGGGCGTCTATACACTCTTCGCATTGTTTTACTGCTTCGTTCAGCTTTTTCTCGGTACCATACATACGCCTGTCGAAGTAGGTGCGCTGCTGTCCTTCGGACAAGCGGCGGCAGTTATTTCACCGCTGTTGTTCGGCATGGCTGCGGATAAGTCAAAGCATAAAAATACGATTCTGTTGATCACCATGGCCGGTTCAGCGGTCTGTTACTTTGCCATGACGTTTTCAAACAGCTTTTTGTGGCATGCGGTTACCATCGCGGCAACTCTTTGTTTTTTGGCTCCCTCAGCCACGTTAAACGATACGATCACGTTGGAATATACCTACCGCAACCAGCTTAAATACGGCACCATACGCGTGATGGGAACAATTGCCTACGGTATAGTCGCCTGTGTGCTGACGTTGTTTATCAAAGACGACTATACGCCGGTATTTTTAATTTTCATCGCGGTGACCGTTATAAATTGTTTCACGATGCTCTTCACGCCGAAAGTCGAAGGGCAAGCGTCGAAAAAGAAACTTTCTCTCAGGCCGCTGTTTAAAGACAAAATTTTGATGTGGATGTTTTTATTCATCGGTATCATCAACTTTTGCTGGAGTTATTATCAAAATTTCTTTCCCTCGTATCTGATCAATGATCTCGGTGCACCGAAATGGGTGTGGGGTTTGAATGTATTACTAACCGTCGTGGGTGAAATTCCGTTCTTTTTGCTGTTTACGGGATTGTTCCGTCGATACGGTTCCAAAAAACTGATGTGGATTTCGCTGGTGCTGACCGCGGGCCGTTATATCATGCTGGGATTTTTTATGTCGCCCTCGCTTCTGCTTTTTGCGGGCGTTATCACCGGTGTCTCGATTTCTTCGTCGCAGTACTGCGCCTCGGTCTACATCACCGAAAATATCCCGGGCGAACTGCAGGCCTCTGCCCAAACGTTGATGTGTGCGCTGCCTGCGGGCGCCCCGAAAATTCTTGCCGGTATTTTGGGCGGCGTGTTGACGCAGACGATCGGCACAAAAACCTCGCTGTTGATTTGCTCGGCGCTCGGATTCATTTCGATGGCTGTGTATTTTATGACCCTCGGCAAAAAGTCAGTGGTTTACAAATCATCTCACGGCGTTAAATTTTAATATTATATATATAAAAAGTAGGGCGGGATGCTCTGAGGAACGCCCTCATGATCCCGCCGTCAATTTCTAATTATAATGGGCTTTTCGTTCGTTCGGTGGGGTGAAACGAACTGCGGTTCGAGGCATCCCACCCTACATATTTATTCTACTATCCTGCTTCCGTCCGCCCGAATCCGCATCGGCTTGCAGCTGCCTTCGCCGAATACCTTTTCAATTTCGTTTTGGTATCCGGCTAACATCTCAGTCGGCAAAAACACTTGAACCGTCCCCCCGAAACCGCCGCCCTGAAGACGGCAAGCGCCGATACCGTTTAAAAATCGTTCGGTTAAAGCAAGCCCGACACTGATGCCCTGAAACGCCGGATCCGAAACCGCATAAGCGTTTTGGTTATACATAAATGAAGAGCGCCCCGACTCGTTGACAAGCCGCAGAAATTCTTCGAATTTGCCCTTTTGCAGCGTGTTTTTTTCCTGTTCGGCGCGTCTGGTATCGGCGAAAAAGTGCAAAGCTCGCAATACGGCTCTGTCGCCGCATTTATTACGAATCGCCGGAATATCGGCGATAAACTTCGCCTCGTCGACTTCGCGCAGGACAGATTTGCCGAAAAACCCGGCGACGGCGCACATCTCATTTTTAATGGCGGCATATTCGCTTGTCAGGTCGGCATGGCTTCCGCCGGTGTCAACGATGCAGAGCGCATATCCGGTTTTTTTGAAATCGAATTCCACCGGCGAAATCACAGGATTCTTCGGGTCTTTGAAATCGATGCCGACAAAACCGCCGGTGGCGCTTGCCATCTGGTCCATCAGGCCGCTCGGTTTTCCGAAATAGACATTCTCTGCATACTGTCCTATTTTCGCCTCATCTGTATGTGATATAATTCCGTCGTTGTACAAGTTGTTGAAAATTGCGGCGACAAGCACCTCAAAAGCTGCCGAAGACGAGATCCCCGACCCTTTGAGCACATCAGAGGTTGTACAGGCATCGAAACCGCCGATTTTCCCTCCCAGATTATTAATTCCTGCGGCAACGCCCCGAATCAATCCCGCCGATGTGCCTTTTTCCCGGTCTTTCGGCGTCAAATCCTCTAAAGTCAAACAGTCTTCGGGAAATCCCTTCGACTTCATATGGACATTCCGATCATCCCTGAGAGAAACCACAGCGATGATATCGAGTTGAATCGCTGCCGCAAGCACACAGCCGTGCTGATGGTCGGTGTGGTTTCCGCCGATCTCAACTCGTCCGGGCGCGCTGATTAAAGTGATTTCCCGGTCACCGTACTGGCGGATAAATTCCTCTAAAAGTTCGCAATAGCGCTCTCTCTGAGCGCTTCCGTATAAAAACACAAGAGAATCATCCAGTCCTCCCGCGTTTATCAATTCAATCATTTTTCGTGCTTTTAACATAAAAAACGTCCTTTCGGGGCAATTACCGAAATCATATCACAATTGACCTTATGTTTCAATTAATTTTTCACTTGTACTCATCATTAAGGTGTGTTATACTGAATGTGGTAAGAAATTGGGAGTTGATTGAGTTGAAATGGATCAAAATGATGACCCGGTCCTTTTGGTTCGGACATTATGACACTGAAACCTTTCAAGAACTTCATAAAGATATTATCGATACTAACCTGTTTCTGATGGAGCGTCTCAGCGCCGCTTTTATTTTTATCACTTCACTGCCGTTTATGGCCGCGCTTTTTGTGAACTCCCTCTCCGATGCCCTATTCGTTTATGCGGCTTTTGTGATTCTCTCGCTTTTAACTCATATTTCATGCCGTCTGTTTTTACCGACGCATCCTCGCTGGATTATGCCGTTTTATATGATTTTTTATTTAGCTTCCTTGGGATTTGCAATTGTACTTGACGTGCTTTCCCGGCTGGGACTTCCTACGGTTGTGGTCTGCGTTTTGCTGGCCGTCATGCCCGTCTTCATTCTTGAAAAGCCCGGTAAAATCGCATTATTCTCTCTGTTGCCGGTAGCGGTTTTCTGCATTGCTTCTTTGTATATCAAAGCGCATTCGATCGCTGTTATTGAGTGCATCAACTGCGTGACTTTTTATGCCGCCGGTTTCTTTGTGGGGCGTCACTACACCAATACGAAAATTGAGGAGATTATAACACGAAATCGGCTTGAGAAGCTCTCCGAGACCGACACGCTGACCAACCTTTACACACGCGGCGCTATCGAAAAAAAGATCTACGATCACCTCAACCAGCGCCATGAACTCTCGGCTATGATGCTGATGGATATTGATAATTTTAAGCAGATCAACGATACGTTCGGCCACCAATATGGGGACAAGCTGTTGACCGACATTGCAAGCTCGTTAAAGGGCGCTTTTCGCAACACCGATTATATCTCCCGGCTCGGCGGAGACGAATTCATTGTGTTTCTGCCCAGTATACCGGGCAAGGAATGGATGGAGTTTAAAGCCAGCCAAACCATAAGTTTGCTCCGCCGTACCTATATTCACGACGGTAAAACCCGCTCAGTTTCGGTCAGTTTGGGGCTTGCCTTTTCGGAAAACGGACAAGGAACTTATGATGAACTTTATAAAAATGCAGATCGCGCAATGTATCAAGCTAAACACGAAGGCAAAGACCGTTATTGTATTTACGACACGGCTTCAGCTTATGAGGGCCTCTTCTAAAATGCCGCGCAGTTTTTCTTTCGCGGCTGCGCCCTCGTGCAGTTTCTGGGTTCCGAGCCAAAAGCAAGGCACATAATAATAATCATACCGGTTGGCTAGTGCGGCATTTTCGCGCTCCTCTATTTTTTTAATCGGGATTTTCGAAAACTCCGGATTTTCGGTTTCAAGTTCCTCGAGCATCTTGTCGGCCGCGCGGCAGAACGGGCAGCCGGCGAGATAGAAATAAGTAAGTTCCTTCATAAATACCTCCTGAAATTTTCTATGATGTGAAACGTCGTCATATTGGCGTTGTGAAAATTATCCGCGCCGTGCAATGCTGTGCGCGAAACCAATAAAAGATCCTCATTATCGATGATAAACGCCGGATATTGGAACCCGACCTGTTTTGGATCGTCTTTGCGGTAGTCAATCAAAACTTTAATCACCCGCCATTGAATCAAGTCGGACGAGGCCTCGATCGCAAGGACGTTTCTCTGCGCGGGTGTTATCGGGTCAACGCAGATATTGCCCGCCGCGATATATTGTCTGCTTTTTTCGTCGAATATGACATGGCTTCGGCTGTTCGAGCCGCTCGGCATCTCGGCAAACCCCTCCAAAGAAAGCGGTTTTTCGGGGTTATCCGGGTCGCCGCGTAAAAGCACCCCGACTCCGAATTCCGGCTCGCAACCGACTAATCCGATTCGGGTCACGCAAATGATTTCGCCATTTAATCCCACCGCCGGACTCGGTTCAAGCATCGCTCCGGGTCGGCTGTTTTTCGGCGCACCTTTTTTGAACCAATCCACATCGAATTGACTTTGAGTCATATCGGTACAAAGCCAGTTTTTCGGGTCGAGCAAGTCACTGTCTTCGGGTGCGCTGATCAGTCCGTTGGTAAAACTGCCGCGCTCTTCCCAGCCGCCGAAATCAGCCGCCATCCAGATGCGGCCCTTATGCACAATCACCGGTGAGGGGCACATTTGCCAGCCGTTGCGGATTGACATACCGGCGCCCCGTAATAAATGCGACGGAGCGCCCCAAGTCTCCCCTTCGTCATCCGAAGCGCCGATGATGATATCACCGTTTTCGGTATTGCAACCCATCAAGTAAAGTTGTCCGCGATGCACAAAGAGTTTGCCCCAAAAGCAGGGGAAGATGTCGGTCATATACCGCCAGGTCTTGCCACAGTCATCCGAACGGAAGATCAATTCGAGATTCTGGCAGCCGTGGTACTCATAAACGTCCATCGATGCGAGCAGTGCGCCCGACGGCAGCTTGACAATCGACGGACTGCATAAAAAGCGCCCCGAAAACGCATACTGCTTGTCCTCCGGATGCAGATAATTTATAACAACGCCGTCGTCAGGTGCGCCGCCGGTCATAAACAGGCGCACATTGCCGCAGGTCCAATCTTTACGCGAAACCGTCACTTCATATTCATGCTCGTATAAAAGCCCCTCAATGCGAAGCACCGAGGTGTTTGCGAGCTGTTCGTTCCAAGTTTCGGTACCGCGCTCCCGCCACTTTAAAATATGGTTACCGCTGTCGTCTCGGTCGAACCATTCCAATACAAGGGCGTCTTTTTCGGGCGCAAGCCGCACGATATAAGGCAGCAGCGCTTTTGCTTTTTCATCCGGTCGCGTATACGGTTTATAACCCCAAAACAAATCCGCTCTCATGTGCATACCCTTTCGCTTCAATATTTGCGAATATGGTACCACATTCGGGCGGACGATTCAAGCACTGTAACATTTTTAAAAAAGTTCGGTAATTCCACTAAAACGGATAAAAATAAATAACGTTTTTGGTAAATATCTCGCATTTTTCTCCCGTTTTGCCCTCAGTATTACAAAATATTATGGGTTTTTGAAATTTAATCGGTAAATTCTACTGCTCTTACCATTATTTTTAAAGCGAATAATTAACAGTTAAAGTAGAAACCAAGTGTTTTACTTTGCAAAATCGGATTAAATTATACTTCAGAGAATATAACCGTATACTTTTAACTGCCAACTGCTAACTAAGTTATTTTGCCTTTGTCTCGCAATAGACGCACCGATAAATGCCGTTTTCACGGTCAGTCAGCTTGAACACATGCGGCAGTTCCTGCTCCGTTGAAGTGATGCAGCGCGGATTTTTGCAATTTATTACACCGCTGACTTTTTCAGGCAATTCCAAATGCACCCGCCGGACTTTTTTGCCGTCGGCGATATAGGTGACTGTAATGCCCGGGTCGAGATAGCCGAGCACGTCGAGGTTGAGGTCGATCGGCTGGCAGATTTTTAAAATATCCTTTTTGCCCATCTTTTGGCTGTCGGCATTCAAAATAATCGCTACGGTGCAGTCGAGCCGCCCGAGATTCAGTACGTTATAAATCTCCATAGCCCGCCCGGCTTTGATATGATCGAGCACGATGCCGTCGGTAATCGGATTGACAATCATAATGATGCTCCTTCTTATAGATGCAGGGGCGCACTGCGTTCGCCCGAGTAATATCATCCCGCCGCTAATGTGTCACTCGAATCCGGCAAACGGTTCGCCTCTGCACTGTTGCGGGTTTGATTTCTTATAACCCCAATAACCTCAGTATCAACGCCATGCGCACATATTTTCCGTTCAACACCTGCTTGAAATAACAGGCGCGCGGGTCGTCGTCGACTTCAACCGAAATTTCGTTGACACGGGGGAGGGGGTGGAGGATAATGAGGTCTTCCCTTGCTCTTTCGAGCTTTTCACAGGTCAGAATATAGCTGTCCTTTAACCGCACATAATCGGCTTCATTGAAAAACCTCTCCCGCTGAACCCGTGTCATATATAGCACATCCAGTGTGCCGATCACGCTTTCCAAGTCGGCGGTCTCGAGATATTCGATGTGATTTTTAAGTACTTCCTGCCGCAGATATTCGGGAATCGTCAGTTCCGGCGGAGAGATCAACACAAATTTCACATTATCATATCGCGACATTGCGCCGATCAGCGAGTGCACCGTGCGCCCGAATTTCAAGTCGCCGCAAAGCCCGACGGTCAGCGTGTCCAGCCGCCCTTTTTCGCGGCGGATGGTCAGCAGGTCGGTCAAGGTCTGCGTCGGGTGGTTATGTCCGCCGTCCCCGGCATTGATTACCGGAACGCCCGCTTTCATCGAAGCCACAAGCGGCGCGCCCTCCTTGGGGTGGCGCATGGCGATGATGTCGGCGTAACAACCAACCGTTCGCACGGTATCCGAGACGCTCTCTCCTTTGGAAGCCGAGGAGCTGTTTGCTTCCGAAAATCCGAGCACATTTCCGCCCAGCTCATACATCGCCGCCTCAAAACTCAGCCTTGTGCGGGTCGACGGCTCGAAAAACAGCGTCGCCAGCTTTTTGCCGCGGCAGCGCTCGGCATAAGCCGCCGGACGCGCGATGATGTCATCAGCGACATTGAGCAAACTCTCGATTTCAGCGGTGGAAAGGTCTAAAATATCAATTAAACTGTTCATGTTTTTATCCTTTCTGATTGAGAGGACTATTTTGTCCGGTTCGAAAACAAAAATTTGTTTTCGAATTTGTGTCATTGACACAAAAGGAGAAAATTCTTTTGAAAGTTTTAATTTTCAAAATTCCCCCTGATCCAACTCTCATCAGAGGGATTATCGCGGAATACTTTTAACCTTTCAACATCTTTAGGCGCGATATATCCGGTCTGTGCGGCAACCTGCGCGACTGTGTCAAAATCGATCAGCGAAACATTTTTCAACCCCGCCGCCGTCAGTTTTTCCAGTCCTTTTTGCATGTTATAGGTGAAGATGCTCGCGATGCCGAGTACTTGCGCGCCCTCGTCCCGAAGCGCCTGTGCGGTTTCAATCGCGCTGCCCGCGGTCGAAATCAAATCCTCAACGACGACCGCTTTTTGTCCCGGTTCAAGCCGGCCTTCGATCTTGTTATTTCTGCCGTGGGTCTTGGCCTCCCCGCGCACATAGCCCATCGGAAGTCCTAAAATGTGTCCCGCGATGGCCGCATGAGCGATTCCGGCGGTGCTGGTTCCGAACAGCGCTTGTGCCTCGGGATAGTTTTCATTGATCATGTCGGCCAATGCCTGCTCGACCTTGACGCGGACTTCGGGCGCAGTTAAAATTAGGCGGTTGTCGCAATAGACCGGGCTTTTGATGCCGCTGGCCCAGACGAACGGCTCGTCGGGCCGGAAAAACACCGCGCCGATCGAAAGCAGTCCGCGCGCAATTTCCTCTTTGTTTATCTTCATATCGTTTTATACCACTTGCTCCAAAAAGTCGCGTTTGCAACGCCGCCACGCCGCAGCGGGATCATCCGCCTGTGTGATCGAGCGCCCGACGACGATAAAGTCCGAACCGGCAACTCTCGCGCCGGCCGGATCCATCACGCGTACCTGATCGCCCGCCGATTCCTCGGCGAAGCGGATACCCGGCGTCACAGTCAAAAAGCTGTTACCGCAAGCCGCATGTACCACGGAGGCCTCGAGCGGAGAACAAACCACGCCGTCGAATCCCGAGTCCTTGCAATTTTTAGCGTAGCCGATGACGACTTCGGGCAAAGTGCGATCAATATAGAGTTCTTCTCGCATGCTCTGTTGGCTGGTCGAGGTCAGCATCGTCACGCCGATTAACAGCGGACGAGGTCCCGAAAAGCCCGCAAGCCCGTCGAGCGCGGCCTCCATCATCGCACGGCCTCCGCCCGCATGTAAATTTATCATATCCGCGCCGAGCTCCGAGAGAACCCGCATGGTCTTTTTGACCGTGGTCGGGATGTCATGAAGCTTCAAATCGAGGAAAATGCGGTGTCCGCGCGCTTTTAAAGCTCGTACGATGGCGGGTCCCTCGGCGTAAAACAATTCCATGCCGATTTTGACATAAGGCCGCTCGTTGCCGAAGCGGTTTAAAAACGAGATGGTCTGCGCCGTGCTGCTGAAGTCGCATGCGATGATGATGTCTCTGTTCATAAATGAGCCCCTCCTGTAAGTTCTGAAAGCCGTTCGATCCGGTATTTCTCCATGACCGACGGCAGGTCTGCGATGATTTTACGGCAGATAAAGGGATCGACCAGATTCGCGGAGCCGATCTGCACCGCGGCCGCCCCCGCGAGCATCATCTCGATCACATCTTCGGCGCTTGCGATACCGCCCATGCCCATAATCGGAATTTTTACAGCCTTGTAAACCTGATACACCATTTGAACCGCCACCGGGAACACACCCGGCCCCGAGTAGCCGCCGGTGACATTGGCGAGAATCGGTTTTCTGCGGTTCAGGTCAATCCGCATTCCGAGCAGGGTGTTGATTAACGATACGCCGTCCGCCCCCTCGGCTTCGACCGCTTTTGCGATTTCGGTGATGTCTGTCACGTTCGGCGAGAGTTTGATAAACACCGGCTTTTTCGCCACGGCTTTGACGGCCTTAGTAACGGCTGCCGCAGATTTCGGGTCGGTGCCGAACGCAATTCCGCCGCCGTGGACGTTGGGGCAGCTGATGTTGACCTCCAATATCTCCACCTGTTCCACTGCGTCCAGCGCCTTGCAGCAGTACACATATTCGTCGATTGAAAACCCGCTGACATTGGCGATTACAGGCTTTTTATATACGCTAAAAAGTTTCGGCAGTTCTTCGGTGATCACTTTTTCGATGCCCGGATTTTGCAGTCCGACCGCGTTCAGCATGCCTGCCGGGCATTCGGCGATGCGCGGCTCGGGATTGCCGAAGCGCGGCTCTTTGGTCGTGCCCTTAAAGGCGATCGACCCGAGAATGTTCAAATCGTATAGCTGAGCGAAATCTGCGCCGAATCCGAACACCCCGCTGGCCGGGATAATCGGATTATCGAGCCGAAGCCCCGCCACGTTTACGCGCATATCTACCATATTAAGTCCTCTTTCAACAGCACCGGCCCATCCTTGCAGATGCGTTTTGAGCCGCTCCTGGTCTGACAGCTGCACCCCATGCACGCGCCGAACCCGCAGGCCATGCGCGCTTCAAAACTCAGCTGCCCGTCGGTCGGGCAGACGGCGAAAACCGCTTTCAACATCAGCTCGGGTCCGCATGCGCAGTAATCGGTGTAACCCGAAAGTTCACGGATCGCATCGGTGACAAAGCCCTTCATCCCAAGTGTGCCGTCAACCGTGGTGATATGCACCGACACGCCCAGCGCCTCGAACTCTTGGATTAACATCGCATCTACGGCGCTGTTAAATCCCAACACCGCTGTCGGTTTTTTACCCTGCGCAATCAACGCTTTTACTAATCCGTAGAGAGGAGGAGTTCCGACGCCCCCACCGATGAGCAGCGGTTTTTGCCCGCAGCGGTTCGTGTCGAACCCGTTTCCGAGCGGCATTAACGCCGAAATTTCGTCTCCCGACGCCATCTTACTCAGCGTTTCGGTGCCTTTTCCGATCACTTTATAAATGATGTCGACGCTCTCGCTGTCCCAATCGCAGATCGAGATCGGCCTGCGTAAGTATAACCCGTTTATTTTAAGGTTCAAAAACTGCCCCGGCGCGGTAAAGCTGTGTTCGGGACAAATCAACTTCATCCGGAAGACGTCACGCGCGATCGGGAAATTCCCCGCGACCACACAGATCCGGTCTTTCATCCGAAATCACGCTCCTTCCAGACGATCTCACCGCCGACTGCTGTCATGCGGATTTTTCCGTATACATCGCGGCCTTCAAACGGCGTGCTCTTGCCCATGCTTGCAAAATCGGCAGGGTTGATGGTGTATCTGCATTCCGGGTCGAACACGGTCAAATCCGCCGGCGCACCAATTTCTAAATTCGACCCAAGCCCGAATAGTTTCAAAGCGTTGTCGTGCAGAATCTCCATTAGTTTTTCGAAGGTCAGTATTTTTGTCTTGACGAATTCGGTGTAGAGCAACGGCAGCGCAGTCTCGAGCCCGACGATACCCATCAAGCTGCCCCGCAGGCCCTGCGCTTTTTCGTGCGCAGCATGAGGTGCATGGTCGGTGGCGATCACATCGATCGTACCGTCCAAAATTCCTTCGACAAGCGCTTCGCGGTCAGCTTTATCCCGAAGCGGCGGATTCATTTTAAATCTGCCGTCGTCTTTCAAATCATCCTGACATAGCAGCAGATAGTGCGGCGCGGTCTCACAGGTAACCGAAAGTCCCTCTCTTTTGGCCTTGCGGATTAATGCGACACTTTCTTTGCACGAGACATGACAGACATGATAACGCGCGCCGATTTCGCGCACCAGCGCCAGATCGCGCTCAATCGGCCTCCACTCGCTCTCGGAGCTGATGCCCGCAATCCCGTGCTTTTTGGCAAAAGCGCCGTCGTGGATGACGCCGTTTTTCACAAGAGCGTTGTCCTCACAGTGGGCGCAGACCAATGCGTCGATGCGCCTTGCCTCACATAAAACCTGCCGCATCATCTCTTCGCTCTGCACGCCCTTTCCGTCATCGGAGAAAGCGAACACCCACGGCTGCATCCCCTTCATCTGCGACATCACCCGCCCTGCCTCTCCGAGTGTAAGCGTGCCGTAGGGCAGAACGTGGATTTTGGCGTCGCGTCGAATCGGTGCGAGCACCTCGGCTAAGTGCGAGACGGTGTCGGGGCACGGCGAGAGGTTCGGCATCGCACAGACGGTCGTATAACCGCCCCTTGCGGCTGCAGCCGTACCGGTCTTCATGGTCTCTTTATACAAAAATCCCGGCTCTCTCAGATGCACATGCACATCTGTGAGACCGGGCAATATAAACGCTGATGCGATAGTCGCCGAGGCGAAAGTCGCTGACGCGACCGAAAAAACGGTTTTCCCATCGGTCGAAAGAGGCTGCGGGGAAAGGGCGGAAATGCAGCTTTCGGAAACTGCAAGATTCATTGGTTTCAACGAACCGCCGGAGTAAATTCTGCCGCCGGTAAGGATAAACTCCATCTTTACCCGTCCTTTCACATCAAAGTTAACATGAATTTTAACTTTTACTTATGAAAATATCATAACATGTAAAAAATCTCGCCCGTGCGGACAAGATTCTGTGTGAAGACACCGCGCGCAAGTTCGCACGCAGAGGTCGGCAGTATGACATCTTGTCGGCATCTCTGTACCGCACTTAAAGATTTTACGGATTTGATTCTACCATATGATTCACCTACCTGTCAAGCAGTCCTAAAATAAATTTTTTGGGTTAAAATGTCCTATTTAAGAAAGCACGCCGATTTTCGGATGCACATATACTGATTGCGAGAGGAGGTGTTATTATATCAAACTCAAATTATTATTTCGACCTTGATTGCCGATTAATCGATTCCCAATGCGGAATGAAAATATTGCAATGTTATTCTTGCGAAGAAAATCATAGTCCTTGTATATGCCCTCCGGGGCCACCGGGGCCTCCCGGATGTCCGGGACGTCCGGGACCTCCGGGGCCACCGGGACTTAGGGGACCTGCAGGAGAAACCGGACCAAGCGGAGCTGCCGGAGCAGTAGGCGCAACGGGAGCGACCGGAGCGACAGGACCGAGCGGAGCTGCCGGAGCTGTAGGCGCAACGGGAGCGACCGGAGCGACAGGACCGAGCGGAGCTTCCGGAGCGACTGGTGCTACAGGGCCCAGCGGAGCTTCCGGAGCGACTGGTGTTACAGGGCCCAGCGGAGCTTCCGGAGCAACCGGTGCTACAGGTGCTACAGGGCCTACCGGACCTCAAGGTGAACCCGGCGGAGTGGGCTGTTCTTGTATCGCTCAAATGAATAACATCATCGAGCAAATTATTACGAATTTCTCCGGTTCGAATATTACCGTAAACCTGGACAGCGGCGGTTCTGTCAGCGGTAGACCGTTCAGCATCACCAACAATACAATTTTTAATTTGATAAATCCATCGGATGCGATATCAGACCGAATCAGCATTTGCAGAATCGCTTTTATCACACTGCCCGCAGGCAATACGTTCACCGGATTTACCTTCCTGGATCCGCCGGATCCATTGCCGGAGGGTTGTGAAGCCCAGTGTGAAGCCGGGGTCAGAGCCACGCTGCAGGCTTTCGTCGGAACCACAACCAAAGTGACCGTTCGCGCGGGCGGCGGCTCAACCGGAAACAACAATGTCACAACAACGGCGTTCGGTATTGCCATCATCGGCAACAACACAGCTGTATCGACTTGCAGTGTTGAAGATATCACCTAAAAACCGGATTGGCGGGAACTATTCCGAAACGTCCCGCCAATTCTACATAACATATCAGTGAGGGTCATTATGCCGAATATGAGATTTCATTTATTGGGGCTTGCCCATCTGGAGACGAACAGGAAAAATTCAACCTGCGCCTACACACAAAAAATCATCAAGTTAGCCCGGATGATAAAGGCCTTCGGCCATACGGTATTTTTTTACGGTGTGGAAGGTTCCGAAGTGACCTGTGACGAGTTTATACAAGTATCAACGCAGGAGGATCTCCGCAATACTTATGGTGATTATGACAGGACAACAATTTTATATAAACAGGACCCGAACGACGCCGCCCACACTGTTTTTAATCGGAATGCCGCAGAAGCGATCACTGCACGAAAAAAAGAACGGGATATCTTGTTGTGTCCGATGGGCATTTATCAAAAACCGATTGCAGACGCCGTTAAGTTGCCCACAGTCGAACCCGGGATCGGTTACACAGGCGTGTTTTCGTCACTGCGCGTGTTTGAATCTTATGCTTGGATGCATTATATCTACGGATTGCAAAAGACAGAGGACGGCAAATGGTATGATGCGGTCATCCCGAATTATTTCGACCCGAAAGACTTTCCTTTTCAGCCGAAAAAACAGGATTACCTGCTTTATTTCGGAAGAATCATCAACCGAAAAGGCGTTCAGGCGGTCTCGGATATTGCAAAGGCCACCGGAAACCGGTTATATATTGTCGGTCAGGGCTCGCTCGAGAATCCCGCCGAGGGGATTCATTTATCCGACGAGAAGCACATCGTCTACCATCCGGCTGTCGGCCCGGAGCAAAGAACCGAATTACTTGGAAACGCCAAGGCGGTTTTAATGCCGACCTATTACCTCGAGCCGTTCGGGGGAGTCAACGTCGAAGCCCAGCTTTGCGGGACTCCTGTGATCACCAGCGATTGGGGGGCCTTCCCCGAGACCGTTCTGCACGGTGTAACGGGATATCGCTGCCGGACTTTTGAGGAGTTTTGTTGGGCTGTGAATAACATCTGGCACATCAAGCCAAAGGACTGCCATGAATGGGCAGTCAAAAACTACTCGATGGAGCGCGTCGGAAAAATGTATGAGGAATATTTTCAAAGGGTTTACCGCCTGTTTGAAAAAGGATGGTACCAACCCAATGGGCAGCGAACCGAATTAAGCTGGCTGGAGCGTTACTACCCCTAAAAAATTGAGATTACCGTTTTTCAAAAAGCACGTCAATCGAATCAACCGGCATTCTTTTGTCTATCCGCTCCACAATTAAATTGTGAAATCCGTCATTCAGGCCCCGTATCTCGGACACCACACGAGACTTCTCTTTCGTTTGCGCCGATAAATCGATCTGTCCAAGCGGTTTACCGTCTAAGATCAACCGTACCTGACCGAACTCGGGACTTTTTGGACTCCAGAGTTTATAGCCGGTGCCGATAAAATTCCATTTCACCCGCACCTCTTCGGTCAGGCTGATTTTGCCGTGCTCAAATCGGAACAGATCATCTTCGACTTTTTGAAAATGTTCAATATGCTGCGCCGCGCCTAACAAGCCCTCGTCGTAAAGATAAGTCAGGGACGCAGGCAGACATTCACCCTCCACTTCAAACTCGCTTACGCGAAGATGCGAATGAGGTTCAGTGTAAAGACCTATTGGGCCTTCACCGAAACGGAAATCGCTCTTGTAATTCTCCCGTCCGTCGATTCGTATCGTTAATTTACCGCTTTCGCAGAAAACCTCCGCTTCCGACGGTGATTGTGATAACCCTTCTTCTGCAATGATAATTCGGGCCCCCGACTTGTCAAAGTGAATCAACCGCCAGATGTCCGCGCTGAGTTCAAGCCCATCGCAGAATGAAAGCGCTGCGGTTTCTTCCAATACCGAATTGCTTGTGGGTTTTTCCGGGTATAATGCACCGCGGTAATTCCAAAGCAATATCGCTTTTCCGACAAGTTTAAACGAAGTTTTAAGTTTAAAATCTCTGTATGCATGCCGCAAAAGAGTGATTGACGGACCTAAATGCCCGCTTAATACGAATCCGTCGCGATATGGTTGATCCCAGCGTCGGCGGGCAATGTTAATGGTTCCGCAGTCCTTGTCGTTTTTAGAGGGAAACATGACCCGAAGCACGCCGTCTTCGCCGACAAAACCGGTAATTGTCTGTCCGAAAATGCCGCTGTATTCATTGATGATAGGTTCCGAATGCCAGATGCTGCCGTGCATGTAGATTTCCCAGCTCTCCGGTTTTTCGGCTTTTTCAATGGGCGCCCGCCATATCACTTGAAAATTGCGGTTGCCGGCAACCGAAGTGGCCGGAGCGTAAACATACCCTTCATATGTAAAAGTCGGAAAAAACTCCATCAGCGGCGGATGAAAATCATCGCCGTCTGGGCTCAGCAGACGAACGGGTTCCGAAAACGGACCCTGTGCCGTCGGAGCGGTAATCGCATACAAAGCCCAGCCGAAGTGTTTGGTCGAATCGGCAAGGATAAAAAAGATATAATCCTCTTTTCGTTTTTGCAGCGAAGTGGCGTAAAACCGATTATACTTACGCTCTTTGTTGCCGCTGTTTTTATAAATAGGATTTATATCCCGAATAAACGGCCCTTGAGGGGAATCGGCGACCGCATAACCGCAGCCGCTGTCACATTTATCGGCGATCGGACTGCGCATCGTCGCCCAGGTGTTATTGTCAGAGCCCCAGTCATAGGTCATATGGCAGCGCCCGTCGTGATAAATGACCGAGACATCGGGAGATTCGCCCACATGATATTCGCATCCCGTAAATTGCGTCTTTTCTTTCGGGAATGCCGAACCTAACTCCTCCCATGTCTTCCCGTCGTCTTTCGAATGGAAAACGGTGCAGCAAGCGGGGTATTCGCTGTCGATTCTATATCCTTGAAGATAATTTCCGACATAACAATAAAGCCCCGTACCCTTGGGGTCATTAAATAAAAATCCGTTGACCGGCCATTCATACGGCGGTTTTCCGATCAAAACTGGGTTTTCGCGGTCATGCTCAAAAGAATCAAAAGAAGGATCTCCGTAAATCGGGTGCCGAAGCCATTCGTCTTTTTTTTCTTTTTTTGCGAAATCGATTTTCATCGCCGTCACCTTTTTCCGCAAGTTATGTTTATTATACTCTAAACACGAAATAGTTCAACAAAGATTCCGCGCTTTGAAGCGCGGAATCTTCATCATTAATAACTATCTTGCAGGGAATGGTATCGACCGCATTCAATGACCGCTACGTCTTATTCAATCATTACCAGTGATTCGATTTTTACCTTGTTCAACGTCTTCTCATATACTTCGCCCGATCGCTCGAAGTACCAGTACCAATCGCCGTAATAACCGCTTTTATAGGTATTAAAAGATTTTAATTGTTCTATCTTTCCTGTTTTCAATTCCATTCGATAATCTTGTTCGATACGATCATCGGAATAATATAAATATCCTTGATGATAACGGATACCGGATGTAACCGTCTCAACAATCGGAATCGGTTCGCCGCCGTTAATACTCAATTTGTAGATATATCGTTTATCAGTTGGTACCGCTCCGATGGGATTACTATCCTCAAAATAAATCCAGTCATCCACAATGAACATGGAATAAGGGAAATTATCGTATTTGCTCTCATATTCATGAATACATAAAGTTACCGGGTTGGAACCGTCAAGATTCATTTTGCAAATAATCGTTTCTTCCTGCTCATTGGTGCTTGTATAAAAAATCATGTCTTTATAAATCATAAAAATGCCCGATTCACCGATTTTTTGCACATCGCCCCCATCAACTCTTACTCTGCTGAGTCCTCCTTCGTAGCCGGAAATATAATATTCTTGTTGATAATAAAGCCACCCGTTATGAACATAAAAATCTTCACGAAAAATAGCGTTATCAACGATCTTTTCGCGTCCGGTTCCATCCGGTTTTATTCTGTAAATATCAAGTGAATCCTCGCTATCCGGCATTGTGGAATAATAGATATAATTTTTATCCAAAACAATTGTAGCGGCGTTATCGTCATGGATTTTTACAACTTCTCCGTCAAGGTTGAATCTGCATAAACCATAACTGCCGTCGAAACAATCGTTATCATAAATCCAGCCTTCCAAGACATTCGGCGCTTCTTCCGATGCAACACTTTGCGATGCCGAACTCTGCTGTGGCAAAGATGAACAACCCGACAACATGCTGAAAACCATAATGAATAAAATTAAAGTAGTTTCATTATTCTTTGACATTATATAGAATCGCCCCCTCATAAACAAAAATCCCCGCTTTTCAGCGGGGATTTCGAATCTCCGCTCACAGCGGAGATTTTAGTCGCTCATGTAGGGCAGCAGCGCCAGATGGCGTGCACGCTTTACGGCTTGGGTCAGGGCGCGCTGGTGAACGGCGCAGGTGCCGGTCACGCGGCGGGGCAATATCTTGGAGCGCTCGGAAGTAAATCTCCGAAGCTTCGCGATGTCTTTATAGTCGATGAAATCCGTTCTGTCCACACAGAACTGGCAGACCTTTTTATGCTGCTTTCGGTTCTTATAGGGTGCAGAGGACTTTTCCGACCTCTCTGATCTTTCCATACAGATCCTCCTTTTTAATGTTCTTTCAGAACGGGAGATCGTCGTCGGTGCCGACTTCCTCGAAATCGCTGTCTGCGCCGTTCGAGAAGGTCTGGGGCGCCCCGAAATTGCCGGCCGCCTCAGGGGCGTTTCCGGGTGCGGCGCTGGCCTCGCGCTTGCTTCCGCAGAACGAGGCAGTGTCCACGACGACCTCAACCGCTTTTCGGTTGCTGCCGTTTTTATCGGTATAGGTGCGGGTCTGCAGTGAGCCGGTGACGGCGATCATGCTGCCCTTGTCAAAATAGTTCGTAATAAAATCGGCGGTCTGACGCCAGGCTACGCAGTCGATCCAGTTGGTCTGGCGCTCCTGGCCCGGTTTGGCATAACCCTTGTCAATCGCGATTGTAAAACTGGTAACCGAGACGTCGCCCGGGGTCTTGCGCAGTTCGGGTTTATCACTGAGCCGCCCCATTAAAACAACGGTATTCAACATGATTTGTCAATCCTTTCTCACTGATTCCGGAGCCGATATGGCTTCGGTTAAAATTCTTTCGTTTCAGACGTCCCTTCTGACAACCAGCCAACGCAGGACGTTTTCTGTGATCTTGCTGATACGCTCAAGCTCGGCCGGAAAATCGGATTTTTCGGTCGTGAATGTGTACAGCGCATAATACCCTTCGGATTTATAGTTGATCTTGTAAGCAAGACGACGCTTGCCCCATTCGTCAACTGCGGTCAGTTCGCCGTTTTCGGTGATCAAGTTCTTAAACTTTTCCACCATCGCCGCGACCGCTTCATCGCCGATCTCGGGATCGATCACGAGCACATACTCATAATTAGCCATAATCTTTGCACCTCCTTATGGTCTCTTGGCCCCAGAGAACTGAAGATGTTCTCCCCGAAATTCCCTTTGGGATTTTCCAAATCGAAATTTCATTTTTTACAGGGGCAAGGAATGCACGGGCTTTTTTACCCATAGCCCATGTATTATAGCAAAGTTTCCTTTCCCTGTCAAGGCTTTTATTCGATCGTTGTTGTCAATATGAGTTACATGTGGTATGATCGATTATCATTGCGAAGCGCGAAAGGAATCTACTATATGCCAAACGAGCACCGTATCACACCGTTAGCCGACGAATACACCGTCGTCTGGCGCTCGCCGTCGCCCAAAGACGTCTATCTATACAGCCCCGGCATCTGCATTTCAAAAGGCGGCCGCATCGTTGTCACCATGGACATCTCAGGCAAGGGGATGGCAAAAATCCCGGGCGAAAAGCTTTGTTTGCCCGAGAGCGTGTGGCAAGGCCGCGTATATATTTCCGATGACGGCGGAAAGATCTTCACACACACCGCCGATTATTCGCTGCTGCACGCCCGCCCGTTTTCAGACGGCGACACCATCTATATCATCGGCCACGCCGGGGACCTGTGCATCATCCGCTCCGACGACGGCGGACTGACCTGGACAGAGCCCGCATTTTTCACCAAAGGCGAATATTGGCATCAAGCCCCCTGCAATGTGCTGTATAAAGACGATTTTGTCTATCTCGTGATGGAGCGACACAAACAAAACGTCAAACGATCATGGGTCTCTACGCTTTCCCCGTTTTTAATGCGCGGAAAACTCGGCACCGACCTGACCAAAAAGGAAAATTGGACGTTTGCATCTGAAATCGTTTTTAAGGACTTCGTTGATTCCGACAAGATCGAATATTTCGGTATTCCGTTCTTACTGACCGAAAAAGAAGAGAGCACCGAACTCACCCCAAAGCGATACACCGCGCCGCTCGGATGGCTCGAATCCAACGTCGTACAGTTTACCGATCCCCGCCATTTTTTGTATGACCCGAGCGGACACACTTTTCACATTTGGGCGCGCGCCAACACCGAGCGCACCAATATCGCGGCAATTTTAAAAGTCGTCGAAAATTCCGACGGCAGCATGACTTCGATGCTCGAAACAGCTCCCTCGGGCAAAACGATGGTGTTCGTACCCTGCCCCGGCGGTCAGATGAAATTTCATATCATTTACGACGATGTCTCGAACCTCTATTGGCTGCTGAGTACGCAGTCGACCGACAGTATGGTCAAACTCGAAGACATGGAAAACGACCGCTACGGTCTGCCCGACAACGAGCGCCAGCGTCTCGTTTTGCACTTTTCAAAAAACTGTGTCGATTGGTGCTTTGCTGGTCTGGTCGCAGTCGGAAAGACCCAGCGGCAGGCTCGCCATTACGCCTCAATGACGATTGACGGCGAGGATTTGTGCATCCTGAGCCGCTCGGGCGACGAGGAGGCCGCCACCGCCCACAACGGAAACCTCATCACCTTTCACCGAGTCAAAAACTTCCGCGGCCTCGTCTATTAAAGGATTGGCCTGCGTTTTATCCTCCCGCCGTCACATCTAAGTCACGGGTTCAATTGATATGGAAAGAATAGGAACACTGTTTTTTATAACCACTAAACGCCTAAGGCGCTGCAATGGCTGAAAGATTCAAACGCAAGCATAAAAATCATGAAATTTATCAGATAATTTTTAAATTCGCCCTTTTTGTTTCTATTCTTTTTTTATTGCACCCATCTCAGCGCGATTCTTCACTCGCCTTTGACTGCGTACATATACTGTAAAGGCTTTTTAGTATTCTGTCAAAGGAGAACAAATATGGTTATTTATGTGGTTAAG
>Ga0116170_10001483_pt1 | contig 23604 bp, 21 predicted proteins | sample AD_JPNHW1_MetaG_FD_89797 | JGI IMG/M metagenome (GOLD analysis project Ga0116170, IMG submission 89797) | Active sludge microbial communities of municipal wastewater-treating anaerobic digesters from Japan - AD_JPNHW1_MetaG | ecosystem: Engineered > Bioreactor > Anaerobic > Digestate | place... | reverse complement strand
TAAAATCATTATATGCCATAAGCCTTCAGGATAAAAATGATAAACAGATAATTACCAAGCCTGAGGAAGGTTCAAAGAAAAAAAGGGCCGATATCGATAATCAAAGAATAGACGCATTGATCATAGGTTCTTCTACGGGCGGGCCCAATGCTCTCGCTAAGCTAATCGCGGATATACCTTCCGATATAGGGGTGCCCGTGTTGATAGTTCAACATATGCCGCCGCTGTTCACAAGATTTCTTGCCGAAAGGCTTGCGTCAAAATCTAAGCTTGTCGTCTACGAGTCAGTTTCAGGAATGATCGTCGAAAAAAACAGGATATACATAGCTCCTGGCGATTTCCATATGACCGTAAAAAAAGAAGGAAATGCGGTCAAAATATATAATAATAAAGAAGAACATGAAAATTCATGCAGGCCTTCCGTGGACGTTTTATTCAGATCCGCCGCGGCGGTTTACGGCTGCAATATACTTGCGGTGATATTGACCGGAATGGGCCATGACGGGCTAAAGGGCTGCCATGCCGTAAAAAACGCCGGAGGGCGGATATTTGTTCAGGATAGTGAAACGAGCGTGGTTTCCAGTATGCCCTGTTCAGTTTCGAATGCCGGGCTTTCCGACGGCGTATTTCCGATTGATTCAATAGGTTGTGAAATAGTTAAAAAGATAAGGGAAGCTAATTCTTTGAGCGATATGCTCCGTCGTGTTTAATAAAGGTAGTTTTATGAATATAAATCCGGAAGATTTTAATTTTTTACAAAAATTCATAAAAGATGAGTCTGGAATAGTCCTTGAACAGGATAAAAAGTATCTTATGGAATCAAGGCTGATTTCAATAATAGAAGAATCAAAACTCGAATCTTTTCATGAGCTCGTGTCGCGCGTGCGCGCCAGTAAATATTCGGAAATCGCAATAAGGGTTATCGATGCCATGACGACTAACGAAACTTCTTTTTTTCGCGACCTGAACCCTTTCAATTCCATGAAAACCCATATCATTCCAGAGACCATGAAAAAACGCGAAAAGGAAAAGGTTTTAAACATATGGTCGGCGGCTTGTTCTACAGGGCAGGAAGCTTACAGCCTGGCCATGCTTATACATGAAAATTTTCCTTCGCTTGTAAAATGGACCTTGAAGATATATGCGAGCGATATATCCAAACGCATGATAGCAAGAGGTAAAGAAGGACGTTATAGCCAGGTTGAAATCAATAGAGGGCTTCCGGCTCAGATGCTGGTAAAATATTTCAGGCAAAATGAGCATTACTAGTACATACGCGACGATATAAAAAAAATGATAGATTTCATGATAATAAATCTTGTCGAGGCCTGGCCATCCATACCGCCAATGGACGTAATATTTTTAAGACATGTGTTGATATATTTCGATATTGAAAGCCGGAAAAATATTTTGAACAGGGTGAAGAAAATATTGGCTCCTGACGGATATCTAATACTTGGCGTCGGTGAAACCACGTTGAACATCGACGATGAATTCGAGTGCGAACAAATTGAAAATGCCACATGGTACAGGTTTAAGAAGAAATAATACGACGAGGAACGAATGAATAAAAAAATTTTGGTAATTGACGATTCTGAATTTATAAGGTTGTCTTTAAAATTAATGCTCGAGGAAATCGGGTTTGAGATCGTTGAGGCGGAAAGCGGTCCGGCCGCGCTTAAAGCATTGGAAAATAACAAAGACATAATAGCGGCATTCGTTGATATTTTAATGCCTGATATGGATGGTTTCGAGTTAATATGCAGAATTCGCGAAAATAAAGAATATGAAAATGTAATGCTTATAATGGTGACAACCGAAACGGAAATGGAGCAGGTTGAAAAAGCCCTTAAATTTGGAGCTAACGAATATATAATGAAACCCGTAATGAAGGACGTTATACAATCGAAACTCGCCATTTTAAGACTTCTTTAGTGAAAGGCTTTCAATGAACGATGTCAATGAATTATATTACAAAGCCATATTTGATGAATTCAGCGATGCTATATTCATTTATAACGCGGAAACCGGTCTTATAATTTCGGCCAATAAACGCGCTTATGGCCTTCTCGGCTATTCTTCCGTTGAAGAGCTTAATGACCCGGACGTCTGGTATGATATAGAAAGCGGCTGTTCAAAACGAAATTATGACAATATAATCAAGAGCGTATTGAAAGGCGTTCCTGAAATCTTTCAATGGCGCATAAAAACGAAGGCCGGAAAATTATTATGGGTCGAGATCAATATCAAATTTGCCATATCGGACGGCGGCAAATTTCTTTTTTCAACATTAAAAGTAAGCGGAAAAAATTACTATATGGCGGAGCCGGAGAGTGAGCGCAATATAACTCCTTCGAAGGCCGTAAAATTTTACAATGTGCTTCTCGTCGAGGATGCTTTTTTGAATATCGAACTTATAACCATGTCGCTTATGCAGCTGGGGCATAAGATATTCGTCGTTGAAAACGGCCGAATGGCGATTGAAGCGGTAAAACAGGAAATAAACGAAGGCCGTTCTTTTGATGTGATACTCATGGATATACAAATGCCGGTCTTGAACGGATATGAGGCTTCGCTTGAAATAAGAAAAACCGGATGCGTCACCCCTATAATAGCTATGCCGTCGGACAATTTGCCGGAAACAATCGAATTATGCATAAGCTCCGGAATGGATTACTACATGCCTAAGCCCGTGAACGTTGATGAAATCGAAGGCGTAATATACAACGTGGTTGAAAACAAGTTAAGTTTTAAGGACCGGTAAATTTAGAGGAAGCGCCCCCCTGTCTGCTTAGAATATATTAATGTGAAATTCGAAGCGGCGATAATAAAACGGAAACAAAACCTATTGTTATAAAAGGTTTTAAAATAATAAAAATATTTTAAATAAATATGTTGACTTTTATAAAGTAATGTGATAATATTTCCTTACTAAATTCTTAATGGGCCGATGTTTGGGGTTTGATATTTAAGATATAAGGGCCTATAGCTCAGGTGGTTAGAGCGCACGCCTGATAAGCGTGAGGTCAGTGGTTCAAGTCCACTTAGGCCCACTATAAATATCAGGTTTAGCGGAAGTCTTTAAAAAGTAAATATATTCACGGGGGTGTAGCTCAGCTGGGAGAGCATCTGCCTTGCAAGCAGAGGGCCAGCGGTTCGATCCCGCTTACCTCCATCAAAAAGGGCCGTATTTCATAAGATTTACGGCCCTTTTTACTTTATAAACGCGGCTCTTTATTACAGTTTTAATGTATCTTTTGAGTTTGACAATGCGGGTGAAATTATATATAATTTGCCAAAACTCATAAAAAAATCAAAAGGTGGCTCTAATGAAAAATTTAATCAGACCAAAATTTATAGCTTGTTTGTTTGTAATAACATCAATACTGGCGCTTTCTTATTTTAACGGGAACGCGGTTTCAAAAGAAAATGAATCCAGATCGGTAAGGTATCTTTTATTCAAGGCCGTCGATAAGGATTCAGACCGTTCGATAAACGGCGCGTCGGTGACGTTCAACGATTCGTATTTCACTTCTTCAACGCCTTCAGGGCTTTTGAAGGTCGATATATTATCGGATCAGTTAAAAAAACATGATTTTCTTAAAATATCCGCTCTTCGCGATGGTTATTACGACGCCACCATGGAAATTTCTATCAAGGATCCGTCTACGATAAAACAGCCCGTAAAAATATTTATGAAACAGAAAATGGCGAAATTAAACGGAATGATAAAAGGCTGCTGGTATGACGGCGACGGCCATCACGACGATAAATACGCGGGTGATGAGATTAAGGTATTCGGCCAGGCCGTTTCCACCCAGCAGGTCATTTATAAGTTCAACGCCGACGATCTCGGTAATTTTAAGATATTGAACCTGCCGCTTGGCACGTACGAACTTGAGATACGCCATAAAAAATGGGAAGTAGTCGTTGGAACCGCGGAAGTCGAACTTGACAGGGAATTCACTATAAGAAAATGTAATCATGAAGAGTTTCATAAAGCGTCAAATAAAAAATAAAACGGATTTTAATAAAAATGGTTTATACGGATTTGGGCAGGCCTGAAAAGGCCGGCAAATATAATTTTTTGCTGTTCATAGCGTTAACCGCTATTGCGCTTTTTCTTTTATTTAGCGGAGTTTCGCGCGCCGAAATAAAATATGTCCTGAGTTCCCATAAGGTAAATTTCACATCCGACAGCGTCAGGCTGAATTTCTATTTCAACGAGACCGTCGAGGCTAAAAACGCTTATTCAAAAGACCTCTTGAAATATATCGTTGATTTTGAATATTGCGGCATGTCCGCGGGCGAGATCGTCGAAAGGTTAAATGACCCTCTTATCGAAAAATTTCGCGTTTATAAGAGCGGCGATAAGCTCGTGGTAGAGGTCGATCAGATCGTAAACACGCAGGTCCGCGTTTTAAGGGGCCGTGACAAGGGAAAAAACAAGTTTTATATATCCATAGTATTTTACAGGCCGTATGAAAGCTATTTTAAATATCAGCAAAGGCTTATTGAAATAGACCGCTATAAAAAATCGCATATTCCTATCGTCGTAATAGACCCCGGCCATGGTGGAAAGGATTCAGGCGCAAGGATAGGTTCGGGCGACCACGAGAAGGACCAGAACTTTAAATTCGCGAGAAAAATAGCTGACTATATAAATGAAACTGGTCTTTGCAGGGCTTATCTTACGAGAAACGGCGACCATTTTCTCGCGCTTTCGAGAAGGGTTTATACGGCGAATCAGTACTCGGCTGACGCATTTATATCGATACATTTCAACTCGAATCGCTCGAAAAACGTAAGAGGCTTTGAAGCTTACTATTTATCGTCTGAAAAAGCTTCGGATACTTCGGCGCAGATAATAGCTAAAATTGAAAATTCATCGGGCGATCTTGACGAGTCGATAACAGGCGAGGAAGACCTTCAGGTCCAGTCGATACTCATCGATCTGAAGGAAAAGGAAAACATAAAGGAATCAGGCATATTATCCGAAATAATAACCAGAAATATACACGATATGAAAGCATATCCGGCCGCTCCTCCAAAACAGGCTAATTTTGCGGTATTGCGAAGTCTTAATATGCCCTCGGTCCTTTTGGAACTTGGATATCTTTCAAATTCCAGGGATGTATCGTTTCTTAATTCCAGGGAAAATTTCGAGGAACTCAGTTCGCGAATTGCCATAGGAATAATAAGTTTTTTGTGCGATAACGGCGATAATAAAATCCCTGAAAATGGAAGAAGTCACGCTTCGGTTGAACCAAAAACAGGAAGAATAGCCGATGAGATATCAGAAGAAGAGAAAACTGAAAAAAAAGCGGCCGTTAAAAAAATAACGCAGGAAGTTTTTAAGACATACACGATTAAGTCCGGGGACACCCTTTCAAAAATAGCAAGAAGATTGAAAATAACGCTTTCAGCGCTTTTAAAAGCCAATCCTGGTTATTCTAAAACTTCGTCGATACATCCCGGTGAAACGTTGAAGATACCTTATGCAAGATAATTTTTTACGCGATAAATCGCCTTTAAAGATACTAATCGTCCGGCTCTCTCCGGAAAGCTCGGTCGGGCTTTCTTTTTCACACAGCCTTATCGAGAAGATACTCCAGGATAATTTCGGCGGAAAGATCATGACGGACGTTTTCTTTTTTCCCGAAAGCGGCGAATTTTCAAGTTTGAAAACCGGAAATGCCGGGCTTTGCTCTAAAAGGAACAGGATCCCGCTTCGCGATTTCGACCTGATAGCCGTGTCTAATTCAGTTCCTATGGAAGTTTTAAATATTTATAATATCCTTTCAATGTCGGGCATAGCTTTAAAGTTATCTGAAAGGGCCTTGGATCCGGCCTCGCCTCTCGTTATAATCGGCGGCATAAATACTCCATCGATCTCATGCGTAACGGGTAATATTGACGGGCTTTCCAAAGACCCCGACGCCCCAGGCCGGTTTTTTGACGACGGTTCCGGTTCTGCCGTCGACGCTATATTCATGGGTGAAGCTGAAGCCAACCTTCCCGATTTCATAAAACTTATATTGAGCGATCCTGGCTGGAAAAACAAAAAGAGCGATATTTTAAAAGCCGCTTCCGAAGGGATACCGGGCATATATTTTCCGGCCGAATATATTCATAAATTCGAATATATTGGTGAAGGCCCTTGCGGCGAAATGATTTTAACGTCGATTGAAAAAAAAGGCGGCGGAATGCTTGAGCCGGTGAAAGCGGCCGTGATAAAAAATATGGACGCGCTCGCGCCTTTTTCGGAGCCGGTTTCCGAAGAGGAAGCGGGCAGCGCTTCCGTCCCCGTGGAGATTACGCGCGGCTGCGCTTCAATGTGCTCCTTCTGCAAAGAGGGGTACACGCAGAAACCGTATCGCGAGAAGAGCCTGGAAAGCGTCGTTTCATGCGCCTCGGCCGCCAGGCGGGATTCGGGGATAGGCCTTATAAATCTTTATTCCTATAACTTTAACGATCATTCGAATATTCACGCCATAGTCGGTTCGCTCATCGAGCGCGGCATGGTGCCGAGGGTGAAAAGCCAGAGGATAGACAGGTCCGTCCTTATGCCAAATCTCATAAAAACTCTTTTTTCCATGGGGTCCGCGTCTCCCACATTCGCGGTCGAAGGCATTTCAAAAAGAATAAGGGCGTATCTTTCGAAGAATATAGACGATAAAACGCTTTCGGCGTTTTCGGAAAATGTTTTTACTTCAAGGCCCAGGCAGCTGAAGCTTTTTTTCATAGCGACCGGGCTTGAACAGGAAGCGGACATGAAGGAGCTTTCATCATTTATGTCGAACCTTTTAAGCAGGCGCCGCGAGCATTCCCCCTCGACCCAGATAGTGGTGTCGCTCATGCCCATCGTCAACCCTCAAAAAACGCCGTTGATGTTCGCTCCGTGCGAAAAACCCGAAAAGCTTTTCGCTATAATGAAAAGGATATCGCAAATGTTCGCGTCATACGAACGCGTGGTCGTCAGAAATTCAATAAACTCCGGAGTCCATGAAATAACGCAGATACTCGAGGCCGGCGGGCGAGAGATAAGCCGGGCGTTATACGACATGGCTGTTCGCGAGGGATCGGCTTTCTATGACGGCGCGCCCGATAAGCTTCTCGAAAAATTTATTAAAAGCGTTGAAAAATATGGATTTTCGTTTTCCTCGATGCGCCGGGAAAAAAATGAGAGCGACGTTTTCGCTTCGGACGACAGGGAATATGGAATAAAAAAGGGATTTTTATACAGGTCCTGGCTTTCGGCTAAAAAATTTGAAAATCTTGAAAAATGCCTCCGCAACGGCACTGTAAAATGCCAAGGGTGCGGCGCGTGTGAAAACGAGATCTCGGCTTATGAAAATGTGAACGCCGCGGCGATGGATAAAAAATTCGCGTCGTCAAAAGCCTCGTTTTTAAGCCGGGAACCGCTGGTCCGGGTCGTTTGCCAGGCGGAAACGGATGAAAATTTTAAAACGCCGTTCGAACGAATTTCAAAAAAAATAAATGGAAAGACATTTCAGATGGCGGACGACGCTTTGTCGAAGCTCGGCCTCGGCCGCGAAAAATTTTACGGGAAGAATTTTTTTCTTTTAAACGTTTTTTTCGCCGGCGAAAAAGAACTCAGGGAAATGAAAAATGTTGTAAACTCCGCCAGAAGCCTTGATTTTTTAACCGAATGCAATTATCTTTTTTTTAGGGCGACTCTATCGAGAAAAATATTTAAGGCGCGGCCCGGGGCCGTGAATAAGGCGGCGGTTGAAAATATATTCCTGCAGATCAACGCCAATAAATGTAAAACCGCTCCGGCCGTCATAAAAGGCTTTGAAAATAATATTTGCGCGCTTAATTCCGACGGCCTCAAAAAGCACGTTAATGTTCCTTTTTTAATGTACGAGCCTTCCGGAGGCTGTTTTTATATGATAGCCAAAAATACGCCGGAGGTTCTTTCATCAGTCGAAAAAGTGAAAATACTCGAATATATTAAAATATCGGAATATAACGTGAAATCTTCCGGATCATGCTGTCCGGATTGCGGACGCGTATTTTCCGTAAAACTGCCGGATGCTTCTGAACACGGCGATGAACCCTGTTTCATATGCGGGCTAATCGACGGCGGTATCGGGCTCTATGTGAACTAAGGCGTATTTGAGATTCTTGATCTTTTTGTGGATCTCGTGCTCTATCCTGTCGCATATTTCATGAGCCTTTTGAATGTTTATATCGGGGTTCGTCACGCAGCGGATACTGGCGAAAATTTCCTTGTCCACCTTTTTTAATTCTATTTCACGGCATTTTGTAGCGGGATCGATTGAATTTGCCACGGCTTCGATTTCTTTTTTTAAATCGGAATCTTTTACGCTCGCGCTTTTACAGTTGAGCGATTCAGCCGAAACTACGTCTATATGAGTGTTAATGGAGTTGAGCATTGGAAGCTCCTTAAGCACCGCTTTTTCAAATTCGGTAGTGGCGTTATGCGCGTCGGTCAGTGAAAGGTTCGGTTCTACGCCGATATGCAGTTCCAGGCATACCTTTTCATCGTCCAGTTTAAAAAAGGTTATATTGTGAGCTTCTTTTATGATCGAAAATGAACGGGCTATGCCGACTACCTTGTCTATCATTGAATCGCTTGCGCAGTTTACAGGGTCCAGATGTATCAATACGTCGGCGTTAGATATGATCTTTTTGACCTCTTCTTCGGCCTTGTGGGCTAAATTATGGGCATGCTCCAGAGGCAGCGCCCTTGAAACCGTTATGTTGGCGTCTACGAACGTTTCTGAACCGGCCACGCGGACGCGAAGGCGGCTGACGCGGTCTATATTTCCGACGGCTAATATTGAAGTTTCGATCTTATCGCTTAAACCTTCGGGAGCCCTGTCCATGAGGCAATTTATGGTTTCCTTTCCGAGCCTGTAACTTGCAAAGATGACCAGCAGCGCGACCGCGAGCGCTGCGATAGGATCTCCATAGGGATAGCCCATCTTAACGAATATCAAACCTATGATTACGACAACGGAACTGAGTATGTCTGATGAAAAATGCAGCGCGTCGGCCATAAGGGCCTGTGAATTATATTTTTTAGCGATCCTGTAAAGCGCCGAGGAACGTGAATAATCTATCGCTATTGAAATTACCATGACGACGAACGCCACGATCGTTACCTCGACATTTCCGCCCTGGCCGCGAAGCCTGTCCGTAGCCTCATGTATGATCCATACGCAAGTTACTAAAAGCAGGATAGTTTCGATAAGGGCCGAGAAGCTTTCTATCTTTCCGCGCCCGTAGTTGAATTTTTCATCGGGCGGTTTCGAGCTTAATTTTACCGCTATGTAGGTGATGAAGGCGGCCAGAAAATCAAGGCCTGAATGCAGCGCTTCGGATATTATACCGAGAGAGCCGGTTGAATATCCGACGATAAGTTTCATTAAAGTAAGAGCGACGGCTGCAAATACTGATGATTTGGCGACGCCCACTTTTTCTGTCGTCATATCTTCCTGTGAAAAAGGTTTGATATCGGTGTTTTGTTTCAAAAAAGCATCAACTCACTAATGATAAAATTAGAAAATTTAATGCAATTTAACAGAAAAAAAAAGAATTGTCAATCAGTTTACATATATTGACACTTTTGACAAAGATGTGGTAAAATAATATAAATTTTTTGCATATTAATATATATTTAGATTTAAATATATTTATAAAACGAAAGGAGACAAAAAATTGAATTTCGAATTTAACGAAGAACAGATTCAGGTACGCGATATGGCCCGCGAATTTGCGCAGAATGAAATAGCCCCAAACGCGCGTCAATATGACGAGAAGGCTGAATTCCCGTGGCCGGTAATAAAAAAAATGGCTGAATTGAACCTTCTTGGAATGATGATACCGGAACAATACGGCGGCATGGATTTTGACGCTACGACCGTGGCGCTCGTAATAGAGGAAATTTCAAAAGCCGACGCGGCCTGCGGCGTTATTCTCGCCGTTCAGAACTCGCTCGGCTCTTCGACTCTTGTAAAATACGGCTCGGAGGAGCTTAAAGCCAAATACCTGCCTTCGATGGCGAGCGGCGAAAAGTTATGCGCTTTCGGGCTTACCGAAGCCGGCGCGGGCTCCGATTTTACCGCCATGACCACCGTCGCGGAGGACAAGGGCGATCACTGGCTTATAAACGGCCGCAAATGCTTTATAACCAACGGCTCGACCGCGGAGACGTTCACGATAATAGCGATGACCGATAAGAAAAAGGGCGCGCGCGGAATGAGCGCCTTCATAGTCGAAAAAAGCTTCCCAGGATTTTCGGTTGGAACGATCGAGAAAAAACTGGGTATAAGGGCTTCCGATACGACTGAAATAATATTTGATAACATAAAGGTTCCCAAGGAAAATCTTATAGGTAAAAAAGGTTACGGATATATATACGCCATGGAGGCCCTTGATACGGGCCGCGTCGGCGTCGGCGCCCAGGCGCTTGGAATAGCTGAAGCCGCTTACGATGCGGCTCTCAAATATTCTAAAACAAGAATACAGTGGGGCGCGCCGATATCAAAACTTCAGGCGATCCAGTTCAAATTCGCCGATATGGCCACGAAGATCGAAGCTACCAGGCTCCTCGTGTACCGCGCGGCATATCTTAAGGACGCCGGGAAGCCCTATGTAAAAGAAGCTTCGATGGCTAAGGTCTTCGCCTCTGAAATGGCGACGTTCGTTACGCATCAGGCTATGCAGGTGATGGGCGGATACGGATACATGAAGGAATATAATATCGAAAGGTACTACCGCGACGCCCGCATTACTGAAATATACGAAGGAACTTCGGAGGTCCAGAGACACGTTATAGCGTCTCTTATCATGAAATAATAAATAAGCGAGGTCAGCCGTTATGGACATTTTTGAAGAAATGCAAAAGCATGGCCATGAAGAATTAAATTTCTTCTATGAACGCGAATTCGATCTGAACGCGATCGTCGCGATACATAATTCAAACCCCGGTATGGCCCTCGGGCCGACCAAAGCTTATAACTATCTATACGAGGAAGAATCCATTTCCGAGGCTCTGAAATTATCTAAAAACACTACGTTTTCAGCGTCGATATTGAACTGCGATATCGGCGGCGCCGCCGGAATACTCATACAGGACGAAGATCACCAGAACTCCGAAGGATACTTAAGGGCATATGGAAGGTTTTTAAGGTCCTTCGGAAAAAATTTCTGCACGCTTTCCGAATCAGGCCTCGTTCAAAAAGACATGTTTTTCGTCGCGAAGGAATTTTCTAACGTCATAGGACTTCCAAAATTTCGCGGCGGTCTCGGCGAGCCGTATTATTATATAGCATACGGCGCATATTGCTGCATGCGCGCCTGCGCCAACGAAGCTTTCGGAAATCCTTCTCTCGATAAAAAACGTATTTTCGTGCAGGGCCTCGGCCCCACCGGAATACATCTCGTTAAAATGCTTTCACAGGAAGGCGCTATCTTATACATTACCGATGATCAATATGATAACGTGAAACGGATAAAGGACGAAATAACCAACGTTTATATAGTTCGTCCAGAAGAATTTGAAAATATCGAGGTCGATATTTTTTCACCGTGCGCTAAAGACGGCGTAATAACGAAAAATTATATCGACGGAAAAAAGTGCAGGATAATAGCCGGAACGGCCAGAAGCCCTTTTTATTCCGACGACCTTTCAAAATACGCTTTGAAAGCCGGAATAATATACGCTCCGGATTTTGTTATGAACGCGGCTATAGCGATTTTCGCGGATTCCGAGATATCCGGCTACGACGCCGAGAACGTAAAGCATCATATCGAGCAGATATACGACATAATGACCGAAATAATAATCAAGTCGAAGGAAACCGGGACCGCGACCGATGAGATAGCCGAAAAAATGTGCGTTGAAAGGCTTGATATAATAAGAAAGGTCAGAAAGATATATACGGGCTCATTTTAATGACGGGGTGAGATAAGTGGAAGAAATCGAAAATAAGAAATATATATTAGCCATAAACCCTGGTTCGACCTCCACGAAGATAGCGTTATACGAGAATGAAACGCCGCTTTTCGTCCATAACATTTCCCACAATAAAAAAGACCTTGAAAAATTCAAGAATATAAACGAACAATATGAGTATCGTAAAAAGATGATATTAAAGATTGTTTCGGAAAAAAATTTCGACGTGGCGACCCTTTCGGCTATCGTCGCTCGCGGCGGGCTCATGAGGCCCATTCAGGGCGGAACTTATACGGTAAACCAGAAGATGATAGACGATCTCATGGCCGGTTATTCAGGAAAACACGCGTCGAATCTGGCCGCCGTTATCGCCTATGGCATAGCATGGGACCTTCGCATTCCATCGTTCGTAGTAGATCCGCCGGTCATCGATGAATTTACGCCGCTGTCCAAACTTACGGGCATACCGGAAATAAAGAGGCGCTCGATGCTTCATGCTTTAAATATCAGGGCGGTCGCGCGCCGGGAGTCCGTTTCAATAGGAAAAAAACTCGAAGATATCAACCTTATAGTCGCGCATATGGGCGGCGGTATTTAAATAGCGGCGCTCGAACATGGAAAGATAACCGACGGAACGAACGCGCTTTACGAAGGGCCGATGACGCCGGAACGAGCCGGAGCCTTACCGACCGGAGATATGATGGATATCGCCTATTCCGGAAAATATAAGACTAAAGAGGAATTATACGCGAAACTCGTCGGCAAGAGCGGGTTCATGGCATATCTTAACACCAACTCGATGAAGGACGTCGAGGCGCTTTATAATAACGGCGACGAGATGGCTAAGCTTCTGATCGAGGGGATGGCCTATCAGATTTCAAAATATATTGGCGCGATGGCCGCGGTTTTAAAAGGCGCGGTCGATAAGATAATAATAACGGGTGGAATGGCTTATTCAAAGCTTTTGACCGCTCTGATAACCGACAGGGTTTCTTTTCTGGCCGGCGTAGCCATACATCCCGGAGAAGACGAGATGCGCGCCCTGGCTGAAGGGTGCTTGCGGGTCTTAAAAAACGAAGAGGCCGCGAAGGAATATTAGCATTCGGGGGAAGTAAATGTCAATGTTTTCAATAATAAAACAGACGAATTCCGAGCATATAAAATTCTGCGTTGAAAAAAGATCGAATTTCAAGGCTATAATAGCTATAAACAGCACGGCGCTCGGCCCCGCGCTGGGCGACATAACGTTCATACCCGATGAGTTCAATTATCGGGAAGCCGCGTCGTGCGCTTGCTTTCTTTCACAGAAGCTTTCAAATATTTACGCTTTTCTCGGGCTTCATTTCGGCGGCGGCAAGATCATCGCGCAGGGGAAACCCTCTCCGGGGTATGAAGAGGTTTATTTCAGGTCGCTTGCGCGTCACGTTAATAAGCTCAACGGAAGGTTCATAATCCGCTCTTCGTCTTATATAAATAAAAAATTGATCGATTACATAAAAATCGAGACGGACCGCATATTGCCTCAGAGCATCATAGTCAACGAGGATGTGAAGCTCAACAAGATCAAGCAGGTAGCTATGATAAACACGCTGAAGGAAGTTTCAACGAAGCTTTTTTCAAATCGTGATATTTCAAGATTGAATATCGGCCTTCTGGGGACCGACGATGACATTAAAAAGCTCTCATGGCTTATCGAAAAATTACCGTTGATCAAGGTTTTTGACGACGCGGCCAAGCTCCCTCACGGGACCGAAGATTTCGATATCCTCCTTCTTTCAGCCACTAGTTCCAACGCGCCGAGGCTTATGGATATGTTCAAGGTGAATTTTAAGGCCGCCGTGGGAATATGCGAAGAGGAAGTCGATATGGAAGTTTATGAGGACGTCATGTGGGCCAAGGGAATTCAGTATATTCCCGGATACCTCGTGGAAAATTTCGAATGTTTCTTTTTTTGCCAGGACAACGTAAATAAAATAACCTCCGAACATATAGACCTTGGGCCTTTTGAAGTTTTCATACGCGAAAAACTGGCTTATCTGTTCGACGAATCAGCCAGGCGCAAGGAAAGAATAACAAGGATAATAAACGGTTTCGCCGACGCGAGAATCGAACGGCTGCAATTATTAAAATAGAATTGGGAGCGGGTGGATATATAATGGAAGATAAAATTAAGGTTTTAATAGCCAAACCGGGTCTTGACGGGCATGATCGCGGCGCTAAAGTCGTCGCCCGTGCATTTCGCGACGCCGGGTTTGAAGTAATATACACGGGGCTGCGCCAGACCCCGGAACAGATAGTCAACGCCGCGATAGAAGAGGACGTCGACGCTATAGGCGTTTCGATATTATCCGGCGCGCACAATCATTGCTTTTCTGAAATAATGACCCTTTTGAAAAATAACGGCGTGGACGATATGATGGTCTTCGGCGGAGGCATAATTCCTGAAAGCGACGTCACGTATCTTAAAAGCATAGGCGTCGCCGAAATATTCGGGCCCGGAACGCCTACCGACGACACCATAAAATTCGTTAAAACAAACATATCGAAGAAGGAATAAAATATGTCCTTTGACGCCACGCTTGTGGGTAAATTTCTCAATAAAGAAAAAAGGGCATGCGCCAGGCTTATTTCGATAGTCGAGGACAGGCGTCCCGGCTTCGGCGAATATCTCGAAAAACTCCAGCCGCATACCGGCAGGGCTTTCGTCGTTGGCATAACCGGGCCTCCCGGCGTCGGGAAGAGTACGCTCGTAAACAAGCTTGCCGCCTTATATCTGGCGGATAAAGAATCAAAAAATTCGGTGGGCGTGATAGCGGTCGATCCCTCGTCGCCTTTCACCGGCGGCGCGATACTTGGCGACCGCATAAGGATCGGCGAGGTCGGAACGAATTCCGATTTTTATTTCAGGTCCATGAGCAGCCGTGGAAGCCTCGGCGGACTTGCCGAAGCCACCAACGACGTGATAAGGGTCCTGGACGCTTTCGGTAAAAATATGATAATAGTCGAAACCGTCGGAACCGGTCAAAACGAAGTGGATATAATGCGATCCTGCGACACTACCGTCGTCGTAATGATGCCCGGCGCCGGCGACGACATACAGGCCCAGAAGGCTGGAATACTCGAGATAGGAAATATTTTCGTCATAAACAAGGCTGACCGCGACGGGGCGCACAGGACGCTCCGCGAGATACAGATGACGATCGAGATGAACCCTATGAACTTCGATTACGAGATCCCGATACTTCTGGCTAAATCTAACGTAGGCGAAGGGATCGAGGAATTGAAAAACGCCATCGACACCCATAAAAAATACCTTGAAAAAAGCGGAAAGCTCGAAAAAAACAGGGCCGAGCGTAATATCAGGACTCTCGAGGAGCTTGTTTACAGAAAGACCATGGACAGGATAAAAAAAAGGTTCCTGGCTTCGGGCGAATGTTCCGAAATAGAAAGAATAGTGGGCGACGGGACTATAAGCCCGCACGCCGGCAGCGAAAAAATAATGGAACTGATGGAAGATAAAATATTAAATATTTCAGGTGATGTATAATGGGAAATATAGAAAAATTAAAAGCCGGCTTCTCAAAATGGAAGCAGGACTACGATAAAAGGGCGCAGGGCGGGAAGCTGCGCATGAAAAAATTCATGTCGGTGTCTTCATACGAATCCCAGCCGATGTACACCCCGCTCGATAACGAGAACTTCGATTACATGGAAAAACTTGGAATTCCCGGCGAGTATCCGTTCACGCGCGGCGTCCATGGCACCCTCTATCGTGAAAGACTCTGGACAATGAGGCAATTCGCCGGGTTCGGCACGCCGGCCCAGTCGAACGAACGCTACAAATACCTTTTAAAGAACGGTCAGACCGGGCTTTCGGTCGCGTTCCATCTTCCGACGCTTATGGGCCTGGATTCGGACAGTCCGCTCTCCCGCGGCGAAGTCGGAAAAGACGGCGTCGCCATCGATACGTTACGCGACATGGAGATACTCTTCGACGGCATACCGCTCGATAAGGTATCGACTTCCATGACTATAAACGCTCCCGCGGCGATACTTCTCGCGATGTATATCGCCGTCGCGAAAAAACAGGGCGTCCCTCCCGAAAAATTATCGGGCACCATTCAAAACGATATCCTGAAGGAATATATAGCCCAGAAAACATACATATTTCCGCCGAAGCCGTCGATACGCCTCATCGTCGATACGATCGAATACTGCTCGAAGCACCTTCCGGCGTGGAATACCATATCGATCTCCGGCTATCACATCCGGGAGGCCGGCGCAACGGCGCTTCAGGAACTCGCCTTCACCCTCATAGACGGAAGGACCTACGTCGAAGCGGCTATCGAGCGCGGTTTATCGGTCGACGATTTCGCCCAGAGGCTTTCGTTCTTCTTTAATTCGCACAATGATTTCTTTGAAGAAATCGCGAAATTTCGCGCCGCCAGAAGAATATGGGCGACGCTCATGAAGGAAAAATTCGGCTCGAAAAATCCTCGCGCGCAATTAATGCGCTTCCACACCCAGACGGCCGGATGCTCGCTCACGGCGAAGCAGATAGAAAACAATATCGTCCGCGTTACCGTTCAGGCGCTGGCGGCGGTTTTAGGCGGCACTCAGTCGCTTCACACCAATTCAATGGACGAAGCCCTCGCGCTTCCTACGGAAAAAGCGGTCAGGATCGCCCTCAGAACGCAACAGATCATCGCGAACGAAAGCGGCGTCACGAACGTCATCGATCCGCTCGGAGGCTCATATTACGTTGAGGCGTTTACCGACGAAATGGAAAAAGGCGTTTACGATTATTTCTCGCGGGTCGATAAAATGGGCGGCGTGCTTTCAGCCATAGATAAGGGTTTCTTCCAGTCCGAACTCTCCGATGCGTCATTCCGCCACCAGCGCGAGATCGAAAAGAACGAAAGATCAGTCGTCGGCGTCAACGCTTATAACGAAGGCAACGAGGAAGCCAAGGAAGGCGAAACCTTAAAGATCGACGAGAAAGTTGAAAAAGCCCAGATAGAGAGCGTCCGCGAAGTAAAACGCACGCGCGACAACAACCGCGTCAAGCAAAACCTCGCGAAACTTAAATCCGACGCTCAGAATAATGTCAACGTCATGCCCTCTCTCATCGAATGCGTCGAATCGTACGCGTCGCTTGGCGAGATGTGCGACGTGTTCCGCGAAGTTTTTGGAACTTATGAGGAACCGCCTATCTTTTAAAGGCTCGCAAAAAAAATTTTTTGAGGGACGCCGCTTCACGCCATCCGTGGCTCCAGCGGCACTTCCCACATCCTGTGGGTCGCGCGGTGAAGGTTTTTAAAATAATTTTCGCCGCTTTTCTCTCAGCGGCTCTCGGCCTTCCTGGCCTTCGCCGCTTCCGAGACATCCCTCAAAAAAATTTTTTTGCTCGCTATTAAGGAACGTTAATATGAGAAAAACTTTTATTAGTGGAAATTATGAAACTTTGTTTTTTAAATTGGATTCTTAGTGAAATTATTTTTTGACGTTTATTGATCTTAAACATTATTATCAGAAGTTAATACTATCTTTAAATTTACGGTTGAATTAAAAAAAGGGAAATGAATTATGGGATTTGAAAAAGGTTTGATACACATATATACTGGAAACGGAAAAGGAAAGACTACCGCCGCTTTCGGGCTTGCGTTGCGCGCGCTGGGTCAGGGGTTCAAAGTAAAGATAATACAGTTTATGAAATCAGAGAAAATGTTTAACGCTTATGGCGAGGTTAAATTTTTTGAAAAAAATCCGGACATAGAGATCATGCAGTTTGGCACCGATAATTGGGTCGATCCGAAAAATCCTTCAAAAGAGGATATTGACGCCGCGCTCGCCGGATTGATAAAGGCGAAGGCAGTGCTGGGCGGAAAAACCGCTGATCTTGTGATACTTGACGAAATATTGTATGCCCATAAATTCAACCTTTTAAAACAAAAAGAAATAGAAGAAATTATCGATTTGAAGGATAATTCGACCGAGCTTGTGCTTACCGGCCGCGACGCGCCAGCCTTCTTAATAGAACGGGCCGATCTGGTAACGGAGATGAAGGAAATAAAACATTACTTCAAAAGCAGAAATGCCGTTCGCGGGATTGAATTTTAGTTATTCATAAAGATAGACAATTCAGTTAAATTTTAACTCTCCGTTAAATAAACTATAAAAAATTGTATAAGAGTGACGATATTTTGTGTATATGGAAAATGCCGTTACTTTATTCTTACTATTTAGTTATACCATAATAATGGGCGGAATCGCCCTTAAACTTCTTATTTTCGATAAACGCAAAGCCGTTTCCCGGATGAAGGACATTCGTTCGCGTGCACATGAAGTCGAAAGAAAACCAAAATTCGAAAATATCACTGATCCAGTTTTTAACGCAAAATATGAGATCAGCCGTGTTTCAAAAATGGTTAAGATGAAATCAGCGTCTTCAAATGAAGCGGAAGAAAAACAGGTTCCAATGACACCTGAAGGAATCAGCACATATCTTAATCAGGCCAGCAGTTTGTCGGCTATGGTCAGTAAATATACATCCGCTATAGATGACAATGATGAACAGCCTGTCGATGAAAATGCAAAATATGAAATAGATGAAAAAACTCTGAATCTTTTAATAAATACATTGTCGTACGATGATTTTGCAAAAATATATGAAAAATTCGTTCATGCCACGACTGAAGATGAAATCTGTAAACTTATAGAAGAACTTGATAATTTCAAAGAAGACGACAGGCTTGTAATGCTTCTGACGCCGCTGTTATCGCACACCAGCTCAAAAGTTCAGCAGGCAATAAACGACTTTGTTTCGAGAACAAACAACCATGTAATAACTGATGAAATAGTGGACATAATTGAAAATAGCGAATATATGAATAATAATAGTACAGATCACTTCAAACCTTTCAGTGAAGCCGAATTCGCTTTTCAGAGCAACATTAATAAAACGAAAATCAATTTCTCAGACATGAATATTTCTGTAAATAAAGAAGTATTTAATGAAGAGCCTCATAAACTTATTATGGAGGCTTACGCGACCAATGATACAAACAGGCTTTTTGATATTTCATGCGCGCTTTCGCAATATAATGATCCGATTGTCCTTGACGCGATGCTTTATATAAACGCCAGATTGAACGGCGAGTCTAAAAATCCTAATCTCATCAAGTCAAACGCACCTGTTAAACAGTCCAGAAAAAATGAATCAGACGGCGTTCAGAAGTTCGAATTTTTAAATATAAACGATATTTTTAAAAACCAGGCAAATGATATAGTCACGCCTAATAAATTAAAAAACAGAAATATTTTAAGTAAAATATCCGGATCAAAAGAAAAAAAATCTTCAAATAATGTAATTGATGAACAGCACACCACTGATTATGTCAGGGGAATGAAGCTTGTGAATATGGCTAAATACATGGAGTTTGAGGAATATTTTCCTGAAATAACGGGCAATCTTGCCCATGAAAAGACGTTTGTAAGATGTTGCGCGATAAACGCGGCGAAGAATATGGCGAGCCATTATCATAATGAAGGCAAGCTGGATGAATGCGTAAAGATCAAACAGGTTTTATTGTCTCATGTAGCTACTGAAAAAAATATCGAGGTTGAAACGCTCTGCAATAAAGCCATATTGGAAATAGAAAACTTCACAAAGCAAATGGCCGAATTAGATCATAGCGAGCCTTTGAACGAATCATATCGCGGCGCGGATGATTCTGCATCAAAACCTGTCATTGAAAGCCTCTACTACAAAAATGCCGTTAACTTATAAAAATTCAAAAACCCAACAAATTTTAATATTTATCATTTCGATATTTTTAGTGACATCGCTTGCCGGATGCGTGAGCGATGTTATTCATTCCGGCAGTAACGCCGATTATGATGCCAGCAATGTTACGGGAGTTCCCGAAACATATGAAAGCCGCGGCATTGCCGTTCCGAAGGTCATGGAATTCGTTCCGAAAGACGGGTATTACGGCCCCGAGTGTAAGATCACGGTTATTTTTAACGAACATATGAACCATGAGGACGTTGAAAACAATTTTAAAATCTATAATTCGAAAGATTACCCGTTTCCCGGAAAATTTATCTGGGGAACTATTTCGAATACGGACAGGGATTATTTTGATTATGTTCCTGAAAGTCAGCTAATAACGGACAGCTATAAAGTCATGCTCATGGAAGGAACCAAGAGTTCCGCGAATATTGGAATGGCGGAAAGATTCACTTCCAAGTTCACGTTCAAGCCTATTCCCGCAACCAACTAAATTTAAGCTAATAATTGTTTCAATTAAGAAACTTATGTTACTTTAATGTAATATTACATTAAAGTAACATTTGCTAATTTTCATTAAAATGCGTCTTTTATAAAGATTATGAAGCGGCATAAAATATGCTACTTAATTAGAAACATTTTATAATTATATATTAAAGGTAAGTTTTGTGAAAATAGACTTTGAAATTATAGGCGCAAATTGTATCATAAAAATTGAAGGTTGTATAAACGATCCGGATATCCTTGAATTTCAAAGTTTAGTCAATGATATTCTTTTATTATCTGAAAAAAATTCCGAACATATAAGATCTATTTTGATAGATATGCAAAAAACCCATTACATATCAAGTATCGCAATAAGATCTTTATTTTCGTTACATAATATTTTAAAGAAATCAAATCAGGAATTGAAAATAATAAATGTCCCTGATTTAATTAATCAAATTTTTGAAAGTGTTAGTCTTAATAAAACTCTTACTATTACAAGGGTATAATAAATAATTTTTTAGAGGATGATATAATTGAAAAATTTTAATTTGGGCGTACTTGTAATGTTTTTAATTTTTGTTTTAATCTCACTGGCTGCGGCTCAACCTTCCATGACGTTAATCGAAGCGGTCAAAAATAACGATTCCGTTCTTGTAAAAAAAATAATAACCAAAAATAAAGTTAACGATATCGATGAAAGATCCATGACCGCGCTTCATTGGGCTTCGGGGAACGGCAATGTGGAAATGGTGAAAATCCTCATAGATAACGGCGCTAATGTCAACGCACAGGAGAAAAGCGGTTATACGCCTCTTCACTTCGCCGCCGGGAAAGGATTTAATGATGTAATTTCCGTTCTTGTTAAAAGCGGTGCCGACATTAATAAGCCCGCGGCTGATAATTCAACTCCCCTCCATTTTTCAGCTGAATGCGACCAAACCGGCTCGGTGAATCTGCTCGTTAAGTTATCCGCTAATGTTAACGCTCAAGAATCCAGCGGCAAAAGGGTGCTTCATATAATTTCAAAATCAAAATCTGATTCTACGGAAACGGTTTTTTTATTGATCAAGGCTGGCGCTGATGTAAACGCCCTGGATACAGAGGAAAACACTGCGCTTCATTATTCATTGGCGGCTAAAAGCGGCCCTAATTCAAAAATGCTTTTAGCAAGCGGCGCCGATGTTAAGATTAAAAACAAGAAAAAAGAAACGTCTCTTCATGCCGGCGCTTCACTTATCGATGCTGGTGTTTCAAAAATGTTACTAAATAGTGAAATTATGAATTCTAAAGATGAATCCGGAATTACGCCGCTTCAAACGGCGGCTGAATATAACAATATGGATATTCTTAAGCCTTTGCTCGCTCTCGGAGCTGATCCGAATCTGGCTGATAATACCGGAAAAACCCCGCTTCACAAGGCTGCCAAAAAAGGCAACAAAGAAATATTAAAAGAACTGCTTGATTTTAAAGCGGATCTGGAAGCCAAGGATAATAGTGGTTTTACCGCTTTACATTTCGCCGCTTCGAACGATGAAGCGGATTCGCTCGGTTTTTTATTAAAATCAGGCATTAAAAACATTAATTTAAAAGATTCGCTTGGTCGGACCGCTTTAATGATTGCCGTTATGAAAAACAGCGAAGGCGCCTTGAGGGAACTCATCAAAAGTAAAGCCGACGTCAATGATGGCGATAATGAAGGTAAAATGCCGCTTACCGTGGCTAAACAGAATGGTTATAACGGTATCGTAGGTTTACTTATAGAGGCTGGCGCTCAGGATTCCGAACCGTACACAAAAAGATTCGCTAAGTTGCCTCAAAAAGTTAAAATAGTTCTGTATGTATTTATGATTTTTCCAATATTTTGCCTGATAGTAAACATCAAACATTATATCAAATCAAGGCAGGAAGCGCATGTATTTAGTATCGCCTTCTGGCTTGTAATTTCCGTTGCCTGGGTTATAACGTGCGTTTCCAGCGCATTATTTCTTCAAACTATGAAATTAATTTGATTTATTTTTGCGATTTTTTATTTCGCGGCCGCCGGTTCGACCAGTGAAAGGACCGCGTATATTTTATCTTTCAGACAATAAGCGTAGCTTGACATTTCATCGTTCGTCAGAGGGTACTCGCTCGGTATCGGGCAGGTTATTTCGAATGTTTGATCCGCCGGGATCATCGTTTTCATGAATTTTCCGGCCGTCATATTTAAAAGTTCTGACAGCGTTTCTATTTCATTTTCAGCGGTAACCGTTTCGATATTAATATCGCATATTATAGCGGTCAGCTTTTTTAAGATAATCGATTTCATAGTTAAAATAAACTTATATCCGGCTGGATTAAAGGATGATATGCTCATCAGTTTCGCTCCGGCCATGGCGCTTTCATCAATTTGGGTTATGGCGTTTCCGTTTAACGCGAGCGAGGCCATGCCGTTTAAAACATCGTTGAAAATATCTTTTAATAAGTGTATTTTCTTCTTTATAATAAGCATTTTTGGCCTTATCGTTTCCCATGCGTTTTTTATATTTTCAGCGGTGACCGGTTTTTCAAGGACAAGGTCGGCGCCGTCGTTTATAAGTTCCTGCCTGCGCGCTTCATTGCTCGCGCTGGTCATGACGATAACCGGTATCGCGCAATAATTTTCGGGATTTTTAAGATTTTTAATAAGCGCCTGTCCGTCGAGGTTTGGCATATTAAGGTCTGTTATTATAAGATTCACGGGTTCGGAAGCTATTTTTTCCAGGACCTGATTTCCATCCGAAACCATAATGAAATTCTTGTTTGTGAACCCGGCCTGTTCGAAATTCTTTTTAATGAAAAGTCTCGCTGTGTTCGAATCGTCGGCTACAAGAATATTGCATGGCTCGTCAAATATAATGGACATTTTACCTCTCCCTCGCTGACTTTATTAATGTTTATAATCATTCAGATCTTGCAATCCGCTTGCAACATTGCGTTAAAATGATATATAAAAGCGCTAAATTTGTCAACATATATTCATGCTATTTTTTTGCCGGTCAGTTTGAAATCCGACTCAATGTTGGGTTTATTTCTTTTGGTTCAGCAATATTGTGAATTAGGAACTTTCTTAAAATATCCAAGGCATCGATGATTGCAGCGGTTTTTTAGATAGCTCCGGCGCATAAATACAAAAGCCGGAGAATTGTCGTTCCCCGGCTTTGATTTAACTTGTTATTAAATTCTATTCAAAAGTTATTGTATATCTATTGCGTTGATATTTGAAACCGGTGCATTAACAGGATTACCGGCATTGTCTTTAACCTTGTTTGAAAATCCCGGGTCAAAATACATTCCGGATGGCGATGCTGCGCCAAGCACTGATTGATTATAAGTACCGGTCCTGGTAATTACG
>Ga0116170_10001481_pt1 | contig 23615 bp, 19 predicted proteins | sample AD_JPNHW1_MetaG_FD_89797 | JGI IMG/M metagenome (GOLD analysis project Ga0116170, IMG submission 89797) | Active sludge microbial communities of municipal wastewater-treating anaerobic digesters from Japan - AD_JPNHW1_MetaG | ecosystem: Engineered > Bioreactor > Anaerobic > Digestate | place... | reverse complement strand
GCCATCTGCAGATTCCGTGAATTGATATCACCGGCGTTGATATTGAATTTCGCCTCGGGAAATTTATTCTGGTAATGTTTAACCAGCATGGCGATAGAATAGGCTTCTTCGCCTCTTGAGCAGCCGGCGCTCCAGATACGGCAGGGAAACCTGCCGCCATGGCGGGCAAAGAATTCAGGCAGCAGCACTTCGAGCATGTAGGCAAACTGCCCCGGGTTACGAAAAAAATAGCTTTCGCTGACCGTGAGATCAGCGATCAGGTCATCCATGGGCAGGGGGTTATGGCCGCAAGTTTCAAGAATATGGATATAATCATCAACCTTGTTGACCTTGAAGTGCTGCATCTGGTCGGCGATTTTTTTCTCAACCTGGCGGGTCGTAACCCTTTCGACGACAATGCCTGAGTATTCATGCACCAGCCGGCTGATATGCTCGATTTTTCTTTTTTCGATATAAATCATGCTTTGTGATAAGGCTCGCCAAACATAATTGAGACGGCGCGATACAACTGTTCAGCCATTACCAGCAGTGCCAGCTGGTGATTCAAGGTCATGGGCGACAGTGAAATAAACTCACCGGCTGCGGCTCTGACACGCGGGTCATGCCCGGCGGCACCGCCAAGGCAAACTGTCATACGGTTCACGCCTGAGTTGATCTTCTGGTTGAGCCAGCGGCAGAAACCGTCAGTATCAGGGCATTTCGCATGCTCATCAAGTGCTACGATACATTCCCGGCCCTCAAGTCTTTTTAATAACTCATCTTCAGTTCGGCAGCTGATGATTTCAACCGGCAGACGGCGTGCACACCTTTCGAGGTAGAGATCAATCAGCTTCTGATATGGCTTGTCGGCGATTTTGCCAGGCATGAGAATTTCGACTTTCATCGGCCGGCGGCTTTGCGTGGCAGGGAAAGTGGTTCAGGGTGTGATTGCAGAAGGCTCTTTTTGAGTGAAGAGGGCAATATGCTACCGATAGTCAGGCGTTCGCCGGCTTCATCCTGCGAAGTCATGCTTAGACGGGCGGTGCGAAACTTCGCACCTGAATTTGCAAAGAATGTTTCGAGAGCTTCGCGGGCCAGCGCCGGGGTATTTGATTCCTGGCTGAGGTGCATAAGAACCAAAATCTCAGGGACCTTGATCATGCGAGACAACACCCCGCGAACCCCTTCATTCGGCAGATGACCCATTGGGCTTCTGATGCGGCGTTTCAGCCAGGCCGGGTATGAACTGCCGCGCAGCATATCTTCGTCGTAGTTGCTTTCGATGCAAACCAGATCGGCGTCTTTCATATTTTCGAGAACTTCGCCGGTAACATGCCCGAGATCGGTGGCCAGTGCCATCACCTTGTCGGCGCTCTCAAAACGCAGGCCAGCCGGTTCAGTTGCGTCGTGCGGAACCCTGAACGGCAGAAAACTGCAGCCTGGCAGTTCGTGGCGACGACCGTAAACGATTTCGACATGATTCGGGATCTCAAGGCCCCGGGAAGTCAGGGCGCACATGGTGCCCCGGGTGCAGTAGAGCGGCGTCGTGCCGGTTCGACCGAGAAGCACTCTCAGGCCCTTGATGTGATCATCATGTTCGTGCGTTATAAAAATCCCCGAAAGGTCAGAAAAATCGAGTTGTCGCTCTTCGAGGAATTCTTTAATGCGTTTGCAGGAAAGCCCTGCGTCGAGAAGATAATAACGTCCCTCGAGTTCAAGCAGCGCAGCATTGCCTTTACTGCCGGAACCAATAAATGTAATTCCTATCAACTGTTATACCTGCTTATTTGGTTTGACGTCCGCTTCATTATGCACTGTGCCCCGAAAAAATTCCAGATATTTTAGCGATTTTCGGGCCGCGGGTCACCGCGAATTAACTTGAAGGCTTTCGGAATAAATGATGCAATCTCACTTACCGACATCGAATCAGCTCCGAGTTCGGTTTTTGCCTGTTCAGCAGCTTCTGAAAGCAGAAAAACCCCAGCAATCGCAGCATGCAGCTCAGGCATACCGGTGGCAGCCAGGCCTGCAATCAGGCCTGCCAGCAGATCACCCGAACCGCCGCGGGCCAGACCGCTGTTGGGGCGGCTGTTGATATATACCGTGCCACGCGGGTCTGCGATAACTGTGATCGCAGACTTCAGCACCACGGTAACTTTCTTTTCAGTGGCGTAGCGACGGGCTGTTTCGACCTGGTTGTCGGCAATCTCGGCCACGGTGGTCTGGCAAAGCCTAGCCATTTCGGCCAGATGCGGCGTGATTATAAGTCGGGCCGGCGACCCTGAAAGCATATCGCGGTCAGCAATCATATTCAGGGCATCAGCATCGAGAACCACCACGCCCTTCCACGACTGCAAAAGGTTTTCGAGGGCCACGCCCCGTTTGGCATCACGCCCCCAGCCGGGGCCGGCCAGCAGGGTTCTGAAACGGCCGGCCAGCTCGCTGCACTTTTCAGGTGACAGTGAAAAACCGCCCTCAACCGAAGGCAGATAGTTCAAAATTGTTTCGGGTAATATCTGTGATGCCAGTCGCCCCTCAAGGCAATCGGGCAAAGCGAGAGTTACCAGGCCGACCCCTGAGCGCAAAGCGCCGAAAGAGGCAAGAACCCCGGCACCCTGATATTGCGATGAACCAGCCACAATAAGCAATTTGCCTGCATCACCCTTGTTGATGCAGTGGTCACGATGCGGAACCAGTGTCGAAACCAGCCCGGAAGTCACGAGAAAATGCGTCGCACGCGGACTGGCTGCTGAAATAGCCGGCATACCGATATCGGCGATCCAGATTTCGCCTGCTGCCTTTTTGCCAGGCAGAACAAACAGGCCAACCTTTGGAACCCCGAGAGTTATCGTATAATTGGCAAGAAAACAGGGGTTAGAAAGTTTGCCGGTGGTCGCGCACAACCCTGAAGGAAGATCGATGGCAATGCGGGTGGCACGGGTGTCATTCATCGCCCTTACTATTTCTGCCGGGAAATCCCTGATGTCGCCGTTTACACCGGTGCCAAAAAGACAATCAACCAGGCATTCCGAGAATTCCATGGCAATGCGCAAGCGGTCGATATCGCGGGTTTCTCTGAGCGAAACCGGGTTAACCCCTGTTTTAAGCAGAATCTCACAGTTGGCCCACGCTTCGGGCGTCATTTCGTCTGGCAGGGCGGTAACGAAAACATGCACGGGTATGTCGTTGTTAAAAAGGTGGCGGGCGATTACCAGACCGTCGCCGCCGTTATTGCCCCGGCCGCAGACGATAGTAAACCTTTTGCCCTTCAGGCCGCCGAGAATTTTTTCCATGGTCAGCAACGCTTTGATGCCGGCGTTTTCCATGAGAACCAGAGCTGGAATACCGATCTTCTCGATTGCATGCCGGTCAGCTGCACGCATTTCCTCTGCGGTAAAAAGCCTCATTTTGCCATCCTCCTGCACGGGATGGCCAATTATAGCAGCAGAAGCCTCAGATCAGCAAACTTTAAAAGTTGGCCCCCACCCCTACGATCAAGGGGCGGTAGTCGTAGAAATCATCGTAGCTGCCGCGGCTGTGAACGGCGGCGTCAACCCAGAAACCGCGATGCGAACTGTAGCGCCAGCCTGCCGACACCACATCGCCATTATAATCAAGAAAATACTGGCTCCGGTAACCGCGCTCACCGACTTTTCGGGCGGGAAATTTTGCGCCAATCAGCAGACACAGAGAGGCCGGTTCCTTTTTGCCGCGGTCGTAGCTGCCGTAATTCGCCATGCCACTGCCAGGATTGCCCCCAAAGTTCCAGCCAAGGCCAAAACCACCAAGAGTAAGATACATGGTATGGTAATTGTTCGGATTGGTATCAAAAACCGCGCCAAACGCGACTTCTGAAAATTCACCCTCGCCAATCGACGGCAACCTCACCTTGAAATTCACCGTTGGGTCAGGATCATTTGCGCTGTTGCGCGAATCAAGGTTTTTCTGCAGGCCAACTTCAAGATCGCGAAACGGCGAAAAAGCGAAGGCCATGCTGGTCAGATAGCCCTCATCGCTTGAGTTCGGAACCTTATACAGGCGATTATGCAGCGCGATTTCGACACCTTTGGCATCGACGGTTTCATGCGATGGAACCTGGATGTAACCCGACGGACCCTGCAGGGTCAGGCCAGCGCTGAGCGGCGATGACATAACGGCAAAACCTGCGAGCAGCACAGGCAATATCGCACCGGAAAATAATCTGCCGAATCTAAGGCTTTTCAGCATCAGGTTTCGACTGACCGCTTTCGATTTCCGGGGTATCTATACTCAGTTTGCTGTTAGCACAGAATTTTTTGTGGCAGTCCCAGAAATTCTGGCAATAGGTGCAGCAGTTACGCATGGCCATATTGCGCTCACCACGATACCAGTTGATTTTGCAGTTCTGGTAGTATTGGCAGCGCCAGCAGCAGTGCCAGCTGATTTTCAGAAAATTGCGACGCTTGATCTCTTCAATGATCAGGGCCATGGACATCAGGTTCTTTTCAACCTGGGTGGCCTTCATCAGTTCATTGAATTCGTCAATTTCATCGTCGGTGCCATAGAGGTTGACGATGAAAATTTCTTCTGCAAATACCGGCAGATATTCCTTGGTCATTTTTGAGTAGTTCCGGGTGGTGGGTCAGACTCTGATATTATCGGCAGATCTTTGAGTTTATACGAGCAATTTTACCCGCAGAATTCATTGTCGTCCAGCCATAGATTTTACACCAGAACCTGTGAACACGAGAACCGCCTTTTCGTCGGCCACCGGGAAAGCCCCGAGAATGTTATCAGTTGCCTTGAAGGGCGCCGGAACAAAATTATTTTTTTCTAAAAAATACAACGATTCGCGAGTAGCTACCCAGAGCAGCCCCGAAAAATTCATGGCAACCGGCTGGTCAGAAATTACTCCGATTGTTTCGAGTTTTTCGTTTTTGAATTCAAAAATTCGACCGTCAGTGAGTGCCACGAAAAGATTCTGGTCACTGCCTGCCTCAACGGCTGCAACTCGCACCAGATCAATACTGCCCTTAAAGAAAACCAGGTTCCATTTGCGCTCTGACTCATGAATCATCACGCCCTTATCGACCACGACCAGGTAGCGACCGCCGATTTTCCAGACCGAATTGAAAATGCCCTTGAATTCACCGGGAATCCCGAACAGGTCACGCAATTCACCATAAGCAAAAGATTTGATCGAACCATCAGCAAAAAGCAGCAGCAGTGTGTCATCTGCGTCGGCAAACACATGCATCAGCCCGGCCGTCTTCTCTGAACCGGCAAGCTGCACGGCCCGCCGGCCATCAATCTTAAAGATGCCGGCCTTTTCACCCCAGGCAAAGCAGGCTTTCGCATTACTGATCAATGAAGAAACACCTGACTCCGGAATCCCTTCAATCTGCGACCACAAGGCCCCGTCATAGTTCCAGACCCCACGGTTCTCGGTCGCCAGCAGATAATCACTGCCAAACTTAACGATATCCGAGAATACGGGCTTCTGCAGTTCAACCGGAAGCGCGACAAAAGGCTTTTCGAGCGGCGACCATGTCTCAGTGGCAGCCGGGCTTTGCGTCAGGGGTTGCTTCCCGTCGGTTTCGAGAAGGCCAAAATCGGGCAGTCGGCCATACTGCAGCCTGGTTGCGGGCAAAACTGGAACCATCGGAAAAGTGGGCGTGTAAGTGCCGATTTCTGGAACCGGGCCAAACAACCTTGCATTAGCATCGCCCGGAGCCGGGGTAAAGTAGAAAAGCATTATTGAATCAGGGTTGACCGCCGCAAGAAAATTCAGGCCAATACACATTGCCTGGCAGGGAATCGCTGACAACCTTTCCATGCGGCCCTTGGCAAAGCGAAAAACCCCTTCATCAGAAGCCACAAAAAGAATATCACCCGAAACGACAATATCATTTATATAGCCGGGCTTGCCGGCTGAGAGTATTGTCCAGACCCAGTTTCGCCCATTGCGATAACCGGCGATTACGCCCTGGTCGGTTCCGATGAAGACATTGCGATCGGTAGTTACCATGCAACGCAGATGACGACCCGCAAGAACCTGCAGATTCAGCGGCGCAAAATCATCTGCCCGGCCAGTCAGAATTCCGTCTTCGTTAAGCAACCACAGTTCATTGCCCTGTCGCCCGAAATCAATAATCGTGCGATTTTGAGTGCCCAGCACAAAAACGGCTGCGTCGTTGGTGCCGCGCAGCATGCCACGCCCAACTGTGCCAATAAGCAGATTGTTCGACCCCGAAACCGATATGGCGTTAACCAGGCGCACCGGCAACTGGTTCTCGCGATAGAATGGCTTCATTATGGTGTTTTCGTAGACATAGATGCCAGAAAAACCGCCGATAAACATGCGGTTTTCATCGACTTCAAGGTCTCTGACGAAAAAGTCATCAGGAAGATCGGCCGAAAGGGTCGCAGCACCTGAAACCGGGTCAACAAAGCTCAGGCCGCCATCGCCACCAACATACAGGCGCTCGTTGAACCAGCACACATCAGTTACCACAGTATTGCCATGGAAAGGCAGGTCGCGCACCCTGCTGACCTGGCCGCTGAAAATACCTGGTTCAGACAATTTGCGCGGCAAAAACGTTCGCCCGGGGTTCAACATGGTCATGCCGTAGAGAAAAAGACAAAAAACAGCAAGAAACAATAACTCGGGAGTCATGGCCCAGCAACGGCTGCGCAAAAATTCTTCGCGCCCCGCAGCCCGGCTCAATTCTTCTGAGAGGGCAACCATCGACTGCTTCTGCTCGGTGCTGCTTTCATGGCCGGCATTTTCGGCGGCTTCAAAACTTGCCAGAAGGGTGGCTCGCCGACGATGCAAAGATTTCAGCTGAATCGATAATTTGCCGATTTCCCACCAGCGCACCGATTCATCGACAATCCAGAACATCGCGTCGATGAGGTGATGTATCCACTTGATCAGCAGGGTCTGATTGGCGACCTTCGGCTGGGCGTGCAGCGCTTCGCCACAATGCCGGCAGAACTCCACCATGGGAAAGTTCATTTCGCGGCAATGCGGGCACTGCAATGTTTTCTGTTCCATGCTGTTATTTTCAACTACCCGGCGAACTATGTCAATTATTATTCAGTCTGCCACGAATGCTGAATACACTCCCCGGCCAGTGGGCGCCCGAGAAATTCTTCAGCAATGGCGGCAAAACCTTCGGGGCTGTCGGTAACAAAAAACTGTTCGTGCCCATGCCGCACATCTTCGATCGAAATACGCCGGGCAACAAGCATTTCCTTTACTTCCCGGGCAGTTTCACAGGCTGAATCAACCAGAGTCACCCGGTCGGCAAAAAAATCACTTATCATGGTCTTCAGCAGTGGGTAATGCGTGCAGGCGAGAATCAGCGAACTGATGCCCATTTTTTTAAAATCGCCAAGATACATTTCGAGGGTCAGGCGGGCAATCTCTGAGTTCATGAGGTTTTCTTCGACAATCGGCACCAATAGAGGGCAGGCGCGGGCCACCACCCTGACGCCATTGCGAAGACGCGTAACCCGTTCCTGATAAGCGCCTGAATTAATGGTGGCACGGGTGCCAATTACGCCGATCACCCCGTTACCAGCCGCCTTGATTGCAGCCCGCACCCCGGGGTCGATAACCCCGATCACCGGCAGCGAAGTTTCGGTTTTCAGCTTGTGCAAAGCTAGAGCTGAAGCGGTATTGCAGGCAACCACGATCATTTTGACATTCTGCATCTCAAGAAAATTCGCGATTTCTGAAGAAAATCTTTGAATGACCTGAACAGACTTGCCGCCATAAGGAACCCTGGCGGTATCACCAAAATAGACGAGGTTCTCAGAGGGCAGCAGATCGCGGATTTCTTTAAACACGGTCAACCCGCCGACACCCGAATCAAAAATTCCTATGGGACGGTTATCCATACTACTTAACACCTGTTTTTATGCGGCCTTCAATAATGCCGCGGCGCAAATCGTTCAACTGTTTAACCAGTGGCTCACCGACTACTTTAAAACTTAACTGAAAATCAGTCAACCCGATGCCATTATCTGCCAGCCCGTATGAGCGCTTGATAAAATCAGGGGAACGGCCCTCGCAGATTGCAGTCACGATATTTTCAACCACCAGATCGACCCGCTTCAGCATGCTGGTAAGCACCAGCCCGGGTGCAAGTGAGTCCTGATCCATGTCGACGCCAATCACGTATGATCGCGACTTGACCGCTGCCGAAATGACGCCAAGCCCTGAAGCCCCGGCGGCTGGGAAAACAACGTCGCAGCCGCTGCGATACATGGTCTCTGCCATTGAAGCCGCCTGTTCAGGGTTGTTGAAGCCCGAATAATCTTCACTGATATACTGCTCGACGACCTCGGTGGCGCTCGCGGCATCTATGGCACCAGTTTTATACCCGATCGCGAATCTTTCGATGACCGGCATTCTGACGCCGCCGATAAAGCCGATCTTGCCGCTTTTGCTCATTTTGGCGGCCAGATAGCCGCATAAATAGGCCCCTTCATTTTCGCGAAACGAAATACCTCTTATATTCTGTTCGTTCATGTCAGAATCTATAAGATAAAAATGCAGATCGGGGCTTTCTGAGGCGATCTTGCGAATAACATCAACAAAAGCCAGGCCAACAACGATGATGGCATCGAACTTCTGGCCGGCAAAAAAGCGCAGCGAGGCCTCGGGGTCTTGCATGGTGGCGGGCTCGATCACAACTGATTCGATATTGTATTTCTTTTCAGCCTGTTTCAGCCCATCATAGGCATAATCGTTAAACCCCTTGTCATTCAGGCCGCGCGGGGTAATCATCAGGCCGATGCGTTTCGGCGCGACCTCTTTTAAAGGTTCGGTGCGGCTGCAACAACCTGGCAACAGAAATACCGTCGCCAGAAGAATTATTAAAATTCCAGTGCTGAAAATTGATTGCGGGCGAAAAGACGGTTTTCGCGACATGCTCGGGCCTCCCTGGCAAATTCATCGGCTAATTCAGGGCCTGCCTTTGACAAAAAGGCCTGCCTGAACGCTTCCTGCGGGCTTTCAAAGCTTGCTTTGATCTGCCCTGGCAGTCGGCTGAGTTTTTCCCTGATATACTTCAAACTTTTTTTGCTGGTCTGCAGGTCGGGCGCCGGTTGATCATGCCATGGCGTGTGATTTTTCGGAACAAAAATCGAAAAAGCCGCAGAAACTGATGCCCCGGGCGGAACAAGGCGAGCGGCCTTTTCGATAAGGCTGACCGTTGCGTCAATATCTTCAGGCTGTTCGTCGGGCAGACAGGCAACAAAATACATTTTAATATGCTCGAAACCCTGAGCAAAAAGCTCTTTTAATTGATCGAGAAAGCGGGTCTCATCAAGAGGTTTGTGCATAGCACGGCGCAAGCGCTCGCTGCCGGTTTCCGGGGCGATAGTCAGGCCGGTAATGCCCGACCGGCGCAAGGCATTACTGATAACCGGCGTCAGTTTTTCCCATTTAACCGATGAATTGCGAATGCGAACGCCCCGGTCGGTCAGCAGCGAAAAAATCTTTTCGACCTCAGGGTGGTCGAAAAGCGATGGAGCGACCAGCCCGAGATCTTTGCAGTCAGGGTGCTCGTCGAGCCACCCGGCGATCACCGATGCACTCACCGGGCGAACCGGTGCATAAATGGCTCTGGCAAGGCAAAACGAGCAGGCCCGGGGGCAACCGCGCATCACTTCAATAATATGGGCGCCACCGAAGGCGTTGCGCTCGGCAACAATGTGCGACCAGGCCGGCTGGCTGTTAACATCATGGGTGCCACATAAAAGCGGTATCGTGGAAGTTATGGCCGGAACCCATACCCCGGGCAGTTCGGCGAGGGCTGCGGCCTCAAAACCTGAGAGGTGCAACTGCTGAAGCATCGGCACCACGGTGGTTTCTGCCTCACCTGGCACCAGAACATCAAAAATGCGCGACAATGCTGCCGGGTTCGAAGCAACGGCAGCGCCACCTGCTATCAACAGCGGATGGTGGCGATTGCGATCTTCGCTGAGAACCGGAATGCCAAGCGCCGCGAACAAACCCGGAATCTTGTCAAAATCGCCCTCGTAGCTGAAAGAAAACATCAGCACGTTAAAATCGCCTAACGGGCGGCCCGTTTCGAAAGAATAGTAAGGCGCAGGCAAAGGCGTTTCAGCTTCGAGAGCTGGGAAAAAGCGCTCGATGCCGGTGCCCGGAACCGAAGATGCCAGTCGATGCACAGTTAAAAAGCCAAGATTGCTCATCCCAAGGCTGTATAGATTTGGGTAAACAAGCGCGACACTCAGACTTCCGGCCACATTGGCGTCGAGGTAATGCAGCTCGGAACCTTTGAGCGCGGTGGCTACCGATTCAAAATTATAGCGATGTTTCAGACCCAAAATATGTCTCTTTAAAGTTAAAAACCAGAGGCAGGCGGGCCTGCCCCTGGTTCATGTCAACAGGGTTGAAGCAAAAATATCAGACGTTTCTGCGTTTTCTCAGGAAGGTCGGAATTTCGCGTTCATCAACGTTGCTGTTAAAGGAAGGCGGAGCATTAACTACCTGAGGTTGCGGAACGTGATGAGTTTCGTTCAGCGGGCGCACCGTGCGCAGATCGTCGAGAATCCGCTTTTTGGAATCATTGGCAGACCTGCCTTCTTCACCGAAACCGGTGGCGATGACAGTGATTCTGATGGTGCCGCCCATCTGATCGTTAACGGCAGTACCAAAAATAATGTTGGCATCGGGGTCTACGACTTCCTGGACGATGCTGCATGCGTTGTTTACTTCGTGAATGCCGAGGTCGGGGCCGGCGGTGATGTTCAAGAGAACACCCTTGGCACCCTGAATTGAAGATTCGAGCAGCGGGCTGGAAATTGCCATCTGAGCAGCGTTAACGGCGCGGTTTTCGCCTTCAGCGATACCGATACCCATCAATGCAGAACCGGCGTTGCTCATGATGGTTTTAACATCGGCAAAGTCAGTATTGATGTCGCCCGGCACGACGATAAGATCAGAAATGCCCTGAACGCCCTGACGCAGCACGTCATCGGCATAACCGAAAGCCTGCAGCATGGTGACGTTCTCTTTGGAAATCTGAAGAAGCTTGTCGTTCGGGATAACGATAATGGCGTCAACACGATCTCTGAGGCTCTTGATGCCGAGTTCAGCAGCGTTGGAGCGCTTTTTACCTTCAAATGAGAACGGCTTGGTAACCACGGCAACGGTAAGAGCACCGAGTTCGCGAGCTACATCGGCAACAACAGGAGCTGCACCTGTGCCAGTGCCACCACCCATACCGGCGGTGATGAAAACCATATCGGCACCTTCAAGAACTTCAGCGATTGCTTCGCGGTCATCTTCAGCTGCCTTTTTGCCAACTTCATAGTTAGCGCCGGCGCCGAGACCCTTGGTGAGCTTGTCGCCCAGCTGAATCTTGATCTTGGCATTCGAACGGGTCAGAGCCTGGGCATCTGTATTGGCTGTGATAAATTCCACGCCTGAAAGCCCTGCTTCGATCATCCGGTTAACGGCATTAGAACCGCCGCCACCCACACCGATTACCTTAATTTCTGCATTGTCCAATGCCGCCTGGTTAAAATCAAACACCATGCTCGCCTCCTGTTTATTTCTGCTCTGCCTTCGGCAAAATCTTACTTTGTCTATTTATTTCAATCAGTAAAGAATTTTCTGAAGAATGATTGAATTCTTTCTATTATACCACCAAGTGCACCGGTTTCCCTAGTAGGTGCACGATAATTTTGCGCACCATACCTGATAAGCCCAAGGGCCGTAGAAAACTGGGGCTTCTTCACTTGTTCCCGCAGCCCGACCACGTCTACAGGGCCGCCCCTACGCACCGGCAACCCAAGAATTTCTTCGGCCAGTTCGGGGCACCCGGTCATCAAAGAACTGCCTCCTGTTAATACAACGCCGGCAGGTATGACGTCAAGAGAAACATGCTTTTCGATCTGGCTTTTTACTTCGTGAAAAATTTCTTCCATGCGCGGTTCGATTATTTCAGCCAGATAAGGCTGGCGATATTCTCTGGTGCGCTCACCGCCCGCGACCGGAACATTAATTACCATGTGTTCATCGGCAAGATCAGATCTGGCTACCCCGGCACTGATTTTAAGTTCTTCAGCAGCCTGCGTGGAAGTTTTAAGGCCAACGGCAAGATCGTTGGTGACCAATCGCCCGCCAACATCAATACTATATGAGTGAACGACGTGCCCGTTCTGAAAAATTATCAGATCAGTGGTGCCCCCGCCAATATCTACGAGCACCACGCCAAGTTTTTTTTCGTCTTCTGATAGAACGGCCATGCTTGATGCGTATTGCTGCAATACTATGTCTTCAACCTTGAGTTTGGCCATTTCGCAACATTTCATGATGTTCTGCATGGCAGTCACTGCACCGGTCACAATATGAACCTGCGCTTCGAGCCTGCCGCCGACCATGCCCAGGGGGTTGTTGATATCTTTTTGCTCATCAACAACGAATTCTCGTGGCAGAATGTGAATGATATCCTGGTGTGGCGGAATAGAAACAGCTGTTTTGGCATTTTCGACGGCCCGGTCAATATCTTCGCTGGTTATTTCCTGGTTATTGCCTTTGATGGCAACAATACCCTGGCTGTTCATAGAACAGATGTGGGCACCGGCTATACCAACATAAACGTTGTCGATTACGACGTCAGCTGACTTTTCGGCTTCTTCGACCGCGTCGATGATCGCCTGGGTGGTGCGTTCGATATCGACGATGGCGCCCTTTTTGACCCCGTCACCCGATGACGCCGTGCCAACGCCTAGCACATTGATGGTGCGCCCATTCTGAAGCTCACCAATCACTGCACAGACTTTGGTAGTGCCTATATCGAGGCCAATTATCAGATCATCCACCGGATTTGGAACCCCTGTTTTCGTTGGTTGCACCCGCTGATTTCTTTGGACGAACTACAATTTCACTGGGTGCCCTCATATCGAGGTAGAATGGTTCTACATTATTCTTTCTAAGGTTGTCAAGGAGTGCACGCAAAAAATCATAACGATTTTTAAAATCTTCCACACTGCGCGGAAAGACCTTTTCGCCGGTAACAAGCACCAGATATGGGTTTGGCAGGCTGGAAAAATTGATCTCTGAGACATTCTGGAGTATGCGGTCACCCAGAGATTTCACCCAGTTATTGGCAACAAAATATTCGTCATTGTCGGCGAGTGAATCACCAACGTGCGCTGCCTGAAGTTTTAGACCGGTGATCACCGGCAGATTTTTTTCGCCCATGCCCTCGGTGCTGATAATCACCCCATCTTCGGCAATTTCATAAAAGGCGATACCAACTTTGGCATAAAGAACCGGTTGCCGTTCAGTAATCCTGATTTTTAGTGTATACAAGCCTTCCAGTTCGACAACGACATTCTTGATCAAAGGTTCGTTGCCAAGACTTTCACGAATTGCGTCGCGGTCGAGGGCGAAAAGTTTCATACCAGGTGCCAGCCCGGCGGTTTTTAACAGGTAATCCCGGTCGAGGTTAACGTTACCGATGACTTCAAGATTGCGGATTTCGAAATACGAAGTATTGAAAAACAGATGCCGCAACTGAGTAATGGCAAGGTAGCCCAGACTGATTATCAACAGCGCAAAAGCCAGAGTTCTCGCCGGCCCGGCCAGGCGCGAAAAATTAAAAAGCCTCGAACGATAACGTTTTTGACGCAGCTTACTGCGTGCATCCTCAGAAAGTTGCTGTTCAAGAGGCTGCCGGTATGCACGATTTGATCTGCTGAAATCTTCAGACAATATGTGAACCCCAAAAAAAGATTAGGTATTCTAACACCGCGCTTTGGTTAGTACAAGCACAAATTCACCATATCAGGGGCGAATAGAAATTAAATGGTGACCACGCGGTTCTTGATAAGCCCTGGCATTCAGCCAGGCATTACTGAGGCAATCTGCGCCAATATTCTTTGTTCGACGTCATCTGGGCGGCTTTTAGCCATGGCTTCAGCCATTCGTTGCAGAGTGGCCCTATCATTGAGTCTGCTCAGGGCGGCAGCCAGGCTGTTACCGTCAAGATCACGGTCGAGAAGTAGCTGGGCCGCGCCAAGCTGTTCAAGAACCCGGGCATTTTTTTCCTGATGATTGTCGGTAGCATAAGGAAAAGGTACCAGCAAAGCCGGTTTACGACATACGGCAATTTCAGAAAGAATCGTGGCCCCGGCACGCGAAACGAGAAGATCAGCTACGGCAAAAGCCTCGCGCATTTCATGCAGATAAGGCAGCAGCGTGTAGTTCGCCGGTGGCTTGCTGATTGACGACCGGACCATTTCAAAGTCGCGGTCGCCGCTGATATGAATCAGGCGCACCCCAGGGTGCTGCGGCAGCCATTGATTGGCCAGGTCTATACAGGCTCGATTGAGCGACAGAGCGCCCCTTGAACCACCGACCGCGAGAACGACAAATTCATTATCATTGCGGCTGAAGCGACTGCCGGTCGCCGGGGCGCCAAGAAACGCCGAGCGCACAGGGTTGCCGACGAGCACGATTCGCTGACCGTCTTCAGGCGCCGCCGAAGCGTAGGTAAGCAGAACTTTCGCTGCCGACCCGGCAAACATACGGTTGGTAACCCCCATCGCCGCGTTTTGTTCGTGAATAACCGCCGGAACCCGTAGCAGACGGGCAGCAGCCAGCACCGGAAAAGCGACATACCCACCGGTGGCTATAACGAGATCAGGTCTGAAATTACGCAGATGGCGCCAGGCATCGTAGACGCCGGCAGCGTTTTTAAACGGAAAAGTCAGCCAGTCAGGGCTGAGAGTTCGCGGCATGCCCTGGGCGCGCACTCCCATAAAGGTAATGTCTGCTTCGCGACTGACTATTTTCTCTTCCATGCCGTTATTGACACCGAGATAGCCACTCACAAACGAGAACTTGCGACCGAGAATCTCTCTGATGGCCAGAGCCGGATAAATATGCCCGCCAGTGCCGCCGCCGCTGAATACGATGCGCATCTTTACCTTCTTCGCGGAGCCGCTACAACCGGTTCAGTGAACTGACCGGAAAACGGCAGCGCCTTTTGATCTTCGAACGCGTTACGACCCGCTCCATACCTTGAAATATTGAGAAGAATTCCAATGCCGACAGCGAGGAAAACCAGACTTGAACCACCATAGCTCACGAACGGCAGCGTTATACCGGTAGTCGGCATCAGGCTCAGAACGACGCCAATGTTGACGAGCACCTGCAAGCCGATAATCGCGGTTATACCCGAAGCCAGCAAAAAGCCGAAATTGTCGGGAGCACGCGTTGCAATATATAAACCACGCCACAAAAGGGCCAGAAACATCAGCAATACGAGAACCCCGCCAACCAGGCCCAGTTCTTCACAGATGATCGCAAAAATAAAGTCAGTATGGCGTTCAGGTAGAATAAAAAACTTCTGGCGGCTCTGACCAAGGCCAAGACCCCAGAAACCGCCTGAGCCGATAGCGACCAGAGATTGAATAATATGATAACCGCTGGTGCGAGCGTTTTCCCAGGGGTCTATGAACGCCCAGAAGCGCCGCATACGATAACCAGCCTGAAAAATCAGCGCCACAATTAGAACGACCCCGCCGGCCGCCAGACCACCCAGATTTGCCAGTGAGCCGTTTCCGAGAAAATAAAGCGTCAGGTAGGTGCCACCGATCAGGGCCGCCGTCGAAAGATTCGGTTCCTTGTAAATCAGAATGAAAACAAGGCCTGAAACCAGCATATCTGGCAACATGCCGTGCAGAAATGTTTTGATGCGGTCTTGACGCACCGAAATCGAATGGGCAATATAAATAACAAAACACAGCTTGGCAAACTCAGATGGCTGAAACCCGATGCCGCCAAACCTGATCCAGCGCTTGGCCCCGCCTATATCACGGGCAACGCCGGGTATCAAAACCAGAATCAGCAGAAAAATCGCCAGGCCCAGCAGAGGCACCGCGAATTTTTCCAGCTTCTGATATGGAACAAACGAAACGCCAAGCATGGCCAGCAACCCGACGATCACCCACATTAACTGGCGCTTGAAATAGTAAAAGCCATCTGACAGGGTGGCCAGAGAAGTGACCGAACTTGCTGAATAGACCATGATCAGCCCGATAAGCATCAGGCCAACCACGAAGAAAAGCAGCAGATGATCGAAGTGGCGAGGTGTATTCATTTTATCTTCAACGCTTTTACCAGTTCTTTGAACCTGTCGCCCCTGACTTCAAAATTGGGAAATAGGTCGTAGCTGCTGCACGCTGGCGACAGCAGAACCGTATCGCCAGGCACTGCCCATTCATAAGCAAGCTCTACCGCCTGTTCGAATGAATTAGCAGCCTTTAGAGGCACCAGACCTTCGAGGGCTGACCTGAACCTGGCTTTCGCCTCGCCATAGAGCACCGCACCCCTGGCAAGGGTGCGTACTGCCGTCACCCATTCAGACAAATCGGTTCCTTTGTCGCGGCCGCCGGCAATAAGAATCATCGGCTGCCGGCAGGCCCGAAGCGCGGTTAGCGAAGCCGCACAGTTCGTGCCCTTTGAATCATTGATAAATGTAACACCGGCGACCTCAGCGACCCATTCGAGGCGATGCTCGACCCCCGGGAACTCTTTAACAACTGCTTCAAGCCCGGCTGGCGCAACACCGGCGAGCAGAGCCGCCAAAGCCGCACACATTACGTTTTCGAGGTTATGCCGGCCAATCAACCTAACCGACTCAACCGGAAAAAGCCGCTGCGGCGCTGCTTTTCCATCATGATAAACCAGATGCCCATCGGCAATCGTCACGCATGGAGCAAGGCCTTCACAGTTCCAGCCGAACCAGGCAGTCTGGCAGACACTTTGCCCGGCCATCTCACGCATAGATGGCTGGTCTGCATTCAAAATCAAGTATTGATCGGCCTTCATATTCAAAGCGATTCGTTTTTTAGCGTCTATATAAGCTTTGTAACTTGGATATCGATCAAGATGGTTTTCAAAAAAGTTGGTAATTACGGCAATATCAGGCTTGAATTCGGAAATTGTCTCAAGCTGAAAACTGCTGACTTCAAGCACCTGCACTGAATTTTCCGTGGTCCGCGCCGCGAACTCCATCATCGGAATGCCAATATTGCCGCCAAGAAAAACTTCGGGAAACTGCTGACGGCAAAACAGCGACAACAGCGTGGTAGTCGTGGTTTTGCCGTTACTGCCGGTCACAACCAGACGGCGCCCCTTTGACAGACGATACGCAACTTCAATTTCAGAATACACAGGGATATTTTTGCCGGCTGCTTCAACAAGCACCGGGATATCAGTTCTGACGCCCGGGCTCAGAACGATAAAGTCGGCGGCCAGCACCCGACTGGTGTGCCCTCCGGCCTCGAATTCAACCCGGCCAGTCAGCCCCTCGCGCTCAAGGCTCTGTTTGAGCTTTTCTTCTGACTGAATATCAGAAACAAAAACGCGTGCACCACATTCAACCAGACTCCTGGCTGCCGCCAACCCACTCTTTGCAGCGCCGACAATACTGATGGACTTTCCTGCGACGTTCATTGCCTGCCCCATGTGTATAGGATTTCCCGGCAATAATAGCACAGTGTGCCCTAAACAACAATTCTCTGTTTAACATTTCGCAGGCTTAGCTGGTGCTCTCTGGCCACCCTTACCAGTTCGTCGAATTCAGGCTCGACACTCTGAGAACCATCAGGTCTATGTATCAGTTTGCCTGCAAGTTCACCGAACTCACTGGCAATAGTCGTTGCACCACGCTCAAGAACTACGCGACCGATAAATTCGCGGCGAATGCCGATGGTCGGCAGCAGCGAAAAAATAAGGTTTTCAAACTTATCTGCTGCTTCAGAACGCACCATCACCTGCAACTGGTGCCCCGGCCGCCCCTTCTTCATCAACAGCGGAACCAGGCAGGCATCAAGGGCGCCGGCTCCCATCAGTTCACTCAGCGCAAAGCCCAGTTCTTCACCAGTGGCATTATCGATGTTTGCGCTCAACAAGGCAACGGTGTCAGAGTTTTTTTTTACCGGTTCAGATTCACTTAAAAATGCCCTGAGAAAATTGGCCCGACCGATCTTAAGACTGCCATGCCCATGGCCAACCCGCGAAAAGGTCTGCGGGCCCAGATCGACCGGCACGGCCCCCACGCCGCGCAACAGGGCTGCGCCAGTAGGGGTGGTCAGCTCAAATTTTATATCGTGGTCGAAAACCACCGGGTAGCCCTTGAGCAACAGAGCGGTCGCTGGCGCCGGAACAGGCATCAGACCATGGGCGCACCTGACAAAACCTGAACCGAGATGCACAGGCGCCACAAGAACTCTGCTCACCCCAAGATCGTCAAGACAGATAGCAACCCCGACAATATCAGCAATGCTGTCGCGTGCCCCGACCTCATGAAAATGCACCTCATCGATGGTTTTACCGTGCACAGTCGCTTCGGCCTCAGCCAGAGCCATGAAACAGTCAATCGCTATTTTTTTGGCCCGCGCCGAGAGCACTGATTTTTCAATCATACCGCAAATATCTTTAAACCCACGATGCGGCGCATGCCCATGCCCGTCATGATGGTGATGCTCGTGCTCGTGTTCGTGACTGTGGTCGTGATCGTGATCGTGATCGTGGCTATGGTCGTGGTCGTGGCTGTGATCGTGATCGTGGTCGTGGCTATGGTCGTGGTCGTGGCTGTGATCGTGATCGTGATCGTGGCTATGGTCGTGGCTGCCATTATGGCAATGACTGTGTTCAGGCTCATCGTGATAGTGTTGGTGGCTGCCGTGCCGTTCTTCGTGGTCGTGCGGTTCACCCATGACATGCCCCTGTGCTGCTTCATGGTGCCGATGAGCCTGTTCATCATCTACCGTATTGAAATACAACCCTCTGATACCGTCTACCATTCGCTCTTCAATGATTAAGCCAATTGGACCCTCAGAAAAATCGAGTGATCTCAGCCCTTCATTCAAGCGCTCACGGCTGGCGCCCATGTCGAGCAGCGAAGCCAGGGCCATATTTCCGGCAATCCCGCTGAAGCAATCCCAGTATAACGTTGTCATCGTGATTTTCCTTTCAAGATTCGCACAGCCGCTGCAGCAGCCCCAAAGCCATTATCAATATTTACCACCGTCACCCCCGCTGAACATGAATTCAACATGCCAAGCAGAGCGGCCAGACCGTTAAAACTCGCCCCGTAACCAACCGAAGTCGGCACTGCAATCACCGGGCATGGCACCAGCCCCCCAACCACACTCGGCAACGCACCTTCCATGCCCGCAACTACTATCGCCACATCAGCATTTTTAAAGCGATCCAGGCGATTCAACAGCCGATGAAGGCCGGCAACGCCAACATCAAACAGCCTCTCGACTGAAAAACCCATAAATTCAAGGGTGAGGGCGGCTTCTTCGGCAACCGGCTGGTCAGAAGTGCCCGCCGCCAGAATCGCAACCTTGCCCCATGGGCAGAGAACGATTTCTGATACAGCCCAGGCCAGACCGCAGCTGAAATTAACATTGGCTGACGGGCACTGTTCAGTGAGCATCTGCAGAGCAGCATGGCTGCACCGGGTTGCCAGAGCCTTGCCACTCGTTTCATAAAGCCTGATAAATATCTCGCAGATCTGTTCGGGCGTCTTCGATGCGCCATAGATCGCTTCAGGAAACCCGGCCCGTGCTTCCCGACTGACGTCGATTATCGCACTCCCGGTCTGGCTTTCGATATCGGCGCACTGGCCATCATTACAACTGCCGGCTTCCACCAGGCGCTTTGCCGCCTCACCAGCATCAATCTGGCCGGTTTTGTAGTCTTCGAGAATCCGCACAGTTTTTAAATCCGGGGTTTCCATTGCTTTTTCCTGTCAAATTAATTATTGGCCGGTAGATTTGTCATCAACTGGCTCAGTTACCGGCTCGGCAGCAGGTAACACCGACAGACTGAGAACCTGCAAGTCAGACCGTTGATGACCCAGAGCGAAGACACTGGTTCCAAGAATGACTGCAAACCAGAGAGTCATGGCCCTGATGAGAAAAGTTGCCGATACAGCCATAGCATCAGGTATGGCAGCGTAAACAAAAAACATGCCCATAGTGCCCTCGGCCACCATCAAGCCCCCAGGCAAAAACGACAACGCCCCCACCACAGAACTGAAGGCATGCGCGAAAATGGCAATCGCCATTAAATTGTCGAATTCAAGGCCCATCGAACGAAAAATCAGGTAGAGAGCAACCCCCTCACCAGCCCAGGATATCGCACTCAAGGGCACCGTAAAAAGCAGGGAACGAAAGGTCAGCAACGTTCTGGTGCTCTCTTCTATTGCCTTGATCGCCCCGCGAAAACTGGCTGATCTATGGCGCACCAGCGATAACTGATCAACAAAACGCCAGAAACCCGGTCTGGTAATACAGACCATCCCTGCCAGAATCAAGACACCACTAACCAAAAGGGTTTTTCCGCCAAACGCGAACCTTGAGAAGCCGATGGCACAGAGAACCAGAAGACCCGCCAGGTCAGTGAGACGCTCTGCCATCACCACCGGGGCTGTCGTCGCCACCGGAACCCCCAGTCGCACCTTCAACAGCAGAGACTTAACCAACTCCCCGAGTTTGGCCGGGCTCAAAACCATGGTAAACGCAGAAAAGAAGACCCAGAGATTAAGCCTGATCGGCACTTTGACGCCAAGCACGCCAAGAAAATACTGCCACTTCGCAAAGCGCAGCACGTAGTTGAACAACACACAAGCAATGATGAGCGCCAGCCAGGAAACGGAAATCGAGCGGAGCAAAGCCGTCACCCGGCCGAGATCAGAAAACAATGCCGCCGCGGTTACAAACAGCACTGCCGCCAGTCCGAGCCAGATAGCCAGCCGAAACAATATTGATGATAATCCCTTTTGCACCAGCCTATTTTTTCATAACTGACAGCTAAATACAATTGTAAAAAAAAACGGGCTGATTTCACGTAAACGAAATCAGCCCGGTTCTTGATAAAAAAATCAGGGTCGTTTGTTGTAGTAATCACGCATCGCCTTCTCAGTCAGGCGATTCAGCGTTTCGGCATCGCGTTCTTCTGAGTCGAGAAGGGGTTTTAGCGGATCAATTCTACTGTAACCGGTTTTTGGTGCTACCACTGCCAGGCCATTTTGTATATTGCCCGACAGTTCGCTTTCGACGGTCGAAATCGTCTTATTGGTCAGCGTCCGTTTAAGAAAATCAACAATCTTGCCGGCATCAGGAGCGGCGCCATCATCATATTTTGCTTTTTCAAGGCCAGCTGCAAGCATCTCTGATTTCGCAACGCCGTTCCAGCCGCCATAGGTAGTCAGCATTTTGCCATTGGCTTCGTCAACAATGCCACCAAGCTTTCGGTCGATCTGGCTTTCGCTCATGCCTTCGGCCCGCAACTGGTTAACACGCATATTGACATACTCGTTGCGGAACGAAGTTGGTTTGACCATGGCCGAAGAGTTATAAGCGCGTCTGACCACCGCATCGATTTCGGCCTGCTTCATCTCTGCCGCGGTGCCACCTTTGATACGGGCAGCCCAGAAGGCGCCCTCACCGCTCTTGTATTCGGTGCGCATCACTTCGACACCCTTTTCGTCGGTAACAACGACGTAATGTTTGCCGTCATTGCCCTTTTCGACTTTGCCCAGCAGTTCCTGGGTCTGGCGGTTTGCCTTTTCTTCCATGGTGGCGAGGCGAAGCGCGTTGGCTTTTGCCGCATCTTCGTAGCCTTTTGCCACTTCGGCATTGGCTTTCTGGCGCAATTCGATCTCACTGAGACCTTCGTTTTCAGGGTTTTTGCCGAGTTCTTTCATTTTAAATTCAACATAGTTTTCGCGGCCGAGTGCCCGTGCAAGTTCTGACTGTCTTGCATATTCAAGTTCGCCCGAAACCTGCTTTTGAATTTCTTTGACAACCTGCTTGTTGCTGGCCGAACTCTGGGCGTCAGAGGCCTGGGCCTTGGCTGCCTGATATTCAGTTCGCAGGCTGTTCACCTCACGGGTATATTGTTTGAGAGCCTTTGAATATTCTGATTTAGTAGAGTATTCAGCAGGCTGCGGCCGGTTTGCCTTGCGTATTTCGAGGCGCTGCCTGACTTCGTTGGCCTTCTGCCAGTCAGCATCCTGTTCTTCGTAGGCCTGTTGAACCTTCTGACGTTTTTGGGATGGGAGATCCCAGAGGCGGGTCTTGGCCAGGGAAGTGCCGACTACCGCAACCTGCTGGGCGGCGTTCGACAGCATCGCTGATTTTCCGGCTTCGGAAAGGCTTACACTCTTGTAAGCCGTCTCAAGATCGATAATTTTTCCTTCGTAATAGTTCCAGGCGGGCGAACCCTTGGCATACTTGCTCTGAACCTGGCGATTATAGGCAATCTGGTTGAGAATTTCTTTTTTATCTACGGCGGCACTCGCAGCACCAGTGGCGAAGGCGAACGGGTTACTGATTACGGCATTCGATAAAAGATTGGCCTTAGAAGTGCTGCCAAACAACTTGCTTGAAGCGATTTTTGCCCAGCTCGATTCAGCACCGAGCCTGCCGGCGATTCCGCCGAGCACCCCTGAAATACCGGCCGAAACCATCGCTTTGGTCTCATCTTTTCGGAAGTTATCCCAGGTATATTTTTCTTTTTTGATGGTATCGAGGTCTTTAAGGGCTGCCACCAGCTCATTTTGCTCTTCAGTGGTCGGATCACTGATCGCCGAAAGTCTCTTGATCTTTTCGTTCAGCTGTTTCTCTCGCTCGTCGTAGTTGTAGTAATGGTCATACCAGAGATTTGTAACCGTGCCTTTGGCGACATTCGATACGGTACTGCCGAGAAAGCTGACCGCACCTGCCTTGGCAGCTGTCTGCACGATAGTCTTAACCGTCAATGGCCCGACTGTCTGAACCAACCCGCCGGTCAACATATTGAACGGCGCCATCGCACCACTCACAGCGGCCTGAATCGAAACCTCACGCAGTATCTTGTCCATGGCTTTCTTTTCGCCTGGGTTACGAAACGAGTTCTTTCGCAGTTCATAAGCCATGGTCAAAGCGCCGGCTGCCGTGGCACCCACAACTACCGCGCCGATTACTACCCAGGCCAGGGGGCAGACGACCGCCGCCGAAAAGGCCATAACCGCAAGAGTCGGCAGCAGGGCTTTGCCGATTGACCAGGCAATCTCTTCGGCCTTGCTCATTTCTTTCTTTTTGAAGCTGTCGTCACTATCAGCCGCGATGGTAGCGCTTGCCGAGGCCGAGGTGCCGGTCGCCGAACTTACCGCCAGAGGGTTATCCTTGTCGATGGCAACTTTGGCTTCGGTGAACGGGGTGCCTGCCGCCTGTACCGGCGAAATTGCCTCAAAAATACCCGGGCTGACCCCGAGCATCACGGCAATCAGTAACAGACCAACAATACGATGAAACAGGTATTTTTTCTGGATGCGGCTGGTAAGATTCATTCGAGTCTCCCTGTCAGATTTACACGCTAGGTTTATGCATAGTATACCGTTACCGGCACCACAAAGTTTAACAAATTTTTCCTGCCCGGCCAACCCCATCGCCATTAAAACAAGGGCAAACGGAAACCCTTTTCTCTCCAACAGCGGTATCACGGCATGTCAGTCGTTGCAACGCTCTGCGATCTTCGCACCCTCATAGTTCCATCTGCTCACTCTGCTCGCACGACCGGAACACGGGCTCTGTCGCTTCCG
>Ga0116170_10001480_pt1 | contig 23627 bp, 19 predicted proteins | sample AD_JPNHW1_MetaG_FD_89797 | JGI IMG/M metagenome (GOLD analysis project Ga0116170, IMG submission 89797) | Active sludge microbial communities of municipal wastewater-treating anaerobic digesters from Japan - AD_JPNHW1_MetaG | ecosystem: Engineered > Bioreactor > Anaerobic > Digestate | place... | reverse complement strand
TCTTTTTGCATAAGTTAAGAAGATACCTATTTTTGCAACCACAAAGTTCGGGGTGTAGCGCAGCCTGGTAGCGTATCCGTCTGGGGGGCGGGGGGTCGCAAGTTCAAATCTTGTCACCCCGACAAAAAAGACCGCAAAATATTGATTTTGTGGTCTTTTTATTTTTGTAGCAACATCATAGTGGGTTGTATGTGGACTTTCCTCTATGGTTAAGAGCGCTGCTGCGCTTTTTCAGTTATATTGGGCTTTTTGATCTTACCTGATTACGAATTAATCGGTATTTCCCGGATTAAAAGATCTTACTGATAGGCCCTATCTGCTAAACTGAATTTTTCTGATTGCGTCTATCAAACGATCAATTTCTTCCTGCGTATTGTAGAAGGCGAAAGAAGGGCGAACTGTGGCTTCGACACCCAAACGCCTCAATGCAGGCTGTGCGCAGTGGTGTCCGGCACGAAGGGCGATTCCTTCCAAATCGAGTAAACGACCCACTTCCGGAGTCGGAATGTCATCCAGAACAAACGAAACAACACTAACTCTTTGTTTCGGATTGCCAATAATATGCAAACCTTCAATTTTCGAAAGTTCCGCGCGGGCATATTCGGTCAGTTCGTGTTCGTATTTCGAAATATTGCTGATTCCAATCCGGCTCACGTAATCGAGTGCTGCCCCCAGCCCAACAGCATCGGCCACATTGGGGGTTCCGGCCTCAAATTTTCCAGGCGGTATATTAAAAATCGTTTCTTCGAACGTAACGTCCTGAATCATATTTCCACCATATTGCCATGGTGAAATAATTTCGAGCAATTCTTTACGGCCATAAACCACGCCAATTCCGTTTGGTGAATAGATCTTGTGACCCGAAAACACAAAAAAATCGGCGCCCAGTTCCTGAACATTAATTGGTGTATGGGCTATCGATTGGGCTCCATCGATCAAGACCCTCGCCCCCCAGCGTTTAGCCGAATCAATGATGGCTTTTACCGGAAGAATAGTTCCGAAGGTATTATTCACGTGCCCGATAGAAACGATTCGGGTTTTCGGGCCAAGTAACTTTTCAAAATCTTCGAGAATAATATCGCCATCGTTGTTGATGGGAATTACTTTCAGGATAGCGCCTTTTTCCTTAGCTAATTGTTGCCAGGGAACGATGTTGGCATGATGATCGAGAGTTGAAACAATGATTTCGTCGCCCGGCCCAATAAATTTCTTCCCAAACGTTTGAGTTACCAGATTGATTCCTTCGGTTGTTCCCCGAACAAATATGATTTCTTCAGGCGACGATGCCCCAATGAAAATCTTCACTTTCTCGCGGGCCTTTTCGTAGGCGTCGGTCGAGCGTGCTGCCAGCGTGTGGGCTGCACGGTGTATGTTCGAATTGTCGCTCTCGTAAAAACGGGAAATAGCTTCGATGACCGAACGTGGCTTTTGGGTGGTTGCAGCATTATCGAACCAAATCAGATCGTGACCGTTCACCTGCTGGTTAAGGATCGGGAAATCTTTACGAATAGCCGGAACATCAAACGTTTCCCGACCATAATATTGAATTTGCTGATCGCGACCAAATGAATATTCCGAAAAAGTTGTAGGCGCAAACTCCTTTTCAGCGCCAGATTTTAATGAGTTTCCTGACTGTGCCTCAGTTAGGCTTCCGTTACTTCCGTTGAAAATATTTTCGGGAAAATGAACTGCGCCAAACGGAAATGCATCGGGCAATGATGCCGGTATTTGGAAGGATTCGTTCCCTGGTGAAACAAATTTGGCAAAAGAGTCGAAAACCGCATCAAGATTGAGGTCGGAAGTTGGTGCCGAATCAGTCAACAGGCATTTGTCTTCTTCGTAAAGCTTTGAGGCAATTTCCCTGAGTTTATCGAAACCCGGAAGAATTCCCGGAGCACTTGCATGATCGAAAAATTGATTCTCGTATCCCATTTGCTTTGTTATTTTTCAATGCTATTGCGGTTCTGATAATCGTGGTAGTATCCTACTTCAACATTCTCCAAAACAGCAATGGCATCATCGGTTAAAGCAGCCAGAGAAAAGTATTTGGTGAGCAGGTAAGAAGCCACCCCAAATTTGTCGAGTCCCATCAATCGTGCGGATAAGCTTGGTGCAATTTCGCCGGGGATACCCGCTTGATGCAAGCCCACAACCCCTTGTTCATTTTCGCCAATGCGAACCAAAATAATACTGGTTGTCCCTACTCCGCGGTTCGTTAAATACTGGCCTTTTATTTCAAGTTTATCGCTTGGAATGATTGGAACCCCGCGCCACAAAATCACAGAAATGCCAAACAGATTGCTCGTCACTGGTGGCACCCCACGCCAGGTACATTCGCGCTCGAAAGCAGCGATCGCACGGGGATGTGCAATGAAAAACGCCGGATTTTTCCAAACCAGTGACAATAGTTCGTCCAAATCGTCGGGCGTTGGAGCACCGTAACGCGTGCTAATGCGATAACCGGGTTCAACGCTGTTGAGTAATCCAAATGTCTTATTATTAATCAATTCCCACTCCTGACGTTCTTTGATGCTCTCGATGCTCAAACGCATTTGCTGCTCCAATTGATTGTATGGATTGTTGTACAAATCGGAAACGCGGGTGTGAACGCGAACAATGGTTTGAAGTGTATTCAGCGAATATTCGCGCGGGTTTTCCTCGTAATCAATGTAAGTCTCCGGAATGATGTTGTCTTCTTCGTGACCCGAAACCAGGTCGATGTGTTTTTCACCGTGCGTATTTACAGTGGCTTTTAACCGAAGATGCTCGTCAACTGCTTTCTGGAATTGCTCCCTGAAATCGGGAACTTCTTTGGTTATTGTCTCCAGCTCGGTGCTGCTTAAGGTAAAGAAAACGCCAGGAGTAATGGAGCGGACTGTTACCGACGACGCTTTATCCGAGATCAAATCGGCCTCACCAAAATACTCGCCCTGAGACAATAGCCCAACGCGAAGCTCTTCGCCATGAGGGCCTTTACTCAACACTTCGACCTGACCAGAAGCAATGATGAAAAATTTTTGCCGGTCTTCGCTTTCCCGAATCAATGCGCTTCCCAGTTCTACTTCTTCAATCACAAAACGTTTGGCCAAACGATTTACAATTTCTTCGTCGATATTCGAGAAAAGCGGAATCCGCCGCAACGAATCGGCCCTGAAAGACGGAATTCCTTCCAGGTATTCAATTGCAATGCGTTCAGCCTTTTTTAGCTCTACTTTGGTTCGGTTAACGCGGTAAGTGCCCGATTCTACCTGAACCCAGGGTAATAACTTCAACAATAAACGCGGGGTTATCGAACCCATTTGCGGCGGCGTCTTGGTTGTTGTTGCCAACTGCCGGGCGGTAGCCGTTGTTACGCTACGCTGTAAATCATTTTTTGCCATTTTTTTATATTTTTAAGTAGTTTGCAGATACTCTCAGGTAATTTGTATTTCTTCTTTTTCAACCAAGCCATTCCTGATTTTGAAGGACTTAATGTCAGGAAATTCACCAGCCAGTGAAACTATCACGTAGCTAACATTCGGATCGAATGCCAGCCGAATATCTTCAACCGAAGGACGTGCCGGAGTGGCTGGATGACTATGATAATTTGCCAGAATTTCCAAACCTGCGTTTCGTGTTTCTCGCAAAGTTCGAAACTGCTCAGCAGGATCAAACGAAAAGTGCTCGGGGCTGTGATCGATATTTGTCAGTTCAAAATGGCGTTTCACTGTCCTGTCAGTTCCGGCTAAATAGCCACAAACTTCTTCCGGCAGTCCTTTTTTAGCCTGATCAAAAATCTGATCAACAATTTGTTGCGGGATGTATAACATGTAGCGGCCTATTTCTGAATAGTGACTTTGTGCACATTTCCATCTACATGAGCAACTCCAAGGACATTGTATCCCTGCTCCTTCGCACTTTTCGGAACATTTTCCAACGGTTCGCCTTCGGTAAGCAGTACTTCCAGTATATCTCCCGATTTTAACTTCGACAGTTCAATTTTTGTCTTCACAAAAGTCATTGGACAATGCTCGCGGGTTATATCTAATTTAAATTCAGCCATGTGTGAGTTATGAGTTATTAATTATGAATGATGAATTAATCAAGACAAATTTTTGAATTCATCAGAAATTAAATGAACAGGGTACGGCCTCCCTCCGAAATTTCGAGAAAGGTGGCAACGCCCAAAACATCTTTCACTTCGTGTATAAAATCGCTTTTTTGAATGCCTAAGATGTGCATCGCCATTTCGCAGGCATACAGGTTAATTCCTAGCACTTTAGCCGCTTCAACTAATTCTTCGAGCGTTGCTACATTCTTTTTGCGCATCAGGTAGCGAAAAATTTTTGGACTCAACCCCAGAAAATTAAGTCTGGAAACGGGCGCCGAACGTAAGCCGCCCATAAAAAAGCCAAACAATTTTCCGAGGAATCCTTTACCGACAAATGCCCTACCCTGTTTTTTCTTGATGGCATCCAATCCCCAGAACGTAAAGAAGATATTGACTTCATAACCAACTGCTGCTGCGCCGGTTGCCAACGTGAATGTGGCTACCAGCTTATCGAAGTCGCCACTGAACGAGATTAGCGACAGCTTCTTTGCTTCGCCCAATTTTCCTAATGCAATATCTGTAGCTCCTATAGAAATTGTTGATTTATTATTGATTATTTTTGAGTTTAAAGTTTAAAGTTCGGAGTTGGAAGATTGGTTAATTTGTTGAATTGTGTAATTGTAGTTTTTTTCAAACCATTCAACAAATTATCTTCATTTCCACATCTTCAAATTTCCACATCTTCACATCCTCAATGTCTGTCCTTTATTTCGCAGGTTGCCTGTTCGTAATCAACGAGTTCGGTTATCGTTGGATGATCGCCGCACACACTGCAATTGTGGTTGTGTTTTACATTTATCGTCCTGAAATCCATTGTTTTAGCATTGAACGTCAGCAAACGATTTGTCAACAAGTTCCCCACCCCTGTCAGGTATTTCAATGTTTCAGTTGCCTGAATGGTTCCCAAAATCCCGGCAATCGCGCCTAAAACACCAGCCTGCGAGCAGGTGGGCACTGCGTTGGGCGGAGGTGGTGAATGAAAGATGCAACGGTAACAGGCCGTTCCGGGCAAAACCGTGATGGTCTGTCCCTCGAATCTCAAAATACCACCGTGAGAGAATGGTTTTTTCGCCTGAACACACGCATCATTGATTAGGAACTTGACCGGAAAATTGTCGGTTCCATCCACTATAAAATCATAGTCTTTGATGATATCCAGTGCATTGTCGGCCCGAAGCAGGTCGTAGTAGGCATTTACTTTAACGTCGGGATTGAGTTGATTGATTTTCTCCTTGGCCGAAATTACTTTTGCTTTGTTTACATCGGGAGTAAAATGGATAACCTGTCGTTGCAGATTTGACAAATCCACTACATCTCCATCAATAATGCCAATTGTGCCAACCCCGGCTGCAGCCAGATAAAGGGCAACAGGTGCGCCAAGACCTCCGGCACCTACAATCAACACCTTTCCATTGTTAATTTTCTCCTGCCCTTCAACTCCAACATCCTGAAGAATAATGTGGCGGCTGTATCGCTGTATCTGATCTTCTGTAAAATCCATAGTTATTTTATTGGTATTTCACCACATGAGGATGACTACCGCCTCCCATGAAGTATAAAAAATCAACCTCGTCTCCATCTTTCACATTCACCACACTGAAATTTGCTCTGTCAACAAATTCTCCGTTAACCTGAACAGAAACCATTTCCGGTTGCTCCACGTCGTTTTTCTTAATCAAATCAATCACCGATACTGGACTGTCTAACTCCTGTTCTTTTCCATTCACCTTAATTTTTCCCATCTCTTTACTATTTTGCTGTTTATTATTTGTTTCTAGATCACACTGTCGTCGTCGGAAACAATCCCATTTTTACCCGTGCTCTTTTCTACCTGAAAAAGTGGTGTCGATAAGTATCTTTCGCCGGTATCAGGCAAGATCACTACAATATTTTTTCCTTTATTTTCAGGGCGTTTTGCTATTTGGATAGCGGCATAAACCGCAGCTCCGGAAGAAACACCGGCAATCAATCCTTCGGTGCGGGCAAGCTGGCGGCTGATGTCGTAAGCCTCTTCATTTTTTACCCTGAATATTTCGTCGTACACTTTAACATTTAAAATGCCTGGAACAAAACCTGCTCCAAGACCCTGGATTTTATGCGGTCCGGGGGTTCCTCCCGAAAGCACTGCCGAATCAGCAGGTTCAACAGCAACCACTTTAACTTTTGGGTTTTTCTCTTTTAAAACCTCGCCTACGCCGGTTATTGTTCCTCCTGTTCCTACTCCGGCAACAAAAATATCAACCTGCCCATCGGTGTCGTTCCAAATCTCAAGAGCTGTGGTCTTCCGATGAATTGCAGGATTTGCATGATTATTAAATTGCTGAGGGATAAAAGCTTTTGGAAACGCATTTTTAAGCTCAACTGCTTTTCTAATTGCCCCGCCCATTCCCTCGTAACCCGGACTTAACACAATTTCGGCACCCAAGGCTGAGAGTATGTTTCGTCGTTCAACACTCATCGATTCGGGCATAACCAATATAAGCCGGTAACCTTTTGAGGCTGCTACAAAGGCCAGTGCAATACCTGTATTTCCGCTTGTTGGCTCAATAATGACTGTACTTTTGTCAATCCAATCGAGTTTTTCAGCAATGTCAATCAAAGCAAACCCCAGACGGTCTTTTACACTTCGAGCCGGGTTAAATGCTTCTATTTTGGCAATAATGTTGGCTTCGAGCAAATACTTTTGTTCAATTCTATTGAGTTTCAGAAGAGGTGTATTACCTATTAACTCGGTTATGCTTTTAGCTATTTTGGCCATGATTTTTCTTTTTTACAAATATTGAACGGATTAATAATCTGCGAAATACCTAATTGGTAGTATATTGCCTACCATGTTTGTGGTATATTGGGTATATCGCAGGTATTTATTGTTTGCGAATGAGCACTGACCAAAAATTTTCGTTCTTCTTCTGTTCCAGAATATGATGGCCCTCGTTGCGGACTGATCCGGGAACATTTTGTATGGGCGCACCATCATCGAGCAGTATTTCCAGCAGTTCGCCGCTTTTCATTCCCGAAAGTTCAATCTTGGTTTTTACAAAGTTCATCGGGCAAGCCACTCCCCTAAGGTCGCGGAGGCGTTTACCAACAACAATTTCAGCAGGAATCCCGATTGGCTTTTTATGCTCGGTGTTTGTTTTAAATTGAAGCGAATCGTCCATGTGATTGTACAAATCAATGACCTTATTGGCTAATGCATCAATTTGCTGGCGGTATTTCAGAAACGAAGCGTTCTGATTTTCGAGTGCCATTTTTACAATTGGCTCAAATTCGTTGCTCACATAGCCTTCTGAAATAAAAGCCTGGATGAACGAAGTGAACACTTCTTCTCTGTTTTTAGGTTCAATACCGCGCGTTACCAGCAACATACGCGACGCGTGGAACACCATTCCATGAAGTGATTTGTTGATCAAATCCCGATCGGTGCTGTGTTCAATCCCCTTGCGGATATCGAGGATCGAATCGCGGTCGAAATCGATCATATCGAACATACCTGCTGAGCATTCGGCCTGGCCACGTGCTGCCAGCGAAAATGGTTCTGTTGCGCCCCAGTCGTAGTAGTAATTCTTGTCGTCGTCAAACGAAGGGATGGTTTCGTACCGGGTAAGTACCGATTCAATGTCAGCCTGTCCTTCGTTATCGAGATATTCGTTAAAATCTTTGTAGTTGTTTTTCTTTTCGCTCCATTTCAGCAGAAAATTTGCTGTGAACCGGGGCAAATCGCGGGCGCTTACTTCGCCGTATTTGTTCGCCAGCCGGGCTTTTTTGTCGCCTGTACGGCCGCCCGCGACAATGTAATAGGCCGGATACACCCGGTCGTTGCGCGAAACCTTGCCGTAAAATCCAAGCTGCGATAAATTGTGTTGCCCGCACGAATTAGGGCAACCCGAGAAATTGATGTTGATAGCGGCAAAATCGTCCAATTGTTCTTCCGGGATTTTTGCTAACGCCCTTTTCAATGCCGACGAAGCGCCTTTGGCCAGACATAAACCCAACCGACAGGTATCTGCCCCGGTACAAGCTACCAACGAATTTAAAATTCGTGGACGATCAACTTCAACATCCAATGCTTTCAGTAAATGGTAAACATCCTGAAGTTTATCGCCGGGAATATTCCGCAGCAATACGTTTTGTCGCATCGTGAAGCGCAGAACATCGTTGCCCAGTGGTTCGAGGAACTCAGCCAGACTCTCCAAAGCCTCGGAGCTCACCATTCCATGTTCAAACGGCACTTCAACAGTGTAATATTCCGATTGACGTTGTTCTTTCACATAGCGGTTCAGCCATTTTCCGAACAGCTTATTTTCCTCGTTGAAATCCAAAGAACTCTTTAAAGTCCCCTTCAGGGGATTTAGGGGTTCATGGTTTTCTGAAACTTCGGGCAAAACCAGTTCATACGCGCCTTCCGCCTTCAGACGATTAAATATTTCATAAAAAATCTCAAAAACCTGTTCTTCTCCCAGCTTATAAAAAATGTACCGAATACGGGCTTTGTGCCTGTTGCGGCGGTTTCCGTGTTCCGAAAACAGAACTTTTACCGCTTCGCCCACATAAAGTAAATCGGTGGCCGGAATAAAGTCAGAAAGCTTAAACCCGGCAGTAGGTTTTGAGCCCAGCCCGCCGCCTATAAACACTTTAAAGCCTTTTACCCCATTCCGAGTCGTGGCTATAAAACCGAGATCGTTGAAGGTTGCGTTGGCATTATCGGCATCGTTTCCGGCAAAAGCAATTTTGTATTTACGTGGCAACGACAACGAATCGGGTTCTGCAATCAGCGCATTGGTGAGCGCCAAAGCATACGGCGTTACGTCAAAAACCTCGTCTTTGGCAACGCCGGCATCGTCCGAAGCCATGATATTTCGGACCGTATTTCCGCCACCGCCGCGGGTTGACAAACCGAGTTGGTAAAGTTGTTCGAGAATGCCCGGAGCCTGCTCAAGCGTCACATTGTGCAACTGCAACTCCTGCCTTGTGGTGATATGGATGGGTTCTGCTCCTTCTTGCTGGGCCAGAAGCGCAACTGCTTTCAATTGCTTCGGGCTTATCGCACCGGCTGCACATCGTATGCGCACCATAAATGTGCCGTTTTGGCGTTGTTCGTAAATGCCCATCGGTACACGAATGGCCTTAAATTTCACGGCTTCAATTTCACCGTTCCGGTAATCGCTGACATGCTTTGAGAATGCCTCGATATCAGTTTTTAATGATACAGGGATAGCGTACATGTTTGGTTTTTTATAGGTCTTAATACGGAGCAAAGTTGTGGGTTGAAAAATTCAGGAGAAATACCCCTATCTGGGTATATTGCATACCGCATTTATGGTAGTATTTATACCCACTAAAAGGGATTTTCTCAAAACTTATTAATGCTGATGTTTGCAGGTAAATCCTGAAGGATTCTATCATCAGGAGAAGTAATTTTTCATCATTAATAACCAACCTATGTTTGATCAGGAATACGTAACATTTAGTCCCAAAATACGCCAAAGCAGTATCACACACCTGAAATGCTCAGGCTGTGGCGAAATATATGCCCACGATTCGGTACAAAATTTTTGCACCAACTCGCATTGCCAGGAAACTTTGCTGGCCGAATATGATCTGAAAACAATCCGAGTTACAAAGGATGATTTGAAGAACAGACAGTCCAATATGTGGCGCTACCGCGAATTTCTGCCCATAACCGACGAGAAAAATATTGTTTCGCTGGGCGAAGGAGGAACGCCTTTATTTAAGGCCAACAAACTAAGTAAAGCCATTGATATTGAACAGCTTTACTGGAAAGACGAAGGCGGAAATCCAACCGGATCGTTTAAAGCCCGTGGAATGAGCGCGGCTATTTCGAAAGCCAAAGAGTTGGGAATTAAAAAACTGGCTATTCCAACAGCGGGGAATGCCGGAGTTGCTTTGGCCGCCTACGGAACCCGCGCCGGAATGCACGTTCATGTGTATATGCCCCGCGAAACGCCGCTTCAGCACAAACAGGAAGTGCGCTACTACGGTGCTCAACTTACCGAAATTGACGGCAATATTGGCGATTGTGGTAAGCTGGTGGCCGAGCTTTGCGCAAAAGGTGAATTTTTTAATGTTTCGACCTTGAAAGAACCATACCGCTTGGAAGGCAAAAAAACGATGGGCTACGAGTTAGCCGAACAATTCAACTGGGAATTGCCCGACGTAATTTTGTACCCAACAGGCGGTGGTACCGGCTTGATTGGTTTCTGGAAGGCATTTGAAGAGTTGGAAAAAGTAGGCTGGATAGGCCGGAAACGCCCGCGCGTTGTTGCAGTGCAATCGACCAGTTGCGATGGTATTGTGAGTGCGTTTCATGGCAACCTGACTAAATCCGAGCCGGTTGACCGCGGCTTTACCATTGCCAACGGGCTGCGGGTTCCCAAATCGTTTGCCGACAAATTGATCCTGAAAATACTTCGCCAGTACAACGGCACGGCGGTTCGCGTTTCGGACCTGGAAATTAACGAAGCTTTGAACGAAGTGGCCCGACTGGAAGGGATGTTTATAGCTCCTGAAGGCGCTGCGCTTTGGGCTGCACTGAAACAACTGAAGTACAGCAATTGGATCAGAAAGGACGAGAAAGTAGTGCTGATTAATACCGGAAGCGGCTACAAATACCTCGAAAACATTTTTGCCGGAGAGAATATTTAGGCTGATTTTTCCCAAAATAATTTGCTCGCCACAGATTGCACTGATTTACGCAGATTCGATTTATTCGGCTGCTGAAATCGGTGTAGTTTGTGGCTTTTTATTTTGTAAAATAATTTTGAGAAGAGGGGTGAAAATCATAAGTTTGGAATAATTATAAGTAAAATTAATAATCATAAAACTGAAGAACCTATGAACATTTATACATCTTTTGATGAAGTGGAAACGGAAATAAAAGAACAAACCCCTGGAATCATTTATAAATTCAGAGATTGGGATAACGCATTTCATAAAAAGATATTAACTGAAAGAGAAATTTGGTTTGCACATCCAGAATCATTGAATGACCCATACGATACGAGACCTCCATACAATTTCATTGCGGAAAATATTGATTGGGATTTTGCTGAAGCTATGATAAAGGAAGCAGGCAGAACTTTTGAACCTCATTTATCGGAAGAAGAACTAGATGAAGAAGTAGAAGCTAGGCTTAGCGAATTAAAGAATGATCCAATTAACTATTTTCTACGTAATAGAATTGCTTTTAATTCGGACACAAGTCATTTTGACAGGATTGGAGTCTTTAGCTGTTGTATGTCATTTGGTAATGAAGCAATGTGGGCTCATTATGGGAACAATCATAGTGGTTTTGCTGTAGGCTTCAATACAATTGAATTAGCTAGATCACTAAAATGTAGTTTAGGATTAGTTAATTATAGCGATAGCCCCATTGACTATTACATATTGGGAGATAATAGAAATAGAATGACGACTGAGATTCTCCAAAAGTCGACTAAGTGGCAATATGAGGAAGAAATAAGATTCTATACTTATGGTGTTGGTATCAATAGGAATAGATCAAGTATTTACCCCTTAGAAGCACTTGAAGAGATTGTGTTTGGTTTGAATACCGCTACAGATGTTATAGAGGAAATCACCAAAATTGCTGTTGATTCTTTTCCTGAAATCTCTGTATATAAAATGGCATTAAATCCAAATGGATTTGGCTTTTTAAAAAGTAATATTCTCTAATTATAAATCAATTAATAAATCAAAAAATGCACAAAATCCGGTGAAGAGTTGGGGACATTGTAATTCGGCTAAGACGATTCTCTTGCGAATATAAGCCAAGAAAAACCACTGAATTTTTGTAAGTTTGCTTTATGAAACTAGATGCCAGTCAAATAGAAACAATTAAGAACTACCTCAAAACCCGTCCGGTTTTGAAAGCTTATCTGTTTGGTTCCTACGTTCGTGATGAAGCGGATGACCAAAGTGATATTGATATTTTGGTAGACTTGGATTATTCTCAACGAATTGGGCTTCAGTTTATTCAAATGAAGATTGATCTTGAAAAGCTGCTAAATACCAAGGTAGATCTGGTTTCATCCAATGGACTATCAAAGTATGTAAAACCACGGGTTGACCACGAAAAACAACTGATTTATGCGCGGTAGATTGGGCGACAAAGTCAGGCTTCAGCATGTTTATGATGCGATTCTTGAAATCGAATCATACCTCGTTGGTCAGGAATTTTCTGATTTTATGACTAACTCAATGATGCGATTTGCCTGTATCAAGCAAATGGAAATCATTGGCGAAGCAAGTAATCATGTCTCTGACGAAATCAAGTCTAAATTTTCGCAAATAGAATGGTCACAGATTGTCGGGATGCGCCATGTTTTTGTCCATGAATACTTTGGAGTTGATTCCAGCCTGGTTTGGGAAATTATTAAAAATGACATACCCGATTTAAAAGAGAAAATCAAAGAAATCATTGATTCTCTCGAATAGAAAATTCAACTTCCTCCTACCCCTCATTCTCAAACCCCCGAGCCTTTTCTTCATCAAAAGCGTTTTCCCATTTGGCCATTACTACGGTGGCAGTGCAGTTTCCGATTACGTTAACGGTCGTGCGGGCCATGTCCATCAAAACGTCAATTCCAAGAATCAGGAAAACCGGTGTAGTTGGCAATCCAAAGCTCGAAAGGGTGCCCAACAGAACAACCAAAGCTGCACGCGAAACTCCGGCAGTTCCTTTGCTGGTGAGCATGAGCATCAAACACAAAACCAATTGGTCGGCAACCGATAAATCGATTCCAGCCACCTGGGCCACAAACACGCAGGCCAGCGACAAATAAAGCGTGGTTCCGTCGAGGTTAAAGCTGTAGCCGGTAGGAATAACAAAGGCTACAATTTTACGGGGTACACCAAACCGCTCCATATTTTCGAGCGCGGCAGGCAATGCCGACTCCGAATTGGCCGTGGCAAAGGCAATTGATGCCGGTTCGCTGACGGCTGCAATAAACTTTTTGATCGGAATTTTCAGGAACAGAAGCAACGGCAATATTACAACCAGCACGAAGATGATTAGTGCCGCATAAAGCGTAGCCAAAAGTTTAACCAGGCTTCCGAGAATATCGAGACCCAAATGCCCAATGGTAAACGCAATAGCCCCAAAAACGGCTACCGGCGCGTAATACATGATGATGTTGGTAAATTTGAACATCGTTTCGGCCAAACTTTCGGTAAAGCGAAGCATTGTTTTTCGATACAATTCGGGAACGCGGGCAACCGCCACCCCGAAAATAATACTGAAAACCACTACCTGCAAAATATTACCGTCAAACACCGATTTCGCAATGTTTTCAGGAAACATATTCAGCAAAAAACCTGACCAGGTGTGCGCTTTGGCGGCTGTTACAGGAACGCTGGCATCGGCCGGAAGCGTTAATCCCACACCTGCTTTGCTGATGTTGATAGCAACAAGTCCGATAAACAAAGCGATGGTTGATACAATCTCGAAATACAGGATAGATTTCCAGCCCAGACGGCCAACCAGTTTCAGATCGTTGTGCCCGGCAATGCCGTTAACCAAAGTGGCGAAAATCAGCGGGGCAATGATGGTTTTGATGAGCCGGATGAAAATATCGCTCAAAAACTGCATGTTTTTCGAGACTTCCGGAAGGTCGTGTCCAAATTCGGCACCCGCCACAATGGCAATCAAAATCCATACGGTCAGCGACTTTCGTTTCAAGGCAAAAAGCGAGAGCAAACCCACGTTGAAACACCTGATAGCCGTGAAAAGATCGGGATCGACAGCTATAATTTTGTAGCCGGTCAGCACAAGCAACAAAGCCGATAATGCCGATACTGCGATACAGGCAAGATTTAAAAAATTAGTCGATTTATTTTCGGATTGATTCATTCAGAAAAAGTTGTTGTAACACAAAAAGATTTTCCCTGCTTTCGGTATGGCCATGAAAGCAAGGAAAATCGATATTAAAATGAAAAAATAGCCTTCCTATTCGCGGCCAAAACCGCCGCCTAAGCGGATTTTATCGCCAAAGAAAAGTCCGTTGGCAAGCTGGCGGTTAGTTCCCAGCCAATATCCCCTGAAATTGGTTGAATTATAGAATGCAATAATCCGTCCGCGACGCACACCAAAAATTCCGAGCGATGGGGTATCACCAAGAGTTTTCACGAAAGCTTTTGGCGCATAGCCATCGAGCAACGGCGATTTGGTGTAAACCGCCGGATAATTGGCTGCAATGTTTTCAGCCTTCAACTGAATAATTTCATTGTCTTTGAATACTGGCAAACGATCTGTTTTATATCCATAATTAATCGGGTGTGTCAAATCGAGTTTGGTTTCGAATACACTTCCGGGAACTTCGCGCGAAGCACTGAATAACTGCGCATTCTCGTAATTTAATCCAATGGCTTTTGCATCGTCCTTGTTATATTCGGCCTGAATCAGTTTATTCTTTACCAGCCAGTTGCTTGCATTTTCGAGTGCAATTAAGGTATTCCCTGCCCCAACCCAGTACTGGATTTTTTCAGCCACTTTTTCGTCTAACTCCTGATAGCTTCCGGCCGGAATAACCAACACGTTGTATTTTTCCAGACTTACCTGTTTCAAGGTTCTAACAGGAAGCAGCGTTGCCGGAACCTGGTATTTTGTATCGAGCAGATGCCAAACCTGTCCGGCACTGATGCTGTTTACACCGTCCTCGGTTAAAATGGCAATGCGTGGTTTTGTAACTACCGAAAAATACGAACTACCCAGATCGGTGGCTTTGTTGTCGCCAGTACTTACGCGATACACATCAACGCCGTCGTTTTGGGTAATTTCATTAATAATCCGATCAACCTTGGGCTTATCGGTATTAATCGATCCCAACGGAATGAGAATAGATCCACGGTCGAACTTCTGTCCATCAAGCGTTTCAAAGGCTTTCGAAGCAACTTTTACTAGGATGTCTTCTTTCAGCAAGCGTTCCAGGGCACGCGGAGCCAGGTAAGTTTCCCATTTGAAAATGTATGAATTGGTTGGTTCCGCTCCAATAATTTTACCTTTCGGTTCCTGTTCTGGACTAAATGCGTCACCGCTTATTCCGGTTGAAGTGGCAACAGCTTCGAACGGCAAATTATACGCCTGCGGAATATTCCAGGCCGAAATGTCATAAAAAATACTGTCTTTGGGGTTGGTATGGAAGCTGAAGATCGATTTAATCAAACGGTATTGCGGTTGATCGAGAGGAACCACGTACGCCGAAGCTGGTTTAAACGACTGCTTCCCTGCATTTACACTGCTTTTCAACTGATACGATTTAATGCCGTGTTTATTCAGGAATTGTGCGAATTTAAAGGTCGTCAGCGGATCGTAATCTGCTCCAAACACATAAGCCTTTTGAGCTTCTTTTTTGGCATCATCGATGGCCGAGGTGTAATAATCTTTCTGGTAATTCAGAAAATCAGTTTTTAGTTTGTATGCAGTTTTAATCGTTGATAACGATCCGGTAAACTGGTTGCGAATGGCGAACGGAAAAGTAATAACCCCATTGTCCGATTCCTGGGCAAAACCTCTGACACTGGCCTGTTCGAACAACAGCGAAACACCGCCATTTAAATCCAGAAAGGTTGGACCACGGCCAATGTAATAATCGTCGTATCGTTCTCCTGAAGTGTAAAACGAACCAATGGCATCAAACGCTTTGGCATAATCATCGGCCAGCTTCTGGGTTAAAGCCTGGTTGGCTGGCGAAATCAGCGGGTTAACACGATTAGGCTCGCCGGGCGAAAAATGGAAGGTCGCGCTGGTTCCCTGCTCGTGTTCGTCAACCAAAATATTCGGTTTCCAGGTCTGAAGCTGCTTGATTCGCGCTTCTGATTCAGGTTGCTCAATGGGCAACCAGTCGCGGTTCAGGTCGAACCAATAGTGGTTGGAACGTCCACCGGGCCATCCTTCGTTGTGCTCGCGGCTGGCAGGGTCAGTGTTGCCTTCGTAGCTTTTGTTGCTGTTTACCCAGTTCGAGAAGCGCTGTACTCCGTCAGGATTAGTCGCCGGATCAATCAAAATAATGGTTTTATCGAGCAATTCGTCGATCTCTTTTCCCTGAGCTGCGGCCAGATAATAGGCAGTGAGCAACGAACTGTTTGCGCCGCTGGCTTCGTTGCCATGAATACTGTGACTCAACCAAACCACCACCGGCAAGTCAGCAATATTCAGTTTTGACGAAGTCGAAGGGTCGCTCAATTGAATGTGTTGCTGGCGAAGTTCTTCGATACGTTTGATATTCGCTTCGGAACTGATAATGGCCACGGTCAGCGGACGGCCTTCGTGCGTTTTTCCATACACTTCGTATTTTACGCGGGGAGAAGCCTGCGCCAGTTGCCTGAAATAATACACCAGGTTATCGTGGCTGGCGTGAAATTCGCCAACCTGGAAACCCAGTACATCCTGAGGTCTTGGAACTATTTCGCTGTAAGTTACTCCTTTGGGCAGGTAGTACGATAAATCCTGTTGTGCAAAACTGCTACCGGCCAATAACGAAAAGACCAGTATGCCTGCTAGTTTATGTCGAAGTTTCATATACTCTATTTTTTATGCGTGTTTGATATTGAAGTTTTTATTCTTTGCCGTTGACTTCAGTCAACGGATAAAAAATGAGAATAAACCTGGGCTTTAGCCCTAAAACCTGTGGCTAAAGCCATTCTGCGGACTTGCCAAATCTATCCGTCAGCTAAAGCTGACGGCAAAAGATAAGATCAATAAATGATCGGATACTCACTTTATTTTTTTACAGGTTTTTCTTTAATCACAACACGGGCGGCCAGATCATATTTCTGACCATCATGTAAAAAGAAGAAAGGGCCATTGGAGGCCGTGAAATCCTCTTTGTTGTCAACCACGTGTTTAGCTCCGTTTCCAATGATGGTATTGTAATCGTAAATGGCAACATACGATTTGCCAAGTACCTGTAGGTTGTCTTTTTGTACCAGAACGGCGGTTGATTCATCAATGGCGATTCCAATTAGTTGTGGAGCGACTTTGATTAATTCAACCAAATCGAAGGGGCGGTTGCGTTTCAGAAAATGCTGGTCGATTGCAGAATTGCGGAGAAAGCCCAGACCCTGCGTGTGATCGCCGACCAATATCTGGGCGCCGTTGGTATCACCACGCCAAAGGAACGATCCCTGAATACTGGCACCAGCCGATGTTCCGGCAATTACCCCACCACGGTTCAGCACATCGAAGAATGCCTGATGAGTCAGTGTGTTCAGGTACGAATCGGCAATACGCCACTGGCGGCCACCTTCGAAAAACACACCAGTTGCTGTTTTCAGCGCTTCAACAAACTTTTCACTATTGGCTTCTTTCAAATCAGTAGTATGCAGCCGAACCACATTTTTTATTTTGGTCTGAGCTTTTACCAGATCAACCGTTCGGGTTTCAATACCGGCCGAATCGCCAGCTGCAGCAGTGATAACTACAATGTTGGCTTTTTCGGCTCCGCCTGCCAGTTCAGTAAATTTATTCCAGATATCAGGAGGAATTACACCACCACCAATGATCAGCAGAGAACCATTTTCTGGTCCGTGTCGTGTGGTCGATTTGTTGATTTTGATCGGCGTTTGTGCCGCCAAACCTAAAAAGCTTACGACTAAAATGAAAGTTAAAATACTCTTATTCATATTTTTATAGTTTATTTTTCCGCACGATAATCGAGCTCTGGTTTTCCCGGGACAATGGGAGCATATTTAAAACCTTCGCCACGGGCAGCTTCAAATTCCTGTTTAATCGGAACCAGCAATGCCGGATTTGTGAACAAATCAATAGCAGTCAGGGCAAAGGTTTTAGCCGCAACCAAAACACCTTTTGTACCGATGGTTGTTCCGCCGGCAGCCACATTTTGCCACGAGTGTCCGGGCGATCCGGGAACAAAAGTTGCAGCCGTAAACGAGGCTACCGGAACATTCCAGCTCACATCTCCCACATCGCTCGACCCAGGCTTGAGTTGTCCGAATTTACTTTCATCATAGGGTTTTACCAGCTTCACTTTTTCGAGTTCTTTGGCTGGAGTATTGGTCGATTTGGCAATTTCTGCCGCATAAGCCAGTTCTTTGTCGGTCCACGCAACGCCACCCACTTTTTCGAGATTTTTCTGAAGAATTTTTCCGAGAGCTTTGTTGGGCAAAACCGGATAAATGGCACCTGCCAAACGCCGTTTAACAACAGTAGTGCCGGTACCTAATGCAGCGCCATCGGCAGCATTGTCAACCCTTTCCGTAATTTCAAAAAGTTCCTTGATGTTTTTAGCCCGGACGTAATACGAAACTTCGGCATGAGCCGGAACCACATTGGGCGAAAGTCCTCCACCGTCGGTAATCACATAATGAATACGCGCATCCGAAGGAATGTGCTCACGGAGTAGATTAACCATGTTGTCAAAAGCTTCTACTCCATCCAAAGCCGAACGACCTTTTTCAGGGTTTCCGGCAGCATGGGCAGCTTTGCCATGAAACGAATAAATAATACTGATGCGTGCCAAACTGGTAGCTGTATTTACAGCATTTTCCGATGCCGGATGCCAGTCGAGTACGGCGTCAACACCTGTAAAATAACCACCCTGAGCGAAAAAAACTTTGCCACCACCACCCTCTTCAGCTGGCGTACCAAATACTTTTAGTGTCCCTTTAATGCCTTTGGCTTCTATCCATTTTTTGATGGCTACAGCTCCGGCAGTTGATGCTGTTCCCAGTAACTGGTGTCCGCATCCATGGCCATTTCCTCCGGAAATAATTGGTTTTTCGTAGGGAACAGTATCCTGCGATAAACCGCTCAATGCATCGAATTCGGCCAGAATACCAATAACCGGAGAACCGCTTCCGTAAGTGGCCACAAAAGCCGTTGGAATACCGGCGACGCCCTTTTCAATAGCAAAACCATTCTCGGATAAATGCTTTTGTAAGGCTGCACTGCTCTTCTCTTCCAGAAAACCCAATTCAGGAGTGCTCCAGATTTGTTTCTGCAACTTGTTATAAACGCCAAATGAAGCATTCAGATAATCAATGGCAACTTTTCCATCATCGGTTTTGCTTTGTTTCTTCTGCGCCAGCGAATTGAAAGCCAGAAAAGCGACCAAAATAAGTGTAATATATTTCTTCATGATTATAACTTTAAAAAATACGGCGAGCCTGTTTTTTCCATGCCCGCCGCATAAACTAATTTTATTTATAAGCCGGATTTTGTTCCAAATCGGGGTCGGCTACAATTTGAGTGTATGGAATTGGGAAGACCCAACGTCCGGGATCGGTGAACAGTGGATTTAATGCACCAAAAACGGCAGCGGCACGGCCTGTGCGCACGATATCGCTGAAGCGATGTCCTTCGTAAGCCAGTTCGTAGCGGCGTTCGTTTTCGATTGCCAATAAAACGTCATCGACAGTTGTTGAAGCGGTAGCTGCAAATGCAGGCACATCAGAACGAGTGCGGATCACGTTCAAATCGCTAATAGCATTGGTCAAATCGGGAGTGCTCTTTTTAGCCCTTGCTTCAGCACGAATCAGATATTGTTCTGCTAAACGCAACACAAACAGCGAGCTGGAGCCATCCAGGTTGCCATATTCAGTAACAGCATACGAGCCACTCGATAGAAGTTTAACCAAGCTTTTACGGGCACCACCTTTATTTGGATCGAGAAGCAACTGCACAAAGCCTGCTTCGGCGATATAATCCAAACGACCACCTTCTGCCGATGAAAGCAGGTAGGTATAAATCGGATTTTTATCCGAAGTACTGAATGTCAGTTCAAAAATAGACTCGGTAGATTTTGCTGTGGTGTAAAACGTAGAGAAAGGTTTCACCAGTTTGAACCCAGTGGTATTCGATATCACCTTGGTTGAATATTCTTCAGCTTTGTCCCAGTTCGAATTATACAGGTAATAGCGCGCTTTAAGTGCATATACTGAATACAAGTTGGCTCTGTTTCGAACAATAGTTGTTGTAAGTAACTTTTCGGCATTATCCAGATCGGCCAAAACCTGCGCATAGGTTTCTGCAACTGTACTTCGCTTAACTCCATTATATTGGGAAGCTGTAACTGTGGGGTCCAAAATAAGCGGAACGCCACCGTAAGTTCTTACCAAATCGAAATAAGCCAACGCTCTTAAAAAGTAAGCTTCACCAACGACCTGATTACGGACCGTTGTAGAAATTACCCCATCAGGAAGAGCTTTGGTATTTTTAATCACAAAATTAGCCCGATTAATAGCCACGTAAACCAGCGGATAACCAGCACTACTTGTAGGATCGAAAGCGCTGGTGCCTGATGCGACCAAGGTTGGAATAATGTTTCCGGGAGCGGTACTATTCACCAAATTGTCGGCAATAACGTTGTGAGCAAGTTGATTCACACCGAAATAACCCTGAACTCCGTCGTAAACACCGATGAGCGCTGCGGTTGCCGATTTTTCATCGCTGATTACCGAGGCATCAGAAATAGATGTTTCGGGAGTTGTGTCCAACACATCTTTGCATGAAAATGCTGCAAAAAGAAGGACTGCTATGTATAGATATTTTCTCTTCATGATCATTCAATTTTACAAAGTGATATTTACGCCCAACGAAAAAGTAACAGGTTGAGGAGGAGTTCCAAAGTCCATTCCCTGAACCAAAGCGCGAGAATCGCCTGCGCCTACGTTTACTTCAGGATCGGGCCCGGAGTAGTTGGAGATGGTGAATAAATTAGATGCGCTTGCATATACACGAGCAGCGCTCAAATGAATAGCAGTTAGCGTTTTTTTCTGGAATGTATAACCCAACGTAAGGTCTTTCAGGCGAAAGTAGGATCCATCTTCAACAAAACGGCTCGATTGCTGATCGTAGTTGAAGCTTCCATCGGCATTGGCTGTTGATTTGGGACGTGGCAATACATTCGTGTCACCTGCCTTTTTCCAGTAATTCATCGAACTTTTCAGGATGGAACGGGTAACCCCTCTGGTACCTCCTGATTCGAGGAAAGAGCTGGTATAGTTGTACACCTTGTTGCCCGATTTGAAGAAGAAATTGAAAGAGAAATCGAACCCGTTGTACGTAAATGTGTTCTTTAAAGTGCCTTCGAATTTTGGCCAGGCATTGCCCACAATTTTCTTATCAGCAACGGTAATTTTTCCGTCCTTATTCAGGTCTTCGTAAATAGCATCGCCGGTTTGCGGGTTCACACCCAGATAATTGTACACCCACATCGAATATAATGGAAAGCCTTGCTGCACCTGATAAGTCTGGTAACTGCTGGTGATTGGAGTATTCAGTTTTAAAACTTCATTTTTGTTGTGCGAAATGGCAAAATTGGTTGTCCACTCAAATTTTTCAACCTTAATATTTACTGAATTTAAGGCCAACTCTACCCCACGGTTGCTGATCTCGCCAATGTTTTTAGTTACCGAAGAATAACCGGTTTTAGATGGCACCGGATCGTCAAGCAACAGGTTGTAAGTATATTTATCGTAGTAATTTAATTCAAAATTAAGTCGTTTGCTGAGTAAATCGCCTGTCAGTCCAATGTTCCACTGGCGGGTAGTTTCCCATTTCAAATCCTTATTGCTCAACTGGCTCGGTGAAACACCGGCTAACCCGTCATAATTACTTCCACCTCTCCACAAACCGTACGACGCAAAATCGTCGATATTTTGGTTACCGGCATAACCTAAACTGGCTTTCAATTTAAGGTCGGTAATGGCATTGGTCTTCGGGAAAAACGATTCCTGGGCAATGTTCCAGCCAGCTCCAACTGATGGGAAGTACCCCCAACGATTATTTTTACCGAAACGAGAAGAAGCATCAGCACGGGCATTCACGTCAATGCTGTAACGGTTTTTGTACGAATAGTTTCCACCGGTAAAATAAGAAATTAATCCTGAAGAAGAACCGCTGCTGCTTGCCGTTTGAACCGCCGCAGAAGTAATCCGCTTGAATTGGTTGCTGGGGAAAACAGTGCCTGTTAAACCTTCGAATTCGCGTTTGGTGTATTGAACCGAGTTTCCGATGAAAAACGATATGTCGTGTACATTGTTGATTGAAGTAATGTAATTCAGCAACTGCTCGGCAATCAGGGTTTGCTTGGTCGTGGTATTGTCGATGGCACTACCCGACGGCTGTCCGTTTTTCAGGAAAGTATTGTAATAAGTTTTTTCGTGGTAATTGTTGTAGTCGCTGCTCCACGACGATTTGAACGACAAACCTTTCAGAATATCCCATTTCAGGTAAATATTATTCACACTGCGTATGCTGTAGGCATGGTCGTCAGAGTTTTCCAGGATAGCTTTGTGGTTATCGAAAGCGACCGGTTTGTTGTAACTTCCATCAGCATTGTAAACCGGGTAAAAAGTTGGTGTGTGCAAAGCGGCTTGAAAAAATCCGGCAGGACCATCGCCCACCTGAACCACCTGGCGGTTTACTTTTGAAAGGCTGTTGCTGGTGCCGATCTTAACTTTGCTCGAAATGGAGTGATCGAGGTTTACCTGAAATGAATAACGTTCAAAGTCTTCCAGTTTCAATACCGATTCCTGACTTTGATAGCCTAAACTCAGGTAGAAATTTGTTTTGGAATCGCCACCAGAAACACCTACATTATATTTTTGCAATTGCCCGGTTCTGAAAATATCACTTAAACGGTCGTACGTTTTTTGTTCTTCAGGACTTCCATAGGCAGCATACCCAGTAATAGCCTCTGAAGTTGGACGGAATGGGCGCGTTGCATAAGACTTTCCGTCGTTAATCCAGGCATCGTTTACAATTTGTGCATGTTCCGGGCCGGTTGTCAAAACCCATAAATCACGGGCTTTAGCAATGCCATTTTCAGTTTGAAACTGAACCTTGGTTTTTGCATTTTTTGCACCACGTTTGGTGGTGATTAAAATAACACCGTTGGCACCTCGCGATCCGTAAATAGCAGTGGCATTGGCATCTTTCAGTACCGAGACCGATTCAATATCTTCTGCGTTCAAGTCAGATAATGCACTGGAAACCTGGCCTCCTAAACCGCGCGACTGTAAGCTTTCGCTGTTAACAAACACGCCATCAACCACATATAACGGATCGTTTCCGGCGTTAATTGAGGTTGCACCGCGAAGGCGAACCAGCACCTGCGATCCGGGAACTCCCGAGCTGTTCGATACTAAAAGTCCGGGCACCTGCCCCTGCAATTTTTCGGTTATGTTTGTTGAACTTACTTTCGAAAGTTCTTCAGCTGACACCTTCGAAACCGCACTGGTAATAGCATTTCGCTTGGTTTGAGTATAACCTGTAATTACAACCTCATCCAGGTTATTGATGATCTCTTTTAACGAAACCGTTAATGGCTCATTTTCATGAACCACAATTTGACGGCGTTCGTAACCCAGGAAAGTTATATTTAAAGTTACAGGTAACGGCTGGTTTACAGTTACCGAAAATTTACCATCAACATCAGTAGCCGTTGCACAACGCCTGTTTTTTGAGCAGATTTTGTCGGGATTTTGAAAAAAGGATGGCCTTCGCGAAAAGATCATCGGAAAGCAGGTTTTTTAATCATTTTTCAGTTTCGGGCAG
>Ga0116170_10001478_pt1 | contig 23633 bp, 24 predicted proteins | sample AD_JPNHW1_MetaG_FD_89797 | JGI IMG/M metagenome (GOLD analysis project Ga0116170, IMG submission 89797) | Active sludge microbial communities of municipal wastewater-treating anaerobic digesters from Japan - AD_JPNHW1_MetaG | ecosystem: Engineered > Bioreactor > Anaerobic > Digestate | place... | reverse complement strand
TTGAAAGCCTGGCTGCCCTGAAATCCGCCTTCACCGGCGGGCTGCGCTGCGCAAACCTGCTCCTCAGCGATGACAACGAAGCCGCCCTTGCAAGCGTGAAACTGGCGGAGGAACTCCACGGTCCTTTCGAAGCCAAACTGGAGGCTCTGAAGCATGTGGACGTGGCTCTGTTGATTGGCAGCGACCTGGAAAACGACAACCAGGTGGCAGGCTTCTTCCTCAAGCGGCAGGTACTGGAAAACAGCAGGATTATCTCCATTACAACCCGGCAAAAGCCGCTTATCGCCCGTTCTGCACTGAGAATCCAGCAGAAAAAAGGCAGCTCCTTTGACCTTGTTACCGGGCTTGTTTCTGCCTGGCACTCGCTTCTGCACGAGGGCGATAAATTCGCGGAGGAAAACATCGCGCACCTGGAAGAAAAGACCGGCATCAAGAGCGCTGAAATCCTGCGCGCTGTTACCATGCTCAAAGACGCACAGCATCCTGTGGTGGTGCTGGGTGGTGAATTTGCCAGCCTGGAACATTACGACGCGCTGGTGCGTTTGGTGCTGTTCTGCCGGCAGAACAACTTCCCGGTTCTGATCATCAAAGAACAGGCGAACAGCCTGGCTGCGGCCCAACTGGGCTACACCACAGCCGCGGATGGAAAGAAAGTGAAAGCGGCTTTTGTTGCCCTGGGTGATGCAGAACCGACCGAAGCACTCCTGAAACACTGCGCCGGCATTCCGCTCCTTGTGGTTTCTGCCGCACACCCCTCCGCGCTGACCGAAAGAGCCGCGGTAGTGCTTCCCTGTGCCGCCTGGGCGGAAGAAGGCGGCAGCTACCTCAGCACGGAAGGCCGCCTGCAGCAGAAACTCGCCGCGCTCGACGCTCCTGAATCCGTGAAGACCTCTGCGGCTGTCGCAGATGCGCTCGTGCAGGCGCTGAACGCCCGCGGCGGGCAGGATTGGAAAACTGCCCTCAAACAGCAGCCCAGCCCGGTTGACCTGGATTTTTAGATGATGACCACTGGAATAATTGAGAGGTATTGAAAATGGCTAAACCCAAAGTAGCATCAGACTGGCTGGCAGGATGTGCCGGTTGCCATATGTCGTTTCTTGACATTGACGAACGCATCGTAGCCCTTACCGAACTGGTTGACCTGCGCGCGACACCAATCACCGACCTGAAGGAACCCGATGAATCAGGCGTGGACGTAGGCATTCTGGAAGGCGGCATCAGTAACACTTACAACGAAGAAGTCGCGAAGAAGATGCGCGCCCGCTGTAAGATCCTTGTCGCCCTTGGGGATTGCGCGGTATTCGGCGGAGTGCCCGCCATGCGCAACTTTGAAGGCGCGGAAGCAGCCCTGAAACGCGCGTACGTCGAAACCGAAAGCACGGACGAGAGCGGCAAAATCCCGGATGACCCGGAACTCTCCACGCCGGTGCACGTCCGTCCGGTAAGCGATGTGGTCAAAGTGGACCTCTTCCTGCCTGGCTGCGCTCCCAGCGCTGATGCAATTTTCTACATTCTCTCAGAGCTCGCCCAGGGCAGGATGCCCGAAGTCAGTGGTGAGTTTAACGATTGGCATTAGGAGGCCGCATGGTTGCCCAAAAAATCACGATTGAACCTGTAACCCGCATCGAAGGTCACGCCAAGGTCACCATTCACATGAATGATGATGGCTCGGTGGAACATGCCTATTTCCACGTGAACGAATTTCGCGGTTTCGAGAAATTTTGTGAAGGACGCCTGGTTGCGGAAATGCAGCAAATTACCCCGCGCATTTGCGGCATTTGCCCGGTATCACACCACCTCGCGGCTGCCAAAGCCGGCGATGTCGTGCTTGGCTGCCCGCCTCCCCGGCCCGCCTCCCTCCTGCGTGAACTCATGCACATGGGTCAGATTATCCAGAGCCACGGGATGCACTTTTTTGAATTGGCTGGTCCTGACCTTATCCTGGGCTTTGACCATGACCCCGCCACCCGCAATGTCGTTGGTCTCATCCAGGCGGATCCTCAGCTGACGCTCAGGGCTGTGCGCCTGCGCAAGTTCGGCCAGGCAATCATCTCAGAGCTGGGCGAACGCAGCGTCCACCCGAATTTTGCTATCCCCGGCGGCGTCAACCGTCAATTCACACAAGCCGGGCGCGACCGCCTGCTGGCGCAGGTGGACGAGCAAATTGAGACCATCAAAATCGGCATCCAGATTATCCATGCCTGGATCGAAGCACATCAGACCGAAATCGACGAATTCGCGGTCTTCCCGACCGGCTATCTGGGGCTTGTGACCCCTCGCAACAGCCTGGAACTCTACGACGGAGACATCCGCCTGACCGGACGGGACGGCAAAGAGCTCGAAAAGTTTGACCCGCAGGATTATCTGGATTACATCGCCGAACATGTGGAATCCTGGTCTTATCTGAAGTTCCCGTACTACAAGAAACTTGGCTACCCGGAAGGCGTCTACCGCGTCGGCCCCCTGGGTCGCCTGAACAATTCTGACCAGATTGACACGCCGCTCGCGAACGAAGAATTCAAGCATTTCAAGGCCTTAAATGGCGGCAAACCGGTTGAGAACACCTTGCATTATCACTACGCGCGCCTGATTGAGACCCTGTTTGCCGCAGAACACGCGCGCATTTTGCTTGAGGATCCGGATATTCTCAGCTCCGACATCCTGAACACCCGCCAGCAGCCGCAGGAGCAGGGCGTCGGGATTATCGAAGCGCCGCGTGGAACCCTGTTCCATCACTACTGGAGCAACGGCAGCGGAGAGCTGACCAAGGTCAACCTGATTGTCGCCACCGGCAATAACAACTACGCCATGAGCCGCGCGGTGGACGAAGTCGCCAAGCGATACGTGCACGGCCCCGATATCACGGAAGGTATGCTGAACCGGGTTGAACACGCTATCCGCGCGCACGACCCCTGCCTTTCCTGCTCCACGCACGCCGTTGGCAGCATGCCGCTGGAGGTCAGCGTCTTTAATAAGCAGGGCGAGCTTGTGCGCGTAATCCGGCGCTAATATTTCATTCAGATACAAAGCTCCCCTTCTTTGGTATCATAGGAGGGGAGTTTTTTCTGCCTATGAACCCACCCAAAAAAACCTTGCTCATTGCCTACGGTAACCGCGACAGGCAGGATGACGGCGCCGGCTGGCATATCCTGACGGATATCGCGCGCGAATTTGGCGCCGCGGCGCCTGAACTCCCTGGGGATTGGGTGGATGCCGCCGAGGGCGCGCTGCGGCTGTGGTATCTCTACCAATTACTGCCTGAGATATCAGAAGACTTGACTGCGTACGAGCGGGTGGTGTTCATCGACGCGCATAATTCCCCCCAACTGCCGGACCTGGTCTTTGAAAGGACTGGACCAGCGTGGGAGCACTCCGCTTTCACGCATCACATGTCCGTCGGCGAACTGCTGTCCATCACCACGGCTCTATTTAGCGCCTGCCCGGAATGCTGGCTGCTTTCCGTGCGGGGAAATGCCTTTGAGTTTTCCCAAGAGCTCTCTGCGCCAACCAAAGAACTTGCGTTTTCTGCCGCGCAGATGCTTATCGCGTTCCTGCGTGGGGATGGTTTTAGTCCTCAACATCCAGAAAGGAAGCCCTCCGAATGACTGAACCCTATCAGGAAAAAGAATTCTGGCAATTCTCGCGTGCCAGCGGCAAACTTCTGCCGGCGCGCAAACCGATCGTCAGCGAACACGCAGCCGCGCTGTATGTCAACGACGAGCCCTGGCTGACTTTCATTTGCTCCCCTACTGACCTGGACGCTCTCGCCCTTGGTTTCCTGTATGGCGAGAATGTCATTAAGGACCTTGGGGAGGTCAGCTCCATCCAGGTTGGCGACGGCGGCAGCAGGATTATGGTCAAACTGAGCCGCACAGCGGAAAAACCAACTCATTTCCACCGCACCTCCACTGGCTATGGGCTGGAAAGCAGCTTGAGGCTGCCGCATTTGCCCACGGATTTCCGGATCACTGTCGAAGATGTGCTGGCTCTGTACCTCCAATTCATGGACCAGCAGGAACTGCACGACCAGGTGGGCGGTTTTCACAGTGCAGGTCTGAGCGACGGCTTGCGCGTGCCTATCATGGTGGAAGATCTGGGCCGGCATAACTGCGTGGATAAGCTCACCGGCTTGTTCCTGCTGCAAAACAGACCCTTCACGCCGAATCTGCTGCTGCTCAGCGGCAGAATCAGCTCGGAGATGGTGTTCAAGACTTTCGCGCTTGGTGTGCCCGTGATTGTCTCGCGCACATCCCCCACAGCTCTGGCAGTTGAGACCGCCTGGGAAGCCGGCATCACCTTAATTGGCTACCTGCGCAGCGCCCAGTTCGACGTGTACAGCCATCCGGAGCGCCTGAGCCTGTGAAGACCTTGAGCCTGAGTGTCTGAATGCCAAGGCTAAGTAGAATTGTCCTGGAGTGGATGAAATCGCCAGGACGGGTTTTTCCTCGAAACGAACATTCTTATTTCTTCTTTTCGATCCTGTTTCCCGCTTGCCCTAACCCTGACCCCTCCCCCAACGCAAAGCGGCTCTATTTTGCCTCGCTCAAGCCGCTGGGGAAAGGAAAAAGTTTGATAGAGGGCTGTGCCTTCGTTCAAAGATCAGCTCCCCTTCCCTGCGCTCGTTCATCAGGATATTCGCTTTGTTTTCGTCCGCTTGAAAGGGAAGGAAGAGGGCAAGGCTGCTAAATCCTTATGCGTCAGGGCAGCATCATTCCTTTGAAAAAAAATAGGAGTAAGGGAATAATGATTTCACAGCTCCTGATCTTAATGAGGACGTGTCTTTTTTGCTATTTCAGGATATGATTCCTTTGCGCTTACAGCCTGAGAGTCTGAACCCCCAGCGGCTGCCCTTGGGTTATAATGGCGCGTATGCACGAGCTCGCTGTGACGGAAAGCATTCTTGAAATTGCCAACCGGGCTGCGTTGGATAATTGCGCCAGTCGGGTGACGGATATTTACCTGACAATCGGGCAGCTGTCTTCCATCGTAGACGATTCCGTCCAATTCTACTGGGACCATATCAGTCAGGGCACACCCAGTGCCGGAGCTGTACTGCATTTTCAGCGCGTGCCTGCCCGGCTGCGCTGTAAATCTTGCGGAAATGAATACGAACTTAATGAAGAACTGATGCCCTGCCCCAACTGCGGGAGCATCGCGCTCGAAATTATGAGCGGCGAAGAGCTGCTTGTTGACCATATTGAGGTGTTGAAAGAGGAATAATGACCCAACGCGTAGAAATTGTCCGTCGGATAATGGACTCCAATCAGCGTGTCGCGGCAGGAAACCGCGCGCTGCTGGATGAGCATTCGGTGTATGCAATGAATGTCATGGCCTCCCCCGGCGCGGGGAAAACCAGCTTCATCATGGAAACCCTCCGCCGTCTGCCCCCCGGCGTTCGCCCCGGCGTGATTGAGGGCGACACAGCCCCCGTTACGATTGACTCGGATAAAATCAGCGCTCTGGGCATTCCAGCCGTGCAAATCAACACCGGCGGCGACTGCCACCTGGATGCCGTGATGGTGGAATTGGCATTGCAGAAACTGGACCTGGAAGCGCTGAACCTGGTCATTATCGAAAACGTCGGCAATCTGATTTGCCCTGCCGGCTTTGACCTGGGAACGCATGCTAATATCGTCATCGCCTCCATCCCCGAGGGCGACGATAAGCCCTACAAATACCCGAATATCTACCGCGGTCTGGACGTGCTCATCATCAACAAGACCGACCTGCTGCCTTACATAGACTTCCGCATGGAATACTTCTCGCAAGGCGTCGAAATCCTCAACCCGGGGCTCAAGATTTTCCCGGTGTCTTGCAAGACAGGCGAAGGCTTTGAGGCCTGGATGGATTGGCTGACGAGGACGCTGCCACCAAAGGCCTGACCGTAAACCTGTGAAGCTTCAAAATTGGCGTTTCCACATCACCGGCATCGTGCAGGGCGTGGGTTTTCGGCCCACAGTTTACCTGCTGGCGCAGGAGCACCAGCTGAGTGGCTGGGTGGTCAACACTGCCCGGGGTGTGGAAATTGAAATCCACGGCTCTGAAGAAGACTGCGCAGCCTTCACCGAAAGCCTGAGGAACAATCCGCCTGCTCTGTCGAAGGTGGACAGTTTTGCCGTCTTTCCTGCCCCGCTGCAAGCGTACGCAGAATTTACCATCCGGGAAAGTGAAAACCGGGCGGAAGACTTCCTGCCGGTTTCGCCGGATGTCGCCATTTGCGCGGATTGCAGAGCCGAGCTGTTCAATCCCAAAGACCGCCGCTACCGCTACCCCTTTATCAACTGTACTCACTGCGGGCCGCGCTTCAGCATCGTGCGCCAAATCCCCTACGACCGCGCCAACACCAGCATGGCCGGCTTTCCGCTCTGCCCCGACTGCGCGGCGGAGTATCACAACCCGTCCGACAGACGCTTTCACGCCCAACCGGTGGCTTGCCCGGTATGCGGACCCCAAATCTGGTATGAGGAAAACGGAGCACGCATCCAAAGCGGCGAACAAGCCCTCCAGGCTGCCCGCGCTGAACTCCAGGATGGCAAAATCCTGGCGGTTAAGGGGCTGGGCGGCTACCACCTGGCATGCGACGCGCACAATGCGCTGGCTGTGCAAACCTTACGCGAACGGAAACACCGCACCGGGAAACCGTTTGCCCTGATGGCGTTTTCGCTTGAGGTTGTTGAAAAATACGTCCAACTCTCCGACCAGGAACGCGCGCTGTTGACCTCCCCTCAGGCGCCAATTGTCCTGTCCGAAACTACGGCTGCCGGTAAGGAACTCGCCAAAATCGCGGCGCCGGACCAGGTCCGGTTAGGCTTTATGCTCCCGTATACGCCGCTGCACCTGCTGCTGCTGGAACCCGCGCCGGGCTTTCCGGACGCCCTGGTGATGACCAGCGGGAACCTGAGCGAAGAACCGCTGGCATACCGGGACGAGGATGCCCACCAAAGGCTTGCTCCCCTCGCGGATGCCTTCCTGACGCACAACCGCCCGATTCATATGCGCGTGGATGACTCTGTGGTAACGGCGCTGCGCGGCCAGGTTTACTTCGCGCGCCGCGCACGCGGCTACGCGCCCGGCCAGCTGCATATTCCGCCGGCAGCGCAGCCGGTTTTAGGCACGGGCACGCAGCTCAAGAATACTTTCTGCCTGGCAAGGGACCAATACGCCTTTGTCAGCCACTTCATCGGAGACCTGGAAAACCAGGAGACGCTCGAATCGTTCGAACAGGCGGTCGGGCACTATGAAAAACTGTTCCGCATCCATCCCGAGGCGCTGGCGTGCGACCTGCACCCGGATTATCTTGCCACCCGCTACGCGCGGGCCCGCAGCCAGGCAGAAAGCTTACCGCTCATCGCGGTTCAGCACCACCACGCACACCTGGCTGCCTGCCTGGCGGAAAACGCCTGGGAAAGCCGCGAGCCTGCCATCGGGTTGATTTTCGACGGCACCGGCTACGGCACAGACGGCAGCATTTGGGGCGGGGAGATTTTGGTGGGGGGCTGCGCCAGTTTCGAACGGCGCTTCCACCTGCTGCCCGTACGCCTTCCCGGAGGGGACCTGGCAGTCCGCAAACCCGCCCGCACGGCGCTGAGCTGGCTGACCGCCGCGGGCATCTCCGCGGAAGAATACAAGCTGCCACCAATTCAGGCGCTCAGCACAGAAGAACGCTCGGTCGTGCGGGCGCAGCTGGAAAGCGGCTATAATGCCCCCCTGACCAGCAGCATGGGCAGGCTCTTCGACGCGGCGGCGTCAATTTTGGGCTTGTGCCACGAAATTAGTTACGAAGCCCAGGCAGCCATCGCTCTGGAGAGCGCGGCTGACCCGGACGAAGCCGGTGCCTATCCGTTTACCCTGCAGGACGGCATCATCGACCCCAGGGAGATGCTGAAGGAGCTCGTCCGGGACCTGCAAGGCGGCTTGGGCGTCCCGCGGATTGCCGCCCGCTTCCACAACAGCATCACCAGGCTGTCCGTGCAAGCCTGCCAGCTTATCCGTGAAGAGACTGGAATTTTCCACGTGGCAATTTCCGGCGGAGTGTGGCAGAATATGAGATTGATGCGCGCGCTGCTGCCCGCGCTGGAAGCGGAAGGCTTCGTTGCGCTTTATCATCATGCCCTGCCAACCAATGACGCGTGTGTGTCGCTCGGGCAGGTCATGGTGGCCCTGCAAGCGCTGCGTGAAAGTTAATTGAGGATTGCATGATGTGTTTGGGAATACCGGGAATGATTACCCGCCTGTATGACTTGGACGGAACCGCCATGGCGATGGTCGACTTCGGCGGCGTACAGCAGGAGGTTTGCGTGGCGACCGTGCCCGAGGCGCAGGTCGGGCAGTACGTCATCGTGCATGCCGGCTTCGCGTTGAACTTGCTTTCTGAAGAAGAAGCGTTGGAAACCATGCGCCTCCTCAAAGAAATTAAAGAATTCAATCAGGCTGAGAGCAAAGGGAAAACCGAGGAATGAGCCTGGCTGCTACTGAAGGATTCCGAAGCGCCGGGCTCACCCGGCAGCTCGCCGGAGAAATCCGCAGGCTCGTCACGCGTCCATGGAACATCATGGAGATTTGCGGCGGGCAGACCCACGCGATTTTACAGTACGGACTGGACCAGTTATTACCTCCGGAAATCACTTTAATTCACGGCCCCGGCTGCCCGGTGTGTGTCACCTCGCTCGACGCGATTGAAAACGCGCTGCAGATTGCCCGCCAGCCCGAGGTCGTCTTCACCTCATTTGGTGACATGCTGCGCGTACCCGGCGCGCACGCCAACCTCTTCAGCGCTCGCGCGGAAGGCGCGGACGTGCGCGTGGTCTATTCGCCGCTGGACGCGGTGAAACTGGCCCAGGAAAATCCGCAAAAACAGGTGGTATTCTTCGCGATTGGTTTTGAGACCACAGTTCCGTCCATCGCCGCCAGCATCCTCCACGCTGAGCGCAACCGAATCAACAATTTCAGCATCCTGCCCGCGAACGTTTTGGTGCCGCCAGCCATGCATGCCATCTTGAAAAGCCCGGATAACCGCGTGAACGCCTTTCTCGCTGCCGGTCATGTCTGCGCGGTGATGGGGTATTGGGAATATGAACCCATCGCGGCTCAATACCGCACGCCTATCGCCGTGACAGGCTTTGAACCGGTGGACCTGATGCGCGGCATCCTGATGTGCGTGAGACAGCTGGAAAGCGCCCGTTTTGAGGTCGAGAACGCCTATTCCAGGGCAGTTACCCGGGCAGGCAACCGCGCCGCCCAGGACATGATTAGTCAGGTTTTTGAACCGGTGGACCGCCAATGGCGCGGCATCGGCGTCATCCCGCTTTCCGGCCTGGGACTGCGCCCGGATTACTCGGATTTCAACGCGCTCAAACGCTTCCGCCTTGTCCAGCAGGCCGTCTCGGAATCGCCGCTGTGTATTGCCGGTCAGGTTCTGCGCGGGAATGCCAGGCCGCCTGACTGCCCGGCATTTCGGAAGGAATGCACACCCGCCTCCCCGCTTGGCGCTCCGATGGTTTCTTCGGAAGGCGCCTGCGCGGCCTACTACCGCTATCAGCGGGTGAGTGCATGACCCAGCCAAATTACCCCGCTATGCAGGGTCCTGTTTGCCCGCTCCCGCTCCAACCCGGCGGACAGATTGTCATCGGTCACGGCAGCGGCGGCGGAATGACCCGCGACCTGATCGTGAACGTGTTTCAGAAGTACCTGGGCAACGCGATTCTCAACGCCGGCAATGACAGCGCGCTCCTGAGCGGCGAACTGACCCCTCCGCCCGGATTTCAATTGGTGGTTTCCACCGATGCGCATGTGGTCTTTCCGCTTTTTTTCCCGGGCGGCGATATCGGCAGGCTGTCGGTCTGCGGCACCGTAAACGACGTGGCGATGCTTGGCGCGCAGCCAAAGTACCTCACCGCCAGCTTCATCCTGGAGGAAGGCCTTTCCATCCCGGAGCTCGAAGCAGTCCTGGCCTCCATGCGGGAAGCCTGCACGGAAGCCGATGTGCGCATCATCGCCGCGGACACCAAGGTTACGGAAAAAGGCAAAGCCGATAAACTTTTCATCACCACTGCCGGCTTCGGCTATGCCCCTGCTGGACGAAGAATCACCGGCGACCAGGCGCAGCCTGGCGACGCGGTACTCATTTCCGGAGCTTTGGGAAATCACGGCATCGCGGTACTCCAGGCGCGCGGCAACCTCGGCTTTCAGTCCGACGTCCGGTCAGACGCCGCGCCGCTCAACCATCTGACGCAAGGCTTGTGCGCCGCATTTCCGGACCTGCACGTAATGCGCGACCCCACCCGCGGCGGGTTGGCGACCACCCTGGTAGAAATTGCCGGGCAATCCGGCGTCACCATCCAGCTAAACGAGCCGGATATCCCAATAGACCAGCCTGTGCGGGCTGCCTGCGATTTGCTCGGATTGGATCCGCTCTATCTGGCAAACGAAGGCAAGGTCATCGTCATCCTGCCGGAAGCGCAGGCTGAATCCGCACTGAATTACCTGCGCACCCAAAAATACGGCTCTGGCGCCCGCCGCATCGGCAGCGTCGTTTCCCGCTCCAGCGGTCAGCTGCTGCTGCGCACTGCGTTTGGGACTACCCGCATATTGGATATGCTTGCCGGCGAGATGCTGCCGCGCATTTGTTAAAGCAGGGCTGCCCGCCTAATCTGCTGTCGATTCGTCAGCCCCGACACCAGGCAGCTTTATCAGTCACAGCAATTGCAATCCGACCTCCAGAAAACTACACCTCAATAATCTATGCGCAGCCAGCTTGTTCACTCAGAGTGTGGATAAAAGATCAAGAAAGATCTTACCCAACCCCGGTGGTTTTCTCCACGAACAGCCTTTTCCCTCTACCTTTCTTTCCCAGCGGTCTCTATTTATCCTGGGTTCCTGATGAACTCTCGTTGGGGTCGGAAGTTGAAAATTGAGAGAAAGCCGCGCTCTCTATTGAACTTTTTTCGTTTCCTCAATGGATTGACCGCGCCAAGAAAACCGCTTGCCGGCGGGGAAGGTTCGAGGCTGGAGTACCCGCAGCGTATTATGCAGAATGATGCTACCAAAAAGAAATCATCCTGAAAGGTAAATATTGTTTTGCAATACCCTCGTTATTCACTTTCTTGACAAAAACATAGCGATTTGTATACTTGACTTGCTAACCTCACACGAAAGGCGAAAGAAATGAAAATTGATTTTCAGGAAACTACCAACGATTTGCTCAAGCGCATCGATATCCACAGCCAATTTGGCGCGCGCGACATTGACAGCTGGATGCTGGATATTCTGCAGCTGAAAAAAGGACTTCGCATTCTGGACGTAGGCTGCGGCGCTGGCAAACAGTGTTTCTCATTCCATCAGCACCTGGATGGCGAAGCGGAAATCACCGGCACGGATGTCTCAGAATCCTTGCTTGCGCAGGCCCGGCAGGAAAACGAAAAACGCGGCGCGAATGTGAGGTTCCAACTGCTGGATTTCAACCAGGCTTTCGACCTGCCCGGCGATTCATTCGACTTGATATCGGCCTGTTTCGCAATCTACTACGCACAGGATATTCCCTTCACGCTGGCAGAAATGCACCGCGTGCTCAAACCGGGCGGCCGGCTCTTCACTACCGGCCCGATGCCCACCAACAAGGCTATTTTCTACGATATTATCAAGGAAGCAACCGGTAAAGCTATCCCGCCCATGCCGGGCAGCTCGCGTTATGCCTCGGATATCTACGGCACGATGGAAAAGCTCTTTTCCAAAGTGGAACAGCACATCTTTGAAAATCCGCTGACCTTTACGGACGCCGAGCCTTTCATGGTTTATACCCGCGCGTCCATGTCCGAAGACCGCAAGCTCTGGAATTCGCTTTTCATCACCCATGATGACTTTGAAATCGTGATGGCCCAGATTGAAAAGGTCGCCAGGGCGCGCATCGCGAAGGACGGCAGCCTGGTGATGACCAAGGTCGTCGGCGGTTTCATCGCCACAAAGTGAGCAGCCTGATGAACAATATGACCTTTTTCGGAAAGTCGGTGCTCTTCCTGGGCGCCCATCCGGACGACATCGAACTTGGCTGCGGGGCGCTTCTGGCGGATATCGTCGGTCAGACCGAGCTGTACTGCATGACCTTCTCTGACAACAAAAAGAACCCGGACTTACAGCATCTCCTTGACGAGCATTATGTCAGCATGCGCACCCTGGGCTTGCGCGACGACCAGATTGAGGTAGGCTCCTTTGAGACTCGCCGCTTCCCGGATTTTCGGCAGGAAATTTTGGAAAAAATGCTGAAGCTCAGGCGCCAGCTCCAACCGCAAATCGTCTTTGTGCACACCGCACAGGATATCCATCAGGACCACGTAACCCTGACCCAGGAAGCTCTGCGCGCTTTTCGCGGTACGACAGTGTTGGGATACGACGTTCTGCGCAGCAGCTACGGTTTCTTCCCGCATTTTTTAGTGGAGGTGACGGAAGCCGGCGTTAACAAAAAAATCGAAGCCCTCTCCAGGTACACCACCTACGCCGAGCGTTATTACTTTTCGGAAGCAGTGCTGCGTTCCACCGCCGTCAGACACGGCGCGCTGGCCGAGCGTCCATTCGCGGAAGGCTTCGATATTATTCGGATAGTGGGTTCTTTCGGACCCGCTGCCTGAAACCTAAAGTAAGTTAAAATCGGGCTTCCCGGAGGATTTTGCTTTTGGCTGAATCCGACGGACGTTAGCGGAGTCAAACGGGAACCACAGAATCTGATCCGGCACCATCCAGCCGTCAGTCAGGTAAATATTCGTGCGGAACTGCACAGCCAGGTTCTTGTCATCCACCTGCACTACAGTCCCCCTAAGCCAGCCCCGTACGCGCTGGCCGTTCTTTTCGTGATCGCAATTGACTTCGACCTTATCACCCACTTCGTAGGTAATTTCCGGTTCTGGAGAACGCATAAACTTACCGGTCGTCATTGTTCCTCCAATTCTCATCTTCTGACTTTCAGACCGCCTGATTAAATCTGGCAGACAATAATTTCTTCAATTCCGACTGCAGGCTGGCGACTGGCACCCGCTCCACAATCTCACCAAAAAAGCCTTCCATGACCAGCTGCTCCGCTTCTCTGCGGGGGATGCCGCGCGTCTGCAGGTAAAAAAGCTCGTCCTCATCCAACCTTCCAATGCTCGCGCCGTGCGAACAGCGCACGTCATCCGCCAGGATTTCCAGGCCTGGCAGCGCGTTCACTTCCGCGCCTTCGCTCAAGACCAGATTGCGGTTAGTCTGAAAACCGTCGGTCTGCATCGCCTGAGGCGCCACAAAAATCATCCCTTCCCAGACTGTCCGCGCGTTACCAGCCGCCGCGCCTTTGTAGAGCAGGTCGCTGGTGGTATGCGGCGCCAGGTGGTCTTGCTGCGTGTCCAGGTCAAAGACCTGACGGCCGCTGGCGAAATAGAAACCGTGCATTTTTGCTTCCGCTCCGGCTCCTTGTAAGGAGGTTTCTAGGAAGTTCTTGCTCAGGCTCCCACCAAGCGCGCCGTAAATCCAGTGCAAACGCGCTCCTTCCCCCAGAACCGCGCGTTCGTGGGTGATGTTCCAGGTCTGCCGGGAGAACTGCTGCAGCTCGACCAGGGTTAGCTCAGCGTTGGCTTCCAGTTGGAGCTCCAGGATGCCGAGGTGCAGCGCTTGCAGGCTGCCCTCCGCGGCTGCGGGTGAGTTGAAATCCAAAACAAGCACTGCCGAAGCGCCGGATTCCAGGCGAATGAGATTGTGCGAAAAAGCGGCGCTGCCTGCCTGGCTGGCTTCCAGGCGCACAAGCAGCGGCTTTTCTACTCGAAAACCTTTGGGAACGTTCAGCACCGCCCCGAATTCTGCCAACGCGCTGGCCGCCGCCGCAAATTTACCGTCGCCCGGGGGCACAGCCTCCCCGAGATGATCCACAAGGAACTCCGCGTGAGTCCTTTGCGCCTCAGTAAAATCGCAGAAGAGCACGCCTGCCTGCTCAAGCGCAGGGTCCAGGCTCAGGCTGCTGCCGTTCGGGCTGGAAAAAAGCGCGCCCGCGTAGCCGGCGGCCTCTCTGGCGGGGATGCCCGCGTTTATACGCAGCTTTTGCTTTTTCGCGCTCAGCATGTTCAGCGGCGTATTGAGCAAATCGTCCAGGTTGACGCGCCGCCAGGCTTCGTCCTTTTTACCCGGGAATGGCAGACTTTGGGCATGCCGCCAGGCTGCCTGACGGAATTCAAGCAGTTTTGGGGCTGCGCCCAGGGGCTGCCTGCCCGCCACCACCACAGGCAGTTCGGGCCTGTTGCTATTCAGAAACTCAAGCAGGTTGGTTCGCATCTTTCCACCTACCCAATCGAGCCGGTCATCTGCAGTTGGATCAGCTTATTCATTTCCACCGCGTATTCCATCGGCAGCTCTTTCACCAGCGGCTCGATGAAACCGGAAACCACCATCGTGGTCGCCTCCTCATCGGAGAGCCCGCGGCTGTTCAGGTAGAAGAGTTGTTCCTCGCCAATCTTGCTCACGGTGGCTTCGTGCCCGATTTGCACATCCCTGGCCTTGATATCCATGGTCGGGTATGTATCCGAACGCGACTCGTGATCCAACAGCAAAGCGTCGCACACCACGCTGGAGCGCGAATTTTCGGCTGCGGCAGCCACGCGCACCAAGCCGCGATAGGACGAGCGCCCGTTCCCGCGGGAAATCGACTTGGAGGTGATTTTGCTGCTGGTATTGGGCGCGAAATGGATCATCTTCGCGCCCGCGTCCTGATGCTGCCCCGGCCCGGCAAAAGCGACGGAAAGCACCTCCCCATGCGCGCCAGGACCTTTCAGGAAACACGCGGGGTACTTCATGGTCACTTTCGATCCCAGGTTCGCGTCCACCCATTCCATGGTGCCGTCTTCTTCCACCACCGCGCGTTGGGTGACCAGGTTATAGACGTTCGTGGACCAGTTTTGGATGGTGGTATAGCGCACCCGCGCGCCTTTTTTGACAATGATTTCAATCACGCCGCTGTGAATCGACTCGGTCAGGTAAAGCGGCGCGGTGCAGCCTTCCACGTAGTGCACCTGAGCGCCCTCATCCGCGATGATGAGCGAACGTTCGAACTGCCCGATATTGGCCATGTTCAAGCGGAAATATGCCTGCAAGGGCAGGTCCACGTGCACGCCCTTGGGGACGTAGACGAAAGAGCCGCCTGACCACACCGCGCTGTTGAGCGCGGCGAAGGTGTTATCCGCGTACGGAACCACGCTGGCAAAATGCTCGCGAAACAGGTCTGGATACTGTTTCAATCCGTTCTCAATGCTCAGGAAGATAACGCCCTGTCTTTCCAGATTCTCCTGGATATTGTGGTAGACCATTTCCGAGTCGTACTGCGCCCCCACGCCCGCCAGGTACTTTTGTTCCGCTTCCGGAAGGCCAAGACGGTCGAAGGTATTCTTGATATTCTCAGGGACGTCTTCCCAGGATTTTTGGTCAATCTGCTTCGGACGGGCGTAATAAATGATATCGTCCAGCTTGAGACCGCTCAAATCCGCACCCCAGGTGGGAATTGCCCGGCTGCGATAATGCCGGAAAGCGTTCAGCCTGAATTCCAGCATCCATTCCGGTTCCTCTTTATACGCGGAGATTTGCCGGATAACGTCCTCATCCAAACCCTTGCGGCTCCTAAAAGCCGAATCGTCGGGATAACTGAAGCCGTATTTATCGGCGTTGCCAAGCGACTGTAAAAAGTCCTGATGATGATCAGCCATTTTGCTCTATCCGCGTTTAATCATGCACGCCGTCAGGCAGAACGCCGTATTTTTCACGGATCCAATCATAGCCCTGCTCTTCCAGGCGCAGCGCCAGCTCAGCCTTACCGGATTCAACAATGCGCCCGCCGTACATAATATGGACGAAATCCGGACTGATGTAATTCAACATGCGCTGATAATGCGTGATCACCAGCACGCCGATGTGCCCCTGGGCCAGGGTATTAACCCCTTCGGAAACGATGCGCAGCGCGTCAATATCCAGGCCGGAGTCGGTTTCGTCCAGAATTGCGAAACTGGGCTCCAGCATCGCCATCTGCAGAATTTCCGCGCGCTTTTTCTCTCCGCCGGAAAAGCCCTCGTTCAGGTAGCGGCTGGCAAATTGGTAATCCATCTTCAGCAAATCCATCTTGGATTTGAGCATCTGCCGGAACTTAACCACCGAAATGCCTTTATCATTCGGGTTCAGCGCTTTGTTGCGGGCATTCACCGCTACGCGCAGGAAATTCGCAAGCGACACGCCCGGAATTGATACAGGGTATTGAAAAGCCAGGAAAATCCCTTTATGGGCACGCTCGTCGGGGCTTAACCCCAGGATGCTCACTCCGTCCATCAGCACGTCCCCACCCGTAATCTGATACCGGGGATGACCCATAATGGCATAAGCGAGCGTGGACTTTCCTGTTCCATTCGGACCCATGAGCGCGTGAATCTCGCCCTGGCGCATGCTCAGGTTAAAATCCCGGATAATCTCTTTGTCGTTTACAGATACACACAGGTTTCTGATTTCCAGCACGGTCATTTTTCCTTCCAGGTATGAACAGCTTGCAAAGTCTGCGCGATTATATCATTGCGTTGTTTAAAAGTCAATTTATATAATATACATTAAGTATATTAACATTATTCATGCGTGGAAAAGTATCAAAAGTGGAGTATAATTCTTTCGCTGAGGGGAGTTTCCCCGGATTTTTAATAACCGCGAGATGTGCCGCTTTGGCGTTCGCGGAATTACAGCCAGATTAGGAGATTATCATGGCAGAAGAAAAGAAAAGTTTTTTCAAGAAGATCGGCGATGCTCTGAGCAACCGCGACGAGAAAGAAGCAGCTGCCAAAGCCGCCGCGGAAGCAGCCGCCAAAGCTGCCGCGGAAGCCAAAGCCAAAGCGGAAGCTGAAGCCGCCAAACTGAAGGCAGAAGCCGAAGACAAGAAGCAGGACCTGCTTGAAGCGCAGGAACGCTACACCCGCGAAGCGGAAGCCCGTAAGGCTGAATACGAAGCCCGCAAAGCCGCTGAAGAAGAAGCCAGGAAGAACGCAATCCTGGCCATCCACGTTGTCGCCTCCGGCGAAACTCTCAGCCACATCGCGCTGCAGCACTACGGACACGCCACCCCTCCTTATTACAAACTGATTTATGAATTCAATAAGGATGTCATTGGCGATAACATCAACATTATCATCCCCGGCCAGGAACTGCGCATCCCCGTACTTCCTGAAGAACTCAAATAGGACATATCCAAGATGGCACAGGCGCTAACACTCCCCTCCATTTTCAAAGCCGTCAGCAAGACTCTCAGCGAAAATGAGGCTGCCCTCAATGAGGCGGATACCTACAATCACAACCACGGCTCGAACATGGCGAAAGCCTTTACGACGGTTTCCAAGGCAGTTGCCAAAAAGAAAGACCTTCCGGTTTCCGAACAGCTTACCTATGCCAGCAAGGTACTGCAAGACTCCACCAGCAGTTCAGCAAAGATTTACGCGCAAGGGCTCGCAAATGCTGCCCAGAAATTCCAGGGCAAACAGCTGAACGAAAACACGGTCGGTTTGCTAATCGATTCGATGATGGGAATCCAGGAACCTGCCCAGGCAGCCAGCGGAGCGGCAGAGAAAAGCCTGCTTGGTTCGCTGCTCGGCGGGCTTGCCGGCGGCCAACAACAGCAGCAAACCCAGCCTGCGGGCGGGGATTTGCTTGGCTCACTGCTCGGCGGGCTTGCCGGCGGCCAACAACAGCAGCAGCAGACCCAGCCTTCGGGCGGGGATTTGCTTGGCTCGCTGCTCGGCGGGCTTGCCGGCGGCCAACAACAGCAGCAGACCCAGCCTTCGGGCGGGGATTTGCTTGGCTCGCTGCTCGGCGGGCAATCCAACCCGGATAACGGGCTCGACATCACAGACCTGCTTTCCGCAGGCCTGTCGTACTACTCAGCCAAAGAGCAGGGCGGCTCCACCATGGAAGCCATCATGCAGGCGCTTGCTTCTGCCAGCCCGCTGGGCCAACGCGATGACCAAAAGCAGTCCGGTGCGTTGGTGATTAACACGATCCTGAACATGTTGAAAAAGAAGAAGAAATAAGGCTGACTGTACACCAAAGAAAACCGCCCAAATCGGGCGGTTTTTTTATCTCTTTATCTGCTTTCGGGCGCTCTGGTTGCTTGCTCAGAAGCGCTGGTTTAGTAGTGGATGGCGCGCGGCAGTTCCTTTGCCTGTTCAATCCATTTTTCAATCTGAGCGAGGGTGGGAACCCGGCGGACAAGCTTCTTGACTTCATTAACTTCCAGAATCTTCGCCAGCAAGTGTTCGGCGTTGCGATTGGCAAGCTCGACCACGGTATCCACGCCTGCTGCTTCCAACAGGTCGGAATATTCCTCCGCGATGCCCTTGATGCGGAACAAGTCGGCGCGATTAACCCATTCCAGGATCAGCTTCTTGTCAATGCCAGCTTTTTCTGCAAGCTCCTCGCGCTCCTTAGGGGTTGCGCCAAGTTTGAGCAGTGCTTCCACGCTCTTGACGCCGACTTTTTGCAGCTTTTCGGCGTATACAGGTCCGATGCCTTCAATATCCAACAAGTTTGCCATGATTCATCTCCTCTATTTTCATCTCAATTTGTTAAATTATAACACAACGATACCAAAGTATAGTAAAATTCTTGAAAATTACTATAAAGAATATTAATTATTTACGCAGCCCCGGAGAAATTCGCTGCAGGGAGCGAAGGTTTGGAAAGCAAATATGAGAAGTACACGTGACAAAATACTTGAGATTCTTCAGACGAAAAGAAAAGCCACTATTAGCGACCTCGCTAAAGTAGTCGGGATTAACGGTATCTCGGTGCGGCACCATCTCATCAATCTTCAGGAGGAAGGCTTGATCTACGCGGAGGAAGAACGCCACGGCGTCGGGCGTCCTCGCTTTGTATACAGGTTGACCGACCAGGGGTTGGAAAAATTCCCGAGCAACTACCAGAAATTTACCCGATACATGCTCACAGAGCTTAAAAATATGCTAACCAGCGAGCAGCTGATTGCGTTGTTCGAAAAAATCGGCAAAAGTCAGGCAGAAAGCACGCTGAACATTGACCAAAGCCTGCCCCTCGAGGAAAAGCTGGAGCTGCTCGCGGATCAACTTTCCGGTGATGGCTATCGCATCAGCTGGAAGAAGGACAGCACCAAGCTTTTTCTCTATTCGGAGAATTGCCCGTATCATAACCTCGGCATAGTCCACGCCGAAATCTGCAGGATCGACGAAGCAATGTTCACCTGCGCGCTCAACCGTGAAGTCGTTCATACTCAATGCATCTGCAAGGGCGATCCGCGCTGCATGTTTGTATTGGATTTATAAACATGGAAGAAAACCTCTCTCCCACCCCTCTATGGGACGTAGACAAGACCCACCCGCAGTATCATGACGACCTGATCGAGAACCTTGCCGGCATCACTGACCCTGAATTGGGTTATTCCATCATTGAGCTCGGCCTGGTGCGCAATATCAGCATCGAAAACGACACGGCCCGCGTGGTGATGATCCTTACGACCCCTTTCTGCCCATACGGACCGAACATGCTGGAATCCACCCGCGCGAAAGTGGAGCAGGTGCTGGGCCTGAAGACCGAACTCGAGTACGGACAGGAAACCTGGACCCCGGCATTCATGGAGAAAGACCTGATGGACGACGACTGGGGTCTGCTGCCGTAATGACTCGAAGCAGCCAGAAGAAACGCTGCAATTCACATGGCCAAATAGGAAACTTATTGTATAATTAATTCACCGCGCAGTCAGCAAACTGCCGGCGAAGAATTTCCTGGACCTGGTCCAACTGGAGTAATGAAGAAGGAGAAAAATGGACAAATACGAATGCATCGCTTGCGGGTACATTTACGACCCCGAAATTGGTGATCCGGACAACGGCATCGCTCCCGGAACCGCCTTTGAAGACCTGCCGCTTGATTGGGTGTGCCCCGACTGCGGCGTTTCTAAAGATCAGTTTGAAAAAATCAGATAATCCTACTTATCACAACAAAAAGCCTTATTCCGTGGAATAAGGCTTTTTGTTTAATTCCCTTGACAAATAAAGGGTATAATGAAGTCACTATATCCGCACAGAATGGAGGAAAATTATGGCAAGTGTAATGTACGATCATGTTTGGAAAAAGTACGGCGATGTTGTGGCTGTGCAAGATCTCAATCTTGCAATCGAGGATAAGGAATTCCTCGTTCTCGTTGGTCCATCCGGCTGCGGCAAGACGACTGCGCTGCGCTGTCTGGCCGGTTTGGAAGAAATTACCCAGGGTGAAGTAAAAATTGGCGACCAGGTCGTCAATGACGTCGCTCCAAAAGACCGCGATATTGCCATGGTTTTCCAAAGCTATGCGCTCTATCCGCACATGTCTGTGTATGACAATATGGCCTTCGGCCTGAAGCTGCGCAAGATGCCCAAGGACGAAATCGACCGCCGCGTAAAAGAATCCGCCCGCATCCTCGGCATTGAAGGCTTCCTCAAGCGCAAACCAAAGGAACTCTCCGGCGGTCAGCGCCAGCGCGTAGCAGTAGGCCGTGCCATCGTGCGCGAACCGAAAGTTTTCCTCTTCGACGAGCCGCTTTCCAACCTCGATGCCAAGCTGCGCGTCCAGACCCGTGCTGAAATCAGCAAGCTGCACAAGAACCTGCAGACCACCTTTATCTATGTGACGCACGACCAAACCGAAGCCATGACCATGGCAACCCGCATCGCCGTCATGAGCAAAGCTAAACTGCAGCAGTTGGATATCCCCCAGAACCTCTACGACCACCCCGCCAACCTGTTCGTGGCCGGCTTCATCGGTTCCCCCGCGATGAACTTCTTCAAGGGCAAGCTGGTACAGGCTGATGGACACTTCGTCGCCGATTTGGGTTCCTTCAGCGTCAAACTTCCGGATCAGGACAAGGAACGCTATCGCAGCGTCCTCGATAAAGACATCATTTTAGGTATCCGCCCGGAAGATATCCACAACCCGCTCTACGCCCCGCCCGGCATCATTGCCGAACCCGTAGATGTGAAAGTGGACGTCACCGAGCTGATGGGTAACGAAATCTTCCTGTACCTCGTCAATGGCGAGCATAACTTTATCGCCCGCGTTGACCCGCGCACGACTGCCCACTTTGGCGATGAGATGCAGGTTGTCTTCAATATGGACAACTACCACATCTTTGACCCAGGCCTGGACGCCGAGAATCCTCCGGTTGTCTAAGCTATAAATCCCTCAATAACCAAAGGCTGCCTTTACGGGCAGCCTTTTCTGTTTCATGATCAGAGAGGTTCAATCTGTTTTTCCTTTTGCGCCGCGGGTCACCCATAACAGGAGCCCTGCCGCAACAAGTACAACCAGCCCAACCAGTAGAAAAGCATCACGCCAGAAAACCAGCGGAAACAGGCGGATGAGTGTGTCATTCTGATAAAAAAGCCAGGAGCCTTCGGTGAAAAACAGACGATGAAAGCGGTCGAAGAGCATGTCAAAACTGACCGCCGTCATCACCACGATAAAGACAATCAAAACGATGGAAAGCCAGGCCCCAGTCCGCAGGGACTTTCCCAGCTTGCGCCAGGCGCCCATCGCTGCAAACCACACACACAGCGCGAACGCCGCCCCAAGCAAACCCTGCCAGACAGTCAGAGCAGTTTTGACCACCGCCTTGACGTCCTCCATATGGCTGAGCTCTTCCGCCCGGTAAAGCGCCTTCCCATCCGGGAAGCGCAAATCCGCCAGGTAGTCAATATCAGCGTCATTCACCAGGTAATTGACCGCGTACGCGGACCACTGCTTGCGCTCCGCGTTCGTGAAACCGAAAGAGTCTTCCGGAAATCCGGGCCGTCCGTATTCCAGCGCCGGGAATTGCGGGGTCATTATCAGGCGGACCGCCCCCAAGAGCAGGATGAACGGGAGCATCACAGCCAGCAGCGCGCCGAGAATCTTATCCAAAGTTGATTTCATACTCACTCCTTATCCTCTTCCAGCAGGAAGTTGATTACCAGCCGGTTGGTCATGAACTCAATCGGCGCTTGATCATCGGTGAAAATCTTATCCGCGAAGCTTACCGCCGCCTTGCCCCCAAGCGTGACAGCCATTATTTGCGTGAGCTGCGCGTTCTCCCCGGGCACGTTTAGCAGTTTTTGGTTGCGCTCAAAAGCTTCCCAGGATGCCTGCGGATTTTTAGCGGCAAACAGGATGGTATTATACGAGTCTGGCAGGTCGGTGACAAAAACCGCCGGGAAGCTCTGCGCGACCGTCGCGCTGAGCGTATCAACCAGCGAACGGTCTTGCGCGCTCCTGCCGATATTGATGACCATCACGCCGTCATCTGCGAGTTTCTCATACACCAGCGCGAAAAACTCCTGCGTGACCATATGCGCGGGGATGTATGGCGGGCGGTAAGCGTCCACGCTGATGATATCGTACTCACCGGCGGAATGCGCCAGCCCCCAACGCGCGTCTTCGGTGTAGACGGTCAGATTGGGAAGGTCCATCCCAAACCACTCACGCCCGACCTGCACGATTTTCGGGTCAATCTCAAAGCCGTCCACCCGCGCGTGCGGGTAGACCACACTGGCCTGACGCGCGCTGGTGCCGGCCGCCAAGCCCAGCAGCGCGATGCGGTTGATTTCCGCTGGGGCAGCGGAGGGATTAAAGAAGGGCGCGGCCATCACCTGGTCCCAGGGGCCTGAGAAAAAGTACTCGGTCGGGTGATAAATCGAGTGCACTCCCTGGCCTTCGTTCAGGCGCAGGAAGCGGAAGCCGCCCACTTCCAGCACCTGAATATAGTTGTAAGCCGACTCCGTTTCATACACCAGCCCGGGTGTGCGTTTGTCGCTCCCACGTAAACCCAGAACAGAAAACACCAGAAGCAGCACACCCAGCAGCAGGAAAAGCAGGCTCTGCCGCCGTGCGCGCAAGGACCACAAACCCAGGATGGCAGCCAGAAGCAAGCTCATGCTCACCAGCAGGAAAGTGCGGTAGGTGCCGACCCAGGGGATGAGCGCCAGAACCGTCAGAAAGGTGCCCAGAAAGGAACCTAATGTGGAAATCGCGGAGAGCCTGCCGGAGATTCTGCCGGTCTTGTCCGTGCTCGGGATCAGCAGCTTGAGCGCGAAGGGCGTCACCATCCCCAAAAGGATGACCGGGATGGAGAAAAGCAGGAGGACGGTAATGAACGCACCGGCAAGCACACCCAGATTGAGCGCGTCAAAAGCCTCGGCGGCGGCGCGCAGCACCGGGCGCGAGAGCAGCGGCACCAGCCCCGCCCCCAACGCCGCCCAGGCAAGCACGCTGTAATAGACGCGCGCGGAGGGGTTTTTGTCGGCGAGCCGGCCGCCCAGCCAGCTGCCGAGCGTGAGGTAGACCAGCACCAGGCCGATGACCACCGCCCAGACGATGTTGCTGGTGCCAAACACGTTGCCCAGCAGGCGCGACGCGCCGAACTCCACCGCCATGGTGACCGCGCCGGCCAGGAAGACCGTCGTGGTAAGGTAAGCAGCGGGCTTTTTATCGGGGGCTGCGGTGTTTGGGCTTGGGATTTCACGCATGCCCCAATTATAGCGGGGTTTCGGGAGGGTGGTTTGAGCGGTTTTCCTGTCATTCTGAGGCGCAAATGAAGAATCGCTACACGCCAGAGCTGCTCC
>Ga0116170_10001477_pt1 | contig 23636 bp, 19 predicted proteins | sample AD_JPNHW1_MetaG_FD_89797 | JGI IMG/M metagenome (GOLD analysis project Ga0116170, IMG submission 89797) | Active sludge microbial communities of municipal wastewater-treating anaerobic digesters from Japan - AD_JPNHW1_MetaG | ecosystem: Engineered > Bioreactor > Anaerobic > Digestate | place... | reverse complement strand
TCTCTCAGTCTATGATGATGCTGTTGCCTGCTGGAAAGGAGAGACAATGAAGCTCTGGAAAGAGAGACTCATTTATAATGCCGACAAATTTGATTTCCCGATACATAAACCATGGTATAAGCTGACTCAGGAGCAGAGAGACCTTGTATGGAAAGGAAACAGGTATTTTTTCGGGCTTAACAGCTTCTTTGAGCACCTGGAAGAAAAAAAATACAAAATCCAGTACAGGGTTATGCTCAGTCGCTATCGGGGCAAACGAGAGTGTCCGGAATGTCATGGACACAGGCTTAAAAAAGAAGCCGGGTATGTAAAGACCGGCGGTAAATCGATACAGGAGATATCCTCCATGAGCATAAAGGAAGCGCATGACTTCTTTGCAAATCTGAGGTTAAACGGAGAAGAAAAAGAGATAGCAGGGCGATTGCTTAAAGAGATACAGCAAAGGCTAGGTTTTCTTATCGATGTGGGTCTCTCCTATCTTACTCTTGACAGGCTGTCAAATACGCTGTCGGGGGGAGAATCTCAGCGTATAAACCTTGCCACCTCCCTTGGCAGTTGCCTTGTCGGTTCACTTTATATACTCGATGAGCCAAGCATTGGCCTGCACCCACGGGATACAGGGTTGCTGATAAATGTATTGAAGGAGCTCAGAGATATTGGAAATACGGTAGTGATTGTTGAGCATGAGGAGGAGATTATAAAAGCTGCGGATGAAATCATTGACATGGGACCCGGAGCAGGCTCACTCGGTGGTGAAATTATCTACCAGGGTGGTGTTGATTTTTCATCCGTTAACAAATCTCTCACAGCTGCTTATATAACAGGTAGCATGGCGATTGAGACACCTGCTATCAGGAGAAAATGGCATAGTTATATCGAGGTAACCTGTGCCAGGGAGAATAACCTGAAAGAGATATCAGTGAAGTTCCCATTACGGACAATAACTGCCGTTACCGGTGTAAGCGGATCAGGAAAATCAACTCTCGTTGAAGATATACTGTTCAAAGCCATATCAAACAGACTGGAAGGCACCTCAATGAAAACAGGGCATTTCTCTGAGCTGCGGGGTGATATCTCATCAATCACAGGCATTGAAATGGTTGATCAGAATCCAATTGGAAGATCAAGCAGATCAAATCCGGTTACATACCTCAAGGCTTTTGATGATATACGAAAGCTCTTTTCCGAGCAGCAGGCAGCGATTCAATATGGGTTAAAACCGGCACATTTTTCATTTAATGTGGAAGGAGGAAGATGCGAAGAGTGTCAGGGCGAAGGTGTAATCAGAGTGGAGATGCAGTTTATGGCCGATGTAGAGCTCACATGTGAAGCTTGCAAAGGAATGAGGTTTAAAAAAGAGACACTGGAGGTAAAATACCGTGAAAAGAGCATCTATGATGTTCTTGAAATGACAATCGAAGAGGCTATTGAATTCTTCGGATCAGACAAAAACAGGTTGAGCAAAAAAATTGCCGGGAAATTGAAGCCTTTATCAGACGTTGGTCTGGGATATGTCAGGCTTGGGCAGTCATCATCAACGCTCTCCGGCGGGGAAAGCCAAAGGGTTAAACTGGCATATTACCTAAGCCAGGAAAAGAGCTCGGAGAGAATGCTGTTTATTTTTGATGAACCGACGACAGGTCTTCATTTCCATGATATAAATAAGCTGATGAAATCGCTTAATGCTCTTGTTGAAAGCGGTCACTCGGTTATTTTAATTGAGCATAATGTTGAAGTGATAAAATGCGCCGATTGGGTAATTGACCTGGGGCCGGAAGGTGGTGAAAAGGGTGGCTATGTGGTTTATGAAGGTACTCCGGAAGGGCTTGCCGGAGTAGAAAGCTCTCACACAGGGAAATTTCTTAAACAGAAGGGACTATAGAAAAAAAAAGCTGCCTTTTTGAGACAGCCTCTTTTTATTATTTGGTAATAAATCCAAACATTATCGCGACGCATCCGCTGGCCGGGATCTCATTTGTTCCCGGGAAGGTGGTTACCTTAACAACTATTTTCAACTGTTGGCTGGCCTCGAGCTTAAAGTCCCAGAATTTTTTATACCCATCCCCTTTGTTATTATAAAGTATTTTGCCAGTGGAATCAAAGATGGTAAACTCTATTGGCGGGAGACCATCTGCACCGCAGATAGCAACCCTGTATTCCATGTCGGAATAAAAAGTCTTATATAATTCAGCCTCTTCTCCTTCAACCAATACTGCTGCATGGTAGTTGCCATCGTGAAGATATGCTCCAAGTTCCTTTTTGCATAACGATTTGGCAAATCCCTTGCACTGTGCGTTTGCTACATTGCCGGTGCCACCTGCCAGAACAACTGCTACAATTAATACTTTTATTAGTTGTCTCATGGTAACATTATTTTACGTAAACGTTTCTAATCTCAGTCACTTTATTGCGGATCTCGAGGAAAGTCTCGGGCTTGATTTCACCACGTGCAGCTCCTTTTATTTCTGTCACGCCTGTTTTGGGGTCAAGAACAGTCTGTGACGGAGCTTTTGAACGCTCTACCTTGTCAAAAGAGGCCTTCAGATCTTTTAGTGGTCCGAGTAATTCCTGAATGGCAGCATTGTCCGAATAGGTCTCAAGCAATCTTACGAGATCGTCAACCGACATCTTCTGATCAATGATTGTGCTTACCAGCTTGTTGCCTTTGAATTTCTTCATATCCACAAGGTTTGTAGATATATAGAGACCTTCTATAAAGCCACCCGCAATAATTGTTGCTGCAACAGCATGCTGTTCGTCATCCTCAAGATAAGACTGAGAATTAAGGAATGTTTCTGAAACAACTTCCATAATCACATCCCGGTTATTAATGTTCTGTTCCAGCTTTTCAATAGTGTTTTCGTCAATTGCATCCATGATGCCAAGACCCTTGGCCATCTTTTCAGCAGCTGACATATAATTAACTATATGTGTTGTCTGGTCATACATGCTGGCGAAACTGAGGTCACAGGTATATATACCAAGATTCAGAGCCATGCTTTTGCTTGTGGTATAATTGCTCTGGTTGTCAACCTGGTTCAGCAAAGTCTCATCAAATGTAGCTCCTGTGCCTTTAATTATCTGCGCAATCTCAAGAGGAGTGGGAAGTGCATTAAATACTTTTTCTGCACTCTTATATTGTTCCAGCAATTCTGCATTAGGCTGTTTTTTTTCTGTAATTGTCTTTTCTGCTTCTGTTTTATTCTGACGTGATTTACAGGATATTACAGAAAAGCACAGAGTAACTACAATTAACAGAATTAGCCCACGCAGATAATTGAGTTTCTTATTCATGATGGTTATTATTTAGTTCAAAGGCTATTATCCGACTAAAATACCACTTTTTTTTTATTTTTCAAATATGGCTTTAAGTAATTAAATGTCTATAAATTTGTCCAAACGCTTGATTTATGATAAGGTCAGAAAAGAAACTCAATGAGCTCCGTAAGGTTTTTGAAAGTGGTAACGACACTAATATCAGGGAGAGAATCAAATCGTTAAGGGAAGAAGAGCCATTTGAAGGTTCCATTAATTTGCTAGCATCATTTTATGATACAGCAACAGACAGGGAGATGCGCAATCTCATTGCAAACTTCTTTAATGATATTAAAGAGCGCACAGCAGTTGCCGAAATTATCGGTGCATTACAGTCTCCTTTCTCAGCTCAGACAATGATAATGCTTGCCTCCTCCTGCTGGCAATCCGGTCTCGACTATTCCGAGAGTGCCGGTGATCTGACCACTCTTTATCTGTCGTCCGATTATGCTGTTGCCCTTGAATACTTTACAATCCTGGACAACTGTGCCGACAGGATACCAGCAACAGAAAGAAAGGCAATTGTGGCTAAACTTGAAAAGGCTGTTGAAGATCAACAGGAACCAATTAGCCTGTTGACCAAAGAGTTAATTTCTCTTTTGAAATAATGCTTCTTTAAATATAGGAGCTGTAGTGTTTCATAAACTGCGACCGCTCAAAAACAGCCGGATTTTCAATATTCCGGTAGTTAAGGAGTCCGCGGAACTGACGCAATGAATGGTACTCTTTATCATCCATCCATGTATGAAGAGTTTTATTTATATCAGTTATAACGGAGAATCCCTTCTTATATAAAGCAGAACAAACCTGTACGGTATTTGCTCCGGCAAGAATGTACTTTATTGCATCTTCACCATTATATACTCCGGTTGAGGCTGCTAAATCAATTTCCAGGTTAAGGGCACTTACCATCCCGATCCATCTGAGCACATAGCGTTTTTCAACAGGATTTGTAAGAACAGGTGCTGCTATAACTTTAAGATTGTTAATGTCAAAGTCGGGTTCATAATACCTGCTGAACATTACCAACCCCGAAGCACCATGATTCTGCAACTGGTAAGCCATGTTCAGTATGTTGGAGAACCGGTAACTCAGTTTTACGCTTATAGGTATGGTAACCGTTTTACGAAGTTCCTTTACAAGGTCAAGGTAAGTCTTTTCCACCTGTGAGCCAGTCTGATGCATATCAACCGGCAAATGAAACACGTTTATTTCAAGAGCCGAGGCGCCAGCACGTTCAACCTTCTTTGCAAAATCGATCCACCCCTCTCCTGAGAAACAGTTTATGCTGGCAATGACAGGTATTTTCACCTTTTTCCGGGCTGTTGAAATAAGATCCAGGTAATTATCAACAGAGTTATTTCGTGTATACCATGCAAGATAATCGTCAGCCTCAGGGTAACCACTCTCAGGGGCAGACTCAAAAGACTGCACCACAATCTGTTCTTCAAAGAGTGATTTAAGCACTACTGCTCCTGCCCCGGCAGACTCAGCCTGAGATATTGAATTTACATTCGAAGTGAAATTCGAACTACCTGCAATGACCGGGCTTGAAAGATCCAATCCCAGGTAATGTGTATTTATATTGCTCATATCAGGAATATTTTCGTTGTCCAAAAATAGCCGAGCCGACCCTGATCATTGTACTGCCTTCCTCTACGGCTATGGGCCAATCGCCCGACATACCCATTGATATTTCTGAAAAATAATCAATATTTTGGAAATATTTCTCCCGTATTGAAATAAATATCGATTTCAGTTTTTTAAATTCACCCCTTACCATCTGTTCCTCGCTGCTGAAGGAGGCCATACCCATCAATCCTCTTATCCTTACATTTTTCAGATTGGCAGCAACGGATGTCCAGTCTATTGATTCAATTTCCTGAATGTCAAAACCGAATTTGGTTTCCTCGGTTGCAATATGCACCTGGAGAAGGATGTCTATCTCCCTGTTGTTTTTCTTTGCCTCCTGGTCTATCAGTTCCAGTAGCTTGATTGAATCTACAGATTCTATCATGGATATAAAGGAGGCAATAAGCTTTACCTTGTTTGTCTGCAGGTGGCCGATAATATGCCACTGAATATCAGAAGGGAGGATATCTTTCTTATTCAGCAGCTCCTGCACCTTGTTTTCTCCGAAAAGACGATGACCGCAGTTGTATGCGTCCATAATCTCTCCTGCCGTTCTTGTTTTGGAAACAGCAATGAGAGAGACACCGGATGGCAATGATCCTTTGATTTTTCCAATATTTCCGGCGATCTCTCCCAATTTTTTCTGTTTTAGTCAAGTTTGTGAATGACCAGTCCGCTACGCAGCTTTGGTTCAAACCATGTTGTCTTTGGCGGCATGATATTGCCGGTATTGGCAATGTCAATAAGCTGTTGCATTGAAACAGGGTACAGGGCAAACGCAACTTTCATTTCTCCGCTGTCCACTCTTTTGCTCAATGCATTCAGTCCTCTTATGCCACCAACAAAATCTATCCTCTTTGAAGTTCTCAGGTCTTTAATATCAAGGATAGGAAACAAAACACGTTCTGACAATATGGTGACGTCCAGTACGCCTATCGGGTCACTGTCATTATATGTTCCTGGTCTGGCGGTCAGACTGTACCATTTATTTTCAAGGTACATTGCAAAGTTATGAAGATGAGAAGGTGTATGAACCTCTTTGCCCTTATCTTCAATTACAAAGCTCTCATTTAGTTTTTCCAGCAGCTTTTCAGCGGTAAGGCCGTTCAGATCCTTTATTACACGATTGTAATCAAGTATCTTCAGCTGGGTATCCGGGAAGTGGACAGCCAGGAAGAAATTATACTCCTCATCTCCTCTGTGAGACGGGTTTTTATCTCTTTTCTCCTTTCCGACCAGGGCAGCAGCGGCAGTACGGTGATGACCATCAGCCACATATGTAAAAGGCACTTTTTCAGCAAAAAGCCTTTCAATATTCCTGTTATCGGCATCCTCACGTACAACCCAGAAATGATGACCGAAGCCATCCTCTGCGACAAAGTCATAGTCAGGCTTTAAACCGGTAATCCTTTTCACTATCAGGTCAAGTTCCTCAACTGCCGGATAAGCAAAGAAAACAGGTTCAATGTTGGCATTATTCACTCTCACGTGAATCATCCTGTCTTCCTCCTTATCCCGTCGTGTCAGTTCATGCTTTTTAATTACCCCATTAAGGTAATCATCAACGGATGCTGCGCCCACAATACCATATTGCGTTCTTCCTTTCATAGTCTGAGCGTAGATATAGAAATGAGGTTTCTCATCCTGTACAAGCCAGCCCTTTCTCTGCCATTCCTGGAAGTTTTCAAAAGCCTTCTTATAGACTTCTTCTGAATGCACATCAGTGCCGGCCGGAAGGTCAATTTCTGAACGTGTTATGTGTAACAGTGATTTTTCTTTACCACGGGCCATTGCCGCAGCCTCCTCTGAGTTCATTACGTCATAGGGAAGACATGCAACCTCTTCAGCATATTTGGCCGGAGGACGAACTCCCCTGAACGGTTTAACTACTGCCATCTCTCTACTAAATTTTTGTTATTTTTTATTTACTCTGAATGTTTCATTACCTGTTGCAAAAAAATCAACTATCTGATGTGCCGCTGCAACACCGGCATTGATATTTGCTTCTTCGGTCTGTGCTCCCATCTTTTTTGGGGTGAAGAAAAAGCGTCCGCTGAATTTTTCAGTGAAGATGGCACTATTGTCAGGAGCAACATCAGACAGGTATTTGAAGTCCGGTCTTGTCTCCATTATGGTTACCAGTTCTTCCTCGTTTATCACTTCTTTGCGGGCAGTATTTACAAGTACTGCATCAGCCGGCATGAGTGACAGGAGTTTTGTGCCAATTGATTTTTTTGTTTTCTCATTTGCAGGTATGTGCAGAGACACATAACGGCATTTGGAATACAGCTCCTCCACTGTTGCCAGCGGTGTTACGCCTGCCTCTTTAATAGTCTTTGCATCAACAAAAGGATCAAAGGCATATACATCCATTCCTATTCCCTTTGCAATGGTTGCAACATATTTTCCAACATTTCCATAAGCATGAATGCCAAGGCTCTTGCCGCGAAGCTCTGAGCCAGTCTTGCCATCGAAGCCGCCGCGGGCCATAAAAAGCATCATGCCTATTGCCAGTTCGGCAACAGCATTTGAATTCTGCCCCGGAGTATTCATTGCAACAATATTATGAGCGGTACATGCCTCAAGGTCGAGGTTATCATACCCTGCTCCGGCTCTTACAACAATCTTAAGTTTTGCGGCAGCTTTTACAACTGCAGCGTCAATGATATCAGACCTTACTATCATTGCATCGGCATCTTTGACTGCCTCATGCAGCTCCTGCGGGGTCTTGTATTTTTCAAGAAGAGCGAGGGTGTGACCACCTGCTTCAACAACTTCTCTTATCTGTTTTACTGCTATTGCAGCAAAAGGTTTGTCTGTAGCAACAAGTATTTTCATATAGCTGATTTTTTTCCGTTAAAAAGCAAAAGGTGCACCTGTCCCTGCACCTTTTTGTGTATTTTCAATTTCAGACAGTTTTTTCAAAGTCTTTCATTGTTTTAACGAGAGCCTCAACGCTTTCAATTGGCATAGCGTTGTAGATTGAAGCTCTGAAGCCTCCTACAGAACGGTGTCCTTCAATACCAATCATGCCCTGTGATTTTGCATATGTGGCAAAGTCCTTCTCCAGTTCTTTATAGTTATCAGACATAACAAAGCAGACATTCATTATTGATCTGTCTTCCGGATCCTTTACAGTCGGTTCAAAGAGCTTGTTACGCTCAATCTCATCATACAGAAGCTTTGCTTTTGCATTGTTTATCTTCTGCATCTCTTTCACTCCTCCTTTTGACTTGAGCCATTCAAGGGTCTTGCATGCAGCAAAGACAGGCAATACAGGAGGAGTATTGAACATAGACTCCTTCTCAATATGGGTTTTATAATTCAGCATTGTTGGTATTGGTCTTGTTACTTTACCCAAAATGCTGTCTTTAATAATCACGAAGGTTACACCTGCCGGAGCAAGGTTCTTCTGCGCGCCACCATAGATAAGTGAGTATTTTGAAACATCAACCGGGCGGCTGAAGATATCTGATGACATATCGGCAACCAGCGGGATCTTTACATCAATATCTTTTTTAAGCTCTGTTCCGAAAATAGTGTTGTTAGTTGTAATATGAAGATAATCTGCATCTTCAGGAACTGTGTAATTCTTTGGGAGGTAGCTGAAATTTTTATCTTTTGAAGATGCTACTTCAATTACTTCACCGTAAAGTTTGGCTTCCTTCAATGCTTTGCCTGCCCACTCGCCAGTGTTTATATAAGCAGCCTTTTTCTCAAGGAGGTTCATTGGAACCATTGTAAACTGAAGACTTGCACCGCCGCCAAGGAAAATAACCGAATACCCGGAAGGAATATCAAGTATCTCCTTCATCATAGCAATAGTGCTATCCATAACTGCAACAAATTCTTTGCTCCTGTGAGACACCTCCATGATTGAGAGTCCGGTACCAGCAAAGTCTTTAATTGCCTCTATTACTTTTTCATTTGTGTACTGAGGCAAGATAGATGGGCCAGCATAAAAATTGTGTTTCTTCATATCAGTTGGTTTTAAATTTCTTTAACGGCAATTTAACAAATCCACAGAAAAATCAATATTCAGTTAATATCTTAATTCTGAAAGAGGAATTAGCTTTCCGTCTTTAAGTACAGGTATTACATCAGTAAAGTCGAAAGTATGGCAGAACTCAATGCAGTCATCCAATCCCTTGTCTCTCAGTCGTGAACGCTGCGCTGCTTTTTCAATATATCCATTAAGATCATCCTTTGCCATATCCCACAGGTCCATTGAAGCGATTGCCGAATCACATATTGTTGTGAACTCCCCGCTGTTGATAAGTTTGGTGGCAAAGGCTCCGGCACAGATAGTATCCTCAAGGCTTATACGTTCTTTCCAGCCGGCACAGAAGATAAGCACATCTCTCTCCTGGTTAATGAGCCAGGATGCCAGTGCTGAAAAATTAAGGTATGATCCTATCAGCACTTTATTGCATTCCGATGACATGTTTATGATCCCTGTTCCATTGGTGGTGCTGTAGACAATCGACTTATTCTTAACCCGTTCAGGTGTAAAATTAAATGGTGAATTTCCAAAATCTGCAAAATCAAGTACAAAGCCATCCCTTTCAGCTGCTACCAGAGAGCCTTCCATCTTGCGTTTTCTTGCTTCCTCCACAGTATCAACAGGAATGATTTCGCTTGCACCATTGGCCAGGGCAGTACATATGGCACTGGTTGCGCGAAGGATATCAATCACAACCACCACAATCTCACTGTCTGCGTGTTTTGAATACATCGCCGGAGAAAGGCATACTTCAAGTACTTTCTTTTGCATACTGCCTGGCAGAATGTATTCTGCTATTATTTTTTGTAAATAGGAAGGTTGACCACTTTTGCTTTCAGGTCTTTGCCCCTTACCCTGATGAAAATTTCTGTATCGGCTTTCCAGAATCCTTTCTTCAGATATGCCATACCTATCCCCTGCTTCATCATCGGGGACATGGTCCCGGAGGTTACTTCTCCAATAACGTTTCCTGCACTATCGGCCACTTCATAATGCTGGCGGGGAATTCCCTTGTCAATCATCACGAAACCTTTAAGTCGTTTATCAGTACCCTCGTTTTTTTGTTTTACCAGCAGGTCCTTATCAATAAAATCCTTTGAGTCGTCAAATTTGGTAATCCAGGCCAGGCCGGCTTCAATTGGTGAAGTAGTGTCGTTAATATCGTTCCCGTACAGGCAGAATCCCATCTCCAGGCGAAGGGTATCCCTTGCACCCAGACCTATAGGCTTGATGCCATATTCAGCTCCTGCTTCAAAGACAGCTTTCCAAAGCTTTTCTGCGTCGCTGTTCTTCACATATATTTCACAGCCGCCTGCTCCTGTATATCCGGTTGTGGAAAAGAGCACATCCTTTATACCTGCAAACTCAATTGTTTTAAAGGTATAATATTCCATGTCCACTACATTATCCCTTGTAAGCTTTTGCATTGCTTTAAGTGCAAGTGGTCCCTGAATGGCCAGCTGTGCAGTCTCATCAGATGCATTTACCAGTGTCTTTCCCGGAAGGATACCAAAAGCTGCAGCATTGGCAACGCACCAATCCCAATCCTTCTGGATATTTGCTGCATTAACAACCAGCAGATATTTCTCGGTTCCGTAGCGATAGACAAGTAAATCGTCCACTATTCCGCCCTTGCCGTTAGGGAAGCAGGAGTACTGTACTTTGCCGTCATACAAAGCAGATACATCGTTCGATGTAACATGCTGGAGGAATGCAAACGCATTCGGACCGGTAACCCAGAACTCACCCATATGAGAAACATCAAATACACCAAGTCTTTCACGTACTGTAATATGCTCCTCATTAATACCCGTGTATTCTACAGGCATGTTATATCCGGCAAATGGAACAATCTTGGCTCCCAATGCCTCATGAAACTTAAGAAAAGGTGTATTTTTCATGGTCTGAATATTTGATTTTCGACAAAAGTATGATATTTGGATAAACTAAAAACTGCATAATATCATTTTTGAGATTCTTTATTTTGGGTTTATTTCAATGATTTAGTCCTGTTTTTCTATATTTGCAACAAAGCAATCAAATTATGGCATATAAGGTAATTAGTCCCGAATATCTTGAGAATGTTACAGGTGGTGACCCGGAGATAACCGAGGAGCTTGTCAACATCTTCAGGTCGCAGGTTCCTGAGTTTATAGACGAGATGAAAGGATTACACAACAATGGTATGTGGTTTGAGTTGGGATTGCTTGCCCACAAGGCGAAGTCATCTGTGGCTGTAATGGGGATGGACTCAACCGCAACAATGCTTAAGACCTTTGAGTTGCAGGCCAAAGCCGGAGAAAACAAAGATGAATACATTAACTATATCAATCAGTTTGTCTCTGAGACCAGCATTGCATTAGTTGAGCTAACTGAATACCTGAAAAAACTTAAGTGATTTATGGTTCTTGTAGAAAAAGAAGGTAACATTGATGTTGTTCATTTCCTTAATGACCGAATAAACGCACTTAATGTAGGCACAATAAAAAAAACTGTTATTCCGCTGCTGGAGCAGCAGAATAACAGGATAATTATAGATCTTGAAGGAATAAACTATATAGACAGCACCGGTTTTGCAATGTTCCTTCAGCTTATGAGAACAGCAAAAATCAACTATTGCACTCTTAAACTGTGCAGCATGTCTCAGTCAATACTTGACCTCTTCTCAACTCTTCAGCTTCAGACAACTTTTGATTTATATACCGACAGGGGTACTTGCCTCAATAGCTTCTGAAAACCGGAATACCCGGAAGGTCAGTTTCTTATAACCATTATATCATTTTCAATATCGGCTGTTACTGGCTTGCTTTTGTCAATTGTTCCTGCTATAAGTTCTTTTGACAGTTCATTGACAATTACGCTTTGTATCAGTCGTTTTACAGGGCGGGCTCCAAACAACGGATCGTAACCTCGGGAGGCTAACCAGGCTACTGCCCTGTCGCTTATGCTGAAATGAATCCCTTTCTCTTCAATCATCACAGCCACCCTGTTCACCTGCAGGCGGACAATTTCAGTAATTTCATCCAGGGTAAGTGGCTTAAACATTACTATCTCATCCACTCTGTTAACAAACTCTGGCTTAAGAGTCTGTCTTAAGAGCTGAATCAGTTCCTCTTTAAGTTCAACCTCATCCTTTTCACTCAGCCCGTTCTCCCCTATTGCCTCGCGGATAATACCGGAGCCAAGGTTTGAAGTCATAATGATAATAGTATTCCTGAAATTAACCGTTCGCCCCTTGTTATCAGTAAGTCGTCCGTCGTCAAGTACCTGAAGCAGTATATTAAACACGTCGGGGTGTGCTTTCTCAATTTCATCAAGCAGAACCACTGAGTAAGGTTTATGTCTGACAGCCTCGGTAAGCTGCCCACCTTCTTCGTATCCAATATATCCGGGAGGAGCACCGATAAGCCTTGATACAGAATGTCTCTCCTGGTACTCGGTCATGTCAATCCTTGTCATCAGGTTCTCATTGTTAAAGAGGTATTCTGCCAATGCCCTGGCGAGCTCTGTTTTGCCGACACCTGTTGTCCCGAGGAAAATGAATGACCCCACAGGTCGTTTCTCGTCCTGCAAGCCTGCCCTGGAGCGTCTCACAGCGTCAGACACAGCTGTTATTGCCTCCTCCTGTCCGATAACCCTTTTATGTAATTCATCCTCCAGACTAAGCAGTTTATCCTTTTCACTCTCCATCATTTTTGCGACCGGTATCCCGGTCCATTTTGCAACTATCTCTGCAATGTCTTCGGCGCGTACGTCGTCTCTTACCATTGCTCCGGTATTTCTTTTCTCCCCGATAGCTTTTGCAAGGGCAGCAGCCTCTTTTTCATTCTCGGTGAGCCGGCCGTATCTTATCTCGGCCACCCTGCCGTAATCGCCGCTTCTCTCAGCTTTTTCAGCTTCAAATTTCAACTCTTCAGCTTCTTCCTTCTTCTTTTGCAGACTGTCTATAAGCTCTTTCTCTGAACGCCAGCGTGCCTTCATCTCATCTCTGCGGGAGGTTATGTCTGCAATCTCCTTCGAAAGCTCTTTTTCTTTAACCTTGTCATTATCTCTTTTTACAGCTTCGCGTTCAATCTCAAGCTGCCGTATGAGCCGATCGGAAGTATCTATCTCTTCCGGCACAGAGTTCATCTCCAGTTTCAGGTGAGCGGCAGCTTCATCAATAAGGTCAATCGCCTTGTCAGGGAGAAATCTGTCGGTAATATAGCGGTATGAAAGATCTACTGCAGCAATGATTGCCTCGTCACGTATTATCACCTTATGGTATGTCTCATATCTCTCGCGTAATCCTCTCAGTATCGATATTGCATCAATCCTGTCGGGCTCGTCAATCATAACGACCTGGAAACGGCGTTCAAGTGCCTTATCTTTCTCAAAGTATTTCTGGTATTCGCCCAGTGTGGTGGCGCCAATAGCCCTAAGTTCTCCTCTTGCCAGAGCAGGCTTGAGTATATTGGCAGCATCCATTGCCCCTTCTGATTTGCCAGCACCAACGAGGGTATGAATCTCATCAATAAACAATATCACATCTCCGTTTGATGCTAAAACCTCATTAATAACTGATTTGAGTCTCTCTTCAAATTCACCTTTATACTTGGCTCCGGCAACAAGTGCCCCCATATCAAGGGAGAAAATCCTCTTTGAGGCAAGGTCATCCGGCACATCGCCTCTTACTATACGCTGTGCAAGGCCCTCAGCAATGGCTGTCTTGCCCACTCCCGGCTCGCCTATAAGAATAGGGTTGTTCTTTGATCTTCTTGACAGTATCTGCAGAACTCTTCTGATCTCCTCATCCCTGCCAATAACAGGGTCAAGTTTTCCCGCCCTGGCTCTCTCATTAAGGTTAATTGCAAATCGGTTAAGAGAATCGTACGTATCTTCTGAGGTCTGACTGTTTACTGTTGATCCTTTTCTGAGATCCTTAATAGCTGCTTTAAGTCCTTCTGCCGTGATTCCATTTTCCTTCAATATCGAAGCAGCTTTGTCACCTGTAGTGGCAATTCCAAGGAGCATATGCTCAACAGACACAAACCTGTCCTGCATTTTTGCAGCAACATCTTCGGCATGCTTCAGAGCCTGGGAAGAGTTCGATGAGAGATATGGCTCCACACCCGATACTCTTGGATAACTCTCAATAAGATTATCAAGTGCGTGGTTGAGTGAAACGACATTCGCACCCTGTTTGTCAAAAAGATAGGATACAATACTTTCAGCTTCAACCATAATACCCTTTAGCAGGTGAGCACATTCAACTGATTGCTGACCTTTGCTGCCGGCAATCTCCAATGCCTCCTTTACTGACTCCTGTGCCTTAACTGTAAAATTTTCAAAGTTCATTTTATTCAGTTTTCCCATATCAAGCAATATCTTTGCCAACTGTTGAAATAATGTCATAATGTCAGATTTGTCTAATTTTTTGAAAAAAAGTATATGGGAAAAGTAAATTGGAAACCAGGCACAATGATCTATCCATTACCTGCAGTAATGGTAAGCTGCGGCAATGAAAATGACGGTTTTAATATCATAACTGTGTCATGGACTGGGACTATATGCACCGACCCGGCGATGTGCTATATATCCGTACGTCCGGAGAGACATTCCTATGACATCATAAAAAAGAATGGGGAATATGTTATAAACCTGACCACAAGGAAACTTGCCTATCAGACCGATTGGTGCGGAGTAAGATCAGGTGCGGAATATGACAAATTCAAAGAGATGGGTCTCACTCCTGCAAAGGCAAGTATTGTAGGGGCTCCGCTGATTGAAGAGTCGCCGCTTAACATAGAGTGTAAAGTAAAAGAGATTGTAGAGCTGGGCTCACATCATATGTTTATCTCAGAAGTAGTGGCCATTGATGTGAATGAAGAGCTTATTGACCCGAAAAGCGGCGTTTACAGGCTCGATAAGGCTAATATGATCTGCTATTCACATGGGAAATATTATGATCTGGGGAAATTTATAGGTCGTTTTGGTTTCTCAGTTAAAAAGGATAAAAAAAAGGAAAAACAAGCGAATAAGTAAAGCGAACTAGGTTTTTTCGTTCTTAAGTAGTATTTTCATATTCTGAAAACAAAGCTTCTTCAAGGCCTGTAAACGCATGAATGAGAAGATTCTGAAGACACTGATGCATCTGTTTGCCATCATTGCTCCTGCCCAGGGTAATGATACAGACAGACGTATGGTTGTTGAGGCTTTTCTTAAAAGGCAGTTGAACCAGCAGGGAGTAAATGAATACCTGTCAATATTTGACCTCTATTATACTGAAGCTCAGGAGAGGCTTAGAAAAGGTAATGAAGCAAGAAGAAACGCGGCCATTTCCGTAAGGATAATAAAAATATGTTACGACATCGGGCCTCAGCTTACTCTCAAACAGAAAATTATTATCCTGGTTCAGCTTCTTGAGTACTGTAAAACACACTGCAGGGAAGTAAGTCCTATTGAGCTTGAGTTTATCCTTACTGCAGCCGATGGCTTTAATATTGACCGTGAAGACTATCAGCTTATTGTCAGGTTCATCCTCTCCTCCCCTGATGAAATTCCTGATTCGGGAAATATTCTTGTTATAGACAGTATAAGGGACCATTCCTTTAAGAATGCCCACCATTTGTGCTCGGAGTCAGTAAAAGGCCAGGTACGGGTATTAAACATACCATCGGCCGAGATGCTTTATGTAAGGGCTTTTGATACAGGTGAGATTATTATGAGCGGGCAGCTGCTTCGTGAAGATAAGGTTTATCTGTTTAACAGGGGAGCGTCATTAAAGTACCAAAATTCAGTTCCTGTTTATTACTCGGATGTAATGCGTCATTTCCTTAATGAGAAACTGATGGCATCAAGGGTAGTATATGAGGTAAAGGATATTGATTACAGGTTCATGGGAGGCGATGTGGGCCTTCACAAGATGAGTTTTTCTGAAGAGTCAGGCCGGCTTATAGGGATTATGGGAGCCTCAGGCGCAGGCAAATCCACCTTGCTTAACGTGTTGAACGGCATTAACAAGCCTCATTCAGGTTCGGTATTAATAAACGGCGTTGACATTCATAAATACAGTCAGAAAGTAAAAGGCCTTATTGGATTTGTCTCACAGGATGACCTGCTGATTGAAGAGCTTACTGTTTACGAGAATCTGTTCTACAATGCAAAGCTGTGCTTCAGCAATCTCAATAACGATCAGATACACGACAAGGTAATTGATGTGCTTAAGAGCCTTGGTTTATTTGACATCAGGGATATGAAAGTTGGTACCCCACTGAACAAAAAGCTTTCAGGAGGACAGCGTAAAAGGCTTAACATATCTCTTGAACTCATCAGGGAACCATCAATAATGTTCCTGGATGAGCCCACATCAGGTTTGTCTTCACTTGATTCCGAGAATATTCTTGACCTGCTAAAAGACCTGGCGCTGAAAGGCAAACTGTTGTTTGTGGTTATCCACCAGCCGTCGTCTGACATTTTTAAAATGTTCGACAGGCTATTGTTCCTCGATTCAGGTGGCTATCTCATATACGATGGCAACCCTATTGAATCAATAGTCTATTTTAAACAGCTGATTCATCACGCCAATTATAATGAAAGCGAATGCAGGGTATGCGGGAATGTAAATCCGGAACAAATATTTAATATAGTAGAGGCTAAGGTCCTTGACGAGCTTGGCCAGCCTACAGCGACAAGAAAAGTCTCACCAAGGGAATGGAATACCTATTATGAGCAGAATCTGAAAGACAAGGTAACATCACCTGAACCCGGTAACGGCATACCTGAGATAAAGCTTAAAACCCCCGGCTGGTTTAAACAGTTTTTTGTTTTTGTAAAGAGAGATATACTGTCCAAGCTAACAGATATGCAATATCTGATAATAACCATGCTGGAGGCCCCTACACTTGCTTTCTTCCTTGCATATATCATCAGATACTTCAACCAGAGTGCAACTTCTCCGGCGTACTCTCTGATGTACAACAAAAACCTGCCGGTCTATATCTTCATGTCAGTCATTGTGTCAATCTTTATGGGTCTTACAGTTAGTGCTGAAGAGATCATCAAAGACAGGAAGATACTTAAAAGAGAGGCTTTCCTTAATCTGAGCTGGAGCAGCTACCTTATCTCAAAAATCTCCGTTCAGTTTATTATATCTGCCCTTCAGGCTCTTACCTTCGTGGTGATAGGTAACACCATCATGGGCATTAAAGGCATGTGGTTCGACTACTGGATTGTCCTGTTCAGTTGCTGGGCAGCAGCCAACATGATGGGTCTTCTGATTTCAGACAGCTTCAAAACCGTTGTAACAATATATATACTTATTCCCTTCCTGGTCATACCGCAGATAATTCTCAGCGGTATTATAGTGAAATATGAAAAGCTTAATCCTGTTATTTCATCACCGGTGACCATCCCCTTCTATGGCGAAATTATTACTGCCCGCTGGGGATATGAAGCGCTGGCTGTTGATCAGTATATAAATAACAGGTTCGAGAGCAAGTTTTATGACTATGATAAGCTGATCAGTATTTGCAAATACAAGCGGGAGATATGGTATAACGAAATGAAAAGCATCATTTCGACTGTTGAAGGGAACCTCGAAAGAAACAGGCTTTACGGATCCAAACTCGATGATATAATATTGCTTCAGAACGAGGTGAGGAAAGAACTTATAAATACTCCTCAGATAAAAAGCGATGTAAGTCTGCTGATGAATAATAAAATCACTCCTGAAGCACTGAAAGCCGTAAGGGATTACATCGAACTTGTGCGGGATTATTACATGGATATCTCCAAGAGAGTGGTCAACGCCAAGGATAGAAAAATTGAAACGGAAGAAAATATTGACAAGGAGGCATTTATAAGGCTTAAGAAAGATTATACAAACGAGTCTCTGGAAGACTTTGTGAGGAACCAGAATGAAAAGGAGAAGATAATCAGGTTCAAAAACCATTTATATCAGAACTATGATCAGATATACCTTGATCCTGAACACAAGCTTGTAAAAGCACATTTTTATGCACCCCGCAAACAGGTTTTTGGCGTATTTATAAATACGCTTGCCGTAAATGTGGGAGTGATATGGTTCATGACAATATTTTTGTATGTTATTCTTTATTTCAAGCTTCTGAAACGGGCACTGGATTTTATTGAGAAGACAATAAAAGCCCATCGGGTTAAGAAGATTGAATAATGAAGTACAGTAAAAAAAGAGGGAGCATTTTCAGAAATGCTCCCTCTTTTTTTACTGTACCGATCTTTTGAAAAAACAGTGTTCTATTCTACTATCTCAATCATTTTAAAAGGAACTTTTATGATTGAATCATAGTCTTCTCCAGCTTCAAGCATGTCTTCGTCATCTTCTTCATAAAACCAGTTTATCTCAACATCATGTTTTGACCTGTGAATAGATTCGAGTCGTTTAAATACGTCGAGAATGCATTTTGAGGAACTGGTATTAAAATACTCTAGCCTGATGTTAACACTGGTCTTTTCCAGTGGACTTTGCATATACACATCGAGCCACTCATTCAGAGGCTTGTAAAACTCAACTGAGTTTTCAGGTATTGATCGACCTTTGATCTCAAATACACCTTCTTTTGAATCAAAACGGATAGAAGGGGTTTTAGATGTTCCTTCAATGATGATCGGTTCCATATTTATAATTCTTAGAATTATTAATCTAATTATTCTTCATTGATCAACGCGCTCAGACAAAAAGCTGAATAAGCATCGTCGAACCTGGTAAACTTATAATCAAGTTTGTTGCCTGTTTTTCTTGCAATATCTATAAGTCCTAATCCTCCAAGTCCCTTATCTGTGACTTCCTGGTGATTAAGTACATCTTTATAGAGCTCCTTTATCTCTTCTACTGATGATTTATTTATCCTGTCAATTTTTGACTCCAGTTCATTAACCCTGAAGTTAGAAATAAAGTTGCATGTTGTTATCCTGTATCCTTCAATATTTTTATCCATCAGGATAATACCATATTTCTCCTGGTTGCCTACCTTAAATCCAACCGGCACATGATCGGCATGATGATAAAGGTTTTGCAGACTTTCCACAAGTACATTGTAAACCTTTTTCCTGAGCCTAGGATGTTCATTGATAGTAATAAGCTTGAACTCAACAGAATCGAGGACATTATTAATGATGTCGGAGTCGATGTTACCTTTAAAATAAAAGATAGCATCACCAGGATTATGATCACTGATCAGATTGTCAAGGTCAAAGCTCATCTGCTTTATTTGGCATAAACTTAATATCAAATAACAAAAATATAAGATTGTTGATTACTTGCAACAATACGCTATGAGAATTTTTAAGACCTTATTGGCTTTTTTGACCAGTGGCAGATATATAGAGATGAAACGACCAAATCAGTTTTCAGGCTTTGTTTTCTTTGTCCCCTGGTAGAGGTCATAACCATGTAAGCGACATTCAATATTGCCATTATACAGGTCAAATTTTTTGTAAGTCTTCAGGCCAACAGCCTGGAGGCATTCCCTGTCTCCTGAAAGGATCCATGCCTTATGACCTGTGTAAAAATGTTTCAACCGGCTTCCTACCTCCCGGTAGAATGCATTCTGATCAAACAGTCCGATTCTCTGTCCATAAGGAGGATTCATAATAATGGTGCCTGTCTCAGTCTCTGGCACTGACGAGAGAAAGTCAGCCTGACTGATCTGGATAGTATCATTAAGCCCGCATCCGGTAATATTCGACCTTGCAATTCTTACTGCTTCTTCTGAGATATCTTTTCCAAAAATAGGCACCGGCGATTTGCGTACTTTCTTTTCAGCATCGAACTTAATGGAGCGGAAGAGACTTTCATCAAAATCTTTCCATTTCATAAACCCGAAGTTACGTCTGAAATATCCCGGTGCAATATTGCAGGCCATGAGACCTGCCTCAGCCACAATTGTACCTGATCCGCACATGCCATCGGTCAATGGTGTGTCAGCCTTCCATCCCGAAAGCGCTATTATACCTGCTGCAAGCACCTCATTTAATGGTGCAACACCCTGCTCCTCACGATATCCTCTTTTGAACAGTGGCACTACCGTTGAATCAAGGGAAATGGTAACTCTGTCATGACTGATGTGGAGGTTTATCTGAATATCAGGTGAACGGGAGTCAACATTGGGTCTCTTTGAGGTGCGTCGTCTGAAATAATCGGCAATGGCATCCTTTACAACAAGGGCCGGATAGCCACTATGAGTAAAGTGCTTCGATGTTACCACCGATGTAATTGCAAAAGTCTGCGAGGCATCAAGGTAATTGTCCCATGGAAGGTTAAATGCGCCATCGTAAAGATCGCTTGGTTTTCTTATGGTGTACTCATTAACAGGCACCATAAATGAGAGTGCGAGGCGGCTGCAATAGTTCACCCTGTAAAGTAATGATTTGTTCCCCTCAAAAACCACAGCCCTGTTTCCGGCCTTTGCTTTTATGGCTCCCAGAGCAGTCAGCTCATCGGCCAGCACTTCTTCAAGACCGTACAGAGTCTTTGCTACAATCTTCATTCCTTCCCCTTTCCAAATCCAAGTATGTCGTTATAAAGCGATACGTTATCAATAATGTCTGATGCTTTTTTTATTGATTCATCAGTCTTATTAATAATTCTGAAATATTCATTCATACTCCATAAATCGCGTGCAACCAATGCTTTCATAAGCTGAAGGATGGAGGCAGATGATGTTTTATAACCCTCTTCGTTGTATTTGACTCCATTCTTCTCTCCTGCTGCAATCATATCCTGTATCGACTTTTCGTCAAATTCAAATTTCTTATCAAACTTTTCAAATGTCGAATACCTGGCAAGCAGCTCTTTCCTGTGCACATCGGCATATTTAAGAGTAAAGGAGGTAATGGTTGATGTGCGAACAAGATCGCGGTAGTATTCTGAGTAATCAGCTGTGTCAATCGGGACAAACACATCAGGTGTAATACCGCCGCCACTGTATACCGGCCTCCTGTTTACAAGAGTATATGTTTTAAGTGAGTCAGGCAGATTGATGCTGTCGGCATGCAGTAATTCGCCATTGAGATATCGGTTATAAAACTTCTGATAATACTTATCAACTCCATCAGAATAAGGTGTCTGTATTGAGCGGCCCGATGGAGTATAATACCGTGCAACAGTAAGCCTGATCATTGATCCGTCAGGAAGAGGGAATCTGTTCTGTACCAACCCCTTTCCAAAAGTACGTCGGCCAACAACTATTCCACGGTCCCAATCCTGTATTGCACCCGTCAGAATCTCGCTTGCCGAGGCAGACCCTTCATCAGTAAGGATCGCCACTCTTGCACCGGCCAATGTCTCAAGTGAAGTAGACCGGAAATCCTGCCTCAGGGTATGAAGCCCTTTAATGTAAACTATAAGTTTGCCAGGATCAAGCATCTCATCCGCAATCTCTACTGCCGAATTCATTATACCTCCTGTATTGCTGCGCAGGTCAATGATTATGTTCTGCATCTTCTGCTTCTTAAGCTTTTCAACCGCACTGTTAAACTCATCAGTGGTTGTCTCAGCGAAGCGGTTTATCTTTATATATCCGGTTGTCGGAGTAACCATATAAGATGCATCAAGACTGTTAACCGGAATTTTATCACGTGTGATATTCTTATCAAGAAGTGATTTAAGTCCCTTCCTGTATATCCTGATGTTAACCACTGTACCTTTCGGACCCATTAGTCTGTTGCGGACTCCCTCAGTTGTAATTCCAATGCCTGCTACCTTTTCTCCTGCAATTTCAATTATCCTGTCGCCTGAAATAATTCCTGCTTTTTCAGAAGGTCCTCCGGGTGTGGGGGCAATGATAATGATGGTATCATTGAGCAGATTGAACTGAACACCAATGCCTTCAAAGTTACCCTGCATCGATTCATTTTCTTCAGCAACCTCTTTCTGAGGTACATATACCGAATGCGGATCGAGTTTCTTGAGGGTGTTGACAATCATCTCCTCTGAGATTTTTGCAATATTGACACTGTCAACATATTTGGCATCGAGAAGAGAGAGTACACGTCCTATTTTGTAAGTCTCGGTTGTCAGGCCCTGAGAGCTGGCTACAACAGGCAGGAGCATCATTAACAAAACATGGCACAGCCTAAGTTGGATTTTCATTGTAATATGTTTTCCTTAAGTGAATTCCTGAATATACTATTCCCATTCAATTGTTGATGGGGGTTTTGAGCTTATATCAAAAACAACCCTGTTAATACCCTTTACCTTGTTTATAATTGCATTTGACACCTCAGCCAGAAACTCATAGGGCAGGTGGCTCCAGTCGGCAGTCATACCGTCTGTTGACGAGACCGCTCTGAGTGCAACAACGTTTTCATAAGTACGCTCATCGCCCATAACTCCTACTGACTGTACCGGCAGAAGTATAGCGCCTGCCTGCCAGACCTTGTCGTAAAGGCCACTCTCCTTCAAACCAGAGATAAAAATATCATCAGCTTCCCTGAGTATTCTCAGCTTCTCGGGGCTGACATCACCTATAATCCGTATGGCAAGGCCGGGTCCGGGGAATGGGTGACGGCTGAGAATCTCGTCAGGCATCTCCAGCGCGCGCCCCACCCTGCGTACTTCGTCCTTAAAGAGCAGTCGAAGAGGCTCTACAATCTTAAGGTTCATCTCTTCCGGGAGTCCTCCAACGTTATGATGCGACTTTATTGTAGCAGATGGACCATTTACTGAAACCGACTCAATCACATCAGGATATATGGTGCCCTGCGCAAGCCACTTCACATCATGTATCTTATGTGCCTCTTTGTCAAATGTCTCAATAAACACGCGTCCTATTATTTTTCTTTTCTTTTCCGGGTCGCTTACTCCCCTGAGTTCACCCAGGAACTGTTCACCGGCATCAACGCCAATGACATTAAGACCCATTCTCCTGTAGGCTTCCAAAACCCTGTTGTACTCATCCTTTCTCAGCAGGCCATTGTCAACAAATATTGAGGTGAGGCTTTTACCTATGGCTCTGTTTAAAAGTATAGCAGCAACCGAAGAGTCAACGCCTCCGGAAAGACCAAGCACAACCTTGTCGTTACCCAGTTTCTCTTTCAGCATGGCAACCGTGCTCTCAACAAATGATGCCGGGGTCCAGTCAGCCTTGCATCCACAAATATCAATTACAAAATTCCTTAGTATGGAAAGACCTTCAGTGGTATGATACACCTCGGGGTGGAATTGAATACCCCAGGTATCTTCACCTGTAATATGGTATGCTCCTACCCTCACATCGGCAGTAGAGCCGGTAATCATATAGTTTTCAGGAATCCTGGCAATGGTATCGCCATGCGACATCCACACCTGTGTCCCAACTGAAATATTTTTAAAAAGAGAATCCCTGGTATCAACTGAGGTCAGCCTTGCTCTACCATATTCACGGGTATTGGATGGAAGGACCTCCCCGCCAAAGTTATGTGACAGCAACTGCGCACCATAACATACCCCCAGTAAAGGTCGTTTACCTTTTATATTTGACAGATCAGGTACAGGAGCATTTTTATCTCTTACTGAATAAGGACTTCCGGATAGTATGACCCCCCTGACAGAATTATCAGGTGAAGGGAAATGGTTAAACGGATGAATTTCGCAATATACGTTTAACTCTCTGATTCTTCTTGCAATAAGCTGTGTGTATTGTGATCCGAAGTCAAGGATCAATATTTTCTCCTGCACGTTAAAAGG